>Ga0163162_10004213_pt1 | contig 13825 bp, 12 predicted proteins | sample S55metaG_FD_115310 | JGI IMG/M metagenome (GOLD analysis project Ga0163162, IMG submission 115310) | Switchgrass rhizosphere microbial communities from Kellogg Biological Station, Michigan, USA - S5-5 metaG | ecosystem: Host-associated > Plants > Roots > Rhizosphere > Soil | place: USA...
CGACGCGTACGACAAAGAGTAGTTCGACTACTACGAAAGCGCCGGCCCATGCCACTAGCTGACGGACGGAGAAATCTCTATGTGTGGCGATGCGGATCCAGGCAAAGCGCCCAAACACCAGCGCGATGGCAAAGCTGAGTGCCACGAACGCCCAGTCGAGTACGCTCCAGACCCGTACTGCTGTCAATTGCGACTCGATGTCCCCAAGCACGGCTCTGAACCCGGGCAGACTTTCTTCGGAGGGCACAGAGGCGGACCGTTTACTTTCTGCTTCGACTAAGATAGTCGTAGCCACCAGCGGACTGCGCGCGCGCGCCAGCAACTCGGGAGTCTGCGCGACGCGCGGGTGCTTGAGCACCGTCTGCTCGTAGGCAACCCTAAGGAGTCGATCGCGCTCTGCTCCCGACAGGTCCATGGCTTCGACCGCGGGCAGCCCGAGCACGCCGGCCGGGGCACGCACGCCTAAGAGAACTGCCATGGTCGCGGGCATATCCCGCGCCTGCATCTCAATCTTGCTACCCGGCATGATGCCGCTGCCCCACATCAGAACCGGCACGCGTCGATAGATGGCATCACTGCACCATGACTGCCCAGCAGATCATTGCCGTGATCGGCAGTAACGATCACCGTCGTGCCCGGAATGAGCACACGCTGCAGGAACTGGTCCAGGGAATCATCCCAAAAGCGCATTACCGCCGCGTACGAGCTGCCCGTGGTGCCGAACTGATGCGCCGCGAAGTCTGTCTCACTGATGTGGATGACACTCAGGGCGGGAGGTTTCGGCGACAGCAACGCTGCTTCAAGGTGGGCGAGCCCTTGAACATCGTCATCCCGATACATGGGGCCGTGGCCTGATTCGCGAAAGTTATCCGTCCCTCGATCTCCAAACAGTTCGACCCATGCGGGCCCGCCGCTAAACAATACCTGCTCGCCCCTTGCCACAACGTCGTCGAACACGGTCCAGTGATCAAACCGCTGCGTGGATACCAGTTCGATTGCCGATAACCCGGACGGCGGAACGCCCGTGCTCAACGTCAAGATTCCCTGCATTGTCCCTGTCTGCAGCGGTGCCCACAGAACCCCAGACGCACCCTTGGGGATGCGCGCAAAGAGTTTGGGCATCCACCGAGGCCCTTCCACGATGCGAACAGGCCATGAGTCCACCACGATCAGAACGACGCGATCTGTAAGGCGCCGTTGAGTCAGAACATAAGCCCCTGAGTCTTCCGTAGCCTTCCCGTGATAGGCGAGAAGCGCGTCGGCGCCGGGGTGCAATAGCAACAGTACGCACGCCGCAGCGCATAACAGGAGCACGCGCCGGCCACTCGCAATCTCGAGCGCCCTATTCCAGAGGAATTCAGATCGGTTCATTCGAACCGGCGGCTGACTGTGGGATCACACACCTGGCTCTTCCACGCGCCTTCTTAATCGAGCGCTCACCAGTCAAGTTCGCATGGCCAACACGCCTCAGCAATCGGGTCGCGTGGCAAATGAGACCTGCGTCAAATCTGATTCAGATTTAACATACAACAGCCCCGCAGACTGGGTTCGAAAGAGCTTGGATCCAAGGTGCACCGTCCGATCTTGACGCAAGCCGTCATTGCTGGGTCACCGAGCGTAACACCTCGAAGAAGGTGCGGTTTGCCGCGTCCCTGGAGAATCCAACAACATCGAGTTCGGACGGAGACGTCAGCTGCTGCGCGACGACGTGCCGAGTGTATAGAGAGCGCAAGGTATCAGTAAAAGCTTGGAAGTTTACCGCGTCGACTTGATTGACCCCTTTGATGCCCGATACCAGGCGGGCGGTTTCGCAGTCGTCCTCGCAGACGAGCAGAATCTCGCGGCCACTCGCAAGATGCTCGTAGGTCTTGGCGGGGACGGATAGGGGTTGTCCCTGCGCCAGATTCAGAAGCACAGTCGAATCCTCCGCCGCGGCTGCCACAACTTCCGGCGCCTGAGGCGGCAGGATCCTTACCACACCCGCACAGCGCTTATCTTCAATCCAGCGCGTCAATGATGTGCCGGCGTATGATTCGACCCGACCCATAAAGGTGACCTGGACCCGTGATGGATCAACATCGGACTGTGAAAGCAGCCACTCCAGTGCCTCGAGAAAAGGGAATGGATCGCGTCCAACGTAGAGTTCCCCCGCAAACAAGATGACCAGTCGGCCGTGGGTGCCTTGGACGCCCCGCTTAACGGGACCGTCGTAGCCATTACGAACTACGTGAACTTTTGACCGCAGGTCAACATCCCTCTCAACCAATCGGGCAGCCACGGTCGCGCCCGTAGACGTTATCGCCGCGGCGCTGCGCAGTACCTGACGCTCAAGACGCCGCAAGAATGCCAGTTCGACAGTTCGAGTCGACGTCCAGGCTAAGTAGTCCGACCATGGGTCGCGCAGGTCGGCCACATAAGGGATGCGAAGCCTACGCGCCGCATATGCACCGGCCAGCAAAGCACTATGGGGCGGTCCCGAAGCGAGTATTACTTTCGCGCCATACACCTTCCCCGCGCGGCGGGCGACCCGGGCGGCCCGCCAAGCCCACTTCTTGTATTCGTCTACAAAATAAAGAGCCCGAAAGTAGAAGTCGCGCGCTCGCCCCTTGAGCGACACCAGCACCGATCTTGCCGGGGAGGCAGAAGTCTCACCCGATTGCAAAGCTATCGGTGGTCGCGAGCGTTGTTTGAGCGCCACCAACGCATTTAGCAAAGCTCTCGTCGGGCGCTTCACGGGCACCGCAAAAATACCCGGGAGCAGCTCTGAACCGGGCTGAATCGAACGATCATCGAAGGCACTCACAACAACTACGCGCACGCCACTGTCCGCCAAATACCGAGCCAAGGCGGTTACACGGCGCGCACCGATTTCGTTCGATGGATAAAAGTGATACGAAACGATCAGAACGGTCGACAGGTTCAGGTGTGATCCTCCTGTCCGGGCATTATGCGCCACACGCTGAACGAACCGATCTGGCGCGCTGCAGCCACACAACGACAAGACCCGTGCTCAGAACGTCTTGCCGGTGAGCGCAGCTCACGCCGGTCAGGCCTTGCCGACCAACAGTTCGTAACCAAATTGGTCGGGTGTCGAGAACCACTCGGCGATTCCGATCCGATTGAGCTCAAAAGGGTCAGCCCGGCTAGCATTAACCCCGCCAAAGCATCCTAGGCAACACGCGAAGCCAGCCTCGCGCACCAAGTCCCTTGAACTCTCTGAGATGTGTTCGCGGCCGCCGAATGGATACGCAAATAGACGCGCCTCGTTACCGAGTTCTTGTAGAAGCTTCTTCCTTGAGCGTTCAAGTTCACCGCGCACCGTATCCGGATCGGCCGTGCCCATATCGAGGTGAGTGTCCGTGTGATTGCCAATCTCAAAACCGAGATCACGTAGCGTGCGCACTTGCTCCCAACTCATCCATCCCGGTTGACGAGGCAGGTCCCTATCCCACCACGGAACCGTTTGCGATCCGATGAATCCAGTCGTGATGAAGAATGTTGCGGGCAGCTGCAGCCTTCTCAAGATGGGTGCTGCAACCTCGACGTTGTCTAGGTAACCGTCATCGAACGTGATCGAAAGCGTGCCCCCCACGTCTCGGCCGGTCCGGCAGGCCGCGATTTGCTCGGAAAGGGGTAACACACGAAAGTGCCGTGCAAAGAACCGGCAGAAGGCTTCGAACTTGGCGGGGCCACAGGTCAACCCGTCGGCCGCAAGCTGATCGGTGACTCGATGAAACGCGACCACGGTCATTTGCGACCGGAACCGTCGCGCATAGGTGCCCGTAATGCCAGCCGCACGCCCGAGCGCGTCCTTAGCCTGTCTACGAAGCCCGATGGCCATTGCAGCTCGCGGTACGGACGCGGGGGTGACTAGCGGCCCGCAGCGCCTCGACACCTTTACATAAGTCTTTAGTTTTGCTCAAGTTAGGCGTGTTTACCTACAAGCTCCAGTACAAGTTCGCACAGGGACGGCTACGCCGCAACCCTCAAGCCCCGCCGGAGCGTCCACACCGCCCGAGGGCCCGCGAATCGCCCTGCGATGTAGACTGAGGCCGCCACGGTTGATTCGGAAGTACACGTCGGGGCGCAGTGCAACAAACCTGGCTGACGACTAGCCGGCCCGTACCGCCGCCTCTGATCCGAGTTGGTTCTCAAAAACGAGAAAAACAGCAAAATCCCTCATCGGGTCGTCGCGGATACTAGCCGTTGCACGGTAAGCGTCCAGCTGTCACGCGCTAGCTAGCCTGCGCAACTTGGAGCGAGTCACTTGAGTACTGAAGAAAGCCCGGACCGTCTCAACAGCGAGGCCGCTTTTCAAGATCAGCGGATGCGGCAAGCGTTGGAAGGCAAACCCGAGTTCAGGGACAAATTCTATTTTGTCAATCGCGTCGCGCTGGAAAAATATGAGGACTTCCACAAGCAGCTCGGGGCCCGCCAAGTGGTCGTCGTCGGCTGTAGCGACGGGATGGTCACCATCCTCGCGCGCCAAGGTGTGCATGTCGAGGGCACCGATATCTCGGCCGTCTCCCTTGAGAAACTGCAGCGTTCCATTGTCAAAGAAAACCTAAGCGAAGTCGCATCAACGCGCCTGATGAACGCGGAAGACCTTGAATACCCAGACGCCTCAATCGACGTGATCACCTGCTCCGGTGTGCTCCATCACATCGATACCGAAAAAGCCCTGCGTTCATGGGCGCGATGCCTGAAGCCCGACGGGTCCGTATTCATGTTTGAGCCTCTTGCGTTTCATCCGGTGGCCGCCCTCTTCCGAATGCTCACCCCGAGCATGCGGACGCCTGACGAGCACCCACTGCGTCCAGTCGATTTCGATCTGATGCACCGTTACTTTGGATCAGTGGAGCGCAGTGATTATGGCCTCACGACACCACTGTGTGCCGCGATCGCGATCGTCCCCGGGGGGCACCGAATCGCCAGAAAGCTACTGCCGCTGCTCGAAGGGACTGATTCAGTGTTACTAAAGTCTCTGCCGTTTTTGCGCACGATCTGCTGGCTGACGGTCGTGAAGCTTGCAAGGCCTCGGCTCGTCAACTGATCCCCCCACTGCCCTAGCCTGGAACCTGATCCGCTCCCTCCGCCGTCTCCGGTGGCCTCCACTCCGTGGGCGCATCTATGGTTCGAACGTATTTCGCCGGATTTCCGGCTACGACTGTTAGCTCTGGGACGTCTTTGGTAACAACCGCACCCGACGCGACCACCGCACCGCGGCCGATTTTCACATTTTTAAGAATAATCGCCTTACTGCCGATCCACGCGTAGTCACCGATATGGATGGCTCCATACCCCTCCTCATTTGGTCGCTGGCCGGCCGCGCGCTGCAACGGATCTAATGGGTGCCCGTCGTATCCGTTGATAAGGACATGATTGGCAATCAACACGTGTCGACCAATGATGATTTCGCTGCCTGAAAACAGCTCAGCCGCGAACCCGATGTAGCTGTCATCACCGATCCGGAGCAGCTTGGGCGTCTCGTCGCCGCATGCGAACCAGACCTGACTGCCCGACAAGGTCACGCGATCACCGAGCTCGATGAGGAGATTGCCAAATATCTTTGGAATGTCCTCGTAGAGCACCAGACCCTTGCCCGCAGCGCGGGCCTGCCGGCGAAGCAGTGGCGCGTAGTAGAGTTTCGAGACCAGATGTCGCAGGAATCCCTTGCGGAAGCGCCGCTCACCCGCAAGGAGTCCATGCACCACGGGTATCGGGGGAATGTCCACGGTTAAAAGCTTCTTAGCGGCGTCGTAGCTTGCTTTCTGCAAGCGGGACTCGCGACGACGAATCCAATAGTGCAGCGACATCAGTCCCCCTGCGCCGCCCGATTCGCCAGCGCGATCAGCGCCATGCAGATTCCGAAGGTTACCCAAAGAACGGTCGCGTAAGTCATCGACAGGAAAAAGCCGGCAACTGCGTTCCCCGCCAGAGACAGCTGCAAAGTCCTCGCGAAGACGGCCTGTTCACGCTGCTCATCTGAGACGAGCTTGCCATCAATGAGCTTCCTGCGTGTCCGCTCCAATCCCCGCCACGCGAGAACGTACATGCGGATGAACAGAGCAAATCCGACTACTCCCAGTTCTACCATCGCCTCCACATAACTATTGTGCGGCGCCATCATCCTGCCACCATAGCGATAGTCGACCATGCCGAATGCCCAGGGACCGTAACCATACGGCCGAGCGAGCGTAGCTCGCGTGCCCCGCGACCATATCTGACCGCGACTCTTGTCGTTCGTAGGATCCAGGTTGTAGTCGTGACCCAGATCAAGCACCGTGGCAAAGCGCTCACGCGCATCGTTTGGAAGCTGTGTCCAGACCACAGTGCCGAGGACCAACACGCCGATCAGGGATAAGAATTTCCGGTTCGGTTTTTTCCCGCTCGGGACTCTGATCCGCACGAAACACCCAAGAAGCACCACGAGGAGCAGTCCTAGAAAGCCTCCTCGGGACTGCGTCAGCAACAGAGCACCCAGTAGTGCCGCGCCGATACTTCCGTAAACCAGGCGCTTGAGGGTTGTCCGGGAGTTGATAAAAAACGCGATCACCAGAGGTAGAACGGTCACCAGCACGTAAGCCAGATCGTTGGTGTCATACATGGTGTCGGTTTCGGCACGACCGCCGGAGTAGCCGGATAAAGCAGCTCTGGCCAACATCAGGCCGGAGAGGACCAAAACCAGGAGAGTCCCGCGAAGCGCCCGCCAAGAGCGGCACATCATGTAGGCAAGGGTCACAGTAGCCAGAAGGGTCGGAAGCTGCTCGAGCAGGAATTCGCGGCTAGCGCCCTTCCAAATCGAGATGGGGGTAAGTAAGACTGTCAGGACTGCCAGCCAAATGGCCGTCCGCGCAAGGGACTTTGTCGCCAGGGTCTTCCCTGGCAGCCGCTTCCAGTCTTTGAACAGCACGACGAGCGTAACGCCCAGCGCGATCTTCCCGATCGGAAGGGCAGCAAGACCTGGGACCAGTTCTCCTAGTCGGCCTACAGCGATCAAAATAAAGGCCCAGAATCCGTACTCCAACACGCCTAACTTCGTGGGGGCCGACGGCAAAGTCGCAACTTGCGCACTGGAATTCACTGGGCTTCCATGTTCGTGCCGCAGACCTGCGCACATCGTCGCGCGAAGTTACCGGAGCGACTGAGTTTCACGATCACTCTAACCATAGATTACCGCTCGCTCGAGGCGAAATTCCGCGCAAAACTGAGCATCTCTAGCGCTGCTTCACGAGACAACGCCCATAGGGTGGCAATGAATACCGCAGCGCCGAATGGCACTGCGACGGCGGTGTGCAGCAGCGGCGACAAGGAGTCAAGACAAAGGCGGTTCAGGGTAATTGTCGCTAGAACCATCGTCGCCCCCGCCGCCGCGGGCGGGGAAACGGCAATAAACATCTCGCGCAACGTAATGTCCAGTGCACCTCTAACCAGCGATGCGTTGAACAGATACACGAGCGGGAAAGCAATGGCCCAGGCAGCAGCAACACCTGTCACGCCCCACCTGCAACCGATCAAAACGCTGCTTGGGAGCACCACGATCGCGAGAAGGAGAGACTTGATGTTCACGTCCTGACGCCCGATCGCCGTGACGGCTGCTGCGGTAAATGAATTCAGCATCCGCAGTGGCATCGAGATGCACAGCAGCTGGATTACCATGACAGACGCTATCCACTTAGCACCGATCACGAGCCGCACGAGCGGGTCGCTCACGGCGGCCAGTCCCCAGAAGACTGGGAACGCATACGCGGCCCCTAGGCGCAGAATCTTAAGATACCCGGCGCGCACGCGATCACGATCGCCCTGAACGAGTGAAAAGGCAGGCAGAGCCACTGAGTTTATGATGCCCATGGCGCGCTCCAGGGGAATGTTAGTCAGTTGCCTCCCGACTGCGTAGACGCCCAGCTCCGCGGCACCCAGGAAGCGTCCCACCACAAAGCTATCGATCTGCATGTACCAGTACCAGAGAGTCTTCTCCAGCAGAACGAGGCCGGAGAATCCAGCAAGGTGCCGCAACTTTGCCCATTGCAGGCGCGGCGCCCGGAGAGAGGAGCTGAAGATGTTGAGCAGGACGGTGCGTGAGACCGTGAGCGCCACAGTGCCTACGATCAGGCTCCACGCACCGCCACCACGCAGGGCCACGACTAGTGTTACCGCAGCGCCCATCACCGAGGCGATCACGTCCGCGATACCGAGTTGCTTGAACCGCATATCCATGGACAAGCGTGCTTGAGGGATCACCGCAAACGACATCGTCAAAAATTGAATTGAGATGAATCGTATCAAGGGAACGATTCTCGGTTCCTTCGTGAGCACTCCAAAGACTGGGGCGGCCAGGAGCAGGCCGAGCGTGAATACAATGCCCACCACAAGCAGGGTGCCAAAAACGTGTCGCAGCGTCTCTTCGTCGCGGATTTGCCAACGAACCAACGTCACGCTGAATCCCAGTTCGTTCATCAGCGAGAGGAAATTCGCAAATATTCCTGCCAGCGCCGCGAGGCCAAAGTCGGTCGGGGAAAGAAGCCGGATTACAAAGAACGTGTTAATCCAGGTGAGCGCTTGCGCCAGAACACGGGAGACCGTGACCCACTTCAAGCCACTGATGACTGAGCGATTGATGCTATCCACGAATTCCAAGGGTACCGGTACGGACCATGGGCTCGGGCACCTGCACGCGACTAGGTCCTTTCATGTTGTGGGACAGGGGTGCTCGAGAGGGTGGCGCATCTTCGAGACTAGCCTTGATGGGATCGCCATACGTCGAGCGGGGTCACGAGCGTGACAGGCGACCGGCTCGTGCCGGGCATGGTCGCACGACAGGCCACCCGGTGCGGCCGCGGGAAGAGCCGCTTGGCTGCTCGTCACGATCGCTAGACGCATTTTCCTGTCTAGAAATTCCTACTGCTTTGATAACAATAACAATGTTAACCATGATCCCCGCAGTACACAGGGCAGGCTTTTGTGCGATGCAGCATGGAACATGGGTCGGTTATGTTCAAAATCTGTGATCTAGATTGATGTTTGAGGACCAGTACACAGTTACCCTCTGCTAAGCTGCCAAGGGGTGCCTCGCGCCCCCACAAGAGAATAAGAATAGTCCGTTTCATGGCTACAACCCTCCTCTGGATCTGCTGCGGGCTGCTGGTGTACGTGTATGTACTCTACCCGCTGGTGCTGGCCGCTCTGGCCAAGCGGTTCGGCGTACCTGTAGTTCGCGGCCCATCGCTTCCCAAGGTCACTATCGTTGTGACCGCGTATAACGAACAGGAATGTATACGGGCGAAGCTCGATAACCTCACCAGCCTCGATTATCCGCGGGAGCTTGTGAATATCCTGGTTGCCTCCGACGGTTCGTCGGACGCAACCGAGGCGATCGCCGCTACCTATGATCCGCCGCGTGTGAGTGTCCTGCGAGTCGAGGGGCGTTGCGGGAAAACCGCTTGCCAAAACGCGGCGGCAGCGGCGGCTTCCGGGGAGATTCTCCTTTTCACAGACGCGACTACTAGACTGCATCCGGGGGCACTCAAGGCGCTCGTGGGAAATTTTTCTGACGCAAGCGTAGGCTGCGTCGGCGGCAGACTGATCTACGTCACAGACGTCGACAACGTGACTGGCTGTGGCGGGGAGGCCTACTGGAGCTACGAGTTGCGCCTGCGGGCCGCAGAGAGCCTGTTAGGGTCGCTGATCGGAGTGAGCGGCTGCCTTTACGCCGTGCGTAAGTGCGCATACCGCGCCATCGATCCGGAGCTCATAAGCGACTTTGTCATCGCCATGAGGATGCAAGAGCAGCACTTGCGGACGGTGCTCGCGCCTGACGCCATCTGCTTTGAAGAAACCCTAGATCGCGGCAGTCACGAATTGGCAATGCGGGTGCGCGTGGCGATTAGGAGCCTCAACGCGTTGGTTCGCGAGCGCCGCTTCCTGAACCCACTAAAGTATGGCTGCTTCGCGTGGCAGTTGTGGTCGCACAAAGTGCTGCGCTATGCCTCGCCGCTGCTGTGGTTGGGTGCCCTTGCAGCGAATGTCGTCCTCGCGTATCAGACGCCGTACCTCGTGCTGCTCGCCGCGCAATGCGCCATCATCGCTGCCGGCGCCGTGGGGTTTTTGCTGCAGGGCAAGCGCCGCGATTTAGGGATGCTTGGCCGGCCGTACTATCTGTTACTAACCAACGCTGCTTCACTCATTGCAACACTGCGCTATCTGCGTGGCGAGCGCATGGTGACGTGGAAACCGATTCGCTAGCGCGCGCTACTTGGACCGCAAAGCGAATCGTTCCGAAAATTTCAGAATTCGCGCAAACTACGGGGCCATGGCAGCGTGTGATATGTCTCGCGTGCGTTGCCCGCTGTGCCTCTACAGCTAATCCGTTGCCCGCGATGCAGCTGCGTCCGTTCTAAGTGATAACCGCTCGATACAGTTCCTTGATGCCCACGGTATGAATGGGGCTTCTGTCTGTCATTTTCCCTTGCCTGGCCACTCGAGTGGCCTGTCTAGGTACAGGGTTGCGTGGTTCCCAACGCTCTATAACTCACCACGGACGCAAAGACCGAGAACATGCGCCTGACCACTCTATTCCCAAGGCCTGTCCGGACATACCTTAGGAACGTGTGGCGAGACACGAGTCTAAGGCTAACGCTGATGCCACTCCGCCAAAAGGGGCAAATGACAGATGCTGAGGTCGCTGCATTCCATAAGGCTTGGGGCAATGAGGGATTTGCGGCGGATAAAGACTATCTCGCAAGGCTGCTAACAATGCTTGAGGCTGGCCCAGTGCTGGAATGCGGGACTGGCGGGACCACGCTCTTGGCCGATGTCATGGGCCAGCGCAATGGCTTTAAGACCTATTGCCTTGAGCAAAATCCGGAATGGGCGAGACCCGTCAATCGCTCGCTGACGCGTTCTTCGACCGTCCGTGTAATCGACGCACCATTGCGAGACTTCGGCGAGTACCACTGGTACGACGCGCAGGAAGCATTGCCCATGCACTTCGCACTGGTAATTTGCGACGGCCCCTATATTGACGCGGCTCTGGGGGAGCCTTCCTACTCAGCGTGGCGCTACGGAGTGCTCCCATGGCTTAAGAGCACGGGCAGAACATTTGACGCTCTATTACTCGATGACGTGAACGATCCGCGTGCGCCAGCGATCTTGCAGCGTTGGGAGCACGAGTTCGGCGCCACGGTCAAGAGACTTGCTTCCGCCGAAGACGAGTGCGCGATCATCACGCCCTAGTCACACCTTAATCCTGCGACCCAAGATCTGCTCGAACCGATTCTATTGTGGCTTCGGCGCCAACGCCTTAACGCCGGAGGCGTTCAGAGCGCCGCACGTGTGCCGCGCTCGAAGCGTGACGCCGCTCACATTGGGATTCCGGCACTTCTCAGCGAAGCGCCGAACTGTGGCGCGGTTTAGCGACAAATTGAAACGAAACCCAGCCATCGCTACATTGCTTGATGCATGCTTGCTTCATTGCGTTAGGCGGAGATCTCATGAATAGCCGAAAGCTGAAATCGTTGACGACGGCATTAGTTTCTAGACGTGAGCTAGTCCGTGCCGGCGCGTTGATAATTCCGGCTGCGGTAGGGGCACCCTGGCTATTCAGTCGGACCGCACTGGCGCAGACCACGGCGACTTTCGACTATTACATCTCACCTAGCGGTTCAGATGGCAATGCGGGAACTCAGGCAAGCCCATGGGCAATTACCGCCATCAATACGAAGCGCGCCACCTATGCGGGAAGGCGCGTGGGGTTGATGGATGGCACATACAGCATCCGCACACTGATCCAGGCTGGCAATGGTGATGGGTATACGTGTGCGTTAAGCCTGAACGGTGCGGGGGGATCTAGTGGTTCTCCCACGGTTATCCAAGCTGTGAACCGCGGCGCCGCGATAATCGACTGTGGGTCGCCGACCCAAAACAATCCGGCTCTCGGAACCTCCGACGGCTCCACCGGTTACATCACCATTGATGGTCTAAAGATCATTAACGGCGGCTCGAAGTCTATTCATTTAGGGCTGTACACAGGGACGAATCTCAATATCCCGGGATGGATTGTCCAGAACTGCGAGATTACGGGACAGAATTGCCATAACGTCGGCGGCGGGGCAACGGCAGGCAACTACTCCTGTATCGAGATCCAAGGTGGTATCGGGGCGCAGATCCGCAACAATTATTTCCACGGAAATGTTGGGAACGCTGGGCCCACCAATGGGGATCATTTCACCTCAACGATTCAGTGGACGAGCGCCAATACGCTCTATGAATACAATACCTGCTTAGGCCCCGGGATCTACGGCAAAGAGACTCACAACTTCGGCACGACGCTGCGTTACAACTACGTTGATAACACCGGCTGGACGGGGGTTCAGGGAATACAGGATTTTGTTAACGATACCTCGACAGCGACCGGCACCACGACAACGATTCATCACAACGTTCTAAAAACCCTGATGAACGACATGCGCCCGACGTTAAGCCAGACGAATTATCTGGCTGACCGCTTCCTCTGTTACAACAATACATTTATCGGATTAGCGGGTGGTGTCGGCGGTGGCGTGCTCATCAAGACGAATACCGGGCTTGCGACCTACTACAACAATGTTCACTACAACGCTGCCTCGGGCGATGTTGATCTGATGTGCGTCGACATTGACGGCCCAGGCGTCTGGGATTACGACCTATACTTTGCTACGGGCTCGTACGTCTATGGCACCTTCCCTTCAAAGACGAGTGGCGTGCGTAATGGTTCGTCGACTCTTGCCGCTTGGAAAGGACTCATGTCCGTGCCGTGTGAAGCGCACGCATTGGATCACCAAGATCCGCAGTTCGTCCGCACAGGGTCAGGGGCGAATTTCTACCAGCTGCAAAGTTCGTCGCCAGCCAAGAATGCAGGGCGCACAAACGGCACGACCAATGGATCTGCGTGCGACATGGGTGCCTGGGGTAATGGCGCGCCATCAGTAATCGGCTCTTCACTCGTCACAGGTGGGGCCAGCCCGCCGACAGTAGTCCCGGAGGCCCCGAGTCTTACAGTCAGCTAACTAACCGCTGATGATTTGATTAATAGGTCCTGGCCATTGCCTATGCGAATCCGCGGAGCGATCGATACGCCGCGGCAGAAAGAACATTCGCGCCGACCGAAACACCGGCGCCCGTCGCGTCTTGGCACAGATCGGCTTAGATGGGGCTGAGATCCTCAATTCGCTACGGCTTACAATGACCCGCGATGGGCGCTCGTGTCTGCCGAGCTGGTGAGCGATCGTCCGTCAGCAGACTTTACTGACGCTCGCCAAGGAATCCCGAGGCCGGGCGCTTGTCTTCCGAATCTCTAGCTGCCCGGCGACTTCGACGCGCAGCATGGCAGCCTCCGAGAGGCTTGGGTATCGCGTCACACGAGACCCCAATACAATTAGGCTCTGTCCAAGAGGAATGTCGTTGTCGCAGGAGGTTTTGGCGTGGAGAGGCCGTGGCAGAAAACTCTAAACCTTGACCCGAAAGACCAACAGAATCCGTATGCATCAGGTCACCTGAACCGGAGATACATGGCTGCTTCCGTGGTGATAGCGGCGCAGACTAGCGCCGACAGATGATCCTTGGACTTATACCGGAAGATCCCTTCCACCCGAAGAGCTGGTCATGCTCGTCTGCGCCGTTCTTCACAGCGCTCCGACGCATCGGCGCACTCGACACTGCCTTGCATGTAAAGACGCCCTGGGAGAATTTCGAGCGGCTACGTGTCATCGCTTTGCCCCGTGCGCGTTGGCACGCCCGCTACCACGCAAGCCCCAACTATTTCGGAGCGCTCACTCGGGCCGCCGGAGAG
>Ga0163162_10004216_pt1 | contig 13821 bp, 14 predicted proteins | sample S55metaG_FD_115310 | JGI IMG/M metagenome (GOLD analysis project Ga0163162, IMG submission 115310) | Switchgrass rhizosphere microbial communities from Kellogg Biological Station, Michigan, USA - S5-5 metaG | ecosystem: Host-associated > Plants > Roots > Rhizosphere > Soil | place: USA...
ACCAACCGACGAAAACGACGCCGTCTCCGTCTACCAATTCGCCCTCGAATCAACAGAACCCGCCAACGAAAACAACACCATCTCCATCGCCCACTGCGCCGTCGAATCGTCCCGGTTCGTCGATCACCTCCACCAGCGATAACAGCTCGTTCCTCGACCAGGCTATCGAAATCAATCAAGCGGAAGTTGAACTCGGTCGTCTTGCCTCCACGAAAGCAACCGACAAACGCGTGAAAGACTTTGCGGCGATGATGGTTAAGGATCATTCCGCCGGTTTGAAAAAACTCCAGAATGTACCGGGCGGTAAGAACAGCACGGCCAAGCTGAGCAGCGAACATGAAATGCTCAAAACCCGCCTATCGGGACTAAGCGGAATGCACTTTGACCGCGAATACATCGACGCCATGGTCACAGGCCACCGAGCCGCGGTAGACCTATTCGAGAAACATGCAGGCTCATCTCCGGCGACGTCTACAACGGAGCCTAAGGATACGTCGTCTAACCACGGTGCTTCAGATACAGGCGGGGCCAGCACCAGTACCTCCAAGAGCGGGGGATCTACGGCGAAAACCAACTCAACGTCTCACGCCAGTTCCGACACACAGGTGGACAATGTCGCTCGTGAGTTACTGCCTACGATCAAAAAGCATCTTACAGAGGCGGAGAATATTCAGAAGGGTCTGTCTCAGCCCGCGAAGTAGCGTGGCGTGAGCACAGAGACGCGGGGCGAACTTGCCTCGTCAGTCGAGCGAAGCCGACAAGCATGGCCGGGGGATGGGCGAGCTGCGAAGGCCTCCTTGTAGGAGCCGATGGGTCGTGTGGTCAAAGAATTTCGAGGCCACCAACCCGTCGGCTCGGGCATGCGCTCTTTCCGGCAGCCACCCCTCGAAGTTCTTGAAGGACGGAGGGTGCGTCAACGGCGAGTCATCCTCTGCCTGCGAAGAGTGCATTCAATACACCTTACTTGCAATCCGCGTTAGACGCCGTCTACTTGTCTAACCCTCGAAACTTCTCCTGGAGCTCATGAACCTTTCGATCCATCACGCGAGACCTGGACCATCGTGCGATGTATGCCAAGGCTAGCGTGCTTGCGGCACCTGCAATCATCGATTTAAAGATCTGTCTCATAGCTTCCTCCTTTTCCTCGTCTTCCTGGTCGTGCACATGCAATTCCGTCCGGCACGTTTCACATGTGAGATCACAAATCGGGCGTCTCCGAACTGGCGTTTTGAAGCGTGATTTTTGAGTATTGAGTCAAGATTACATTCGCCCACGCCGCGCCTGACCCGCCGTGATGGGCATCAACGTGCATCCTGATAATCGACGCCAGCATTCCGCATTCTGAGTTCATCTTAATTTCGGAATGAGGGCGATTACGGAGGAGAAATATGTCACAAAGAGAAAAGGATAACGAACGGTCTAAACAGGGCAACCAAGGTCGCAGCGGTGGACAAAGCGAGCAAGGCGCCCGTCAAGGTCGCGAGCGCGGCAACGAGGAAGAAAAGCAAGGCACCGGCGGTCAAAGCGGTAGCGGCCGTCAAGGCGGCGGTGGACAAGGCGGCTCTAGTGGTGGCGGCAGCCGCAAAAAATAGGCGCCGCAAAAAATAAGGTCACTCCTATGGGCAGCCTGACCGGTTGAAGGCTGCCCATAAGTCTTTTCAGCTCTCGACACAACCGCGCTCGGCGGTCCCATCGCTCTTCTTGTTTGTCCTGTCGCTTTCATGAACACATTGCGGGTCATGCGCCGGACCCTGCAGCCGCCTATCATTGAAGTTGGCCCACATGGATACATCGATCATCGGATTAGACGGGGCCGAACGAATGACGGAGTCCGGCAGTGCGCAAGTTTCGACCCCGCGGCGCGGATACTTGACGGACGGTATAGTTGTCCAAAATGGTAACAATATATTGGCATTCTTACCGAGGTTCGATCCTGAGAAGAGCGCCTTCCTCTTCGGCGGTGAGCACGTAAAGCAGCCCATCGGGGCCCTGGCGAACGTCACGAATACGTTGCTTGAGTTCCATGAGCAGCGGTTCGCGTCGCAATTCTTCCCACCGCTCGTTAAAGACGATCCTTTGAATTTGTCCGGTGCCTGGAATGCCGCCTTCGCGGAGTCCGCCAACAAAGAGGTTTCGCTTCCAGTGAGGAAAACGCTCGCCCGTGTAGAATGTCATGCCGGTCACACCAATCGAAGGTAGCCAAACGACAATCGGGTCTTCCATGCCGTCACGAAAAGGATGCGTAGAAATAGGAACGCCCCAGTAGTCTCGGCCATAGCTGACGAGTGGCCACCCATAGTTCCGTCCGCGACGAAGTATGTTGACCTCATCGCCGCCGTTTGGACCCTGCTCTGTTTCCCAGATCTCTCCAGTTTCAGGATTGACAGCCATACCATGGCCGTTTCGATGACCGAGAGTAAAAATGCCCGGCTTGAATCCACTGCGATTTACGAAAGGGTTGTCGTTCGGAATGCTGCCGTCATCGCGTAATCGCACAGTCTTTCCAGCGTAGTCGTTCGGATTCTGCGCGCGCTTTACAGTCGGCGATCCGGGGGCGCTAATGCTCATGTACAGCATCCCGTCACGGCCGAACGCAATACGCGATGCTTCGGTCTCCGTGGCTCCCGATTCGAATATATCGCGGACATCCATGAGCGCTGTGCCATTCCATGTTCCTTTCGCCAGCACGGTCTCACCAGCGTCACCGCCAGCCGGCCTGTGATACGCGAGATATATCCATCCGTTCTCACTGAAATTCGGGTGCGGAGCAATGTCCATTAGTCCTTGAAGGCCTCGTGGTCCGCCCGTTTGGACCCTGGGAACACCTGCCACGGGCGAAGAAAGAAGTTTTCCATTTCGGATTACTCGCAGGCTACCGCCGCGTTCCGTCACGAGGATGATGCCGTCTGGCAGGAAAGCCAATGACCACGGTTGGTGCAATTCTTTGGAGATAACGACCGCTCTAAGATCTTTTTCTTCGGCCGACTTCAGATTAATGGTGCTTTTGCGTAACGATGGCGGTTCGTCAATTATGGGCCGGGGTGCATCGCCGTCTTTCAGCTCGTGCGGCGCGAGTGTTTGTTTACTCCACGAATGATCCATAGCCGTAAATATCGTGATTAGAGCAAGTAGCAATGCCCAACTCAAATACGTCGACGATCGCATTCTTCACCCCCTCTAAGGTGCAGCAATCATCGTTCCGCAAGAGGCCTAACACCGTCAGGGTTTAGGAATACGCAAGGTCGCGCTGATCATCGCACTGCCGCTTATGGCGTAAACAATTGTCAGAGGGTGCAATGTTCCAAATCCAAATCTGTAAGCGCCCAGCCATAACGAATCACCAACCGCTTCCATGGCGAACGCGATTCCGAGAAGACCGACAATAACAACGCTGGTGGGAATTGGAGTTCCTTCAAAATAGCGTACCTTCCCCGAACTATCCGACAATGCAGCGGCCGTCACGTTGAAACGGGCGAGGCGGCTGATGCCGCAGACGACGAAGTACACAAGGATCAGCATGTCCCACAAGCCGCGCATGCCGAGAGTGAAACCGAGTACCGCGGGGGCGACGCCAAATGAAATGATGTCCGACAGCGAGTCCATATCAGCGCCGAGAATCGACTGGCGGCGTGAACGTCGGGCCCAATAGCCATCAAAGACATCGAATCCCAGGGCGGCGAACAGAAGAGCGAACGCCAACCAAAACAATCTGTGCCGGCCTTCAGCGATGTAAGTGAGGCAGAAAAAAATTGCGATCGTTCCGCACGCGGCGTTTCCCATCGTGAACAGATCGGCCACGGTGTAGGACCGCAGCATTGAAAATCGGGCCTTTCTGTGCTTGGCGTCCATGAAATCCATTGTCCACCTCGAAGGCGCTCTGCCGAAATAATGAAATTTCGAGATCTTCATTTGAGTACACTCGAATTAGCTTCGTTTGCCGGCACTGAATGGCACATCGGAGTGCGCAAACATGTCTCTCGAGCACGGAAAGAACACCAGCACCACTGTGGTTGCAAATGAAACTCTCACTGTGGTCAGCCTCAACATGGCGAAGGAGGGACGTCTGAACCGGATCCTGTCGGGTATTCGCCGCGCCGCGTTCTTTGAGACAGCCGATGTTTGGTTACTTCAGGAAGCCAGGCCAAGCGTGTCCGAGATGGCAGACGCCCTGGGAATGCATTACATCTACGAGGTGGCAGACCAGTTCGCCGATCGCAGCGTCTCCGGATTGGCAATACTCAGCCGTTATCCGTTCGAGCGATCCGATCGAACCCCTCTGCCACGTTATAACCTGCGTTTCAACACGCGTTGCCGGATCGCTCTGACCGCAGCAATTAGGCGCGCAGAGGATGAAATACGGTTAGTCAACGTGCACCTGGATACGCGCATCACTCGGCCGCAGCGCCTTCTGCAAATCGGTCATGTCGTGGAAAAAGAAACGTTGTCGATACAGCCCGTGATTGTCGGAGGCGACTTCAACACGGCCAATATCCACTGGGTCTGGAATGTATTCCCGGTTCCGCACGTGCGAAGTCACACGCGGGCAGTACGCGACATGTTTGTTGGACATGGATTTGAGTCCCCCCTGGATGGCGCAGGCTCAACATTCAGGCTGCTGGGCTTCCCCTTGCACCTCGATTGGATTTTCCCGAAGCACCTGAAAACGGTCGCGGCGGGGACAGAACGCATCGCGTTCTCCGATCACAAGGCAGTATGGGTAACGCTTAAAGAGTAATTGTTACGAGCACTTAACCACTTGGCACTAAGTTGGCATTTCGCGTGCTCAAGACGAAATGTGCCTGGCCAGATGACAGACCCGAAAGCGATCATGAAGCGCGAAAACCCGTCTCGGCAGGTTCCATCATCATCAAATCCAAAAGGGCAGCTTAGTTTTTGGGGATATTGTCGGCGCCTGGTCTGGGCGTGGTGGTTCTGGACGGCGATCGCTATTGTGTCGGCGTATACATCGCACTGGAATGCCGCAGTCTCTACTCTCTTCGCCGCGATCTTTACCTACCTCGTTACGCCGCCGACAGTGAGTCCGACTTATGGACTCGCCTCCACAGCGCCGTTGAGATCGGATGAATTTCTCGCCACAATCAGCGGCGCGACGGGTGTGCCGTTCATAGGGGGTAACCGCATCGAGCTACTCAACAACGGTGACGAGTTTTATCCCGCCATGTTGAAGGCGATCACCGAGGCTCAAAGCTCGATCACGATAGAAGCGTATATCTACTGGGCAGGGGAGATCGGCCGAAAATTTTCGGATGCCATCGCGAAGCGATCGCTTGCGGGAGTGGATGTGAAGATTCTCCTCGACGCAGTTGGTTCCTCAACGATCGGCAGCGAAATCCTGAAGACTCTGCACGACAGCGGCTGTCAGGTGAGGTGGTACAACAAGATGTTCTGGAGGACGATTGGACGCTTTAACAATCGCACTCATCGCAAATCCCTGATCATCGATGGCAATCTTGCCTTCACCGGTGGCGCCGGTATAGCGGACCACTGGCTCGGCAACGCTCAAGACCCGAAGCATTGGCGTGATGTGCAGATTCGACTGGAAGGCCCTGGCGCGGTACCGCTGCAAACGGGATTCGCGCAAAACTGGCTCGCAACAACTGGAGAGATCGTGACAGGCCCACGGTACTTTCCAAAGATCAAACCCGCCGGCCCCATAGCCGTTCAGACAATCATAAGCTCGCCCGCAGGCGGATCTTCGGCCGTACGCACGATGTACTACCTATCGATTGTGTTCGCCCAGCGCAAAATCTATATCGCTAATGCCTACTTCATACCCGACGAATCGGGCGTCGATATTTTGATCAGCGCTCGCAAACGCGGTGTTGACGTCAAGCTGATGCTCGCCGGGATTTATAATGACATGAAGCTCGCGCGCTACGGCGGGATTCACCTGTATGGCAGATTGCTGGAGGCGGGCGTCGAGATCTATGAGTACAACCGCACAATGCTGCACCAAAAGACGATGGTTGTCGATGGCGCCTGGATCACCGTAGGAACTACAAATTTCGACAATCGATCGTTCGCTCTCCACGAAGAGAGCAATGTCTGTTCCTACGACACCACGTTGGCGGAGCGGCTCGAGCAAATTTTCTTCGAAGATCTCACGGCCTGCGTTCGAATCGATCTTGAAAGTTGGAAACGGCGGGGAATGCTCACAAAAATTCGGGGAGCCGCTGCATTGTTCTTCAAAGACCAGCTCTAAATGTTGCCAACCGGGAGCAATAGGCCCGCTCAAATGGCCATAAGGTCACGGCCAACCAGGACCTCGCCTTTGAAATGCTTGCGCACGCCGTCCAGATAGGCGTCGTCCTTCACGTCCACGAGTGAACCCGGGACGAGGTGAGTCAGCACAAGCGTCCGGACGCCCGCCTCCGCCGCCATACGTCCCACCTCTTCGGTATTCGAGTGCGTTCCGGCGATATGTGCCCAGATGCCTTCCGGGTTATCGGCATAGGCGCCCGCGGCGACACGTTTTTCAAAATTCTCCCGTGTCAACTGCAGCTGGATGGTTTCGCACACAAAGACGTCGGAGCCCCTGGCCAGCCGGACCAGATTCTGCGAAAACGCCGTGTCACCGGAGATCGTTATGGAACGACTGCGAGTGTCGAAGCGGTACGACACCGAGCGGTACGGTACGACTTTCTTGGTGCTTTCGGGAAAATGCGTGTTCTCGACGCTGGATACTTTAACCCGCGCGTCGGAAAAGATCTCCGTCGGCGCAGCGGTCGCCTGAATGTCGCGACCAGAAAAGATGCTTGACGGTTTTACGCTTCGGGCTTCGTCGACGAGACGGATCTCGGCATTGGCTGTCCCGAAGGCAATCGCGGCCTCGACAAGGCGCTTCGTGCCGTAGGGCCCGATAACAAGATTGGGATCGACGCGGCCGTCCGTCCATTGATGGCTGAGAAGTGCTGCCAGATCGCTAACATGATCGTCGTGCAGATGCGTCAGAAAAACATTCCCGACGCCGCGAAAACCGAGTCCCGACGCCTTGAGTGCGCCAAGTGCACCATAGCCGCAGTCCACGAGATAGATGCGGCCGTCGACAACGATCGCATTGGCGCATTCCCTGCGCTGCTCGTTGAAGTTTGGCCCGCCCTGAGTGCCGAGAAGGATAAGGCGCGTCCCGCCGTTGTCGGTAGTTTGCGCGGCCGCGGCAGGCGCGAACTTATCGAATGTGGCACAGGCGCCGAACATAGAAATGCCTGCGAGAAATCCGCGCCGACTGATGTTCTTTGGGCTCGTTGTCATGTCTCTTACCTCGTGCTGCGCTGTTGACGCGCGCCCGTTGAGTGTACGCCCGTGTTCATTAAACGAAAAACGGGCTCTGATATAGAATCCCCAAGTGCAGTCATGTCTTGTTGAAATCAGGCCTGAACGCTCGTCGACGTGGACCCTCACGGCCTTACTTGTTCTCGTGTTCTATGCGACGCCTTCGAACGCGCAATCGATGACAATATTCGATGAGACAATTCCGTCAGGCCGCAACTTTGACAAGGCGGAGTTTCGTTTGTGGATTCCTCAGAACCTCACACAAATTCGCGCGGTGGTGGTCCTGATTCCAGGGTCGAATGGCGACGGGCGTCCTGAAGTGAACGATGCAGTGTGGCAAAAGTTTGCCACGCAGTTCGGACTTGCACTGCTCGGTTGCCGCTTTACGGACAAGCCTCACGACCAAAGCTTCATTGAAGAGTACGTGAACGTTTCCCTGGGAAGTGGACAGGCACTACTCGATGCGTTGGACGCGCTTGGAAAGCGGGCCCAACATCTGGAACTGTCGACAACGCCCTTGTTCCTGTGGGGCATGTCTGCTGGAGGACAGTTCAATTACGAATTCGTGGCGTGGAAGCCGGAGCGTGTTGCCGCGTTTGTCGTGAACAAAGGCGGGATCTATTACTCGGCGCTACTATCGAAAACGGCACGGAGTGTCCCGGGAATTTTGTTTGTCGGTGGAAAGGATCTCGAGTTTCGAACAAACACAATCACCGGCTTATTCGCCGTCAATCGGCGCGGCGGCGCGCTCTGGGCGTTGGCGGAAGAGCCGGCTGCCGCCCACGTCGTCGGTCGCTCGCGCGAGCTTGCGTTAGCTTTCTTCGAAGATGTGCTGCCCCTGCGACTGCCCGAGACTACAGTTTCGAGCCAGCCGGTGACCTTGTCGGCGATTTCGGAATCGTCAGGTTTCCTGGGAGATCTGAAGACAAAAACGACCCAAAAACAAGCCGGAGCAGCGCCAAACTATCCTACGGCGTGGCTGCCAACGGCCAGGGTTGCGCGAATGTGGGAAGCGATGATTAACGAGAGGCCCTTCGCTCCCTAGCAGGCGCGGAAACGCCTCAAGAGAAAAAACGAAGGAACAATTTAGCTTCTGGTGGAGCTGGTCTCTCTTGAAGGCTGCGCGACCGTGCGATGTCCCTGGATGTTTGTCACGAGACCATAGATTGACGTGGCGGTACCCACAACAATCAAGACTACGACCGCGGCCACCACTGTCCTAAAAGTTCTCGTCTGAAACACAGCTATGATCTGGCGGCCGTAAAACCACGCGAGAGCGGTAAGCACGCTGAACCGCAGCATGCGCAGGCCGGCAAACATGGTAAAGAACCGTGTCGGGCTCACCGACAGGGCTCCGGAGGCCAGGACAAAGGGCATCAGTGGGAATGGTGGTGGGAGAAGAGCGGGCAATAGAAGCGCAATTGCACCCTTATTCTTGACTTTGTCTTTTACTTTCTCCAGCACATCGGATGAGATCCAATGTTGGAGTCCGTTCTCCCCAATCTTGCGGCCGATCCAGAAAATCATCGCGGCCGCCATCACGGATACTGCGGTGGCAAGAAAAGGAAAAAGCCAGACGATCTCCGAATGACGTCTGATCAGCACGATCGCCGTATCGACGTCCAACGGATGTAAGAACAGTCTGGAAGAGTCCACGGCCGACAGCACTACGGACCCAATCCGATGAAACAGGGATTGGAGAAACATCATGATTCGTCACCCGACTTCTGGTCAGCACGTCACTCTCCAACTTCGAATTCATGCGCTTACGCGTTGTTATCCTGCAACTTAGTCTTCTATGGCCGAGCTTTCGGCTTTGGCCTGGAGTGTACAATCCATGAAAACATTTCCTGATCGACTCAAGTTCGTTCCGACCTACCGGACTTTATGTTCCATCAGGACCATCACTTCGGAGCGTGTGAGTCATTCCGACGGGCCTTGTAACGTTACGCGCTATATCACCGGCATCCCGCTGTTCGCCTCACCCACCAGACCGAGCGCCTGCATGGCATACAACTTCCTGTATTGCGAGAGAGGCATGGCCATGAGGCTCGCATGCGTACCCTGCTCCACGATTTCTCCGCCATTGAAGACGAGAATCCGATCCGCCTTCTGGACGGTAGACAATCTGTGCGCGATGGTGATCGTCGTGCGACCCCGCATGAGCTCCTGCAGCGCCAACTGGATGTAGTATTCCGAGACGGCGTCGAGACTCGAGGTTGCCTCGTCCAGAATGAGAATACGCGTGTCGGCCAGAATTGCCCTGGCGATCGCAATCCGCTGGCGCTCGCCGCCCGATAACTTCACACCCCGTTCTCCGACAAGTGAGTCATAACCGAGTGGAAGCGCCATGATGAAATCGTGCGCGAAAGCCTTGCCGGCCGCTGACATGATTTCAGCGATTGAAGCGCCTGGCCGGCCGTAAGCAATATTCTCCGCAAGGGAACGATGAAACAGCACCGGGTCCTGTGGCACGACGGCGATCTGCCTGCGTAACGACTCCATCGTAACGTTCGCAATATCCTGCCCGTCGATATAGATCCGGCCTTCATCAATCGTGTACAGGCGCTGGATGAGTTTTACCAGTGTGGATTTGCCTGAACCTGACGGCCCCACCAGCGCGACGTTCTCACCGGCAGCAATTTCGATGGCCACATCCTTGTAGAGGTAGGAGCCGGCGCCAGGATATCTGAAGCTGACGTCCTTAAAAACGATCATGTCCCTACGGGTCGACGGAGCAATGATCATCGGAAGCGCGTGGGCTGAGTCCTTAACTTCGTCTTCGCGTTTCCAGAACAGAATGACATCCTCCATATCCGAAACCGAGCGCTGCAGATGTGCGATGTGCTGGCCAATATCGCGCAAATACCCGCCGATGATGAAGAATGTGGTGATGACGAGAACGATGTCGCCGGGCGTCGCCCTACCCGCTCTCCACAAAAAAATCGTCACCGACATCATGCTCGCGGTCATGAAAACTCGGAAAACCGAACGCGCTGCATCGGCGGTGACGCCGGTCTGCCAGGCCTGATACGCTTTCGCTCTCCAACCGCTGACCACACCGCCGAATAGCACGTCCTCACGGGCCTCTGCGCCAAAGGACTTGACCGTGGGGTTGCCTGTGATGATGTCAGCCAGAGCAGCGCCTATTTTGGTATCGGCCGAGGCGGATTCCTTGAAACGCGGCGAGAGAATCTTTACGGAAATCCACACGCTGCCCGCGGCATAAATAAGGATCATGACGCTGCTGGCCAGCCCGATCACAGGAAGCCTCAGCGTCAGCATGACGGTTACGCCAATCATGATCGTCCCGGCAGGCAGCAGGCCCATCAAAAGCGTGTCTTCGAAGGTGTCCATCGCCCACATACCGCGTGTGATCTTACGTACCGTACCGCCGGCAAAAGTGTTCGCATGCCAGTCCGAACTGAAACGCTGGACCTTATATAGAGCCTGAGACACGATTCCCTGGAGGTTGCGCACGGCAAAAGCGTTCCATAACAACAGAGAGCCGTTGCGCAGCAGGTGGTGCAGGAATGCCACGCTTATAAATATCCCAAATGCTGTCCACGCAGCTTTCCAGGCCTCACTGTCTCCGGTGTTATGACTCGCCATGGCATCCACGATTCTGCCTGTGAAGATCGGAATGATCGCATCCAACGACACGGCTACCAGCATAAGCGCCGAAGCGCCCGCCCCCAGCCATCGGTTGGGCCGCCAATAGTTCCAGGAAAATCGCGCGAGGTCTTTCCACGTGATCGATTGTTTATGTTGCTGCTGTTCGACGGCGTTAGTCATCGCAATGCTCCATAGCATTTGCAGAAGCGGCTTTCCCGTCGGCTTCGTGTTTCTGAATTGAAATCGGAATCGGGAGCGGGAGGCCGCTCCCGCTAAGTCAGGGTTGTTCTCCGCGGAACGCCCGGAAGCAATCCATCAGTCCGGGCAGGGAGAGCATGTAAGCGGGATGTCGTTTCATTCTCACGATTGGATAATAGCTGCTCACTCTGAAGTAACGCCAGAATTTTTTGATTGCGATTTGTCATCGAACCAGGGAATGCAAATGCTCGGTCGCTTCTTGGACCGTGCGCGAAGCGTTCTCAAGCGCATTCTTCGCCTCTTCCCAGGCCGCATTCACGCCTTTGAAACGCTCTTGAGCTTCCTTCAGCACGCGCTCGGCATCGCGCAGTATGAGTTTCGCCTTAGCGATTTCTTCCCTGCGCGCCTCCTCAAGCTTCTGAGTGTTTTCAGCCGATGGCTTCTTCTTGTGCGTCGCCGTAGCCGGTATGAGCGCTGCAAGCACGTCAAAACCGGGAGGATCCACATCTTCGATTAGCCGTCCGGGAACGGGGCCGTCCGGAACCATCGCGTACACGGACATCGCTTCGAGCGTGGTGCTGATACGGCGTATCATCTCCAGCGATGCACTGTGTTCTGCATCGCTCAACAATGCGGTGGCGAGGCGTAGAAGATCCTCGAGGGCTTCGCGCCGCTCCTCGCCGGGTCCTTTCGTGTTCACGGCCCTTCCGCCGAGCTGAGCTGCCTGAGCCTCACGGAAACTCTGACCTGCCAATATCAGACGATCGAATGCATCGCGATGCTTCCAGTACAGTTGATTCACGGCCCAGGCAGAAACGGTAGGCTTGACGAGAGCCTTCACACGGTTCGACTCAGCGGCGCGGCCGTCTCGCTTCAATTGAGCTGCCAGCGCATTGCGCGCTGGAATGAATTCTGTCAGTGGAAGCGAGAACAACGCATCAACGTCAACCTCGACATCGCCTTTCACGTTGTGTTCTTTATTTTGTTTCGCCATGGAGTCCTTGACGTGATTGCTACACGTTCGTCTTGTGCGCAAAGTATATTCGCCGCTCGTGGTGCTGGGAATCGGCGAACTGTTATTTGTCGCGAGTGACATAGCGGCCGATTAAATATCCGCTAACAGATCCGACGAGGACGTCGGACGGAAAATGATTTCGGCCGCCGACTCGGGACAGGCCGACAGAAGCAGCAAACGAATAGCTTCCCAATTTCACCCATCTGTTGTTCGATCGGCGTGCGACAACGGTAGCAAGAGCCCAGGACGTCATGGCGTGGCCTGAAGGAAAGGAGCTTCCGCCCTTTCGAAATTGCCCCAGGCCTGCTCCAGTCATTGGCCGCTCTCTACCAGCGACCTGTTTCGCCACCTGAGACACCACCCCTGCATGTCCCACAGCCATGAGGCCTAGCGTGCCCGTCTTCGATAAGTCGCTGTTGTGAGTGAGTTTTCCTACGGCGAGGATCCCGACGGGCGCAGCAAACATGGGGATTCCGCTGCCAAAGAGCGAAACGGTATGGCTGGGTTTTCCCCAGTCATCGGTTTCCGCGATCTCCCAACTGACGTTTCGATCGGTCTTAATCAGAATTGCCGTGCTCACAGCCAGCCCGCCGATCCAGGTGGCATCGCTGCGGCGAATGCTTGCGGGACTGCTCCAGATCTTCCACTCCTCGTGGAGAAACTGCTTCAGGATGGGTTCGTCATCAGGGACAATCTGCTGCGCAAAGCAGGTGTTCGTGGGTATCAGAACGGCAAGAAGTGCAAATAAGCCCGCGATCCACCCGGTGATTGTCTTCCGGGAGAACGGCACAGTTCTCGGCAGCGTGAAGAACGCAGGTCCGCGAGTCACGTTTCTCACTTCACGAATCCGGCCGCACCAGTGCCGGGGTTTGGTGACTCGCATATTCTCCGTCACCAGATCTTTTTTTGCTAACAAAGAGGAAGGAAAACAATAGGCGGAAGGAATATGACGAATTGAGACTGTAGAGGCCCGCCAGGGAGCGGCCTCTACAGGTTCTCACCATTCTCGAGGTCGGCGTTTACTTCTTCTCTTGAACTTCGATTTTCGACGCGAGATTCGCCCCGTCTCTCTCTTGATAAGTCACCCTCAACGTGGCGCCCGCCTTACCAGTAAGACCCTGTGCTCCCCCATCGACGCCACTCATCTGAGTAGCATCGTTATAAGTGAACACCATGTCCTTGTTGTCCGGGCCTTTGATGGTGATCTCCTTCGCAGCAGCATCGACTTTTGCGAGCTCACCCGTGGCCGTCTTGTTCTGAGCAGCGCCACCGCCTGGAGCAGCTGGTGGCCCCTGCGCACCCGGCCCGCCTCTCTCAGGTCCCCCAGGAGCTTGCTGTAAGGGGGCTGCAGTCAAGCAGACAGTCACCAACAGCACGGTCGCGATTGTCGCGACGATCTTTGGAGTATTCATTGAAACGACCTCCTGGTCTTTAATTTTCAGAAGTGCCCGTTCTGTGCGCAAGAATCCTGCCAACTCGGAGTCATTGCCTCATATCGCCGAAAGTTGTTTTCATATTGGCGGCTAGAACGTCGCCTTCCGCTTTTACCAACGGTCCGAAGATGCTTGAAGACTGGGGAACCGCGGAAAACTTCCTCGCTTATAGTCTCTCCTGAGAGGCTAGAAGAGCTTCCCTTACCTGATTGTTGGCGGTGCAGTCTGTAAAAGCGTGAAAGAAATGCGGGAAAAACTCATTGAAAG
>Ga0163162_10004218_pt1 | contig 13815 bp, 4 predicted proteins | sample S55metaG_FD_115310 | JGI IMG/M metagenome (GOLD analysis project Ga0163162, IMG submission 115310) | Switchgrass rhizosphere microbial communities from Kellogg Biological Station, Michigan, USA - S5-5 metaG | ecosystem: Host-associated > Plants > Roots > Rhizosphere > Soil | place: USA: Michigan...
AAAATCCTGAAATTCATGTCGATAGGTTATTTGTCAAAACGACTTCCGCACGGACACCTGTGATGTTTTCTGGTTAGTCGCCACTCTAGAACGTAACGAAGCGCAAAGGCCGCGCGAAACAGTAGAGGTGGACCGGTATCACGAGCGCGATAATTCTGTTTCCAGGACGCAGCGGAGTGAAGGCGGTGCAAACCTTCAATCACTCGAAAGACTGACAAAGGCCTGCCGCAGTATTGCAACGCGGAAGAATCCGACATCTTCATTATCTCCCATATTTGGAGGCTATCATGGAACTACTTTCAGCACGCGACTTAAAACGAGGCGACACGGGTAAAGACGTCAGCGATCTTCAAACCGCACTACTTGAGCTCGGCTATAGGATTACCGACACCGAATTGATCAATCAATTCTTCGGTGAGACTACGCACGATGCTGTTGTCGGGTATCAGAAAAAACTCAAGCTTGTGCCTAACGGCATCTTTGAGGGTAAAGCGGCGTGGCTCATGGACGCGAACCATGAACATCCGAACAAGTTTATCGTCCTCGGCCAGGTGTTCGATGCCGACGGCAAACCGTTAAAAGATCTGACGGTACGAGCTTTCGACAAAGATCTGCGTTCAGAGCAGCTCCTCAAAGAAGACAAGAAGACCAACCAGGACGGCGAATACTCGGTCTTTTATGAATCTAAAGACTTTGGGGATTTCGAAAAGGATCGAGCTGACCTGTTCGTCCGCGTTTTGAACGCTGCCGGAACCACGGTTCTCGCAACCTCACCAATCATTTTCAACGCCGGCAAATTTGAGATCGTGAATTTCACGATCGGCGAAGCTCACGGGCTTTCTGAGTTTGGAAGGTTTGTCGCGGAAATTACCGGGTTGTTGCGTGGTGGCATAACGCAAAAGGACCTGACCGGAGAAGATATCTCGTTCCTGGCCGGCGAAACGGGCATCGACGCGGCATTGTTAACCTTGCTCGCAGAGAGCGCGCGCCGCAACGTGCAGGCCAGTAGCATTCCTCAGTCAGCGTTTTACGGTCTCTTCCGTCAGGGGCTCCCAACGGTTCTCGAAGAGCTTCTGAAAAACGAAATCTCGTTGTTGCGCGCGGCGCTGGAATCGTCGTCGAACGAAGCGATCATCCCACAGCTCTCGAGCACCCAATTGGACCAGATAGCCAATGACCTCCGCATACTGAAAGCCAGCCTGTTGCTGCAAACCGGAGGCGACACTCCGTCACTCGGTGATCTGCTCGGCACTTCGGGTCTTCCTGTCGAAAAGCGAGACATCGTCGCCAGGCTGCTCGTGCTGCATGGCGGCACTACCAGAAGTTTTTGGGATGCCATCGCCGCGACGAATTTCTCATTGGAAGAAAAGAACAACGTGCGCTTCACGCTTCAGACGGGCGATCTGACTACCAATCACCTGCCGCTCGTAAGTGCGCTGCGCAACGGTTACAACTTTTCTCAGAATGGCGCACCAGCGACCGCCGACCCGGGCACAATCGCTTTACGTCCCTTCGCTGTAAAAGGTGTCAACGAATGGAAACAGCTTCTTCAAACAACCGGCACACCGCCCTCAACTCCGGGCGCCACGCCACAGGAGAAAATTGATAACTACGCCGCGGCTTTGAATGCGTACATGGAAAACGCCTTGCCGACGCCAGTCGTGGCGGGTCGATTCGTTGCAGACGTCGCGGGTGATAGCCCGTTCAATCCCGTGCGAACTGACCTCCAGACATTCTTCAATAACAACAAGTTTTACGAGTTTCGAGAAGTTCCGATCGACGTGTATCTCAGCACCGAGCGCGATACCAAACTCACCGGTGTGAACAACAAGCCTGCGCTCATTGCCGAGCTCAAAAATATGCAGCGTCTTTTCAACATGACGCCACGCTACGCGCAGATTCGTACGTTCCGAAAGGACGATCTGCACTCCGCGTTCTCGATGGTCAAAGTCGGCGAGCGGCGATTTGTTGAAAGCTATACGAGTGTATTAGGTGGCGAAGCCGCTGCGATCGAAACGTACCGCAAAGCAAAGCAGATGCATGCGGCCGCGCTTAACCTCTACTTAGGACAAGCTGTAGCTGCGAATTCGGCGTCGCCTTTGGTCGTTCCGAATGGCAGTGTGAAACCACAATCAATCGCGAAGCTCGCTGCTGCTCCGGCGTCAGTCAGTCCTGACCTCCCGACGTTATTCGGCTCACTCGATATCTGCGATTGCGAACAGTGCCAATCGGTCTACAGTCCGGCCGCATACTTCGTCGACATTCTGAAGTTCCTCGGTGATGGTCCAACGAAGCAGGGCCTCACGCCGTTGCAAGTGTTGTTTGGACGCCGGCCGGACCTCGAACACATCGAGCTGACTTGCGAGAACACAACTACGCAACTGCCTTACGTCGATCTGACGAGGGAAATCATGGAAACGGCCGTTGCTGAACGAATGTTCAGTATCGGCGACGCCAACGCGAGCGGCATAATCGCTGATCTCGACCAGGAAAAGATGCCCGGAGCTTTCCCGGCTCTGTTTGCGACCAACGGATATCCAACTACCAGCAAAGCTTCGGTCCGGAAAGACGTGCCGTCGTCATCGTGGCTGATTCTTGATACCGGCTGGTCATTCACTGTGAAGTATCTCGGAAGCGGAAACGGTTTTGAAGTTAAAGCATGGCCGCAAACGAGCTGGACCTCGGAAGAGCTGCGCGCAAATCCCGAACACGTTAACAGCGCGGCATACGAGGAGCTGCGGAAAGCAGTGTATTCATGGGACCTGCCGTTGAATCTTCCGGTCGAAGAGATTCGTGGTTATCTCGGGCACTTCGGTGTGAAGCGCACGGAAGTGATGGAGACGTTCTTCCACGACCCAGCGTCAGATGTATTGACGAATAACAGCATCGCCAATGAATACATTGGCGTGACGACGGAAGAAGCGAAGATCATTACTGGTGATCCAACTGCGCCGCCTTCAGGTCCGTGGGATTTCTGGGGCCTTAAAGAAACTGGCAACACCCTGAAGGATCCAACCGACGGCACTGCGCCTGATGAAGTAGGCGATTGGGACCAGGTTTTGCAGCGCGTCTCGATATTCCTCCAGCAGTCAGGTCTCGCTTACCGAGAGATGTTGGAAGTGCTGGGTTCTTATTTTATCAATCCGGTTGCCGGTTCCGGTCGAAAGTTCGGAATCGTCTCGACCGACACCTTGCATCCAGACACTTGCAATTTGAGCAAGCTCAAAATTCAGGTAACTGACAGTACGGTCACCGATAAGAGGGCCGCACTCAAGGACGCATGGAAAAAGATTCATCGCTTCGTGCGTCTCTCGCGCAAGCTTGGATGGACGATGCGCGATCTCGATAAGGCGATCGTCGCGCTCCAACCGAACCCTGCGAGCCGCGATATCACGGTGAATTTCCTGCTGCACGTGTCGCGTATCAAACGTTTGAGCGAACAGCTTGGTCTGCCTGTCGTTAATCTGCTGAGCTTCTGGGCCAATATGGACGCCGGACGCTATCTCGATCATTTTGTCGAGGGCGAGCCGGCGGTGCCGTCGCTCTACGCAACGCTCTTTAACAATCGAGCTGCGGCCGGACAGTCGCTGGCTGAAGATCCGGCAACGCTCACCGGCCAGCTTTCTGCAAACAAGTCGCGAATCGCCGCAGCGCTGCAAATCAGCATCGATGAGCTGAGCCTGATGCTTGCGGATAACAACGTCGTAACCGACGACGTTCTATCGCACGAAAACCTTTCCAAACTCTATAGTCACGCGACATTTGCGAGGGCGCTCAATTACTCCATTCGCACATATCTCGCAGCGCTCAAACTGATCAACAAGACTCCGTTTGCGACGACCAAAGACACGATCGAGTTTGTGCAGCAGAGCGAAAGAATCGCTGCCTCTGGTTTCAGCGTTGAAGATCTCAATTACCTTTTGCGTCACGATTTCCCGGCAAATTCTCCGATTGCGATCAGTGATCCTGCGATCGCGGCTGTGCTGGGTCCAATTCGCGACGAACTAGGAAAGGTGTCGGCGGAAAACCGTTTTGTCGAAGTCTCGAGTGGCGGCAACGCCGCGACTGGGGATCCGAATGGCGATCTAACAAAACGAAAACTCGCGTTGCTTAACTGGGACACCAGCATCATCGAGCAACTAATCGCCATACTCAACAACAGTTCGCCCAGCGCAGCAGACATCAAGATGGTCAAACGTCAGATGCGCAGGTACTCGGTACCGCGGTTCGAAGTTGGACTTCTCCAGCCATTGCCTCGTGAAGCCGTTTTTACCGGCGCAATCAAGAACAGGATCTACCACGACAGCGCCACTAACAAGTTGAACTTCATCGGAGTGATGACTGAAACAGAACAGACCGCTCTGAAGGCCCTGTCGAAGGACACTGACACGGACTACAGAACGGCCATCGATAAGCTGTTTGCTGCACCCGAAGACGCGATCAACACTCCGGCGCCGAACGATGACTTTATCAACAGCGCCGACGCCGACACGATGTTTGCGGCCGGCAGCACGCCCGCGGCCCGGTTCATCTTCATATTGAAGGAACTGTTGACCTACTTGCGCAGGACGTTGAGCGAACAGATCGTCATTCAACGACTGGGTGAATATCTGAGCTTCGATTCAAGCGCAGCCCGCGAGTTACTGACGAACCGGCTCAACGCAACGCCGGATCCTATGAAGAAAGCAATCGATGTTTTTGTTGCGACTGAGTTCGCGGAAAGCAATCCAAACGTTGAGGTAACCAGAGGCGAGTTTCCGAATCAGTTCAAGATGGTCGTACGTTTGTACAAGATTGCCACGTTGAATCACGACTTCCATCTTACTTCTCAACAGCTTCAATGGCTGTTCGACTTTGGTCCAGACAATGGCTGGCTCGACTTAAACACGCTTCCGTTCGACGGGCCACCTGCCCCGGCAGCGCCGTCGCTTTATCCGAGCTGGGCACGTATCGCCGATCTGTTCCAGTTGAGTGCGGCTTTACCGCTCGCAGAAAGCGTGCTGACTGATGTTTTCGCCTCAGCTAAAAAGGGCACAACGATCACTACGCTGCTGGGAAAAATCAGCCAGGGCTTGTCGTGGAAGTTGGAAAACCTGACGGCGCTCAACAGCGCTTTCAGACTCGATACTCCAAACTACAAGGATGAACAAGCACTTCGCCGCCTGCACGCGGCATTCAGGATGCTGGACCAACTCGGCGCATCGGCCGACCAGTGTATCTCCTGGACCAAGCCAGCCATGACCCCGACGGATGAACAGAAGTGTGCAGCCGACATCAAAGCCCTTGTGCGAGCGCGACTCGATAACGAGCAGTGGTTGGAAAAGGCCAAGTCTCTCAACGATCCGCTGCGCGAGAAACAGCGCGCCGGCCTGGTCTCATACTTAGTGCTCAGAAGTAATGCGAAAAACGCGAACGAGCTGTATGACAAACTACTCGTCGACGTTGAGATGAGTCCATGCATGATGACGACGAGAATCAAACAGGCGATCGGGTCAGTGCAGCTCTTCATTCAACGCTCGCTCATGAATCTCGAAGCTACGGTTTCACTGTCGCCGAAAGAGTCGCGTCAGTGGGCCCAGTGGCGCAAGCAGTACCGCATCTGGGAAGCCAATCGCAAGATCCTTCTGTACCCGGAAAACTGGATCGAGCCGGAGCTGCGCGACGATAAGACTGCGTTCTTCAAAGATCTCGAAAACGAGCTGCTGCAAAGCGAAGTGACGATGGACACAGCAGAAACTGCGTTTGTCCACTATCTCGAGAAACTTCACGATGTGGCGCGGCTGGAAGTCGTCGGCATGTACCGGCAACAAGAGCTCTCGGATGACGAAACGAAGATCGCGGTGGACACGCTGCACGTCATCGGGCGCACTTTCTCGAGCCCGCACGTTTATTACTACCGGCAGCAGATCGACTCCGCGAATTGGACGCCGTGGGAAAAAGTTGATGCCGACATTCCGGGCAATCACGTTATTCCCGTGGTCTGGAACCGGCGGCTCTATCTCTTCTGGCCCATCTTTACCGTCAAGCAGGAAGACAAACCGCTCACAATGCCTACCGACGGAACACCGATCGAGGGCGGCAAGAAAGTCCTCGAGGTGCAGCTCGCCTGGGCGGAATACAAGAACGGCAAGTGGTCACCCAAGAAACTGGCGAACTCGTTCCGGAGCGAATTAACGCATCCCGAGGCGGAGCTGACCGACGCGCAGTTCAAGATGTTCTCGTTCAAGAGTCGCATTGCGACTGTAGCGCCAGCCAGGGAGGAGCAGTTGTTCATCGATTGCTATGGTCCGATCGAACTGTTGAAGACGGAAACGGTTGATACAAGGTCTATCAGGGAAACGCTCCTGTTCTCATTGGGCCCGGGAGAATCTAAGTCTGTGAACGCGAAAGTGAATGGCGGGGCGTTTTCGCGGTCCGACGTGACTAAAGTGGAGATCTGGAAGAAGGATTCCGGGGGCGCCACAGTCGAAAAAATCAGACTAAACGACAATGGCACAGTCGATATCAAAAACACGAGTACAACTGCTACGTTCAAGTACTGGTTGGCAGCCGCGGTTTACAAGCCGCAAGGCATAAGGAATGTAGGACAGAAGTCAGAATGCTTTATCGACGATGACTTCCACTCGCCGAACCTTATAGGCAAGAATGGCGACTCGGCGAAAGCCCTGGTCGGACTAGAAAGCACGCTGGCGCCCGTCCCGCAATTAATTGGTGATCCTCCAAACCAGATCGAGATTGCTGAACATCGAGTGTGCGTAATCCTTAGCGAAGCGTATTGCAATTTCAATCTCGTGACGATTCCGCCGGCGACCGGTACGGTTACCATAAAGACCACAGATCCATCGCAGGCCATAGTGACGTTCTCTTTTGATGATGGCCAGCAAAGCATGGGCGTACTTACCGAATCAAATGCCAGCTCTAAGATCGATCCGATCGCCGGAACGCTCTTCGAGAACATGATGATGGTCGAGAGTCAGAATCCGAACAACGACGGTCTGTTAGACACACGGATACTTAAAGCAACTCCCTGGCCGTTCCGTCTGTTGCCGCTGCACCAGAGCTACACGGCGAAGACGTTGGAGTACCCGGCGTTCTTCCAGGACGATCTCCACGGTTATCTGGTCACTAAAGACGAAGACAAGAACGTCATTACCTTCAGCACGTTCTACCATCCACTGGTTAGTAGTTTCGTCAAATCCCTAAATCGTGGAGGAATCAGTGGACTGCTAACTCTTGCGAATCAACGGGTGACAGATTCAGGAGTCGCATTTGACGACTATTCACCCGATGAAGATCAAGTGGATATCGATGCCAAACCGAGCGAAGATGTCGACTTCACGTATAGCGGTGCTTACTCGCTCTACAATTGGGAACTGTTCTTCCACACGCCTTTCATGATTGCGACGCAGTTGAGCAAGAACCAACGCTTCGAAGAGGCGCAGAAGTGGTTTCACTACATCTTCGATCCGACGACGACCGACTCGCCTGACAACCCGACCACGCCCGGGCCGGAACGCTTCTGGCGTGTCATGCCGTTCTACACGCAAGCAAAGAAGGGCACGCAAACTCTCGAAGACTTGTTTGAGAGTCCAGCGGTCTCGCAGCAGATCCAGGCGTGGCAAGCCAATCCATTCAGGCCACACGTGATCGCGAGACTGCGTTTAGTGACCTACATGAAAGCGGTTGTCATGCGCTACATCGACAACCTCATTGCGTGGGCCGATCAGTTGTTCCGTCGCGACACGATTGAATCCATCAACGAAGCGACGCAGCTCTACATTCTCGCCGCACAAATTCTGGGTCGCCGTCCGGAGCAGATTCCGGCGCGCGCGAAGGCGAAGGTGCAGACTTTCCGCAGTCTCGACGATGAGGAATCATTGAATGGTTTGGCCAATGCGTCAGTGGAGATCGAAGGTTTTCTGTCGCCGTCAGTTGTGCCACCGTTAGATGAAGACAGTCCTGACGGTATGCCGTTGATGCCGTTCTTCGGAATTCCGGGTAACGAGAAACTGCTTGGTTACTGGAATACGGTTGCGGATCGGTTATTCAAGATTCGTCACTGCCAGAACATCGAAGGCGTTGTTCGTTCACTGCCGACATTCGATGCTCCGATCGATCCAGGATTGCTGGCCCGAGCGGCCGTCGTTGGAGTGGACATCGCGAGCGCGCTCAGCGATATCAATGTCGCGTTGCCACACTATCGTTTCAACGTCATGTTGCAAAAGGCGGGGGATCTGTGTGGTGAAGTGAAGTCGTTGGGTGGTGCGTTGCTCTCCGCACTCGAGAAGCGTGATGCCGAAGCACTGGCCCTGCTGCGTTCGACGCACGAGATGAAGGTGCTGAATGCGGTGCGAGCCGTCAAGGAAAGACAGCTTGATGAGGCTAAAGAGTCGCGTGCCGAATTGGATCGAAGCAAGGAAATGACCACGCTGCGCCGCGACTACTATCGTGATATCGCCTTCATGAATCAGTGGGAGACGACGCAGTTGAGTCTTACCGGAGCGACTCTGAGCCTGCAGTCTTATGAAGCAACAATGCTCACTTTGGGTGGGGCGCTGAGTCTGATTCCGAATTTCCACTTGTCTTTGCCTTTCTCCGCCGGTCCAATAGACGGTGGCGAGAATCTGGAAGGATCGATAACGAGTTTCAGTAACTCCATCGGCAAAGTCGTTGGCATACTGAATACCGTTGGTTCGATGGCCGGCACGATGGGTGGTCACCAGCGTCGCTTCGACGATTGGAAACTCCAGGAGCGTCTGGCTAATAAAGAACTCGAGCAGATCGAGAGACAGATTGCAGCGTCAGATATTCGCGTCGCGATTGCCGAGAAAGAATTGCGCAATCACGATCTGCAAGTGGAGAACGCACGGGAAGCCGACGAGTTCATGCGCAGCAAGTTCACCAATCGCGAGCTCTACGATTGGATGGTCGGGCAGATCTCCGGAATTTACTTCCAGAGTTATCAACTCGCCTACGACGTTGCGAAACGTGCGGAATGTGCGTATCGACACGAGCTCGGTCTGAGAGAGTCAAGCTTCATTCAGTTTGGTTACTGGGATAGTTTGAAGAAGGGCCTGCTCGCCGGCGAGCGTCTCTCCTACGATCTCAAGCGCATGGAAGTCGCTTATCTCGATCAAAACAAGCGCGAGTATGAGATCGTCAAACACGTTTCGCTAATGTCGATCGACCCGGTCAGCCTGGTGAAATTGAAGCAAACGGGTGAGTGTTTTGTGACGCTGCCTGAGACGTTGTTTGACATCGATTACACCGGTCATTACATGCGCCGGATTAAGTCAGTCGGTATTACGGTCCCGTGTGTGGCTGGTCCATACAGCGGCATCAACTGCACGCTCACGTTGCAGAGCAGCAGTATTCGTCACAGCAACACACTTTTGATTAACAAGTACGGTCGCCAGGCTGACGATCCGCGCTTCGCAGACAGTGTGGGAACGGTGCAGTCGATCGTGACGAGTGGTGCGCAGAATGACAGCGGCATGTTTGAAACAAACCTGCATGACGAGCGCTACCTGCCGTTCGAAGGACAGGGCGCGATCAGCACGTGGCGTATCGAAATGCCGAAAAACTTCAAGTCATTCGACTACAACACTATCTCCGATGTCGTGTTGCACGTGCGTTACACATCGCGTAACGGCGGAACGCAGCTCAAAGCACAGGCTGATCAGGAGTTGCAGGCCGCGCTCAACGACTTCATTCGCATTGAAGGCGCGCGTGGTTTGACGCAGATGTTCAGCTTGCGTCATGAGTTCTCGACGGAGTGGTCACGTTTTCTGAACGCGCCGGAAGGCAATGTTCAGAGTCTGACGGCAGCTTTCACGCAGGAGCGATTCCCGTTCCTATTCCAGGGGAAGGAGATCAAGATCAAGACGATGGACGTCTTTGTGAAAGTGAAGCCTAACTCTGGTCACAACGAGAATACGATGAAGATCGCACTGGCCGCAGGCGCAACCGCACCCGGACCGCCGAGTGGTGAAACGCTGTTCTTGAGCAATTGGAATGAAATGGTGCGCGGGACGAAGAACCTAAACAACGATCCCGGCCCCTTCACTCTCAATGCGTGGCGCAACGTTCAGGACCGCGTGGATCCAAACGCGATTCAGGACATCATCGTCGTTTGTAAATACACTGTTTCGTAAAACGCCGGCGGGCGGCCACGGAGGGCCGCCCCTACAGTTGTTATTCACCAAGCGCCTTCATTAAAAGGGCGTGATTGATTACAACTGTAGGGGCGGCCCTCCGTGACAATTTGGGTGCGCCTTACGGCATCAAGGCAGTGTTTCCGCTCGCACCGGTCGATTTCAACCGCCCCAACGTCAACAATGCTGCTCTCAACGTGATGCTGCCTTATTGCGATGGCGACGTTGCGGATCTCCAGGGCGTGCATTTTTACGATGACGCTCGTTACAACGTGCCCGGCGACAATGCTCCCAAGCATTACGACCTCCCACCGAAGTGTTTTTGTTACGGCCCACCAGCGAATGCGAAAAGTCAAACATTAAGTCAGTCTGCACCGAGAAGGATGGAACTCCGAAACTCAGGGGGCCGATCGCTTGTATAAAACGCCAACAATGAAATAAGATCGCGCCGCGCCATATATAAAGGTTGATCTCGTGATGAGCACCACATCTTGTGCTTTTCCGGTTTCTCTCATTCCAATCGAGCGTGTCGCAAATGCGTAACTTCTACGAGTTTTTTGCCGGGGGAGGAATGGTTCGAGCGGGGCTCGGCGCCGGATGGGAATGCCTGTTCTCAAATGATTTCGATCACAAGAAGGCCCGCGTATATCGCGAAAACTGGGGAGACGGCCCCGAACTAAAGGTTGAGAATATTTCCTTACTCGAAACCACTGATCTTCCGAGCCAGGCGAATCTGGCGTGGGCCTCTTTTCCTTGTCAGGATCTCTCTCTTGCGGGTGCTGGAGCCGGGTTGAAGGGAGAGCGATCAGGCACGTTTTGGCCGTTTTGGGATCTCATGAGGGGATTAATTGCAGAGCAGCGCGCCCCGGAAATCATAGTTCTCGAGAATGTATGCGGCACGATCACTTCTCACGGCGGTACAGACTTCGCCACGATTTGTGCCGCACTTTGCGACGGAGGTTATGCTGTTGGAGCTGTGGTAATCGATGCCATTCTGTTTGTGCCGCAATCGAGGCCGCGACTATTTTTCATCGGTGTTCGCCGAGACGTTAAAGTTCCGGCCGAGCTGATTAATCTCACACCTACTCAGCCCTGGCACAACAAGACGCTGACGACTGCTTACGAAAAGTTGAGCGATGAAATTAAGAAAAATTGGATATGGTGGAACCTCCCATTGCCGCGAAGCCGCCGGCTATCCTTAACTGACATACTTGAAGAGGACCCGACAGGCGTAACCTGGTTCTCAGCTCAGGAAACCGAGCGACTGCTTTCATTGATGAGCGAAGTAAACCAAGCCAAGCTCGTTAAAGCAAAACAATTGGGCCGTCGCATAGTTGGCGGCGTTTATAAAAGAACTCGCCGCGACGAGTATGGCAGAAAAGCTCAGCGCGCAGAGATACGCTTCGATGATGTTGCTGGTTGTTTACGCACCCCCGCGGGAGGTTCAAGCCGTCAGGTGATAGTGGTGGTGGAAGGGTCTTCAGTACGAGCTCGGTTGATCTCCAGTCGTGAAACCGCTCGACTTATGGGCTTACGCGACAGTTACAAATTGCCTGGTAATTACAATGAGGCTTATCACCTAACTGGAGACGGAGTGGTTGTGCCTGTCGTTCGGCATCTTCGAAAGTTCATCTTCGAACCGCTTTTGACCTATGCGCTGAAGCAAGAAATGCGGGCGGCATGAGCATACTCTGATGGAAGTTAGCCCACTCAGACACCGAACGATGCAGGCGGTAAAAAGTAAGAACACGACGCCTGAACTAATCGTCCGCAGGTTATTACATACAAACGGTTATCGATATCAACTACATCGAGCTGATCTGCCGGGCTGCCCAGACATTGTATTCTCTCGCAAGAAGAAAATTATCTTTATCCATGGTTGTTTTTGGCATGGCCACACTTGCGCTCGAGGGGCACGCGTTCCCAAGTCCAACACCGAATACTGGACATCGAAGATCTCGCGAAATCGCGACCGAGATGCTGTCGTGAAGAAGAAATTGAAGGCAAATGGTTGGGAGCAGGTTGTGTTGTGGGAGTGTGAAACAAAAAATGAGTCCGCGGTATTGAAAAAGATTTCCAGGTTCTTGAACTGACCCACGTAGGGTTTTCACGCAAAGGCGCAAAGATCGCAAAGGCGCAAAGGCGGGTCAAAGACTCGGACGCACCCGAAGGATTTGACCCGCCTTTGCGCCTTTGCGATCTTTGCGCCTTTGCGTGAAAACTCTTGTTTGGTCCCTTCTAAATTTGACACCCACCCCAAATCGCATTAACGTATCGCCTGCTTCAAACCCGACAAGTAGACCTCCCAAAGAGCCCAGCCCAGTGTTCGGACTGTCTGTCGACTTTTATCTAAAGGAGATCCTATGACTCGAAGTCTTTTGTATCGCCTGCTGGCGATCACATTCCTGGTCTTACCCTGCTTGTTTGTAAATGGGCCTAATGCTTCGGCACAACGAAATAAGGAGATACCTGTGCGAGAACTGCTGTCCATACCTGGCAAGCTCGTCAGCGAAGCAAAATCTTCTCGACCCACGACTGAGCTAAAACTAACCGGTTATCGCGTTGAAGAAATAAAACTGCCCCGCCAGTTGAATGTCGAGCTGCGTGGCCAACAAGTCGCTGTCGATAAAGCCTGGCGAGTCACACTGCAAGGTGGTCCATTCCCGGTTCGCGCGATGCCCGCCGTGATCTGGATCGACGATCAGATCGCCGGCTACGGCATTGAAAACGAAACCCTCTCGCAGATTACTGCGATCACGTTCGACAGCTCGTTGATACATGAAGGAGGAGTGGTTTCAATCTCTTACGGCGAAGATAAAGAAGGACGAGTGAGAATTTCTCAGCGACTTCGCTTGACGCGTGAAGGAGGAAACCAATGAAAACCAAAAACTACATCCTCGCTTCACTAATTTTCATCCTCGTTGTTGCGGGAGCCGCGTTCGCGCAAGTTCCGGATCCCGGTACGCCCGGCCCTCTTCCCGTCACACGCGAAGAGTACAACTTCGGCGATACAGCGTTTCAACCCACCAACTTCCCCGGTCCGGTGGAGCTGCGTGCTTCGATTCACTATCCAACAAACCTGCCCGGTGGTCCATATCCGGTGATCGTCTTTTTACACGGCCGCCACGCCACCTGTTTCAAAGGCAACACGCAACTACTTCAGTGGCCGTGTACGGACAACGGAAGCGCGCCGATACCGAGCTTCCAGGGCTACGACTACATTTCACAAGTGCTGGCGAGTAACGGCTACGTCGTGGTCTCAGTCAGCGCTAACGGAGTCAACGCCGTCGACAACGCCGTGTTTGATCTCGGCGCTCTCGCGCGTGCGGAGTTGATGCAGAAACATCTCGACATTCTGAAAACCTTTAACACCACTGGCGGCGCTCCGTTTGGAACGAAGTTCGTCGGCAAATTCGATTTGACTCGAGTCGGCACGATGGGCCACTCGCGCGGCGGTGAAGGCGTGGTGCGTCATTACGTGTTGAATAACGATTCGGGCGCGCCTTACGGCATTAAGGCGGTGTTTCCGCTCGCGCCGGTCGATTTCACCCGTCCCAACGTCAACAATGCCGCTCTCAACGTGATGCTGCCTTATTGCGACGGCGACGTTGCGGATCTCCAGGGCGTGCATTTTTATGATGACGCTCGTTACAACGTGCCC
>Ga0163162_10004219_pt1 | contig 13814 bp, 7 predicted proteins | sample S55metaG_FD_115310 | JGI IMG/M metagenome (GOLD analysis project Ga0163162, IMG submission 115310) | Switchgrass rhizosphere microbial communities from Kellogg Biological Station, Michigan, USA - S5-5 metaG | ecosystem: Host-associated > Plants > Roots > Rhizosphere > Soil | place: USA: Michigan...
TCACCAAGCCCAGAAAATGATCACTTAAGCGGGAAGCTTAAAACTATTTTTCCATCCGCAAGCATCCTTGAGCCCTCAGTAAGGCACAATTTTACAATGGCTTATGCTCAGGCAAATTATGCTTATCGCTCCGAAAACCTGGTAGCCGGAATTTGATTTACCGCCGTTCAAAAGTCCCGCATTAGTGATCATGTTGGTGTTTACTGATTGGATAGGGTTACCGTTTGTTTAACCGATGTGCTCAGGGATTCAGTTTTAATATGAACTATACCGGCTTTATCATTTTTATCAAAATAGTAGCCGGTTTTGGCCTTGTCAAATTGCTGCTGATTTTTAAATGCCTTAAGCTTCTGGCTGTTTACGTTTACAGCTTTGGGTGCTTCGGTTTGATGAATGTCCAGCAGGTAAACCCTTTCTTTGTTCATGCCGTTATAACTGCCCCTGGCGGCGTTAATGTTAATGCTAACACCATGAGCGGCATCAACAGCTATCAGCGTTTTGGCAAATGCCCCGGTTTTATACTGGCGGGTAAGGCCGTCATCCTCGTACAGGTCAAAAACCGATTTCTGGTACGGGTAAATAGCTAATGTTAGTGTGTCGGTTTTCTTTTCGCTGTCGTAATTCATGGCGGGATACATGGGGATTATTGCACCTTGCTTAACAAAAAGGGGAAGTTTTTCAAGCGGGGCTGGGTAGTTGTTGAGCCATGTGCCGCCCTCCATTTTTTGACCGCTCCAGTAATCATACCAGCCGCCCTTAGGTAAATAAATACTGTCCCTTTTGCTTTCGCTTTTATAAACGGGGGCTACAAGCAGCCATTCGCCGTTCATAAACTGGTACTGTGTTTTTTTGCTCCAGGTTACGCTGTCTGTGGGGTACTCAAGCACCATGGCCCTGCTGGCAGGTACGCCTGTTTCATATGCCGTTGCGCAATACGTGTACATATAGGGAGTTAAGCGCATTTTAAGCTGCAGGTATTTCCTGTTGATGGATGTATAAGGTTCGCCGTAAATGTAGGGTTGTTTATCCTTTTTGGCCCATCCGCTCATCACCATTAAAACGGGCGTAAAGCACTTCCACTGCAAATCCCGCACGTAGGTTGAATCACTGCCGCCGAAAATGCCGTCCACATCGCCGGTTGCCGCATTTTGGGCCGAGAGACCAGAACCAATAACGGTTGGGATGTGAAACCGGATATATTCCCAATTGCCCGATTGATCGCCCGACCATACCGTTGAGTAACGCTGTGTACCTGCCCAGCCCATTACGCTCCAAATAAAGCCACGTGCATCGCTGTTGTATTCAATACCTTCGTAAGCAGCTTTACAGCCATCAAGAGCATATTTATAGCCGGGGCCAACCCAGGCAACATCTAACTTGGCTACCCTTGAACCGTATTGACCTACTTCTTTAGCTATTTTTTCAACGCCGTTCTCGGTCCAGAGGCCGGTGTAAAAGCCACGTTTATGTAGTTCCGTTATGGTCGAATCGAGTTTGGTGTACCCGCAACCGTAACCATCGTTAGGAAGGATCCAGCCGCGTGGCATATTATTGGCCACATACTTATCGGCCACCAATTTAATAACATCGGGGGTGGTGCCGTTAATGCCGGTACCCGCATAGTTTTTGGTGTCGGTGCCTTTAACACCACGGTTATAGCAGTTGGCATCGCCCATACTTAACGCCCATCGGGGCATTAAAAACGGCCGGCCGGTTATCCGGGTGTATCCGTTTAAGATTTGTTTTAATGAAGGGCCGTAGAAGTAAAAGCAATCAAAACGGTTTTCATTATGTGTAAAGGCCAGCTGCTCTTTAAATGAATATTTGCCTGCATCAAAAGTATTGCGGAATGCACCGTAACCGGCAGTCGACATGTAAAAAGGAGCAGGGTTAGCCCTGCCGCCATCATCCCAACCGCCGCCTTTTTCAATCAGGATATCCTTATCGCGGTGCGAGAAATAACCATTTTGCATACCGCATCCATAAAAATATTCATTGGTCTGGCGTTTCATGGTTTGAGAAGTATGGGCACCGAACGATATCGGTTGGGCCTCCTCCCAGATCAGGCGGGTGTCGGTAACATCATACATGGCAAAGCGCAGAGGGGCTTTAAATACCCGCAGTACACATTGGGTGCTTTTAAGCTGGTAGTAAGCGCCTTTATCTGCCCAGGTAAGGATAGGGTTTTTAACGCCATAGTCAACCACAATATCGTTGGCAGCAGGGTTGGTAAATTCGCCGTCGGGTGCCATCCAGATCCTGAAGATATCGTCGCTATAAAAAATAACCTTAAAGGCCGACAGACCGGCGGCAATATCAAATTCGTTACCGGCAGCTTTAAAATTGGTAAGGTCGCCAACTTTTGATTCTTTGGCGGTTATTTTGGTGAAAAGACTATTGTTCGACGGCTTTTGATCTCCATCAAAACTCAAACTGAAGTTTAAGCTATGTAAAGGCCTGTTAGTTAAATCGGTTGCGGGGAGTTTAACCAAAACTTCTTCACCAGGTTCGATACCTTTTTTTGAGGCTGTAACATTGGTGGCAATTTCCTTTTTACCATCAATTGTACAGCTAACTTTAAAAGCCGAACGAATTGTTTCAGTACCACTGTTTTTGACGGTAACTGCTAAAACATCAGTTTTGGTAAAGGTATTATCACCTTCGTTGTGTGACTGTAAACGGCCTATGGCCAGGTCTTTGTTGTAGCCCTGGGCCAATTCAATATCATCAATCATCCAATACCAGCTGTAATAGCCTTTCCAATAAAAACGCAGGTATACTTTGGGTTTGTTGGCCGCCAGTTTGGTGATATTAAGCTCCTGGTTAACCGGGTTAAACATATCGGTAGCAGCAGGAGTATTGTTCATGACATTGATGTCGGTCCACTTTTCACCGTCGGTACTTATCCCTACAAACAGGCCTGCTCCAGGTGCGGCTGATTCAGCATTGTATCTGAATGTTTGCTGAAAGCGCAGTATTACCGACGATTTGCCCGAACAGTCAATAGCCCCGGTTTGCATCCAGGTATCGGGGTGCCAGCCTTTTTTTATCCACCTTGGCTGGTCTTCGTCAACAAAATAACCGGCCTGGAATTGCAAATGATAACCCCTGCTTTTTGAAGCGATAGGAGGGGCCTGCTGCTGATACTGGTAAGAACCGGGATAAGGCTGATTGGTAACCAGCCACTCCAGGTTTTGGGTGCTTTTATCAACGTTTTTCCATCCCTCGGGTAGTTTACCACCCTTAAAATTCTCCGACCAGAAAACCTTTGGATCGGGCGTAGTGGTTTGGGCAAATGCTGGTAAAAAATACAGACCTGCAATGGCGGGGAATATTATTTTTCTGAAAAGTTTATTCATAAATGTGATAAGCTTGCTTTAAGCCGAAGGCTGGGTTTGGTTATATCGATGTTCGGCAATGCTATGGTTGCCCTGGTTTACTTCATCAATGAGCTGATTGAAGGCCGGCTCTGCGTTCACATACTCGTTGAGGAGTTTGAACTGATTTTTTGCCCTTATCAGGTTGTGGCCGGGGTACCTGGCACCGTAATAAATATCATTATTTAAAAAATCGGTTAAAAAGCGCAACGCTTGCATATATATCATCATTTTACCCGAAAATATAAAATGCTCTTTTTCGGTTTCGGTTAAGATAGTGCCCATTTCAGACAGGTAGCCTGTGTAAATGGCCCTAAAAAAATCTTCCCTGATACGAATTTCATTCAGATCCATCTCTTCCTCACTTGCAGGTGAAAGGTAGGTGCGCATCATATCGCCCACATCGCTCAGATAGTAGCCGGGCATAACGGTATCCAGATCAACCAGGCATAGCGCATTTTGCTCATCATCAAACAGGATATTGCTTATTTTGGTATCATGATGTACCACGCGCATTGGTATTTCCTGACCACTGATCAACTGGTTGTAAGTTTCTAAAATGTGCTGGTGTTTATATACCTCATTGATCTCGGCAGCAGCCTCTTCCTGCTTTGTGGCTTCCGCATTTTTTACAGCTATTTTAAACTGATCAAACCTTAAGGGCAGGTCATGAAAGTTTTGCAGGGGATATTCAAGCAGGCTGATGTCAAAATCTTTAAGCAGGCAGGTAAACTTGCCAAACTGTTTAGCCGCCTCGTAAGCCTCTTTTTCGTTTTTCAACACATCAACCGAGTGCGAGCCCTGCACAAAAGGGAATAGCCGGTAATGCTCGCCCGTGGCTGCTTTTACTATAAAGTCGCCATTGAGGCTTTTTAAAGGAGCCACAAACAAATAGCCGGGCGCGGTTTCATTGATATACTTTTCTATTAAAGCCAGGTTGTTGACTATATGGTACGGTGCCTTGAAAATATTGGTGTTAATTTCCTGAAGGATATAGTTTTGGTTATTAGCGGTTAGTTTGTAAGTATGGTTTATTAACCCCGAGCCATAAGGGACAATTTTAGAACCAATTAAGCTTAATCCATAGCTTATGAGTACATCATCGATCATATTATTTTGATTAACTAAACCAAACATACTTAAATAGGTAAATGAAACCCACACGCAAACGTTTGTGCTTTTTTATTGCAATTGCCCCTTGTAATTTATACAAGGTTGAATTGACAGGCATTCGCGCAAAGGCGGGTGGGGTTAATAGATTTTTATTGCTGTGGGGATTATTGCTGTGGCAGTTTATCAAAATCAATAGCAGGAGGGATGCCGTTAGCTTCACGGGTTATTACGGTGCCGTAAGGTGTAACGCCAACTGTTTTAAATCCCCCCGAAAACATGTAGAACCATTTTTCGTCAACACCGCTGCCATAATCAAATCTGGGGTGTTTTACCTTATCTGCAGTGGTGGTGAAGCGGGCTGTGGTTAACTCCATCCATTTGCCGCCTGGGGTGCAGATCCATTGGTTGCCGTAACGGGCCGAAAAATAATCCGCGCCGTTATCGCCAAAATTTTCAACAAACGAGTACAGGCCGGTAAGCAGTTTACCGCCGGTTTTGGTTTTATCCCACTGGGCTATTAATTTCCATTCGCCGTTTTCAGGGGCGTAGTAGTAGGCGGTAAATATGGTATGGTCGCCGGCGGGTTTTGCGCCAACAAGCAGTTTGTAAGCAAAGTCGGCTTTCCAGTTAAATACCAGGTGACTGTGGCATCCTGAACCTTCGTTGCCAAATTCGCCGGTAAACACATCTGCGCCTTTTTTAATAAGGGTTACCGCATAGTCAGACGGAATTTCTTTCGGATCATTGGTATTGTAAGCGCTCCAAACAGAAAATATAAAACGCTTCTCGTTTTTTGAATTATGCTGAATACCCATGTAGCCACCACTAAAGCCGTTGGTTTCATAATAAGCGTTAACCGAGGTGTCGGCTATTTTAGGTACCGATACCTCACTGTAAAACCAGGCAGCAACGCTGTCGCCCGGAACCTTATAAGTCAGGTGTGTTGCAGGAGCGCCTTTATATTGGCTGTTGTTAAATTTAACATCCTGCGCCGCTGTACCTGAAAGCACAGCCGCCGAAACATCGGGTAGTTTGTTGCCCTCGTTTTGTTTTATCTCAATAAAATGATAGCCGGGTTGGGTTATGGTGTATGTTGTAACAGGCACCAGGTTATAGGCTGTTGAAGGTTTTACTTTTATGACAGTGGTTTTACCCTGACCATCAAGCCTGCAACTTATTTTGGTGCCATCCTGGTCTTTTGCTTTAAGCGCCACCTGCAAAGCGCCGTTTTGTTTGGTAAGAAAATATACCCTGTAATAATTATGGTTAACTGCATACCCGCTGCCCGATACAGGTACGGTAACGCTGTTTGCAGTATCAACAGCCTGCGCGTATGCAGCCGAAAGAGGAGCAGCCAAAGTAAGAGCCAGTAAAAAAGGTTTAAACAATTTTAGCATAGTGGTAAAGTTTACATTTATAGTTATTTACAAATGAAATCATTGCAGTTTAAATGAACTATTAAACCTCTGTGCAAACGTTAGCATAAAATAAAGGCTGGATTTAAGAATAACGCCGGCAGGTAGTTTATGTAATTAAAAGGTTACGGACTATCTCAAAAAATCAGCAAAAGAAACCAAAGTAATGATATGGCTTTGTTATCAGTTAACCCGCAAGGATGAGTTTTGCCTGTAAGTTGCTAAATTATAACCTGTTTATTTAAATTTCAAACGTTTGCGTAATAGTTGTGCTACGTTAATTGTTGGTTTCCAGGCACACCCAATACCCTGTACAGGGATTTATGCTGAAGCTTCCTGTTACAAATACATTTGATAAAATATTACCTGTTTAATATATACAAACGGTTGTGTAACAATAAAAAGTAACATTTTATACCTGTTTTGATTCATTCCAAGTTTGCTGTTTGGGCCTAAGGTGGGCATGGCCGGCTAAAATTCACGGCTTAACTAAAATGAAATTTATATTCTTTTAATGATTAATTAACCTTGGCCATGTTGCTGGTATGGGTGAAATAGCCATAATAATGGTTGAGCTAATCAATCGTTTGCGTTGACAACAAAAAGAATTATCCAAAACCAATTATTTAGTTTTAGATAAATGACCTGAACATCAGTTCACTATTCAGTTAGGTAACGTTTGATTTTAGCTTACGGTTACCATTTACTAAACCAAACCATATCCGCCAGGGATCTGGGTCCTGTTTGCAAATCCTTTAACATACAATATATATGATCAAAACCTTTACACCTCACTATTCAAAAATCAGCATTTTGAATTTACAGCTCCCCCGGGAGGCATTCATCGTCATGGTTAACGATTAATTTTTCGTTCCCCAATAAATTTTAAGCGTTCATAATTCCGCGCCAGAAACACACTCGTTTCAGGCGGCAGGATAGCTATGTCCTAAAAGTTCAAACCAGTTTAACAAAGCTTTATCAATAAAATTAATCAATGCGAATGAAAATGAACCGAATTAGTACAGCCGTTATTTATATGGCCCTGCTATTACCTTTTGGTGTTGCCAGGGGATATGCAGTAACATATAAGGCTGCTGCTTTTAATTACAACACTTGTTTTTGGCAGGATACTACTGATACTGCCAAAAAGAAGGCCGATACATTAATATCGGTAAAAATACGCCGGGCTTTAGTAAAGGGCTTAAAGGATTCTCTTAATATGGAGATCTCCAAGCTTAGCCCCAACCTGTCGTTACAGCAAATGCTTAAGGGGAATGTTCCCGGCTTATACGTTCAGGAAACTACCGGCGAACCGGGTACCGAACAAAGTATGATCATCCGTGGTCTGTCATCGCCCTTGTTCAGCAAAAATGATATCTACAACCAGCAGCCCACTGTTTATGTGAATGGTATTCCGCTTATCCAGGAAAGCTCGTTTGTTTATGATATTCAGAAATACAATTTTAACCGTATAGGGCCTGCCACCAACCTGCTCGCCGGTATTGATGCAAGCAACATCAACTCCATAGAGGTTATTAAAGATCCGCTTGAGCTGGCCAAACTGGGCCCCAATGCGGTAAATGGTGCCATCTGGATCACTACCAAGGTTGCTAAATCAGGCGTGAGGCAGTTGAATGTGAATAGTTATTTTGGTTTTGTGCAGGCCAGCAGGGTAAATACCACAAATGCCGAGTACGAGAACCTGTTCCGCAAGCCTTTTTATCAGAAATATGCTACCGAAAGTGATTATCTGAATTATCCGGGTTATTTAAGGGATTCAACCAATACAGATTATTATGGCCCGGCAAGGTGGAACGACCTATATTATCAAAATACACCAATTCACTCGCTCGATCTGGGTTTGACCGGCGGATCAGACCGGGCCAACTTCCGTTTCTTTGGCTCAGCTACCACCAATGCCGGTAATGCTGATAATACCGCGCTGAACCGTTACACCGCATCGTTCCAGATCAATATGTTGCCATTTAGCTGGCTAACCATATCAAGTATGGTTAATGCCAACCGTATGGATCGCGACAGAAACCGTAACCTGCGCGACCGCTTTGCCGAAACCCGCTACATCCCCGACCTGTACAACCCGCTGCCTCCAAGTGCAACTACCTATCAGGCTTTATTAAACGAGTATGATAAAAACATCGACAACAACAGAACCACCGTTGTTAACGGCTACCTGTCGTTAGGTGTGGACCTGAAAAAAGTAAAAATTCTCTCTAACCTAAGCTTTGACTATAACCAGGGTACAAGGGATGTGTTTTATCCTTCAACCTTAATGGAAGGTAATAATTATGTATCTAATTATTTAGGCTATAACCAGCGCTTTAAAATCGACAACAGTATTAACTATACTAAGGAGCTTGGTAAAGATCACAAATTTGTTTTTGCGGCAGGCCAGTCATACCAAACCGACGTGCATAAATACAACTATGCCAACGCCTATAACGGCCCCAATGATTTCATCAAGATCAACGTTGTGCAGGGCAATACCGATTCTGCCAATTACCTGAAACCTGTTGCCTACCTGGTGTACCGTTATATTGATAAAGAGCAGGCCCGTTTATTTTCGGTTTACGGCTCGGCAAGGTATGCATATAAAGACCTGTTATCATTTACCGCCCTGGTACGTGATGATGCCTCTTCAAACGCACAGCCGGGCAGCCGCTGGTTCATATCGCCGGCTTTTAGCGGGCAATGGAACCTTAAAAACCAGTTTCTGAAAAGCAGCAGTTTGTTTGATGACCTCTCCTTTAATGCCTCGTGGTCAAGAATAGGCAAACCTTTTACCGACGACAGGTTTGCCGCCGGTCCGCAATACAGCGTGGAGATAGGCTGGGACGCAGAGCCAACCATCCCCGGCTATAATGGCGTGGCCGCTGTATCAAGGCCATACACCAGTGGCTGGGTAGGCTATAATTTAAAATGGACCTATACCGATCAGTTAAATCTTGGCCTTAACACATCTTTGTTACAAGGCCGCTTAAGTGCATCTGCAACTTTCTACATCAAGGATGATAAGCGCATGCTGCTCAATATCCCTGTACCACAGGAGTATGGCTACACCAGCAGTTATGCCAGCGGCATGGCTGTAAGAAATACCGGTGTTGAATTAGGTTTGGCCGGAACCATCTTAAAATCATCGGCAGGCTTAAGCTGGACATCGGGCGTCAACCTCAACTTTAACCGCAATAAGTTAACCGCGTTGCCAAACGGTCTTGATCAACTGGTTATAGGCGATATGAAACTTAAGGTTGGCCAGCCAATTGATCAGTTTTTCATTTACCAAAACCAGGGTATTTATAATGCCGACAGCGAAGTGCCTGTTAACCCGGATAACAGTAAACGCCTCTCGTTTCAGGGTACCCCGCTAAAGGCCGGCGACCCTAAATGGAAAGATGTGAACGGTGATTATGTAATTGATGAAAACGATAAGGTGCTAAAAGGCAACGCTATGCCTAAGCTTACCGGAGGCTGGTCAAATGATTTTCACTACGGTAATTTCGACCTCAATTTCAATATCATTTTTGCAGTTGGCCAAAAGGCCCTTAACCAGTCGGCCGCTTCACAGTATGATTTTATTAACCGCGAATCCGGTAATGATATCAACTCTATCAAAGAAATTTTTTCGTGGCAGCAAAACCCTAAGGCAATTCAATATCCCATATACAATCCTTGGAGCAGCGTGGTGCCTTATCGCTTAGATCAGGACCTGTTTTTGGAAAATGCCTCATATGCCAAGTTAAGGACAGTATCATTAGGGTATGACCTTACCAGGGCCGGTTTCTTCAAAAAAACGAAATCGACCATAAAAAGGGCCTACATCTACGTAACCGCCAATAACCTGGTCACGGTAACCTCATTTACCGGCAGCGACCCCGAACTGATTGATTATAACGGCATATACAACGGTTATGGCATGGCCATTCCGCGTACCTATATCCTGGGCATTAAGTTGGATTTATAGTATTAACAAATAAAAATTATTGAATATGATATCTTTTATAAACAGACACATTAGTGCAAACAAAACAATCGGCATGTTATTGCTGGTTGCTGCCCTGTGCCTGAATGTATCATGCAAAAAGTCGCTTGATGTTGATTCAACCCGGCTTGCAAAAGAAGACGGGCATTGGACACGCCTGCAGGATACCCGCTCGGGACTCATGGCTACTTACGGTTTAATGCGTGCCGCCCTTGCTGATAATAATGCACACTGGCTTTGGGGCGAGTTCAGGCAGGGGGATTTTGCGGCAACCAACCGGTCGGACCTGAAAGCCATTGTTAACGGCAACCTGAATGCATCTTTCCCGCTGTTACAGGATATTACCAGCTGGCGTGCCTTTTACGCTGTGATAAACAACGCCAGTTTACTGATAGAACGTGCCTCGGAGGTGCTGGCTGTTGATAAGCGTTATACCCAAGTTAACTACAAGGTTGATGTGGCCCAGGCCCGTGCGCTTAGGGCATTCGCCTATTTTTATATGGTGAGGATCTGGGGCGATGTGCCATTGATCACTTCATCGCATGATGACGGCAGTTTTCAGGCCAAAGCCCGTACAGATCAGGCTAAGGTATTGGTTTATGCCGAATCGGAACTGGTGGCCGCTGCCAAAGACCTGCCATATGTATACGGTGCCGAGGGAAACGACCTGCTGCCGGGTTTATACTACGGCTATGATGCCGACCGCTGGAGGGGGGCGTTGTTCACCAAAATTTCGGCTTATGCAGTTTTGGCACACATTGCCGCATGGCAATCGCACTACATCGATGCTGCTGTTTACACAGATTTCATCATGAAAAACTATGCCAAAGCCAATATCGCCTACTCAACTATTACAGAGCTTACCAGCTCGGACGGCATTTTTAACGGCGCATCAAACAACCAGATCATTTGCTTTGGCTTTAATGACCTCTACGGCGAATCGACCACTAACGGCCATATTGAGCAGCTGGTATTGGCCGCGCCGCTCATCACCAAACAAACGCCCGACCTGTATGTGCCAAAAGATACCATTGCCAGTGCTTTTACCGATCCTAATGATCAGCGCTTTGGTCTGGATACCATTTCGGGCCTGTCACGAACCAATTATTTTGTGAACTACAGCGGCGAAACACCGGTATTCAGCAAGATCAAGGTGTTAAGAGGCGGCTCAACTAACGGCAATTTTGCGGTTTATAGTTCCAATATCATTTTCACCCGCCTGGAAGAACTGGCCTTACTGCGTGCCGAATCACTGGCTGTTTTAGGCCAGCGGCAGGATGCTATAAGCCTATTAAACGTGATCAGGAAAAGCAGGGGAGTAGCCACTTTTTCAGATGGGCCCGATAAAGATCTCATTAAGGAAATATTTGATGAACGGCGCCGCGAGCTCATGGGCGAAGCCTGGAGATGGTATGATCAGGTACGCTACAACAAAATAAAAGGCAACAACACAGCATTTAACGACCTGATAAACAGAAAAGGGATTTACTGGCCAATAGCAACGGATATGCTTAATGCCAATAACCAGCTTACGCAAAACAGCTACTGGAAATAGGCCCGAAGCTTATAGCACATTGTCAAAAATTTATGCTTAAACACATATAGAGATGAGAAATAAAAATATTGTTTTCCTCCGCACGCTGATGGTATTGCTGCTTGGCACCACGCTGTTTGCCTGTAAGAAAACCGACAAAACTTATTACGATTATCAAAATACCTTAAAGGAGTTTAATGGTAACGCGCTTGACTATCTGCAGTCTCAGTCTGGCGTTTATGATTCGCTGCTGGTAGTGCTTAACAGGCTGCCTGCCCTTAAAGATTCATTACAGCACCAAAACATAACCCTGTTCGCTGTAACCAATAAAAGCTTCCAGATATCGGTAGAGAGCCTGAACGAGGTACGGAGAAAGACCAACAAAGCCCCCATTTATTTGGCCAATGCTGATCTGGCACAGCTGGATACTATGCTGTGCAAATACATCATCCCCGGCAAGCTCACTACCGCCGATTTTGAAAGCTACTCAGACGGCTTGCAGATCAAAAGCCTCAAATATGGCTACCATATGCATGTGGCCTATACCAAGGCAAATGCATCTGGTTTTAATGGTGGCGGTCCGGGTATCATCACTTTTACCGATCCTAAAAATTCAATTTTCGTGAGGTACTGGCAAAGTACGCCAACCAATGCGGTAAACATAAAAACCAACAATGCCACAGTGAATGTTATCGCGCCCGGTCATGATTTTGGTTTCGGAGATTTTGTAACAAGGATTAATCACTAAAGCTAAAACAATGAAATATACATACAAATTACAGGCATTTAGCATTCTTTTAGTAGCGCTGATAGTATCGGTTGGTATTAGCAGCTGTTTGAAAAACCTGCCCGACGACCGCGAATCAATTGCCACCAATACGCAGTTTACCCAAACAGTATACAGCCCCGTTTTAGGCCGCAATACTTTGTTTGACAATAACTTTTCTGTTGGCAACTCATCGCAGCCCTTAACTTTCAAGATCATTAATATGCGTAACCGCGACGGCTCGGCCGCTCCGGAGCTAACGCAGCTTTTTCCGGTACAAGTTTGGACATCGCCTTACCTGGGCGATGAAAAATCAATTGCCGAAATAGAGGCCAAACGTAAAATTGAAAACCACGCTTTATTTGAAGTAAGGGAACACGCCGGCCAGTTTTTAATGTGGGCCGCGGCACGGTCAACCTTTGTGAAAACCCAGCCCGATTCTGGTTATGTGTTTGATGTGGAAATGTCAAACAGCGGTGGCCGCAGGTATTTCCGCGATTTTAAACTGATGCCTTTAAAGGAGCGTGAGTTTGAGCCATCAACCTTAAATGCTATTACCGGGCTGTCGCAACACACCGGCCTGTCATCGTCAGATGTAGAAAACATAATAGGTGCCAAAACCAATAAGTTTTTGAGCGGCGATGATATTGAAGTGCAGTTTCACAAAGTAGGCGATGGCAATTCGCTCAAGTTCAAATTTGTTGATTCGCTGTACAACCCTATTGATCCGGGTCAGTTTAACCTCACCAAATGGGACAAGCTTGTACATGGTTTTAATATGGAGAAAACCAACCAGTATGTAAAATACACCGTGGCTTATCCTGTTCCATTAATTGTTTATCAAACAGCTTACACCAATACCTCGGGCGATAAAGCCCACGTAGTATTCAGCTATGACAGGCAGGCCTATGGCAATATCCGGAGTGTGAGTAATCTCAAGCTTGATTTTGCCATCTACGAGAAAGGCGATTGGGAGATCACCTTCTGGTTCAGGAACGAGAGCCCCAAGTTTATTAACGATTAACAGAATAGGATTTAAAATTATATAAGATCTGATATGAGATATTCAGCTATACTATTTTCTTTGATTGCGCTGCTCAGTTTCTGTCATCCGGCAGGGGCCCAGCAAAAGAAAATTACGGTTTCGGGTACCGTTATTGATGCCAAGGAAAAAAAGCCGCTGCCCGGCGTGCTTGTGCGCTCAGGCAAGCCATCCATAGTACTTGGCCAAACCGATATTAAAGGAAATTTTACCGTAAAGGCAGATGACGACGCCGAGCTTACCTTTAACTTCATCGGCTTTAAAAGTATTACCCGCAAGGTAACCGGCCCTGTCATGAACATTGTAATGGCCGAAGAAGTGAACGCCCTTAAAGAAACGGTGATCATCGGTTATTCGAAAAAAACCAAAGAGGTTTCAACCGGCTCAAGTGTTGTTATCACAGCCAAAGATATCCAGGACGCCCCGGTAGCCAACGTGCTTGAACTGATACAGGGTAAAGTGGCCGGTTTAAATATCCAGAACAATAATGGTACGCCCGGTATGGCCGGATCCATCAATATCCGTGGTATTTCAAATGTGAACGTATCCGGCTCTGGTTTCTTAACACCA
>Ga0163162_10004223_pt1 | contig 13810 bp, 15 predicted proteins | sample S55metaG_FD_115310 | JGI IMG/M metagenome (GOLD analysis project Ga0163162, IMG submission 115310) | Switchgrass rhizosphere microbial communities from Kellogg Biological Station, Michigan, USA - S5-5 metaG | ecosystem: Host-associated > Plants > Roots > Rhizosphere > Soil | place: USA...
GTCGCATGAGGATCGCCAGCCAGTGGCAACACGCTCAGATAGACGAAGTTGCAGAGCACATAGAGCAACAGCACGACCCCGGTGCCAATCGCCAGCGAAAGCGGCAAATTGCGCTTGGGATTCCGAATCTCTCCCGCAGTAAACGTGACGTTGTTCCAGGCATCCGCGCTGAACAGCGACCCGACCTGCACAATCGCCACGATCGTGAGCAGGCCGACATACTCAGTGCCACCCGGCTGCGACGCATGCAAAGTCCCCCATCCGGCTCCCGCCCAGAAGTTGTGCCAGCCTTCCCCGAAGTTTGCCGCAATCGCCGCAGAATCGCGCACTACTACGCCGACCAGTACCACTGCAGCCAGCGCAAGAACCTTTGCCGAAGTGAACAGATTCTGGACCGCCGCGCCCATCTTCACGCCACGAGTGTTCAGAATCGTCAGGAACGTAATGATGATGATCGCGGCGAGGTTAGCCGTGTTCAGACCCAGGTCCATGTTGCCGAGTACCATCGGCCCCACTTGCCACGGCGGCACGTGGCCAATATGCCAGATCCAATTACTCGCACTTACCGATGGAAAAAATACGCCGAGAAACTTTCCGAACGCAACGCCAACGGCTGCGATTGTTCCGGTCTGGATGACGAGGAACAGCGTCCATCCATATAGAAATCCCCAAAGTGGCCCCAGTGCCTCGCGCAGATAAACATACTGCCCACCGGCTTTCGGCATCATCGCAGCCAGTTCGCCGTAGCTCAGCGCTCCGATAATCGTCATCGCTGCCGTCACCAGCCACGCACCAATCAACAGCGCAGGCGAACCCATGACGCGTGACATCTCCGCGGAGACGATAAAGATGCCCGATCCGATCATCGAGCCCATGACGATTGCCGTCGCCGAAAACAGCCCCATTCCCTGGACGAACTGCGGCGTAGCAGAAGACTCGACCGATTGCTTCTCAGAAACTTTCACGTTGCAGTCTGTTCTACCGTAAATAGACGAGAAAGTCTTCCATCATCTTCCCTGCTCAGCGGGACGTCGCTAGCCGGTGACCGCTTCCCTTACCGGAGGCATATTCTTCAGAAACCTGCGGACCAGTTTTTCTGGTTCTATACCCGGTTTCAGTAGAGCACTAATCACTGCAACCGAGTCGGCTCCGGCCTCGATGACGCTTCCCGCATTCTCCGGAGTGATGCCCCCTATTGCGACCAGCGGGCGCCTTGTCAGCATTCGTGCGCGACGCACTCCCTCAAGGCCGACAACTGGCTCCGCATCCGCCTTGGTCGATGTTGCAAAGACTGGCCCTATGGCGATGTAGTCTGCGCCTGCTTCCTCAGCAGCCTTCACCTGTTCGTCTGTATGGGTCGAGCAGCCGATGATTCCGCCGGGTTGCAATACGCCGCGGGCCTCTGCAATTGCAGCGTCTCCCTGGCCGACGTGCACTGCATTCCAATCCGAGAGCATTGCCAGCACAGGCGAGTCATTCATAATCAGCAGGTGCGGAACTTCACGGAAGATCTCCTCGATGATCTTCGCATTGCGCAGAATCTGCTCATTGGTCCCAAGTTTGTCGCGATACTGCAGCAGTGCCACACCTGCGTCCCGCAGTTGAGTGACAAACAAGCTCAGCTCAAGCCCCTGGTTCGCGAGTACCTCTGCATCCACAATGGCATACAGGCGAGGCAGTGTTAGAGAATGCGATGATAGTCGACCGCGAGTAGACTTACCCACGTCGCCCCCCTGGAGTTGAAAAAGAGCTTCCGATCTCGCACAAGAGTCTCCCGTTCTAGCTCTGGGCATCCTTTTGGCGTTCCAGGAATCGCTCCATAAACTTCGTGTCGAACTTGCCGGTACGGAACTCCTCATCGGCAAAGATGCGCTGATGCAGCGGAATCGTTGTATGGATTCCCTGAACAACGAACTGACTTAGAGCCCGCTGCATGCGGTTCATCGCCTCTTCTCGATCCTTACCGTGGCAGATCAACTTCGCAATCATTGAGTCATAGTACGGAGGAACCACGCCCTCAGCGTACTGTGCCGTGTCCACCCGTACACCGTTGCCACCGGGGATATTGAAGGCCGTAATCTTGCCCGCGCTCGGCGTGAACTTTTCCGGATGTTCTGCGTTGATGCGGCACTCGATCGCGTGGCCACGAATCTCGATTGGGCTGGTAATAATCGAGCTCAACTTCTCCCCTGAAGCGATCCGCAGCTGCGCCTTTACCAGGTCAACACCGGTCACCATCTCGGTCACGCAGTGCTCTACCTGAATACGCGTATTCATCTCAATGAAGTAGATCTTGCCGTCTTCATCCATCAGAAATTCGATAGTGCCTGCATTCCAATAGCCGATATTCTCAAGCGATTTCTTGATCGTCTTGCCCAGTTCATCACGCAGCTTCGGCGTAATCTGCAGGCTGGGAGCCTCTTCGATCAGCTTCTGGTGACGCCGCTGAATGGAGCACTCGCGTTCACCCAGACTCATCACATTGCCGTGCTCATCGGCCAGCACCTGGAACTCAATGTGCCGCGGCCGCTCGATGAACTTCTCCATGTACAGATCGCCGTTGCCAAAAGCATTCGCCGCTTCCGTCGAAGCCTGGTTATACAGCCCCGGCAGTTCGTTGGGGTTGCGGCAGATACGCATCCCGCGCCCACCACCACCTGCAACGGCCTTCAGGATTACTGGGTAGCCAACGCTCTTCGCCCACTCCAGCGCCTCGCCTTCGCTGGCGATCACACCATCCGAGCCCGGAAGAATGGGCACCTTGGCCTTCTTCATCGTCTGCCGCGCCGTGGACTTCTCGCCCATCATCCGCGTGACCTCGGGAGGCGGCCCGATGAACTTGATGTTTGACGCCCGGCATACCTCTGCAAAGTTCGCGTTCTCACTCAACAGTCCATAACCCGGATGAATCGCGTCCACGTCCGCGATCTCAGCAGCCGAGATAACCGCCGGCACATTTAAATAGCTCTCCGCCGAGCGTGGAGGGCCAATGCAGATGGCCTCATCGGCAAACTTCACATGCAGCGAATTTCTGTCAGCTTCGCTATAAACAGCAACCGTACGGACGCCAAGCTCCTTGCACGCGCTGATCACGCGCAGCGCAATCTCCCCACGATTTGCAATCAATACCTTTCGAAACATAAATGCAGATGCCTTCCGTTGAATCCTGTGCTATCGAATAAATTGTCCCGTTGTGTCTTGAAGCTGCGCTACCGTGCCCGGATCGCAAACAAGGGCTGCCCGTACTCCACCGGCTGTCCGCTACTAGCGACACGTCGGACAACCTCGCCGGCTACGTCTGACTCGATCTCGTTCATCAGCTTCATCGCTTCGACGATGCAGAGCACCTGTCCAACCTCAACCTGGTCGCCAACCTGCACAAACGCTGGTGCTCCCGGCGCAGGGGACTCATAAAATGTACCCACAATCGGCGACTTCACCTCATGAAGCTTCTCTTCAGGCGCAGCGCTCGCGGCAGATGCAGTCGCAGCAGGAGCAACAGCCGAGCCTCCCGGAGCCGCAGTCATCAGTCGGCTCAACTGTGCCAGGTCCATGCTCGAGGCAGCGGCCGGCGCGCCGGCAAACTTGATCCTGACCTTCAGATCAGCCTGTTCCATGTCGAATTCCGCGATCTCATTCGCCTTCAGGAATTCAACCAGCTCGCGAAGCTCTTGCATCTTTTCTCCGTCCATCATCTCTCCCATGCCTGTTGCGGCATTTATCTTGTTGTTACAGCTCAATCCAGGCCTTCACACTCGGCGTCAGCACTTCACCGCCAGCCGCTGTCACCAAAACCATATCCTCAATCCGCAATCCGAACTTACCCGGCATGTAAACCCCAGGCTCAATCGTGATCACCATTCCCTGCTCCAGCGCCTGCGTCTGCTTTGCTGCAAGCCTCGGGCCCTCGTGAATCTCAAGTCCGACTCCATGGCCCGTCGAATGAGTGAAATACTCATCCAGTTTCGCTCGCCGCAACACGCTCCGTGCGGCCTCATCAACCTCGCCCGCTGTCACGCCCGGAGCCACGACTGATACCGCAGCCTCCTGCGCTTCCAGAACCGAATCATACACGTCTCTCTCCTCGGGCCGCGCCTTTCCAAGATGGACCGTGCGTGTCATATCGCTCATGTACCCATCCACCACAACACCGAAATCCATCGTCACAAAGCCCTGTTTCGGAAGCTTCGCCGCGCTTGCACGACCGTGCGGAAGCGCGCTTCTTTCGCCCGACGCCACGATCGTCTCGAACGACATTGCCTCTGCGCCTGCCAGTCGCGCCCGATGCTCCAGGGTTGCCGCAACCTCTCTCTCCGTCAGGCCGGGCCTCAGGTATTCCAGCATTCCGTCGAAGAGGGTGCAGCCCAGCGACGCCGCCGCACGAATCATTGCGACCTCGTCTGGGTCCTTCATCTCGCGCAGCCTCGACACCAGGGGTTCGACCGCCACAAACATCCCGCGCCGCACTTTTGCCGGAACTGCCTTGCGCATCGACTCCAGTGCCGCCACCGTCGTATGCACGGCATCGAAGCCACAGCGCTTCACTCCCACCTCAACCATCCACTCGCACGCTGCCGTTACCGCAGCCTTCTTCGCAATCACCACACGCGTCCCTGCAGCCTCTGCCTTCGCTTGTGCGGTATAACGGCCATCTGTAAAGAGAACTGCACGGCCTTTCACAAGCACCAGTGCCGCGTTTGATCCCGTAAATCCACACAGATAACGCACGTCTGGCAGATGCGTCACCAGTAGGCCGTCCACCCCGGCTGCCTTCGCAGCTCCTGTCGCTCTCCTCTTCCGTGTCGTGAAGTTCATCCCTTTGATTCTACTCAAATAGCGGCTCACTCCTCACCTCGCATAACCGTTATGATGAACTATGCCCGCTTCACAAGGCGTCTCCTCGTCGCCAGGCCTAACCCGTCGCAAATTCATTCTTGGTTCCGGAGTAACCGCTGCAGGCCTCGCACTGTACTCCGGCGAGATCGCGCGCCATGAAATCGATCTGGTCCACACGACCATGCGCATCGGGAATCTCCCGGAACCATTTCATGGTTTTCGTATCGTTCAGCTCTCCGACATCCACCTCGACGAATTCACCGAACCCCTCTTTCTCGAGCACGTCGTCCATCGAGTCAACGAATTGTCACCCGACCTTGTCCTCGTTACCGGAGACTTCGTTACCCGCGGTTCGCTTACCTTCGTCGCCAGCCGTCACGCTGCGCACCGCTCCGCCGAGATACTCACGACTCTCAAGGCACCGCAGACCTACACCATCCTCGGCAATCACGACGTTGCCGTCAGCGCATCGCTGGTTATCGATGCGCTCAAATCCAAAAATATTCCCATCCTCGTCAATCAGTACGTTCCCATCGAGCGCAAGGGCTCCCGCATCTGGCTGTGTGGGACAGACGACGCCGGCACCAGCCACCCGGATCTCGATCTCTCCATCCCTCAGAAACCTGACGGTCCTGTCATCCTGATGGTTCACGAACCCGATTACGCGGACACCGTTATCGAACACCCACGCGGCAAACTTGTCGATCTCATGCTCTCGGGCCACTCCCACGGCGGACAGGTACGCATACCCTTCTACGGTCCGCTCATCCTTCCGCCCATGGGCCAGAAGTACGTCATGGGACACTTCCGCTTCGGCAACATGCAGCTCTATGTCAACCGCGGCATAGGCTCTGTTGGCCTTCCCTTTCGCTTCAACTGCATGCCCGAGATTACGGTCCATACCCTGCAACCGGCGTGAGGCTACTTCTTCTTGTGCCGGAAGCATGTCGGCACATGATCGTCGACAACCCCCGTAGCCTGCAGCCACGCATACACAATCACAGGCCCCACGAATTTGAAGCCCCGCTTCTTCAGGGCCTTCGACATCTCCTCTGAAAGCGGAGTTTGCGCAGGAACCATACCCGTCGTGTTGCGGATCGGCTTTCCTCCCGCCATTCCCCACACCCACTTCGCAAAGTCCTCGCCCTCGTCGCGCATCTTCAGATACGCCTTCGCCCCACCAATCGTAGCCTCGATCTTTGCTCTTGAACGAACGATGCCGGGATTGTCGAGCAGACGCATTACGTCGGCGTCCGTCATCCGGGCCACCTTCTCCGGATCGAAGTCGTAGAATGCCTCGCGAAATGCATCGCGCTTGCGGAGAATCGTCTGCCACGAGAGTCCCGCCTGGAAGCCGTCCAGCATCAACTTCTCCCACAGGGCGCGGCTGTCATGCTCTGGCACTCCCCACTCCTCATCGTGATAGGCGCGCATCTGCGGGTCGCTCTCGGCCCACTTGCAACGGGTAACTGTCTTCATAGTTCGATTCGATTCACGCCGCTATCGCAGGCACCATCTATTTCTTCAAGCCTTTCCACTGAAAACGAGCGTGTTCAACGAGTCCGGCTCCATCACACAGGCCATGGAACGGCCGTCCACCGTAACATGCACCGGTCTCTCAAACCCAACCTCGTTTCGCATCACCACCGCGACGCTGCCGTCTGGATTCACGAAACCCAGCACATCGTCTTGGGTTCCTTCCGTCTGTAGCCGCTTTGCCCCTGGCATCACGAAGTGGCTCACATGCTTCAGCAGATAGTACTCATGGTTCCATCGGTACTGCCGCGTCTTCGTATCCACCGTCACCAGCGAGTTCTGCTTCCATCCCCACCTGCTCTCGCCGCCCTCTTGCAACGAGAGGTTCCAGTACATATACCCATTGGCTCCGCTGCGGAAGTAATGCTTCATCAGATCCCAACAATATGACGCATATGCCCAGTTGTTCCTGCCGTCACCACACTCCTGCTCCGACTGGTAGATCGGCAACGACGGATGCTGGCGATGAATCTCCGCCACAGCGCCCTTTCCAGCCCATTGCACTCCGACGCCTTGGATCCACTTGCCTGCATCGGCGTCGTTCATCACGTCGTTCAACAGCCCCACATCCCCGCGTTCCAGCGTGCCGAAGAACACCTCAACCCTTCGGCGGTCCATCTCCGGTCCGAGGTGCCGCACAAATTTCGCAAGCCCTTGCGGCGTCCACGTGCAACTGGGAAATGGCTGCGCCGAGTTGAACTCGTTCTGCGGCATCACCATCCCAATTGAAATTCCCTGCTTCTTGTACTCATCGATAAATCGACCGAAATACTTCGTGTACGCCGCGAAATACCGCTCCTCCTGGAGGAACATGTCCGTTCCTTCTTTTCCAACCTGATCAACTCGCAAACCATTCGCAGGTGCACCAGGACGAGACATTGCTGCTGCATAGTGCTTGTTCGTCTTCATCCAACTCGGCGGGCTCCACGGCGAGGCCCACAGCCGAAGCTTTGAGTTGTATGCCAGAGCCGCCTTGATAAATGGAACCAGCGTCTCCAGATCATTCGCAATGCTGAACTTGGCCAGATCCAGATCTCCTGCCGTCTCGTCGTACGAATACCAGTCGGGCGAGAAATCATTTGCCCCAACCGGCATCCGGCAGATCGTAAAATTCGCACCCACGCCTGGGGAAAACAACTCACGAAAGACTACCTCGCGGTCGCTCTCACTGAGAGCTTTCAGCGAAACCCATCCCAGTTCGTTGAAGCAACCGCCAAATCCGTCGATCGTCTGAGCTGTAGCCTTGCGGTTCAGTGCAACGTCAAGAGTGTCCCACCGCCACCCCGGCGAAACCACCGGACGCGTCTGCCACGGAGATTTCTCGGTCGTGCTGATCCACTCGATTCCACCCGCCGTCTCCTGCCCAAGGACACGCGAAGACAAAGCCGCACTACCGGCTGCAATCATCCCCTGCTGTAAAAAGGAACGCCGTGTAAGGCGCCGCTTCACCTGTCGCCTATCTCGCCCGGCCTGCCGGCTTCTTCTGCTTCGGCGAAACCATCTCTGTTGGCTGCGGCTTCACTCCGCTCTTCTCATCCATCCAGGCATCCAGCAGCGACTTCTTGAAGCGCCACCGGTTTCCCAGCTTGAACGCCGGAACAAATCCCTCCGAAGCATACCGGTACAGTGTGTCCCCGCTGATGCCGAGATACTCCGACGCCTGCCGGATATCCATCACCTCGCGCGGTGCCGTCTGTGCCAATGCCATCGGGATAACCACTCCAATTCCAGAAGAGAAACGGGCGAAAAACGGGAGTACCCGGTTCAACCCGGCACACTCTTTGTACCCCCATTTCGTCGCCCGTACAATCAAATTCTTGAGCTATTTACCAGCAAATAACTGATAACCAATCACTAAACAGCTCATTTCGGAGGCTGCAGACTCGTCATAACCTCCAGCAAATCGTCGCCAACCGTCCGGGTCTTCGCAATCGCATCGGCAATTGGAATGCTGGTTATCTGTGTTCCCTTCAACACAACCAGCTGACCGAACTTGCCCTGGTGCACCAGATCGATCGCCGCAACACCGTACCGGGTCGCCAGCATCCGGTCATAGGCCGTGGGAGTACCTCCTCGTTGCGTATGTCCAAGATTCACACTACGAGTCTCGTACTTCGTCCGTTTCTCGATCTCCTCCGCCAGGTGCTGTCCAATCCCACTCAGCCGAGCGTGTCCGAACGAGTCCACCGACGTCCCATGCGTCGCCTGCCCGCCGGCCGGCAGCTGCGCTCCCTCGGCCACCACCACGATTCCGAATTTCTTCCCGTGATCGTGCCGATACTTCAGCAGCCGGCAGACCTCGTCGATATCGATCGGCTTCTCCGGCACAAGAATCACGTCAGCGCCGCCTGCAATTCCCGATGTAATCGCAATCCAGCCCGCGTCGCGACCCATCACCTCGACGACCAACACGCGGTTATGCGCCTCTGCAGTCGAATGCAGCCTATCCACAGCCTCCGTCGCGATGCTGACCGCCGTATCAAACCCGAAGCACATATCCGTTCCGTTCAGGTCATTGTCGATCGTCTTCGGAACTCCGACGCACTTCACCCCGCGCTCACTCAGCGCCAGCGAGATCGACTGCGTATCGTCTCCACCCAGCGCAATCAGCGCATCCAGCTTGTTCTTCTCAATCGACTCCAGACACTTCTCAAACCCACCCGGAATCTTCTTCACATTCGTGCGCGAAGACCGCAAAATCGTCCCACCCCTGTGCAGAATCCCCGACGTCGTCTGCATATCCAGAGGCATCGTCACGTTGTCGATAACGCCTCGCCACCCTTCCATGAACCCCACAAACTCGTCCCCATGATGCTGTATTCCCTTCCGCACTGCGGCCCGGATAACAGCATTCAACCCCGGGCAATCGCCGCCGCCCGTCAACATTCCAATGCGCATCGAATCTCCTTTTTTGTAACGCCAAAATCATAGCAGCGTCAGCGCCACCACTCCGACCGAGCCCCCACCTCCCGAACCACCTCAGTCGGCAACCCAGGCTCCGAAAACCACAACGCAATACCCTTCTCCTCCGCAACCTCCAGCATCCGCTCAATCGGCTGCCTCCATCCATGCAGCGCAAGATCGAACAGGCCCCAATGGATCGGCATTAACAACCCCTTGCCGCCAAGATCCTCAAACACCTGAGCCGCACCCTCCGGTCCAAGATGAATGTCCTTCCACAACTCGTTGAACGCTCCAATCTCCAGCATCGTCAGGTCGAACGGCCCATACTCCGCGCCGATCTCCGCAAACCCCGGCCACCATCCCGAGTCGGCACCGTAGTACACGTTATGTTTCGGCCCCTTCAGCACAAACGACGACCACAGCGTCCCAAACCGGTTGAACATGCTGCGCCCTGAAAAATGCCTCGTCGGCAGCGCTGTGATCTTCAACGACTCATCCCCTACGCTCTCCGTCCAGTCCAACTCAGTAATGCGTTCGCGCTTTACTCCATACTCTTCCAGAATCTCTCCTACCCCCAGCGAAGTTACCCACTCCGCCTCGCGCATCTTCGACATCTTTGCGAGCTCCCGTATCGTCGACTCGCCCAGATGGTCGTAGTGGTCATGCGACACGATCACCACATCCAACTCCGGCATGTCCTTCAGCTTGAGCGGGGCTGGAAAGAACCGCTTCGGCCCCGCCCACCGCAGCGGGGACGCACGCTCATCCCACACTGGGTCCAGCAACACCCGCATCCCATCAATCTCCAGCAGCGTTGAGGAGTGCCCCATCCACGTCACGCGCAGCCCACTCGCAGGAACAACCTCATACACCGTCGCATCGGTCCGAAACGGCCCCGGCGGAATCTTCGGAAACTTCTCTTCCCTGTTACTCAGATACAGCGGCAGCGCCTTCCGCATCGTCTCCCATCCACCCACCGACGTCGGAACCGGATTCAGATATCGCCGTTCCTCCAGCACCGCCCTCTGCAATAAAGTCTTCGTGCCCTCGGCCTCCGTTGCCTCCGCTGACCCCATTCCCTCACCTCCACCTCACACCCGCATGCCACGGCACATGATAGTACGGATCGCTGAAACCCCTGAGATGCATAGAAAGGATCGCTTGCTCCATCAATGCACTATGCACGTTAACTCCATGTGAGGCAACGTGTTAGACCCTCATCGCATACAACAATCTGACAGGAAATTTAGTACCTTCCCGTGAGGAACATCCATGCGAGCCGCGCAGGCCACCCTTAGCATTCTTCTGCTGTTCTCGACCCGCCTCGTTCTGGGCCAGAACACGCCAGCGCCGCAGCCCGGTGCTACCCAGCGTCCCGACGCCGAACACAACGTCACCGATCTCGCCAAACAGACGCAGAATCCCGTCGGCGACGTCGTCTCTGTCCCTTTCCAGTTCAATTTCAACTCTGGTGGCGCCTTCAAGGACCAGACCTTCTTCAATCTCAACTTCCAGCCCGTCATCCCCATTCATCTCACACCCAGGTGGACGTTCATCGCCCGGACCATCGTTCCAATCGACAGCATCCCCACCAGTTCGACCACTAGCTCCAGCGGCGTCGGCGACATTCAGGAACAGACCTTCTTCACCCCCGCTCGTCCCGGCAAACTCATCTGGGGCATCGGTCCCGACTTCTCTTTCCCTACAGCAACGGCATCGCCCGCAAAGACCGGAACATGGGGCGGCGGCGGATCAGCGGTTCTTCTGGCAACACCAGGGCCCTTCGTACTCGGATCGCTCTTTACCCAGCTCTCTCCAATGCACATACCAACGGCAAGCCAAAGCTCAACGCCTTCCTCTGGCAATACTTCGTCAACTACAACTTCGGCAAAGGGATGGGCACTCGCCACTGCTCCAAGCATCACTGCGGACTGGACCGCCGTAGAAGGACAGAAGTGGACCATACCCGTCGGCGGAGGCATCAGCCGAACCCTCGTCTTCAACAAGCAGCCAATGACTCTGGGCTTCCAGTACTACTACAACGTGAAGCGACCCGACACAGCTCCTGCAACGACGGTCCGTTTCATAATCGCTCTCATCTATCCGCAGAAGCCCGCCCCGCCCCCTCACTAAGCGCCAACGACATCACCAATCGCAGCTACCCCTTCGCCGTAGCCTCGTCTGCATAGAACGCTGCAATCTCCTGCGCGTATCTCTCTCCCACCACACGCCGCTTCAGCTTCATGCTCGGTGTCAGCGTGCCATCCTCCACGCTCCACTCCTCTGCAACGACACACACCCGCTTGATGCTCTCAAAGTTGGCCAGTTCCAGGTTCACGCTATCCACAATCTCCTGGTAGGCCTTCTTCACCCGATCATCCTCTACCAGTTCCTGCGGGTCCTCTAAGGAGATCCCTTGCCCTTGAGCCCACCCCTTCAGCGCTGCAAGGTTCGGCGAAATCAGCACGCTCGCAAACTTGTGCTTGTCACCCACCATCGCCGCATGCCCCACAAGCGAGTTCGACTTCAGCTTGTTCTCAATCGGCGCAGGAGCAATCAGCTTTCCTCCGCTCGTCTTCAGCAGCTCCTTCTTCCGGTCCGTAATCGAAAGGAATCCATCCGCATCGGTATTCGCGATGTCGCCCGTCTTGAAGAAGCCGTCCTCGGTAAACGTCTCCTTCGTCTCCTTCTCTTTCTTCCAGTACCCCACAAAAATCGACGGCCCCTTCACCTCAAGCTCACCGTCCACCGCAAATCTGCACTGTAAATTCTCCAGCGGCTTGCCCACCGATCCAATCTTATGAGCATTCGGATAGTTCAACGCAATCACCGGTGACGTCTCAGTCAGCCCATAGCCCTCGAAGATTCGTATCCCGGCATCCGCGAACCATCCCGCCGAATCCATTCCCAACGGAGCTCCACCAGAAATAAAGATCCTCGCCTTGCCTCCAAACGCCTCGGCAATCTTCCCGAAGACCAACTTCTTAGCCAGTGCCCACCCAAGCCCGCCGGGCTGTTTTCCGGCAAGCGTCTCCGCGCGATGCGCCTTGCCTACCCCAAGTGCCCACTTCAGAATCCGCGACTTCACCGGTGATGCAGCAGATTTGCCCTCCACCGCCTGCCGGATCTTCTCGTACACACGCGGGACGGCAACAAAGATCGTCGGCTGCACCGTCTTCATCGCAGGCGGCAGCTGATCGAACTTCGCGCAATATGCCAGCTTCGACCCGTGGCACATCAGTGCGTAATCAAGATGCCGCGCTGTCACATGCGACAGCGGCAGAAACGATATGCACACGTCCTTGTCATCAAGTCCCAGCGACCCTGTCGAAAGGTTCAGATTGCTCGCCAGGTTTCCATGCGTCAGCATCACGCCCTTCGGCTCGCCTGTCGTTCCAGACGTATAAATGATCGTTGCCAGGTCCTCCGGTCGTGCCGAGGTCTTTACCATCACATCGAACTCAGCGTCGCGCTGCTGCTTGGTCGTAGCATCCTTCATCAAAGCGCTAAAGCTCTCCGCTCCCGGAAACTCGCCTGCATCCATCACCACAACGTGTTCCAGCTCCGGTAACTCCCCGGCAGCCTTCACCTTCTCGTACTGCTCGCCTGACGAAACAATCGCCACTCGCGCACCGGAATCACGCAGCATGTATTGGATTTGCTCTGGGATCAGTGTCGGATACAACGGAACGTCAACACCGCCAATCGCCATCACCGCAAAGTCCGACACAGGCCACTCCCATCGGTTCTCCGACAGAATCGCCACGCGGTCGCCCTTTCCCAAACCCCAGCTGCGCAGCACATCAGCCAAGGCCCTCACCCGTCCATACAACTCCACCGATGAAATCGGAGACCAGCTCGCCGCCGAATCCTGAGCCATCATCACCGCACGGTCGCCACGCCCCGTAGCCCGCACTAGAACATCATTCACAGTACGCAGATCAAACATGCTTTTGCCTTTTCTCCATTCGCGGAGTAATTTCACGCGCCGAACGTTCTTCATTCTGAGCGGAGCGAAGTATCCCCGCATTTTGTTCTTAGCACTAAAATGGCTTGGGGAAAACCAGGCCCTCACCCAGTCGCAATCCCATTCATCAGTACATCCATCACCTGCCGCGCCGTTGCCTTCGCATCATACGCGCGGCTGGTAAACACGGCGGAACTCAATAGCTCATCAATCGCACCAAACATGCAGTGCGCCACCACGCCGTCGGACACGTCTTGCCGGAAGATTCCCTCCTGCTGGCCTCGCCGTACCACCTCACGAACCACCTGGATGTACTTCACAAGGTGATGATGCGAAAACTCAGCGATAAACTTCGCGCTCTGCCGCATCTCCGTCTGCATCAGCACTGCCATGCTCCGATTCACCTGATGGCTCTCCAGGTGCACCTCGGCAATGTACTCCAGCTGCTCCCGAGGCCCCTTCAACGTCTCGAACTTCTCCTCCACCTTCTGGTAGAACTTCGCAAACGTCGTATCGATCGCCGTTCGCAGAACGTCGTCCTTGCTCTTGAAATAGAGATAAATCGTA
>Ga0163162_10004225_pt1 | contig 13809 bp, 9 predicted proteins | sample S55metaG_FD_115310 | JGI IMG/M metagenome (GOLD analysis project Ga0163162, IMG submission 115310) | Switchgrass rhizosphere microbial communities from Kellogg Biological Station, Michigan, USA - S5-5 metaG | ecosystem: Host-associated > Plants > Roots > Rhizosphere > Soil | place: USA: Michigan...
GCCTTGACCACTGCCCAGGTCGCCATGCCGCCATTTGTGCCGTCGCCATCATCGGCAGTGCCGAACTTGCCGTCGGCGCCAAGATCGCGGTTGGTGATCAAGCGCCCCGTTGCAACAGGGTCACCTGCCGCGTTGAGGACATACTCGCGCAGGAACACCTGATGCGAGGGGTGCGAGCTGTAAGTCTGGCTTTGATCCACGAACGGCGAGGTGGTGTTGGGCTGGCCGTCATCGGCAGTGCCGAGTATTCCGTCCGCGCCGGGGGTATGCACGGCACGTGGCAGCACCATGAAGTTGGTCGGGCTGCCCGGCACGAACAACGGATCATCCGGCTGCAGCGGAATAAACACGAAGTCGGTACTGCTCTTGGTGACCAGGTCGAGGCCGTGGTCAAAGAACTGGCCAAAGAAGGTCATCCACGAGTTGAAGCCGGCGGTCAGACCCACGTCCGGCGACACGTTGGGGATGAAGAACACTTCCTTGTCGTCGGCCGTGCCGAACACGCCATCCAGACCGGGGCTGATCACCGGGTCTGCACCGCCGTTCGCTGCTACTGCGGCCGGGTTGTTGCCTGTCTGGTCAACGATCAGGTTACTGATAATCCGTGGCTGCGGGTCGACCACATTCCCTGACGCGGCATAAGCCGCTCGATACTGGGCATCAAGCACGCGCAGGAAGGAATTGTCCGCGGCGCCAAACTCGCTTTGCCCGGCGACCAGGTTGTTGTAGCTGCCATCGACGGTGCGCAGGCCGAATGGCACCTGACTGTTGGGTAGCAAATCACTGAGGCTGGCGCCATCGGCATGCGCTTCTGCGATGAAGATTTGCTTAAGGATGAACTCCAGGTCCGACTTATTGAAATTGGCCATTTTGATTGCCCTCGATCTCTTTGGGGAAAGGACACGGGACGATAAGAATCCGCCCACGCCCAGTCCGGTGCTGGCTTGCGCAGTGTGTTGGTTCTTTTTTTTTGGGCGAGCGTTGGCTCGGGAAGGCAGAGCCGTTACACGGCCCCTCCGGGATGCGCGCCTGGAATTCGCAAAGAATGGCTCGCTGAGCGATTAGGCAGAGCGAACCCTAGCCCTGGGTGGGCCATGGAAACTTGAAGTAACAGCGAACTTCCTGAACATCCCCTTCACTGCGCAGTAGAACGAAATCATCGACATGGTGTGCTCCATCGGGAAAATCATCACACCTTGCGTTGCCAAAAAGTTGACAGGCTTCAGGCGAGCGGCTCCCTCAATGACTGAGACTAAAGTTGCATAGCGAAAAATTGTCAATTTTACGACACGCAAAACAGACGACCGGTGATTGACCTCATAACTGACTGTTTTTATGAGACTTATAGAAAATCATTAGCGACATTAGAGCGAAATGTTATTTCAGATTGTTTCGACGACACCTACGCTGCTGCCATGAGAGCGACGCAGAGATTTTCAGGTGATGCGCCCCTAGAGCGACCAACCTGAGGATCAACCAGCCGCCTGCGGAACTGGATCTGTTAGCTGTTGCGCCGCAAGGGCAAACGGCTTTTCGAAGAGGGGTCACCCAAAATGCACAAACAGTCGAGCACCCGATCAGAGCTGGCCGACGCGCTTTTTCGACTTCGTCGCAGTTTTTACTCGCTGGCAGGGTTCAGCGGCGTCATCAACGTCATGATGTTGACGCCAGCTATTTATATGCTGCAGGTCTACGATCGGGCCTTGGTCAGTCGCAACGTCACAACGTTGACGATGTTGACCATTCTGGTGATAGGCCTGTTCTTGCTGATGGCCACGCTGGAAATGTTCCGTACCCGCGTGCTGATCCGGGTCGGCAACTGCCTCGACATGGACCTCAATCGACGCATTTTCACCGCAGCATTCGAGCGCAACCTGAGCCGCGCCGGAGGTAATCCGGCCCAGGCGCTGCAGGATCTCGCGCAGGTGCGTCAATTCCTCACCGGCAATGGCCTGTTCGCTTTCTTTGATGCGCCATGGACACCGATCTACCTGCTGGTCGCCTACCTGATCCACCCGCTGCTCGGACTGGTCACGCTGATCGGCTCGCTGATTCTGGTGGCCCTGGCTTATCTCACCGAGAAGGCGACGCAAAAGCCGCTGGCCGAAGCCAATCAGGCCGCCCTCTCCTCCGCCAGTTACGCCAATAACAACCTGCGCAACGCCGAGGTCATCGAGGCCATGGGCATGCTGCCGTCGATCGGCAAGCGCTGGTACCAAAGCCATTTGCGCATCCTGGAAATGCAGACCCTGGCCTCCGACCGTGCCGCCCTGATCAGCAGCACCGGGCGCTTCGTGCGTATCACGTTGCAGTCGTTGATCCTCGGCGCCGGCGCGCTGCTGGCGATCGAAGGCAAGATCACCCCCGGGATGATGATTGCTTGCTCGATCCTCACCGGCCGCGCGCTGGGTCCGGTGGAACAAGTCATCGCGTCCTGGAAGCAGCTGCTTGGCTGCCGTTCGGCCTGGGGCCGGTTGAATGAAATGCTCAACGACTATCCACGCCGGCCACCGAGCATGTCGCTGCAACGGCCGCTGGGCATGCTGGCGGTGGAGAATGTGTATGCCGGTTCCCCCGGCACCAGCAACACGATTCTGCGCGGGGTGACTTTCAACCTTTCCCCCGGCGAAAGCCTTGGCATTATCGGCCCATCCGCCTCGGGCAAATCCACCCTCGCCCGCCTGTTGGTCGGTGTCTGGCCGGCACAGGCCGGCAAGGTGCGCCTCGACGGCGCGGATATATTCACCTGGAACAAGGGCGAACTTGGCCCCTGGCTCGGTTACCTGCCGCAGGACGTGGAGCTGTTCGAGGGCACCATCGCCGACAACATTGCGCGCTTTGGCGAAGTGGACAGCGACGCGGTCATCCGCGCCGCCAGGACTACTGGGGTGCACGAGATGATCCTGCGTTTGGCGCAGGGTTATGAGACCCGTCTGGGCACCGATGGCAGCCCGCTTTCCGGTGGCCAGAAGCAACGCATTGCCTTGGCCCGCGCGCTGTATGGAGAACCCAATCTGATCGTGCTGGACGAGCCGAACGCCAACCTCGACGACGTCGGTGAAAAGGCTTTGGTCGATGCGCTGGCCCAACTCAAAAACCGCGGCGCCACCGTCATTCTGATTTCCCACCGTCCCAATGTGCTCTGCGCCGTCGATAAGGTGCTGATGCTGCGAGACGGTGGCGTGCAGATGCTCGGCACTCGCGACGAAGTATTCGCAGCGCTGCGCAAGGCCAGTGTGATGCCTGCAGGCGCGTCAACTCCGCTGGCCTCCGTCAAAGCACGGGAGTAACCGATCATGCAAATGAGCCAACACACCGACATGATTCTCAGCGATCCCAGGAACGTGGTGGATCTGGACGTCGGCAAACCCGTGCGCTGGGGCATGCTGCTGATGCTCGCCGGCTTCGGCGGTTTCCTCCTGTGGTCCTGGATGGCGCCGCTGGATGCCGGCGTGGTCGCGACAGGCACGGTAAAAATCACCAGCAATCGCAAAGCCGTGCAGCACCTGAGCGGCGGTACCGTGGAGGCCATTCTTGTTCGCGAAGGCGATACAGTGAAAAAGGGCCAGGAGGTGGTCCGCCTCGACTCGCTGCGTGCCGCGGCCGAACAGGGCGCAGTCAGCGCCCAGTACATCGTCAGCAAGACGGTGGAAAACCGCCTGGAAGCGGAGCGTGACGGCCGCGATGTGGTGAACTTCGATCCCGAATTGTTCAAGCGCTTCGGGAATGACCCGCGCCTGCTGGCCGCCATGGATCTGCAACAACGCCTGCTGGACACCCGGCGTGCCGGCCTTGCGGGCGAGATCAGCATCCTGCAGGAGAACCTCGCGGCGTCGTCAGTGCAGCTCAAGGGTCTGCAGCAGGTCTATGGCGCCCGCGCCTCGCAGATCAACTTCCTCAATCAGGAACTGAAAGGCACCCGCACGCTGGCGGCCGAAGGCTATGTCCCGCGCAACCGCCTGCTTGAGCTGGAACGCAGCAATGCCGACCTCTCCGCCGGCCAGGCCGAGAACCTCAACAACATTGCTCGTGTGCGTAGCCAGACCACCGAAATCAAGCTGCGCATCCTGCAGCGCCAGCACGATTACCTGAAGGAAGTCGAATCGCAGCTCACCGACACCGCCAAGGAAAACACCACCCTGGCCGACCGCTTGCGTGCGCTGGACTATGAAGTGACCCACACGGTGATTCGATCGCCCATCGATGGCATGGTCCAGTCCCTGAGCATCGCCACCATCGGCGGGATCATTCAGCCCGGCTTCAAGATCATGGAAATCGTTCCGGACAACGAACCGCTGCAGGTCGACGCGATGATTCCCGTACAGGCCATCGACAAGATGGTCCCCGGCCTGCCCGTGGACATCGCCTTCCCGGCCTTCAACCATGCCCGGACGCCCAATATCCCCGGTCGTGTGAAGACCATCTCCGCCGACCGCCTGCTCGACGAGGAAAGCAAGCAACCGTTCTATCTGGCTCAGGTAGAAGTCACGCCCGATGGCATGAGCCTTCTTGGCAGCAATCACATTCGTCCCGGTATGCCCGCCAGCGTCACCATAAAGACTGGCGAGCGCAACATGATGAGCTATCTTCTCAAACCAATGCTCGAGCGTGTTGACAGCTCATTCAAGGAACAATGAAATGGAACGTCATGGCCTGTTCTTCTGCCTGCTGGCGCTGTCCCTCCCGACCAGTGCCATGGATCTCAAACAAGCCTGGGATTTGTTGCAGTATCAAGGCCCCGTCTATCGCGCCGCCGTGCATGAAAAGGAGGCCGGCGCGCAAAACCGCGACATCGGCAGGGCCGGCCTGCTACCGCAAATCAGTGCCTCGGCCTACGACAACAAGGTCAATGGCACCCAACGCCAAGGCGGCGTCGAAAGAGATCTCGACTACACCTCCAAAGGCGCTAACGTGCGCCTGCGTCAGCCGCTGTTCAACAAGCAGAAGATGGCCGAGTACCGCCAGGGCAAGCAGCGTGCCGACTACAGCGTCGCGGTGTTCGATGCCAAGAGTCAGGACGCCGCAGTGCGCCTGGCTGAAAGCTATTTCGACGTGCTCCTGGCCAGCGAAACCATCACCCTTGCCAAGTCCAAACTGAACGCCTTCGACGAGCAACTCGCTTCGGCGAAACGGCGCATGGAGTTGGGGGCCGGCACCGTCACCGATATCGACGAGTCGGCCGCTCGCCGCGACCTCGCCGCGGTTGAGCTGATCGAAGCGCAGGACAACCTGGTGAACTCGCGCCGCAAGCTTGAGGAATTTATCGGTGAAACCCCCGAATCGCTGACCACCCTGCGTCCGACCTTCGATACACCACCGCTGCTACCGGGCAACCTGCAAGACTGGTTGGTCAAAGCTCAGGCCGACAGCCCGCTGATCCATGCGCGCCGTCATAGCAGTGACCTCGCCGAAGAAGAAGTGAAACGCGCCAAGGCCGGTCACTGGCCAACACTGGATTTCGTGGCCGGCTACACCGCGGGGGATAGCCAATCAATCTCCGAGTTGAATCAACGCAACCGCTACGGCTCAGTCGGGCTGGAAGTAAACTTTCCGTTGTACAGCGGTGGCGGCACCACCGCGTTGACACGCCAGGCGAGTGCCAATAGCTATAAGGCCCAGGACGAACTCGACGCCACGCGCCAGGAAGTCATCACCGGTACCACCCGTGAGTATCGCGGCGTAGAGAGCGGCGCCCAACGTATTCACGCGCTGGAGAGGGCAGTGGAGTCCAACGAACGCTCACTGAATTCGACACGCAAGGGCTTCAAGGAGGGGGGCACCAGCACCAATGCGGACGTCCTCAATGCCGAAGAATTGCTCTTCGTTGCGCGCCACGATCTGTTCGAGGCCAAGCTGCGCTACTTGATGTCGCGCCTGCGCCTGGCCTCTTCGGTGGGCAGTCTGGGCGACGACGATATCGACCACATCAACGACTACCTCGGCCCGGAACTGTTGGTCACCAACTGACGTTCACCTGCGCGGCAAAACCCAGGCACGCAACAGCGTGCCTTTCACCCACCTCTGCGTTTCTGAACGGACGCTAATCGTAGAACGGCGCAACCAACGCCCGACTGCCGACGAAAAAGCTGTCGGCAACCAGTCGCAGCGGCTGGAGGTCCAGGTCACTGGCTTTGTCGCCAATCAGCTGTTGAAAATGTCGATACACCGCCGCGTACTCGCCTTCCTCCGATACGGCTTGGCGCACGCCGTCGATGCTCAACAGAGCGCCACCGTTGTCCAGTCTCAGGATGCCTTCGGTACAGCGAATCTCGATGCTCCAAAGTTCTTCGTGACCGTGGTCGAAATCGAACTCCGCGCGAACATCGAGGTGGCGCGCATCAGACATTTTGATGGAAGCGGCGATAGGCGACTGGCAGTTGCTGGGGACTCGCAGTTCGGCAGACTCAACAAACAGCGGCAGCGCCAGCAGATGGGTTGCAATCGACAAGGCATTGATGCCGGGATCGAAGACGCCCAGGCCTCCGGGTTGCCAGATCCACGCCTGGCCTGGGTGCCACTTGCGCACGTCTTCCTTCCAGTCGATCTGTACGCTTTGCAGGGTGCGGGTGGCCAGCCAGTGGCGGGCGGCTTCGATGCCGGGCGCGTAGCGTGAATGCCAGGCGAACAGACCGCTGACGCCTTGCTCATCGACCTGATTCACCAACGCCATCGCTTCACCCAACGTGGCGCACGGCGGCTTTTCGACCAGCACGTGTTTGCCAGCGGCCAGCGCTTGTTGCACCAGAACGAATCGTCCTTGCGGCGGTGTGCAAAACGCAATCGCATCGACGGCCGGGCCGTTTTCGAGCAGCTCACTCAGGGACTGAAAGTTCGCCACCCCGGCGCAGGGCGGACCTTGTGTTGCGACAGAGACCAACTGGAACGCGGGGTTGGCGTTGATAGCGGGGACGTGTTGATCCTGGGCAATCTTGCCGTAGCCCACCAGACCGAGACGGATCGGTTGCATCAATGACTCCTGGTTTTTTTTCTTGTCTAGGGAAGCGAACTGGCAAGGTTACGTTTGTATAGCGGGGAAGTCATTGATGGCGTGCTTTCGGATGTGCCCCCGATTCCGGAGTGAACTCCCCACTATTGGGTGCCATTCCCCCGCAGTATCCCCGCCTCGACCAGCACAAAATTTCAGCCTCTGACCACTGTTTTCCGGGCCTTCAGGTCATTGCACATCTTTTGTCACAGTCCTTGCAACGTGATGACCGAGTGAGCTTCTCCCGTTCATGAAAGGTGGAGAGTCGAGGAGCCGTACCTATCACCATTGGCTTGCAGGATGAAGTAACCCTGTCAATTCAATGGAAGTGCTGAAGTCATCCTCTGCAACCGTCCTGGGGAAACGCTTATGAACCACCCCACCTGCAAACACGCGCCCAGGCCAGATGAATTACTGGCCGCCTTTGTCCACACCCTGATCTACCGGGTGATCAAACCTTTTGTTCGCCGTTTTTTATGCTTGCTGGCCTGCCTGCTTACGGTAACGCTGGTGGCGGCCGACGAACCTCAGGGCAATGACAATCAGGAGAATGAGAAGTGGCTGGAGCCGGCACGCTCCAGGCTCATGCATGTGATTGGCGGGATGCCGTTCTTTCCGCATCGGGCCAATACCACCGGCAACCTGGTTTTGAATGTAAAAGACTTCGACAATGCCCAGGTATGTGGTGCTTGCCATACGGAGATCTACAAGCAGTGGCGTTCGTCGATGATGTCCCAAGCCTGGGATGAACCCATCTATCGGGCCTTGCTCAAACGTGCGAGTTCGGCCACCGAGGGGAAGGTCGATAACTTCTGCACTGGCTGCCATACCCCGATTGGTCTCACGACCGGGCAGATCAATTCGGAACTCAACCGTTCCTCGATTGAAGACAGCGAAAAAAATCATCCGATGCCTGGGGTCGATTGCGAGACCTGCCACAACATTAGTGCCCGCACAGGCCTCGATAACGGCGCCTATGTCCTGAGCCCTCGAGCGCACGGTAAACCGACCAAGTTCGGCCCGCGCAAAGATGCCGTTTCGCCCTATCACGACACCGTTTATTCCGCTCTGCACACGCGCTCTGACTTTTGCGGCACCTGCCACAACGTCACGCACCCGTTCAGCGGTGTGGCGGTCGAACGAACCTATGACGAATGGCAGGAGAGCGCCTACAGCCTTAACGACATTACCTGCCAGAGCTGCCATATGCCGGGTTTTGCGGGTAAGGCCGCGATCATGGGGCCAGACCGCGAACAGGTCGCCTCGCATTGGTTCAGCGGCGCCAACGCTATGATGCTCCAGCATCTCGGTCAGGACGCGGGCGCGCAACGCGGGCGCGACATGCTCGCACGCGCGGGGGAAATAACGTTCCAGCAATTGCCGGCAACCATCATTCCCGGGCAATACACCTCGGTCGCCGTCAAAGTTGCCAATGTCGGCGCCGGGCACAAGCTGCCGACCGGCTTTCCGGAGGGACGGGAGATGTGGATCGATTTCCGGGTGCTGGATGCCAGTGGTCGCGAGCTCTATCGGTTGGGCTCGATCAAGGACGGCAAGACCGAGGACAACACGCGAAATTTCAAAGTGCACATCGGCGACAAGGACGGCAATCCGTTGGACGTCGAGGTCTGGAATGCCACACAAATTCTCTCGGACAACCGCATTCTGCCCAAGGGCTACGATATTGGAGTGTTCACTTTCCTGGTGCCGGCCGATGCCGTCGGGCCGCTCTCGTTGACTGCCGAACTGAACTACTGGCCGTTTTCGCAGAAGCTGGCCGACTACCTGCTTGGCAAAGATAAGTTACAGGTGGAAATCACCCAGATGGCCAAAGTCACGCAGAGCGTACCCCTGTCGACAAGCCTGCCCGTCGTCGGTGCAAACACTGCGCACTTCTAGCTGCGCAGTGTCGACGTTCAGGCTGGCCCCGATCATTGCGGGTGCGCCGTCTATTTACGCCTTACGGGAGATACAACTGCGACCGCCGATCCCGATGCAAATCATTACGCGCACTGATTCGCTTGTTCCGCGCCTCAGCAAGGTTCAGCGTCGCCAGCAAAATCTGCTCGCCACCCTGCTCCGCCGGCCCGGCCACAGGGTAGCCATCGGCATCGACGATCACCGAGCCCTGCACCCAACTCACCCCGCGTTCATGACCATGCCGATCACACGCGGCGATGAACATTCGGTTGACCGAGGCGTTGGCCTGGACCCGCACCACTTCGGCCGGACGCTCGGTTTGCGGCCGTGGCCCATCGGGCCAATTGACTGGTGCGCAGAGCAGGTCCGCACCGGCCAGCGCCGGCAGTCGCACCCATTCGGGGAATTCCAGGTCGTAGCAAATCAGCATGCCAATCCGACCATGAACGGTTTCTACAACCGGCGGCGCGTCGTTTCCGGCGCTGAAAATTTCGTTCTCGCCATCCCAGAGGTGCGCCTTGCGGTACACGGCGCGCAGGCCTTGGGCATCGATCATCGCCGCGCTGTTGGCCAGTTCATCGCCGGCTAACCGCTCGCAGAATCCACCCACCACCACGATGCTCAATTCCCGGGCCAGCGCCGTCCACAGACGCAAGGTCGGCCCTTCGACGGTTTCCGCCAGGGACAGGGCTTCGCTGCGGTCGGCAAACAAGTAGCCGCTCTGGACCAGCTCAGGCAGCACCACCACCTGGGCGCCCTGGTAAGCCGCCGAGCGAATCGCCCGTTCGGTCAGCTTCCGGTTGTAAGCGAGGTCGCCTATTTTCGGCGCCAGTTGGCAGCAGGCGACCACGGTATTTTTGGTGCTGTTCAACGCCCCTCCTCCACAGACTGATGAGCCATGGAAACAATGTCGCTCTCGGTAATCGAGTCGATAATCCGGCGTTCGTACTCAAGGTCTATCGAACGGCTGAGCAGGTAATACGTCAGGCCCGAGACCAGCAGGCCCACCAGCCAGGCGATATCCACGCCCTCAAGCATCCGCGCCAGCGGCCCGACGAACACCTCTTTGCCGGCCGCCGCATCAAAGATGTAGAAGAACGGCACCATGGCGGCGAAGCCAATCAGATAAGAGACGATGCCGCGAAATTGCCAGGCGCCGTAAATGCCCTTCGGCGTGAAGAAATGCGGGATCGCGTAGCGGCCTTTGCGCACGAAGAAGTAGTCCACCAGATTGACCGCGGTCCACGGCACGAGGAAGTACAAGAGCAGCACGAGGAAGGTGTTCAACAGGGCGATGCCATCGCCTTTGATCGACAGCACACAGGTCAACAGAATGACGCTGATCGCGGAGATCGACATCACCCGGGCGCGGGGTGTCGGTGTGATTTTTTTGATCGAATCCACACCCGTCAGTAACGTCAGCATGGCGCTGTAGGTGTTGAGCGCAATGATCGGCAGAAAGCCCGCCACCGAGACAATCACCAACACATTGCCCAGGCCTGGAATCATCGAAGAACCAACCTGATTCAGCGCCACCAGCGCATCCGCCGCTTTCAACTGCTGCGCAAGCCAGGCCCCGAGGCCGATCATCCAGCCGCCCGACAACGACGCGCCGATGAATACCGCGGCGATCAGTTTTGGTCGACTGGTGTTTTTCGGCAGGTAACGGGAATAGTCAGAGACATAAGGTGCATAGGAAATGTTGTAGCTCGCGCCGATGGCAAACAGCGTGGCAAAGGCAATCCAGCTGAAACCCAGGTCGGTCGCCGGGGTGACGCCCTCCTGGCCTGCGCCGAACATCAAGGCGATGGTGACCAGCGCATACAGCGGCAACGTGGCGAGCAACGCCCACTTGAAGGCTTTGTGCATCAGGTCGTGGCCGTAGATCGACAGCAGTGCGCCGATCAACACCACAGCGACGGCAACAATGGTCGGGTCAATGCCAAACACATGTTCAAGGCCGTTCATGATCAGCGAGATGTTCACTACGTTGAAACCGACGAACACAAACATCGTCGCCATCAACGCCAGGATCACCCCGCGATAACCAAACTGCGCACGCGACTGGATCATTTGCGGCAGGCCCATTTCCGGCCCCTGCGAGCCATGAAACGCCATGAATATGGTGCCGAACATAATGCCCAGCGCACCGGCCAACATCGTCCACAGCGCCGACAAACCGAGGCTTGGGCCGACAAACCCGATGGAGATGGTGAAGAAGTGGAAGTTGCCTAGAAACCAGAAAGGGCCCTGGCTGCTGAGCTTGGCGTGACGTTCGTTTTCCGGAATGTAATCGATCGAGTGGCCTTCGATGGCCAACCCGTTGCTCGCCTCGATGGCTTGCGCAGATTGAGGGGACCCTGACATATGCGTGTTCCTATGCTGGTAATTGTTGTTTTTATGGGCAAAGCGCCGGTTTCATTGCAATGTAGGGCGTTGGTCAGGGCTGTAAAATATCGCAGGCACACTGTTTACATAGATCCACGTCGATGTAAGTGAGTATCGGGAGCACGCATGCTGGGAACTGTATCGGAACTGGATCTGCGTTTGATCCGGGTGTTTCTGACCGTCGTTGAGGCGGGCGGGATCTCGGCCGCGCAAACGGCGCTCAATACCACGCAACCCACCATCAGTGCGCAATTGGCGACGCTGGAAGCGCGGGTGGGGTTTCGTCTTTGCGAGCGCGGGCGCGGTGGGTTTTCGGTGACGCCCAAGGGCAGCCAGTTTGTCGAGGCGGCGCGCCGATTGCTGGCGGCTGCCGAAGGGTTCCGGGTTGAAGTCCAGCACATCAATCGCAAGGTGTCGGGCAACATCAACATCGGCTTGCTCGGTCAAATCGATCCGGTGGCCAACAAGAAAATCGCCTTGGCCATTGCGCGGTTACGGTCCCGACATGAAGGGCTGTATTTCCATTTCACAGAGCTGTCGTCATCGCTGCTGGAAGAGAAAATCATCAACGGCCATATCGATCTGGCGATCGGCTATTTCTGGCACCGCCTGCCCAATATTGATTACTTTGCGTTGTTCCAGGAAACCCAGATCGCCTATTGCGCCCCCAGTCATCCGCTGTTCGAGCACGTGGGCGAGCTGACCCGGGATGACGTCAGCGATTACGACTGGGTATGGCCCAGTCACCCCTTGCCGGAAATGCCGGCGCCCACCTCGATTGAACGATTGACGGTACTCACCGACAGCATGGACGGCGCCGCCCTGCTCATCCTGTCGGGCCAGCATTTGGGGTTTCTGCCGCAGCACTATGCGGCGAAGCATGAACAACTGGGGCAGTTGCATCCGCTGAATCCTGAGCTGTTGCGCTATGAAGTCGGCTTTCATGCGGCGGTCAGGCATTCAGCGCGTCAGCGGGATCTGGTCAGTGCTTTTCTGACTGAGTTGATTGATATTTTCGGGGCCGTGTAAGCGTCAACGGGAATAAGCCCCTCACCCGTTTCAGATGCGGATTTCGCTGGTCGGCATGACATCGATCCGCGCCACGGGGCCCGTCAAGTGCGCCAGGTCTGCGTTGTGCTCGGTGATGATGTCTTCGGCGGCGAGGTTGCCGTTGTCGACGGTGGAATGCGCATCGGCGGCGAGCACGACGTCATAGCCCAGGTTCAGGGCCTGGCGGACAGTGGCGTTGATGCAATAGTCGGTTTGCAGCCCGCAGATGATCAGGCGGTCGATGCCCAAATCCTGCAATTGGGCTTGCAAGTGGGTTCGGTAGAACGAGTCTCGATGGGTTTTTCGCACGCGAAGGTCTTGCGGTGAAGTCTCCAGGCTTTCGGCCAGTTGCCAGCCTTCGGAACCGTGTTGCAGCTGGTCGCCCTTTTCTTCGTGCTGGATGAGGATGACCGGGATGCCGGCTTCGCGAGCCTTGGCACTGAGGCCGTTGATCTTCTCGATAACGCGCTCGATCTCAAAACATGCGTACTCGCCAGTGCACAGGGCGCGCTGGACGTCGATGATCAGCAGTGCGGTAGACATGAGCTTCCTCCCTTGAAAGGTCGGTGAATCGGCAACGGATTTAGAACCCGTTCCCTTTTAACTTGTAGCAGCTGCCGAGCCTGCGAGGCTGCGTTCGAGCGCGAAGCGATCGTAATCCAGCAAATGTGGTCTACCTGAACGAACGCGGTCAACCGATTTACGACTGCTACGCAGTCGAACGCAGCCTCGCAGGCTCGACAGCTGCTACGGGATCGGAGCCACCCTCAAGAATTTTGATGGCCCCGACCTGCCTCAATAACCGAGCGACAACCCGGTATTACGACGTGGGTCGTTCGCCCCATAGAAACGGTTCTTGCCGACCGGTTTGCCTTCCAGCGACGGTGCGCCGACCAGAATCGCCGCCACATGGTTGGCATCCTGCGGTCCGGCAAACTTGTGCCCCCAACTTTCGAGCATCTTCACCGTATCAGGGCTGGTAGTGAAGGTCTCAAGGTTGGTTTCTTCCGGCAACCACTGCTGGTGGAAACGCGGTGCATCGACCGCTTCCTGGATGTTCATGCCGTAGTCGATCACGTTGAGCATGGTCAGCAAGGTTGCAGTGATGATGCGGCTGCCACCAGGGGTGCCGACCACCATGACCACTTTGCCGTCCTTGGTGACGATGGTCGGGCTCATGGACGACAGCGGTGCCTTGCCGGGAGCGATGGCGTTGGCCTCCCCTTGCACCAGGCCGTACATGTTTGGTACGCCGATTTTTGAGGTGAAGTCGTCCATTTCATCGTTGAGGATGACCCCGGTCTTGCTGGCCATGACGCCAGCGCCGAACCAGTCGTTCAAGGTGTAGGTCACCGAAACCGCGTTGCCCCATTTATCGACGATGGAGTAATGGGTGGTGTTGCTGCCTTCATGGGGCGCTACGCCGGGTTTGAGCTCGCGGGACACACCGGCCTTTTGCGGATCGA
>Ga0163162_10004227_pt1 | contig 13808 bp, 12 predicted proteins | sample S55metaG_FD_115310 | JGI IMG/M metagenome (GOLD analysis project Ga0163162, IMG submission 115310) | Switchgrass rhizosphere microbial communities from Kellogg Biological Station, Michigan, USA - S5-5 metaG | ecosystem: Host-associated > Plants > Roots > Rhizosphere > Soil | place: USA...
CAAGCTCCGGATTATTTCCAGTTCACTTGTCGTCAGCCGCAGTGCTTCGTGTTGCAATCCGCGCAGATCTTGTCGCTGCACACATACTCTGCCCGCTGTCGTGCACGATGCCCAATAGTCGCGAAGCATCGTGCAGTTTGCCGTCGAACGCGCAGCACACATCGCACATGTTACCTTTTAAATCCATAACTTGCGCATTGCTTCGCCGTGGCACATCTATTGATGTCTCTTGGTCAGGCGAACACACGCCAACATCAAGCCCACAGGCAAAACGGAGATACGTCATGTTGCACTACGCACTGGTTTTTTTGGTTGTCGCACTGATAGCGGCTGCGCTGGGCTTCGGCGGAATCGCCGGTGCCGCAGCTGGGGTTGCGAAGATCCTGTTCGTGGTCTTTCTGGTGCTTTTCGTCGCCTCGCTTGTCGCCGGCGGTCTGCGCAGATTCTAGACGGCCTTGCAAACCGCTCGGACCAAGACTCCGATGAACTCCAAGGCACTGCTGACGGTCATTCTTGCCACTTGTTTCGGCTTGGGCGCCAGCAACGCCCGGGCCGAAATCAGCGATGCCGACAAGGCATTTCTCGACGCGATGGCCGCGAGCGACATGGCAGAGATCGAACTGAGCCGCGCCGCGACGTCACAGTCGCTGTCGCCGCCGGTGCGTGCTTTCGCGCAGACGATCGCTGCGGACCACGACGAAAACTATCGGGCATTGCGCGCTCTTTGCAGCGACAAGAAATACGCGATCGCCCCGCGAGTCGATGCTGCGCATGGCGAGGCCATGCGCAGGGTGACCAGTGCGGATTCTCCGCAGGCTGCCGAGCGCGCGTATCTGGACGCGATAGCCGCGGACCAGGCGGCTATCGACAGCCTGCTCGAGAAGACCGCCGGCAACTCGAACGACGCCGAAATCTCGCGTTTTGCCGCGGACACGTTGACCGCGGTCAAGAACCATGAGGACTCGGCAAAGCAGCTCGTCAGCAAATAGACGTCGAACGTGTCGTCGAATGCATGATGCCCCTGGGCTGCAGGGAAAACTGATTGAATGCGCCGGGACTAGATCCCGTACTGCTTGCGCTTTCGATACAACGTCGAAACGTCGATGCCCAGAAGGCGCGCGGCTTCATCGAGTGAATCGGCATTGGCGATCACGGCGGTAATGTGCTCGCGCTCCAGATCGGCAATGCTCAGGTGGTCGCCCGCGCGCGGGCGCGTTGCGCGCTCGGCATTCGTGTCGCCGATGCCCAGGTGGTTGACCTGCACTTCCGGTCCGTCGCAGATGATCGATGCCCGCTCGACGACGTTCTGCAGTTCGCGCACGTTGCCGGGCCAGGCATAGCCCTTGAGCAGTTTCATCGCATCGTCGCTGAAGCGCGAGACCGGGCGGCGATACGCCTTTACATAGCGTGCAAGGAATGTCTCGGCCAGCGCCCCGATGTCCTCGGGGCGCTCGCGCAGCGGCGGCAGCACCAGACTGATCACATTGAGGCGGTAGTAAAGGTCCTCGCGAAACGTCTTCTGCTTGACCATTTCTTCGAGGTTGCGATTCATCGCCGCGATGATGCGCACATCCGCCGTGCGCGATTTCGGATCGCCAACACGCTCGTATTCCTTGTCCTGGATGAACCGCAGCAACTTCGGCTGCAGCGCCAGCGGAAAATCGCCGATCTCATCGAGAAACATCGTGCCGCCGTTGGCCTGGCTGACGCGGCCCTCGGTGCTTTCGGTTGCGCCGGTGAACGCGCCCTTCTGGTGGCCGAATAATTCGCTTTCGAGCAGTTCCGGCGACAGTGACGGGCAGCTGATCGTGACGAAACCCGCTTTCGACCGCGCGCTCCATTGGTGGATCGCGCGCGCCAGCATGCCCTTGCCCGTGCCCGATTCGCCGAGAACGAGTACGTTGGCATCGGTCCCGGCGACTTGCCGCGCCATCTGCACGACCGCGCTCATCGCCGGATTGGCGCTTTTCATCTCGGCCCGCACGGTCAGGCCGACGTCGGCTTCGAGTTGTTCGAGGCGCAGTTCCAGGTGCCGCGTGTGCACTTGCTTCTCGGCGGAGAGGCGCAGCTGTTCGGGTGAGCACGGCTTGACCAGATAGTCCACCGCGCCGGCCTGGATCGCCTTGACCGCGCTGCCCACGTCCGCCTGGGCCGTAGCCATCACGACGCGCATCCACGGCGCGATCTCGCGCAGCTGCGGCAACAGGTCCAGGCCGGATTCGTCACCGAGATTCAAGTCGAGGAAACACGAGTCGAAGACGGCCGCGTTGGCGCGCACACGCGCTTGCTCGCCGGTCTGCGCAGTCGTCACCGCATAGCCTGCATCTTCGAGACAATAGCGAAAGCTGCGCAAGATGGACTTGTCATCATCGACCAGCAAAATGCTTCCACGCTCGCTCGATCCATTTTGCATTGATCCTCGACCTCCATCGAATTTCTGTTCCGCACTCTAACTGCTCATAGCGCTGATTTTGTGAATGCACTTGAAACCGCTCGGCTCGCTCGCGGCGCAGTGCAGCGCGCCCGCCCGGTTCCGGCCGCTCGTGCATTGTGCCAGCGGGCTGTTACCGGCATGCGACCCTATCCCGTTGTTATAACTGCCTTTTTATCAACGCTTGTGCCTTGGTACGGAACTTGAGTCCAGTCAATCGGCAACCGCTGGCAGGCTTGCCCCGAAACCGAAGGAGAACTGCCATGACGAATCCAGCCGTCGCCCTGAACGAGCTGATCGAAATCACGCGGGATGGCCAGACGTTCTACACCGAAGCCGTGGCTCGAGTGACGAATCCGCATCTGAAGTCCGTGTTTCGCGCACTCATCGATGTCAAGACGAAGATGATCAGCGCCCTATCGGAACATGTGCGCGCGCGCGGCCTGAAACCGTCCACACACGGAACACTCGCCGGAAGCTTTCATCAGCTCTACGCTGACGTGCGCGTCAAACTGTCCGCGCATGCAAGCGCGGCATACGTCGCCCAGCTCGAAGCCGCGGAGGACCGTCTGCTGATCGCTTTCGAGCAGGCTGCCGACGAGGCCGACGATCCGGACCTGCGCGGGATCATCACGCTGCATTTGCCAAAGATTCGCCTTTGTCACGAAGAAATGCGCAACCTGAAAGTTGCGCTGGCCGCTTAGCGCTCGACTTCGTTCGACCCGATAGCTTTCCAACCAAGAGGAATCACCATGACCTTCCACCCTCGAACCGCGATGCTGCTGCCACTCCTTCTCGTCTGCGCCGTCACCGGGTGCAGCCAGCAATCCAGTGACCAGGCCGCACAAGGCGCTGCCAAGGCCGATGCAGTGGCAGCCGAGAAATTGCAGCAGGCAAAGGACAAGCAGGCCAAGGAAGTGGCCAGCGCCTCACGCGACCTGCAACAGTCGCAGCAGGATGCGCGCGAAAAAATCGCCGACAAGCAGGCGGACGTCGCTGCCGCTGCAAACGACGCGGACAAGGAGGTCGCCAAGGCGAGGGCCGATTACACCCGTGATACGGCCGATGCGAGCTACGACGTCGCCAAGACCAAGGCCGAAGGCGACCTCAAGGTAGCGCGCGAACAGTGCGACCAGCAATACAAGGGCGACGCGCGCGACGCTTGCCAGACTCGCGCCAAGGCCGCATATGAGCGCGCACTGGCCGATGCCAAGGCCGTATACGAAACAGCCAAGCGCACAGCATCGACTACTGAAAAGCATGGTGGCTGAATCAGCGGCCGCAGCGACATCCCAGGCATGAACGGGCACGATTGCCGTTCAGGCGACGGCATCGTTCATCCTTTGTTTACCAGAGCCCGCCGGTCGCCGCTGCATCGGCCAATGGAAGCGGTGTAACGTGCGCCTGCGGGAACTGGAGTTGCGCAGCGCATACTTCCGCGTGCGACAGCCGCCGTTCTCCCTGCGCTCGTATGATCTTGGGCGCCATGGGCGATGTGCGCGGGCGCTTGGCGCGCGCGGACACCTTGGCGCAGCGCTGAGTCGACAAGCAAGCCCGCAAGTGCACGGCGCAGGAATGCGCGGAATCCAGGCCAATGGACGCTATATCGCGGCGGCACGCGAACTCGACAGCTTTGATCACTTGTCGCACAGTATTGAAAGATCCGCAGGAAGACGCACTCGAGCATGACCAACAAAAATACGCCGGTTCCATCCGGGAAAGAGCGTCGCGCACCCTTGGTAATGGTCGTCGACGACGAACCCATCAACGTGCAACTGGTCAGCACGCTCCTTACCGAGTTCGGTTACGAAGTACTGCCGGCACTCAGCGGCGAAGAGGCCCTCGAGCGCAGCGCCCTGCGCAGGCCGGATCTGGCGATCTTCGACTTGAAGATGCCCGGCATGGACGGTATTGCACTGTGCCGCCAGTTCCGCGAGATTCCCGAGCTGGCGGCCGTCCCGGTCATCTTTGTAACCGGCACCGCCGACGAGGAAGCCCTGGTGCGCTGCTTCGAAGCCGGCGCCGTGGATTTTCTCAACAAGCCGATTCTCGCCGCCGAGTTGCAGCAGCGCGTGCGCACGCATCTGGAGCTGAAGTTTTCACGCGACCGCCTGATTCTCAAGGCGCGCGATTGCGACACGTTGACGGCAATGGTCGCCCACGATCTGAAGAGCCCGCTGGCTTCGATCCGCTTCAGTGTGCAGATGCTGGCCGAGGAGCCGGCCTTGCGCGAAGAGCGCCTGCAGGACCTGCTCGCTTCCCTGGTCGACTCGACCGACCGCACGCTGGCTTTCATCGAAGACTTCCTCAATCGCAACGCGGCGGCGAGCACGGTCTCACTGGATGCGTTCAGGCCGTTCGCACTGCGCGACCTGCTTGCCTCCGTTGTCCAGATCTACAACCAGTACGGGAGCGAGAAAAAGATCCGCGTCGAGTTCCCGCCCGCCGAACCGCTCGAAGCCTTCGCAGATCCGCTGGCTGTCGAGCACGTGATCGAAAACCTGCTCAGCAACGCGATCAAGTTTGCGCCGCCGGGCAGCCGGGTCCGGGTCGTGCTGGAGCCGGGCAATCCAGGAACCGCCCGGGTACGCGTGCTCGATCGCGGACCGGGCATCGATGAGAGCGACCGCAAGCGTCTGTTCCAGCGTTACGTGCGCCTCAGCGCGCGGCCGACCTGCGGCGAATCATCGACGGGCCTGGGTCTGTCGATCGCCAAGCAACTCGTCGACGCCATGCACGGCAGTCTTGCCTACGAGCCGCGCCCGGGCGGCGGTTCGGTCTTCGTCTTCGAGTTGCCAACGCGCCCGGTCAGCTGATCACCGCGTACAGGGATCGAGCGGCTGAAATTTCCGGCGCACGGTTGCGGTAAAAATGCGATATCGCGCGCATCCGTCCAGCGGACGGATCGTACGGCTGACTGTCGCCACCGACACGGCGTTTTGCACGGTGCCTCGAGATGATGCAGGTTATTTGCATCGCGGGACGAAAGAATCCGCCGGTCCAATATCGCCGAGATGTCGCTGCAGCCCGCATCAACGCTTGTCTCGGCCGTCCATGGCACAGGCCTTGCCCTGTTCGACTCCAGATATCGCGCGGCCTGCGCGCAAACGTCCCTTTCGTCGCAACCCAAGAGGCAACTGCTCATGCCGGCTCACAAGGAATTCGCTACCGATATCGAGGCCATACGCAAGCGTGCGCGCGCGAACATCGAAAAAGGCGCCGTGACGGAGGGGTACCAGGCCGATCGAAAGACCGTGCTCGAACTGCTCAACGCGGCACTCGCCACCGAGATCGTCTGCGTGCTGCGCTACAAGCGCCACTACTTCATGGCATCCGGCATCCATGCCAAGAGCATCGCCGCGGAATTTCTCGAGCACGCTGTCGAGGAACAGTCGCACGCGGACAAGATCGCCAGGCGCATCGTCCAGCTCGACGGCGCGCCGGACCTTTCGCCGGAAGGACTGGCGTCGCGCAGCCATTCCGAGTACGTCGAAGGCAGCAGTCTGGTCGAGATGCTCGAAGAGGACCTCGTTGCGGAGCGCATAGCGATCGATACCTATCGCGAAATCATCCGGTACCTCGGCGACGACGACCCGACCACACGGCGGATGATGGAAGGCATCCTCGCGTCGGAAGAAGAGCACGCGGAGGATATCAGCTCGCTGCTCGAAGACCTCGGCAAGAAGGGTGAACCGGATCGTGTCCCGCTGCGCAAGCTGGCGAGCCGCTGACCAGCCGGGCGTCCAGCTCCCTGCAAATTGCACTGACAGCGGCGCACCCGGGGCAATTTGAGCGGCATACGACCGGTAGCGCCGCTGTAAGTCCTTGAATCTGATATTTGCAGCGGCTGGCACGTAACTTGTGTTGTCTGGGATGCGTCTCCCACCAACGAGGTGTTTCATGAAACGTCAATTATGCGCAATGGCATTCGGGCTGGCACTGGCGTGCGGTGGCCTCTCCACCGCATTGGCCGCGAATACGGATACGAGTGCGAAGTCGTCGCAGCAGCCGGTTACGGATACGTGGATCACGACGAAGGTCAAATCGGAACTGGCTACGACCGAAGGGATCAAGTCGGGCGACATCAGCGTCACGACGAAGAACGGCCTGGTGACGCTGTCCGGCACCGTCAGCAGCAAGGCTCAGGTACAGAAATCGATAGCCGTAGCCAAGGCGGTCAAGGGTGTGCGGGACGTCGATTCTACGGCGCTGACCTCGCGCGATTAATCGTCCAGTGTTTCATCGGATTTGTTCGACCAATCTGGAGCAGTCATGAACGAAGACAGAATCAAGGGTCAGTGGAAACAGCTTGCCGGCAAGCTCAAGGAGAAATGGGGCAAGCTCACCGACAACGATCTGCAGCGTGCGGACGGCAGCAGCGAATATCTTGCCGGCCGTTTGCAGGAGCGCTACGGAATCGCCAGGGACGAAGCCAGGAAGCAGATTCGGGAATTCGAAAAGTCAATTTGACCTTGACATTCGGCGCAGCGGGAAGCTGCGCAAGTAGTAGGCGGAAAGCGGCGTTAGCGCCGCTTTCCGTTGGTCGGAGAGCCTAAGCACAGGCCCGCATGACTTCGAGGCCGCCCGCTAAGGGGATTGCGGCCCCTCGAAGACGCTACTTGACCGACTGGACAGCCGGAAGTGTCGCCGCCGGCCCGGTATTGATGCACGTCGGATGGCCGAAGCCGCTGGCACTCGCGCCATCGGTTATATCGTAGATGATGTTGTCGGGGCGGTCGGGGTCCCCCGAGACACCCTTGCCGGACAGATAATCCAGATGAAGTGCATTGCGCACTCGCCAGGCGATCATGTGATCGGCGCACGAGGTGTCGCCGCTGACGCCGACAGCGCCCACGACCCGTCCAGTGGCGTCGTAGAGCGCCAGTCCCCCGCCGAATACATTTACGCCGCCGATCTTGTTGCCCACCATCGGATCCTGTTTTGTGCCGTACAGCGCCGAGGGTCCCTTGTACGCTACGCCGGTATCGACTGGATTGCTGGCCTGCAGGCCATACAGGCTTCCGCCCGGCTGCACCGCCGAATACAGGTTGGCCGTGGACAGCGCCAGGTTGTCGAGGCTGAAAGCGTTTGCGGTGTTGGCCTTTTGCGCAGAAATCACCCGGCTGCCGGGCCATTGCGACCCGCGCTCCGCCCCGGAAAAAGCCACTGCGCACACGATGCCATCGCGGTCGACGATCGTGCCCCACATCTGGAAGTCCAGTCCGGAGGTTTCATCTCCGACCGCCCCGAGCAAAGCCTGGGCAAGCGCCTCCTCGTTGGGCAGAAGTGAGCATCCGGACAGCTCCGGAACAGGCAGCAGATTTGGTTGATCGGCCATTACGCTCGCCGGAATGACGGCAAGACACAGTGCCGCGACACCGAATTTCAGAACCAGTTTCATGACAATCCTCCTCGACTGTAAGGAACGTTGAATGCGACCCGACGTTGCAACGCTCGGCGCGCTTATGTTTCCCACCGTCTTACCGGCTCGGCACTGCGCTTGGATGCGGACTCCTACCCGCAACGCTTGTCGCGCTGGATTCTGCCGTTTCCAGTCTCGGACCTCTGTATCGTTCCCGCCCCGTTCCGGTGTCCTCCCAAGGCACGACACGGATGTCCAGGTCACTCCCCGGGATTAGCGCCGCCGTCGGGCCTCCCCTCGAGGCTGGCGTGATCGGTGTAGATCTCAGAGGCTTGGCCCCAGTGGGCGCCGCACGTGGCAACCCAATGCGGGCGTGGAGCCCGCAAATTGAATTCCACGCCTGCCCGTCTTGCTTGTCAACAATCCCGAAGTCAGTGTCCCAAAAATTGCGCATCGCAGAGTCCGGCAGCGCGTTGCGTCTGCATGATTTTTGCAGCATCAGCCAAACGCGCCGGCGGCGTTGCAAATGCCCACATTGGCAACAATTCCACTTTGTCCATCGCGTTTGTTGATCGCAGCTGGGCCAGGCGTGCGACCCCGCACAACGCCGCTGCCGGCACGCACGACCGCCGATGCAGATATAGCCGGTCGGCACGCGCCAGCAGAGCGTCTGGAGAGCACGAACGCACTCCCGCCGCCCCCAACCACGGCCGTACAAGCCAGTAAAGCGCCGCTTCGCTTGCTGCTGCCCGTCGCGGGTGTTTCCGGCCCCAAGACGATCGCACTTGCCCGTCGCCGCCCGACGACAGACGACCTGACCTTTCCTGCGCATGTTCGACTCGCGTTCGCCCGAACGTTATCTACAGAGTCCGTGCGTCGAAAAGCGCGAGCATACCAATGGCATGGGAATGCCCACAGCCCGCCGCGTCCATGCCAGCGGAAAGCCACATAGCGCCGACTATAATCGCCCTGCAAACCGCACCATTGGGGAACTCCATGTCACGCTTGCCACCGTCTTCGCCATTTGCGCGCAGCGCCATGCTGCGCGCCCCCATTCTGTCGTTGATCATTGCGCTTGCCGCCTGCGGCAAATCCGAAGCGCCGGCGCCACCCGCACCGGCAACGACAACGAAGTCGGCGACCAAGGCTCCGGCAGAAAAACCCACCGGCTTCGCTCTCGAGGACGTGAAGTCCGAAATGCACGAGGGCCAGCTCGCGATCGCGCTGACGTTCACGCAGAACCTCGCCGGCGCGCAGGCCTTCGACACGCTGTTGCGCGTGACCGGCCCCAAGGGCGAAGCCGTCACGGGCAGCTGGGCGCTCGACGAGAACGGCAAGACACTGCGTTTCCCGTACGTCGAAGCGGACAAGAATTACACCGTTGCGCTCGACGCCGGGCTGTCCGCCGCTGACGGCAAGACTCTCGGAAAGAAGGCCGAGAAGGAACTCTATACCGGCCCGCTGCAGCCGGTCGCGGGTTTCGCCTCGCAGGGCAGCGTGCTGCCGGCGCGCGGCACCCGCGGCCTTCCAGTCGTCGCGGTCAACGTCAACGAAGTCGATGTCGAGTTCCTGCGTGTGCGCGACAAGGAGCTGTCGAATTTCTTCGCCGCCTACCAGCGCAGCGGAAAACGCAGCGCCTGGGATCTCGACGACGAGCGCGGTTACTGGGGCCGCAAGGGCAAGCCGCTCGCGGCGATCGCCGACTCGGTCTACTCCAACCGCTTTGTGCTCGAAGGCAAGCAGAACCAACGCACGCTGTCGTACCTGCCGATCCAGAACATCAGCGAGCTGTCCGAACCGGGTCTGTATTTCGCGGTAATGAAACGCGCCGGCACGTTCCACGATCAATTCGAAACGAGCTTTTTTTTCGTCAGCGACATCGGCCTGCATACGCGCCTGTATCGCGACAAGCTCTGGCTGCACACGGCGTCCCTGAAGAGTGGCGACGCGCAATCCGGCGTCGACGTGCAGATCCTCGACAGCAGCGGCGAAGCGGTGGCGACGGCAAAGACCGACGGCGACGGCAACGCGCTGATCGCCTACGAACTCAAGTCCGACCATGTGCTCGTCGCGCGAAGCGGAAAGGATGTTTCGATCCTGCCGTTCAATCAGCCGGCACTGGACCTTTCCGATTTCCAGGTCGCCGGACGCAAGCAGGAATGGTTCGACGTGTTCGCCTGGTCAGGGCGCGATCTGTATCGTCCGGGCGAGACGCTGCGCCTGTCGGCACTGCTGCGCAACTACGATGGCAAGCCGATCAAGCCGCAGCCGCTCACGGCGACGCTGAAACAGCCCGACGGCCGCGTCTACGATACGGTGACCCTGCAGCCGAAGGAACTGGGCTATGTCGAATGGTCGCGCACGGTGCCGGAGGACGCGCCGACCGGGCGCTGGCAGGTCGAGTTCCGGCTCGATCCGGCCGCCAAGGAAGCCGCGCAGAGTTATACATTTCGCGTCGAGGAGTTCCTGCCTGAGCGGCTGAAACTCGCTCTCGATTCCAAGCAGAGTGTGATCAAGCCGGGCGAACCGTTGAATCTCGATGTGGCAGCCGATTACCTGTATGGCGCACCCGCGGCCGGCAATCGATTCACCGCCCGGCTGACGCTGGCCGCCGACCAGCATCCCGTCGACGCGCACAAGGATTTCTTCTTCGGCGATCCGACGATCGACCTGCCCAAGAAGGCCGACGATGTGATCGACGAGAAGCTCGACGAGCACGGCAGACTCGAAAGCGAAGTGCCGGTCCTGCCCGACGCAAAGCCGACCGCGCCAGTCGCAGCGATGCTCGCCGGCAGCGTCTACGAAAGTGGCGGACGCACGGTCACGCGCACGTTGAAGCGCACCTTGTGGCCGGCCGATGCGCTGGTCGGCGTGCGTCCGCTGTTCGACGTCAAGGACGGCGCGAACGCGAATGGACCGGCCGGCTTCGAAGTGATCAGGAGCAACGCGAACGGCGATCTGCTCGCCGCCGACAAGCTCAAAGTCACTCTCGTGCGCGAATACCGCGACTATCACTGGACCTGGGATCGCGAGAGCGGTTGGCGCTTCGACTACACGCAGCGCTACGACAACACCCAGACGCGCGACATCGCAGTCGAATCCGGCAAGGTCGCGCGCGTAGACTTCCCGGTCGAGTGGGGCGAGTATCGCGTCGAGGTCACCGATCCATCGTCGGGCCTGACCATGCGCTATCCATTCGTCGCCGGCTGGAGCTGGGAGAACGAAAACCGCGGCACCGAAGCGCGTCCCGACAAGGTCAAGCTCGCGCTCGACAAGGAGCGCTACAAGACCGGCGACACGCTGAAAGTCACGCTGACGCCGCCGCACGCTGGCCCGGGTGTTCTGCTCGTCGAGTCGGACAAGCTGCTGTACTCGAAGAACATCGATGCCAAGCCCGGAGCGACGTTCGAGATTCCCGTGACCGCAGAGTGGGAGCGGCACGACGTCTACGTCAGCGCCCTGGTCTTTCGCCCCGGCTCCGCAGCCGACAAGGTCACGCCGGCACGCGCAGTCGGCGAAGCCTATGTGACGATGGATCGAGGCGGACGCCGCATCGCAGTCGACATCGACGCGCCCAAGCAGATGAAACCGGAGACCGAACTGCCGGTCACTATCAAGGCCACTGCGTTCGCCGGAAAGCCGGCATGGGCAACCGTGTACGCCGTCGACGTCGGCATCCTCAACATCACGCGCTTCCCCGTGCCGGACGCGAACGATTATCTGTTCGCCCAGCGCCGACTCGGCATCGACGCTTACGATCTCTACGGCAGGATCATCGAAAGTTATGACGGCACGAATGCCAAGCTGCGCTTCGGCGGCGACCTGGCACTGGCCGCGCTGCCGCAAGCGCGTCGACCCACGGCAAAAGTGCTGACCGTCGACCTGTTCAGCGGTCCGGTGCAACTCGATGCCAGGGGTGAAGCGACCGTCAAGGTCAAGGTGCCGGACTTCAACGGAACGCTGCGCGTCAGCGCTCTGGTGTATGGCGAGAACGACTACGGCGATGCCAGTGCGGAGACCGTCGTGCGCGCCCCGCTCGTCGCCGAGGTTTCGACGCCGCGTGCGATGGCGCCGGGAGATTTCACTTCTTTGAACATCGACCTGCAGAACTTTTCCGGCGACAAGCGCGAGTTCACGCTGAAGATCGAGGCCAAGCCGCCGCTGGTGATTGCCGACACGACGCACAAGATCACGCTGGCCGATGGCGCGAAAAAGTCGCTGAACTTCCCGCTGCGAGCCAGCGACGACTACGGTGTCGGCAAATTCGCTGTCAACGTCACCGGCGGCGACATCAAGCTTCATCGCGAGTTCGAGGTCGCCGTGCGCGCCGCGTGGCCGCAGGTGCTCAAGAGCGAACCCAAGGTGCTCGACACATTGGCGCCGATATCGCTTGATGGCTCGGCACTCGAGGGTTTCATGTCCGGCTCGGTGAACGCGCGCCTTACCGTCAGCGCCTTGCCGCCACTGCCGTTCTCGTCCGCGGTCCATGATCTGATCCATTACCCGTACGGCTGCATCGAGCAGACGACGAGCAAGGCCTGGGCGATCCTGCTCGACGACGACCAAGCCGCGGCGAACTTCGGTCTGGATGTGATTGCGCCCGAGCGGCGCAAGGAGATGCTGGCCGGCGCGATGAGTCGCATCTCGTCGATGCAGATTCCGTCAGGCCACTTCTCGATGTGGGGCGGTGATTCGTACGTGAACGAACTGCTCACGCCCTACGTCGTGGAATTCATGCTCGATGCCCGCGATGCCGGCGTCGATGTTCCCGACGCAGCGCTGCAGAAGGCGCTGAAGCGCCTCAACGACGACCTGTTGTCCGGGGGCCATCCGTATTACGGCTACGAGCACTCCGATCACCTGCGTTTCGCCGACCAGGCTTATTCGGGCTACGTGCTGGCACGCGTGCAACGCGCGCCGCTCGGAACCTTGCGTGCGCTCTTCGACAACGAACGCGCCAAGTCGCTGACCGCGCTGCCGCTCGTGCATCTGGGCATCGCGCTGTCGCTGCAAGGCGACAAGCCGCGCGGCGAGAAGGCCCTCGACGAAGCCTTCGCCAAGAAGGTCGAGCGGCCGTGGTATCTCGGCGACTACGGCAGCGACCTGCGCGACGCCGCGCTGATGATCGCGCTCGTGCATCAGAACGGTCTTTCGAAACCCGAGTACGAGGCCAGTGTCATCCAGCTTGGCCGCAATTTCGTCGCGCGCCGCAGCGCGCGCGAGGCCCAAGCGAAGAAGTATGGTTATTCGTGGTTGTATCTGTCGACGCAGGAACAACTCGCCCTTTTTCGTCTCGGCAAGGCTCTGGTCAAGGATGGCAACGCGACGTTCTCTGGCCAGCTCACGATTGGCGACAAGGCCAGCGCGCTCGACGCGAGAAAGATCTGGAGTCGGACGTTTGGCGGCGACCAGGTGCGGTCCGGCGTGCATCTGACGCCGACCGGTACGCCGCCTTTATACGTCAGCCAGGATATCGCCGGCGTGCCGAAAAAGGCGCCCGAGCCTAACGATTCGAAAGTCTCGATCAAGCGCAGCTACTACGCACTCGATGGCAGCGTCTACGACGGACATCCGCTCAAGGAAGGCGAAGGCCTCGTCGTCGGCGTCGCGATCGAAGCCAAGGAAGAAATGGCCGACGCGCTGCTGACGGACCTGCTGCCCGGAGGTCTGGAGATCGAGAACTTCAATCTGTCCGACACCAGGCAGTGGGCCGACGTCGTCGTCGACGGCATCCGGATCAACGATCGTTCCAGCGCTGCCGAAGTGCGCCACGAAGAGTTTCGCGACGACCGTTATGTCGCCGCCCTGAAGCTCTACAAAGGCCAGAAGGCGCACGCGTTCTACCTCGTTCGCGCGGTGTCGCCGGGCACGTTTACCGTGCCGCCGCCGCTGGTAGAAGACATGTACAGGCCGGAGATTCGCGGGATTGGCAAGAGTGAGCCGGCGCAGATCAAGGTGGTCGAGCCTTAGTCGTTTGCCGATGCCGTGGCAGTGGCGAACGGCGCTTTGAAGCCC
>Ga0163162_10004228_pt1 | contig 13807 bp, 5 predicted proteins | sample S55metaG_FD_115310 | JGI IMG/M metagenome (GOLD analysis project Ga0163162, IMG submission 115310) | Switchgrass rhizosphere microbial communities from Kellogg Biological Station, Michigan, USA - S5-5 metaG | ecosystem: Host-associated > Plants > Roots > Rhizosphere > Soil | place: USA: Michigan...
ACTTTTGCCCGGCTCTAAATGAAAATAATAACCGGCCATTCCCGATTTTTTCCCTCCTTTATCCATACTGGCGCCCAAATTTGTTTTATAGGGAGATTTATCTTTTGAAAAACGAACATCACGGTTAATACGGAACATGCATTTTTTTGCTGTGAGATCTTTCAGGTCAGCATCATTTTTTGAATGCTTATCAAGAAGGGCTTGAATAAAATTCTCAAAATCATTTTTAGCTGCTTCGTATTGTTTCCGGTGTGCATCGAACCAGGTTTTGTTGTTATTCTTTCTAAGGTCCTTCAGGAATTTGAGTGTTGCTGATTGAAGCATGTCTTAAAAATTAGCCTTTCAATTTAAATAGTTTTTTATTGCCATCCGGCCATTTTCTATCAATAGCTTTATTTGTTCCTTTGACAGCCTCTTGATCTTTGGAGGAACATTGCCGTCGCTGATGGAAACCGTTCTTTCCCAATCAAATTTTGTCAATTGATGCCTGTTGAGGTTTTCAATGACAAGAGTGTAGAACGCCAACAGGTATTCTTTGAGATCACCCACCGGCATTTCGGCAAGGACCTGGGTTTGCTTATCATTTTTTATTTGTGCATCCGGGTCAATTCGTAGGCCTAAAGTCAGCGAATCATCTTTGCTCCCGGTGAAAATATGTATTGGAAAGTTTTCAAGAAAACCACCATCTACCATCACATAAAGTCCTTGTTTTTGTAGAGGCTGATCGAAGACCTTACCGGTGCTGTCTATGAAAATTGCTTCGAAATAAAGTGGAATACCGGCTGAAATTCTAACTGCATCCCTGACTTTCATTTTGGGATAAGTCTCGTAAGAAAAGATGATCTGTTTTTGTTGATTCAGACAAGTTCCCGTTACATAGAGATCCCTGAATCCTTTTTGGTGTAGTTCCTGAAATGTGATATCGGCGTTTCCTGTTTTCTGTTCAACAATTTTCCCCAGCCAATTTTTTAATTTCTTTCCCCTATACCATCCGAAATAATTTTTCATTCTATTGACACCACCAAAAAATAGAAAGTTTCCATCATTGAATTTTTTGAAATTCGTTTCACCGATCATTTTTTCTATTTCGTATCCTGAATAGCCCAACGAAACAAGAAGAGCTACAATGGCTCCCGAAGATGTTCCGGCCACTTTTTCGACAGTTTTCATCAAATTCTTTGACTCCATTTCCTGGATAGCTCCGCAATAGGCAATACCCCTGACCCCCGCGGCTTCAAAAGCGAGGTTTTTGATCATCATTTTCGTTTGCGCCATGAGGACTATTTGGTGAGACGCGATCAAAATCAGAATGACCTTTTTCATAAGTTAAATTGAAGAGCGTTGAAGGTATCATTTAATGTTAAAAGAAGATGCGGCCAGAAATCGCAGACCTGCCTTAATAAAGAAAATTGAAAATTTGTGACAGAAGATTTTCGATTACTATTTTTTCCTGATCAGTTTCAGGAACTCGCCTTCTGAAATGATCTTAACCGTATTTAATTTTTTTGCCTTGTCAAGTTTACTACCTGCATCTTCACCAACAACAAGATAATTCAGTTTAGTACTGACACCGCCGAGGATCTGGCCACCATTTGCTTCAGCCATGGCTTCTGCTTCGCTTCTTTTTAAAGTAGGTAATGTACCTGTAAACAAAAATGTCTGCCCCCTAAGATTGCCGTCAGTGACATGTTGTTTCTTTTCATTCTTTAATTGCAACCCGATCTTCTCCAACTCCTCCAGCATAGCAATGTTTTCCTTATTGCTGAAAAAATGATGCACACTGCCAGCTACCTTTGGTCCTACATCTTCGAGGTTCTGCAGATCTTCCAGGGAGAATTTCTTAAAATCAAGTAAATGATCAACGGCCTGAGCCAATGTTTTGGCTGATGTTTCGCCGATAAAACGAATACCCAATCCGAATATTAAACGATGTAAAGGTTGTTTCTTTGAATTCTCTATGGCCGTTTGAAGATTATCGATTGACTTTTGGCCAAAGCCTTCCAACTCGCCGATCTTTTTGAAATCTAATTTGTAGATACCTGGAATATCTTTTAAGAAACCCAGGTCATAGAATTTGCGGACATTGGCATCGCCAAAACCGCGAATATCCATTGCATCTTTGCTTACGAAATGAATGATCCGTTCAACGACTTGCGCCGGGCATTCAATATTATTGCACCGCCAGGCTGCTTCCCCTTCCTCTTTAAATAATTTGCTGTCGCAGACGGGACAGGTTTTTGGAAATGAGATTTTCTTTTCAGTCCCTGTGCGCACTTCCGCCATCGATTTAACAATGTAAGGGATCACATCGCCTGCTCTTTCAACCAATACCGTATCACCGATCTTCAGATCTTTTTCTTTTATCACGTCTTCATTGAACAACGAAATGGATGCAACCGTAACTCCACCAATATGCACAGGCTGGATCTTTGCAACGGGTGTTATGGAGCCCGTTCTTCCAACCTGGTATTCTACATTTAATAATTTACTGGTTGCCTGTCTTGCTTTGAATTTGTACGCGATGGCCCATCTCGGGTGATGACTCGTCATACCCAACTGATCCTGCAGGTCAACATCATTCACCTTTATCACCATACCATCTATTTCGTAGGGAAGCTCATCCCGTCTTGCTTCAAATTCATTACAATAATTGATAACGGCGTCAATTCCTTTAAAGATCTTCATTTCTTTCTTCGGACTGCGAAATCCGAGGTTCCAGAGCATCTCGAGAGAACCCGAATGTGTTTGTAATACCTCCGACTTGTTGCTGGCTTTTTTGGTTTTTGTATAAAAACTAATATTATAAACAAAAACTTCAAGATTTCTCTTCCTTACTTCTTCAGGATCTTTTATACGCAATGTACCGGCCGCGGCATTTCTTGGATTGGCCAACGGGGCAAATCCCTGTTCGATCATTTGCTGGTTGTACCTGGCAAAATTGGTCTTATTGATAAGGACCTCGCCCCTTATTTCTACCTGCTGTAAACCATAATCAGAGAATCTTGCGGACAATGGAATGGATTTTATCTGCCTGACGTTTATGGTCACTTCGTCGCCCTCTACACCATTGCCTCTTGTGGCGCCGCGAACCAACATGTCATCTTCATAGATTAACGACAAACTGCCCCCATCAAATTTTGGTTCTACGCAATATTCTATCTTGTTGAGTCCCGTTGCTTCCCTGGCCTTTCTGTCGAAATCGACAAGATCGTCGCTATTATAAGAATTATTCAGTGACAGCATTGGAACGAGGTGTTGCACTGTTGGAAAAGCCTTGGTCAATCCTTTTGCAACCCGTTGCGAGGGTGAATCGGGAGTAATTAATTTTGGATTTCCTGTTTCTATTTTTTCCAGTGCTTTAAAAAGCTGGTCGTATTCATAGTCCGAAATAAGTGGGTCATTTAATATATAGTAGCGGTATTCATGAAAGCGCAAGACATTCCGAAGATTTTCAATTTTATTTTCCGGGATCCCTTTTTCAAACTCTTTTAAAAAGGAAACGGTAACTTTTTGAAGCCGCGTTGAGTCATCTTTTGTATACATAAAAAATTGCCTGTACTGTGATAATATTTAAACACCAGGTACGGTTTGTAAAAGGGTAACATCATCAATTTTGATTGCAAAAAAATCATCCGGTCGATGACCTTCTAAAAAAAATTTTGTGTGAATTATACATATTACCTAAATTTAGGCAATCTAAAGAAAAACTAACGATTATGCTTGTAAAACAACTGCTACGCAGTATAGGTTTGTCTGTACTGCTTCTAGGTCTTACGCAATCTCTTTTTGCACAAAAAACAGTTTCAGGAAAAGTTTCAGACAGCAAGGATGGACAGGGCCTTGCAGGAGTTTCTGTCGTCGCCAAGGGTACCAGCACTGGTACAACTACAAAGACTGACGGAACCTTCTCATTAAGTGTTCCTGATAATGTAAACACACTGCTTATTTCGTCGGTTGGTTATGCCACGCAGGAGGTGAGCATAACCGGGACAACGGCTGTCGACGTTTTGCTTGTCGCAACCGGGGCCAGTTTGAATGAAATAGTTGTGATCGGGTATGGTACATCAAAGAGGAGAGATGTCACCGGATCGATCGCAACTGTACAGGCAAAAGACTTTAATAAGGGTGTGATCACTTCACCGGACCAGCTATTACAAAGCAAGGTTCCGGGATTGGAAATCACCCAAAACAGCGGTCAGCCTGGCGCTGCTACAACGGTAAAAATTCGCGGAAACAACTCTATTCGCGGTGGTAACAACCCGATTTATGTCATTGATGGGGTTATTTTGGATGGAAGGTCCGCAAGGCCGAGCATAAGCTTAGGAGCCTTTGGACCAGCTCCGGAATCAAACCCGCTAATCTATATTAATCCTAATGACATCGCGTCTATTGACGTGTTAAAGGATGCTTCGTCTGCAGCGATTTATGGTTCACGCGGAGCAAACGGAGTGATCGTAATTACTACCAAAAAAGGCTCTTCTGGTCCAACCAAGCTTGAATTCGCAACAAGCTTTGGTGTATTTGCAGGCTATATGAAAAAATATGAGATCCTGGATGCGGGTAAGTTCAGAAGTGGAATAAACTCATCCAAATACGGGCTGCCAAATCCTTCCAGCCTGGATTTCCGCAGCGATGTTGATGCTCAGGATGAAGTTATGAACAAGAATGTGGGGCAGAATTATTCTATCGCGTTTAGTGGCGGAAATGAAACCGGCAAATTCAGGGTATCATTTCTTGGATCACAAACACCGGGAATTATCAAAAACACATCCCTGGATAGATATCTTGGAAATTTCGGTGGTCAATACAAGTTCCTGAATAAAAGACTAACTATTGATTTTGGATTGATTGCCGGCCACACACGGGAAGATATTGGGGCAGTAGTTAACCAGGTCGGTTCCCAAGGAGACCTGATCAGTTCGGTGTTGCAATGGAATCCTACAAGATCCTTCAAAGATTCTGCAGGCCATTGGGCTTTTCCAACGAATGGCTCAGGTAACCCTTTAGCCCTGATAGAAGGTATCAAGGATGTCGCAAATGTGAACACATACTTAGGCAATATTTCTGCAACCCTCCGGTTAACAAAGGGACTTGATTATAAATTCCTGTATGCGATCAACCATAGTTCAGGTTACAGAAACACGAACGAGTATGGTTGGCTGCAAGGTTATTCCGGTCTGTCAGGCCAGGGGATTGCAGCTATCTCTAATGCTCAGTTGACGTCTCAAACATTTACGCATACTTTGAACTATGTCACTGATCTCACAAGCAAACTCAACCTGACTGCGTTGGCCGGGTATGAATATTGGAAATCGGATTTCGCGACCAATAGCTTTTCAGCAAGCGGATTCAACACCAATTTGACGCAGGACAACATTATCGATGTTCCTTACACTGCAATGCTGCAGGATGGCCGTTCGCAAAGCTTGCCATTCACTTATGTTGATCCCACAACCGAATTGCAATCCTATTTCGTAAGGGCTATATTAAATTATAACAACAGATTTTTCCTTACCGGTACTTTCAGGGCTGACGGATCCAGCAGGTTTGGTGAGAACAATAAGTATGGTTATTTCCCATCTATCGCAGGAAAATGGTTGATCAGTAATGAAGAGTTTATGAAGAAAGGTGGAATATTCTCGTCCCTTGCACTCAGGGCTTCCTGGGGAAAAACAGGGAACCAGGAATTCCCTTCGGGCGCCTCCCAGGAGCAATTCGGGTTCAGCGCGTACAACAGCGCGGGCCAGGTCAATGTGGCGAACCCGGATCTTAAATGGGAAACAACAACCTCTTATGATATCGGAATTGATTACTCACTTCTTAATGGAAGAATCTACGGAGCGTTCGACTACTATGACAAGACTACTACTGATATCTTGTTCCAAAGTGTAGCGATTCAACCGGCACCTGCCTCTACGTATTGGATCAATATTCCTGGTCATTTGAAAAATACCGGTTTTGAATTTGCCGTTGGTGCGACAATTCTTCAAAAGAATGATTTCACTTTGGACGCAACGTTCAACATTGCTAATAACAAAAACAAGCTTACTGATTTTTATGCGCCAGGGACAAAAACTCCCTTGGTTATCATGACCGGAACGATCGATGGACAGGGTGTTTCAGGAACGTTATCGCAGATTATTACCAATGATCAGCCGGTTAATGAGTTTTACCTGAAGCCATTTAAAGGCTTTGATGCTGGTGGCAACCAACAGATAGGCGGCGCCGATGAGATATATTTTGCAGGTGATCCGAATCCGCATACAATCTGGGGAGCTACGGTTACCGCCAATTATAAAAAGTTCACGCTGAATTTGAATGGTGGTGGGTCAGGAGGATATCTGATCTACAACAATACCAGGACAAGTGTTACCAATATTTCTGGCCTTGCCCAAGGTAGAAATGTCGATGAGGCGGCTTATAATTCTGACGAGAAGACTGCCAGCGGGGTTGGAGCATCAGACAGGTTCTTAGAAAGTGGCAATTATTTCAAGCTACGCAATGCGACCATTTCGTATGCTATCGGAGATGCCGGAAGATATGTGAAGAACCTAAGCGTGTTTGTAGGCGCAACCAACTTGTTTGTATCGACAAAATTCACCGGATTTGATCCTGAAGTAAATATTGATAAGAACAATAGTGGATATCCTTCCAGGTCTATCGAGTATATTCCTTACCCGACGCCGCGGACGATCACATTTGGTTTGAATTTTACGTTATAATTCATAATCTAATCTAAAAATAACAATTATGCTCTCATATAGAAACTTAAAGATAGTTGGAGTCCTGCTCACAATAACTATTCTAAGTTGTACCAAATTAGATGAAAAGTTGAGAAGTAATCTAACCAGTGACCAAACAGCAAATGCCCTGGGTTCCGCAGGTACAGACTTGTTATTGCAGACAGCTTACAAAGACATTGGAGGACCGTTTTTGAATGACCAGGGTCAAGTATTAAGTCTGCAGGAAAACTCTTCAGATATTTCGCTGGTACCAACAAGAGGTGGTGACTGGGATGACAACGGTGCCTGGAGAATTATTCATGCTCACCAGTTTAATGCAGATGATGCCAATACATTGAATGCCTTCAATAATTTGAACAAACTGAACTTTGATGCGACCAATGTGCTCGCGTTTAATCCTTCCCCGTCACAGTCCGCGCAAGCGAGGTTTTTAAGAGCTCTCGCATTGTACACGTTGCTGGATATATTTAACCAATACCCCATCAGGCAGCCGGGAGAGAATTTGCTGAATGCACCAGAGGTTAAGACTGGTGATGCGGCCGTACAATTTATTATTGATGAATTGACCACCATTACACCTGACCTGGTACCGGGCGGCGCTGCAAATATGGCGGTGGCCAACCAGGATGCAGCAAAAACATTATTGATGAAATGCTATCTTAATAAAGGGGCTTTTGTCAATCGCGCCGCTCCAACTTTTGACGATGCGGATCTGCAACAGGTGATTACGTTAGGGAACTCTATTATTACCAGCGCGAAGTATTCATATATGTCTGAATACTTTGCCAATTTCGCGGTTACCAATAAAAACTCCACTGAAGGCATTTTTGCGTACCCCAATCGTACAGACATTGACGATGGAATTCGCACGCGTTGGTTTATGACGCTCCACTATAACCAGTATACGCCTAATAACCCCAACGCAGGTTGGAACGGGTTTTCTACTGTAGCCGATTTTTACAACAGCTTTGGTGTTCCGGCGCCACTGGACGCACAAAATCCAAAATTGGCCGATACCGCAGTCGACCAAAGGCTTGGTGGAAGATTTTATCCCGGTGTAACTGACAAAAGCGGGCAAAGACCGGGCCTCATGATAGGTCAGCAATACAACGAGAACAAAGTTGCATTGAAGGATAGAAAAGGAAATCCATTGGTGTTTGATCCAAATATCTCTGCTGACATGAAGGAATCGGGGCCTAACCTGGAAGTAACCGGTATAAGAGTTGAAAAGTACCCGCCTGATTTCACGGGTGGTAGTGCTACTTACAGTGGCAAGTCAGGGAACTGGTTCATGATCTTCAGGTATTCTGATGTAGTGTTGATGGTGGCAGAAGCAATGACCCGCCTGGCTCACTCAAATGATGTGACAGGTGCCGCGCTTACTTTGGTCAATGACCTAAGAACAGCCAGGGATGCTAACACTGTTGCTTCTATGACTTTGGTAAACACTGCTAATTTGAATGATCCTACTACGTTGCTGGCAGAGAGAGGTAGGGAGCTTTATTGGGAAAGCCAGAGAAGACCTGATCTTATTCGTTTTGGAATGTTTTTAAAACCCTGGGCTTATAAACCTAGTGACGATCCGAAATATCTGGTATTCCCCGTGCCAAACCAGGCGTTAGCGGCAAATCCCAATCTTGTTCAAAATCCGGGATACGAATAATAAATGGCTTATAATAAAATTGTGAAAGGTCATTTTTTAATGACCTTTCTTTTTTTGAAATTGCCTCCCTGTTAAAATATGAACGTGGTACGTCCAGGATTTGCGGGTTTTATCCTCATTTTTTTTCTGTTTTCCTGTACAAACAAAAAGCAGGAAAAAAACCTTTTTCAGATCGTTGACAATTCAGGGATCAGTTTTGACAATAAAGTTGAAGACGACAGTCTTGAAAATAGTTTTCTGTTCCGGAATTTTTATAACGGCGGGGGCGTTGCAATCGGTGATATTAACAACGACGGACTTCCGGACGTATTCTTAACTTCTAATCAAGGTGCCAATAAGTTATACCTGAATAAAGGCAATTTTAAGTTTGAAGATATCAGCGACAAGGCCGGGATCATTAAGGACGATAAATGGAATACAGGTGTTGTGCTTGTAGATATAAACGGAGATGGCTGGCTTGATATTTACGTCTGCTCGTCAGGCCGAATGAGAACAGGCAATCGGAAGAACAAGCTTTATATCAATAATCATAATCTCAGCTTTACCGAATCTGCTGCTCAATACGGTTTGGACATTTCTGCTTACACCACACAGGTATCTTTTTTTGATTACGATCTTGATGGTGACCTGGACTGCTTTATGATCAATAACAGTCCTATTCCCATAAACCAGTTGAATTACTCGAACCGGCGTGATCTTCCCGAGAACCAATGGCCTGTAGCCGATTTTTTAAAAGGAGGCGGTGATCATTTATTCAGGAATGATAATGGACATTTTACCGAAGTAACAAAAGAAGCAGGAATTCACGGGAGCCTGATCAGTTTTGGATTGGGAGTTTCTATTGGTGATATAAACGGCGATGGTTATCCTGACGTATTTGTCTCGAACGATTCTTACGAAAGGGATTATTTATACATCAATCAAAAAAACGGAACCTTTAAAGATGAGATGGAAGATTGGATGCAGCACACAAGTTTTTCATCAATGGGTGCTGATATTGCCGATATAAATAATGATGGCTATCCCGACCTGTTTACGACAGATATGCTTCCATTGAATGATTACAGGTTAAAGACAACGGGAGCCTTTGATAATATTGACCTGTTCAATGCCAAATTAAAAGCAGGATTTTATTACCAATACACACAAAACTGTCTCCAGTTAAATAATAAGAACGGGATGTTTAAGGAAATAGCGAATTATAGCGGTGTTTGTGCAACGGACTGGAGCTGGGGCGCATTGATGTTTGACATGGACAACGATGGATGGAATGATATTTATGTGTGCAACGGCGTAAACAGGGATGTCACCAATTTGGATTTCATGAACTTTTTTGCTGATGAGACCTATCACAATATGGTACTGAGCGGAAAAAAGAAAGAGGTAGATGAGCTCTTGCGACAAATTCCAAGAACACCGCTTCCAAACAAGGTTTATCACAACAACCACAATTTAAAATTTGCCGATATTGGAGAAAACTGGGGATTTACTCAACCCAGCTTTTCAAATGGCGCTGCCTATGGTGACCTGGATAATGATGGCGATCTTGACCTGATAGTGAATAATGAAAATCAACCGGCGTTTGTTTATAAAAATAATTCCCGCGAACTCAATCACAACAACTACGTTGCCATCTCATTGAAAGGAAAGGGAAAAAATCAGTTTGCTATTGGCAGCCTGGTAAAATTATATGCGGGGAATGAAATACTATCCAGGGAAATGGTTCCCAGCAGGGGATTTCAATCTTCCGTTGATTACAAGATCATCATTGGCTTGGGGAAAATCACAAACATCGATTCTCTCATTGTAGTCTGGCCGGACCGATCTTTTTCAAAATTGGAAAAACCGGCCATCAACCAAACACACAAGATCCAGCAGCCTGATGCAAAGAACATCATTCCCGATGCTATGACAGAGAAACAGCCAACCTTTTTTACAAAAATTCAAAGCAATTTTGATAAGCACGAAGAAAATGATGTGATCGATTTTTATACTGAACGCAATATTCCACGCCTGCTTTCAAAGGAAGGACCCAAAGCGGCAGTTGGTGATGTGAATGCGGATGGACTCGATGATGTATTTATTGGAGGCACTCCCGGTCATCCCGGCCAACTATATATTCAAACCCCGGAGGGGAAGCCTGCCTACCGGACAGGCAGGTTCGTAAAAAAAGAGCAAAAAGAATTTGCCAGGTTCTCAGACTTTGAAGATGTAGCAGTCCTGCTATTCGATTGTGATCACGATGGCGACCTTGATTTGTTGATTTGCCCGGGAGGAAATAATGCAACACCCGGCAGCAGAGAGCTTCAACTACGTTTGTTCAAAAACGATGGCAAAGGAAATTTTTCCCTGGATGCTTCCGCGTTTCCTAATGTTGGTACTAATGTATCGGTTGCCATCGCCAATGACTTCAATGGGGACGGTTATCCGGACCTGTTTATCGGTTCAAGAAGTTATCCTGAGTTGTATGGTGTAACTCCCGAGAGTTTTCTTTTTGTAAATGATGGCAGCGGCCATTTCAGGGATATCGCAAAGACACAAAATCCTTCGATCGCAGATATTGGTATGGTTTGCGGGGCGGTGTGGGCCGATATTGCCGGCGATCGTCAAAAAGAGCTAATTATAGTAGGTGAATGGATGACACCGAGAATTTTTTCGTTCAATGGAAATCACTTCGAAGAAGTAAAAACCAACCTCGGTAATATGTTTGGCTGGTGGCAAACTGTATCATCTGCAGATGTGAATGGCGATGGAAAAATGGATCTCATATTAGGCAACATTGGCGAAAATTTCTACCTGCAACCGGATGAGAAAAGGCCGGTCAAATTATGGATAAATGATTATGATCAGAATAACAGCGTCGAAAAAATCATGACCTATACTGCTGATGGAAAAGACATGCCGGTATTTCTGAAAAAAGATATGGAAGACCAGCTTCCATCGATCAAAAAGGCCAACTTAAAAAACGAAGCCTATGCAAGAAAATCGATACAGGAGTTATTTCCTGAAGGATTGTTAAGCAAGTCCGTCGTTAAAAAATTTAATTATTGCAGTTCATGTATTGCTATCAATAATGGCAATGGCAATTTCACCGTTCAGAAACTGCCACCCGTGATGCAACTATCTTGCATCAATGTGATACATTGCATGGATGTAAATGGCGACGGGCATGTTGATCTTGTTGCCGGGGGAAATCAGTTCGGTTTTCTGCCACAATTCGAAAGGCTTGACGCGAGTCTTGGTGACGTGCTGGTTAATACAGGCAAGGGCGAATTTGTTTGGCAGGAGGCAACAAAAACGGGACTGGACCTGAGGGGCGAGGAAAGGGATATTGCAGAAATAAAAACCAATAATGAGGATTGTCTTCTATTTCTTCAAAATAATGAAGTTCCTGCATTATATAAGCTGAATAAAATTTCAACCAAAAATTAAATCGCTTAGCCGAAATTATTGAAAGTGCGAATTACTTTTTCATTTATAGGTGGCTTACTCACCGTGATCATGTTTTCCTGCAGGCAAAAAATGGCAGAAAAAACATTGTTCACTTTAATGGACAGTACCGGCATTCAATTTTCCAATGCTGTTCACGATACAAAGGAGCTTAACATTTTAAACTACCGTAATTTTTACAATGGCGGTGGTGTGGCCATTGGAGACATCAATAATGATGGCCTGGCAGATGTTTTCTTTACAGCTAACCAGGGTAGCAATAAATTATATCTCAACAAGGGCAATCTTAAATTTGAAGATATTTCTGATAAAGCCGGTTTCAGAGAGAAAAAGCAATGGAGTACAGGTGTGGTAATGGCTGACATCAATAACGACGGTTGGCTGGATATTTATGTATGCAATGCGGGAAGCATGGATGATTCTTCATTGCGAAGAAACCAATTATTTATCAACAATCACGATCTTACGTTTACTGAATCGGCCGCAAAATATGGATTGGATGATCCGGGCTATACAACGCAGGTTTCATTTTTTGATTATGATCTTGACGGGGACCTTGATTGTTTTATAATCAACAACAGTCCTGTTTCACCAACCAGTCTCAATTTTGCTAACCAGCGGGATCTTCCTGACGCCGAATGGCCGGTATCAACCATTTGGAAAGGCGGAGGCGATCATCTACTGCGCAATGATAATGGACACTTCACGGATGCAACTAAACAGGCAGGTATCCATGGCACCCTGATCAGTTTTGGATTGGGCGTTACGGTGGGTGATGTAAATGATGACGGCTACCCGGACGTGTACGTATCCAATGATTATTTCGAAAGAGACTATTTGTACATCAATCAAAAGAACGGGACCTTCAAAGATGAATTGGAGCAGTGCATGCAGCACACCAGCCTTGCGTCAATGGGTGCTGATTTTGGAGACATCAACAACGATGGGTATGCCGATATTTTTACAACAGATATGCTACCGGGTGACGATTACCGGATGAAAACCACATTAACGTTTGAAGATATAAATGTAAATCGTCTCAGGCAGCAGAAAGGGTTTTATCATCAATACTTTCAAAACACACTGCAGCTAAATGATAAGAACGGACGATTTGCGGATATTGCCAATTACACAGGAGTTTCTGCGACGGATTGGAGTTGGGGTGGTTTAATGTTTGATGCAGACAATGATGGTTTGCTTGATCTTTATGTATGTAACGGGATTTATCACGACCTCATCAACCAGGACTTTCTCGATTTTTCGGCTAATGATATTATGAATAAAATGATCGCAACAGGAAAGAAAGAAGACCTGCAGGTGATCATTGACAAAATGCCTTCCATTCATGTGCTGAATAAAGTATATCAAAACAAGGGTGATCTTTCGTTCAAGGATGTTGGCCTTAGCTGGGGTTTCAATCAGCCGTCTTTTTCAAATGGGGCGGCGTACGGTGACCTTGACAATGACGGTGACTTAGATATGGTGGTCAACAATGTAAACCAACCCGCCTTTGTGTACAGGAACAATTCAAGAGAGTTAAATCAGAATAATTACATCGGCATCTCCCTGACAGGCACTGATAAAAACAAATTTGCTATCGGAAGTAAAATCAAAATATATGAAGGCAGCCAGGTTTTAAACCGTGAGGTGATCCCGAGTCGCGGATTTCAATCTTCCATGGATTATAAAATTGTTGTTGGACTGGGACGAACTAAAGAAGTCGATTCCATGATCATTCAATGGCCCGACCTTTCTTATTCAAAATATATTCACCCGGTTATTAACAAGGTCTACCGGCTAAAGGAAAGTGAAGAAAAGAAATATCCAGTGACGGCATTGAAAATTGAGGTTGGGACCAATACCATGTTCAGCCAGGTAAGAAATAATCCGATGGCTATCGGATTCGAAAAACATTCAGAAGACGACTACGTGGACTTCTTCTACGAAAGAA
>Ga0163162_10004231_pt1 | contig 13802 bp, 6 predicted proteins | sample S55metaG_FD_115310 | JGI IMG/M metagenome (GOLD analysis project Ga0163162, IMG submission 115310) | Switchgrass rhizosphere microbial communities from Kellogg Biological Station, Michigan, USA - S5-5 metaG | ecosystem: Host-associated > Plants > Roots > Rhizosphere > Soil | place: USA: Michigan...
CAGGCCCAATTGCACGAAGTCCCGGCCGTTGAGGGGGAAGTCTACAATCTTCTGCTGGTCCACGACGGCGCCGACCGAGGACTGTTCGGTTTGCAATAGCGCCGTCTGGCTGGTTACCTCGACTATTTCGGTGACGTTGCCAAGTTCCAGGCGAACCTCAATACGGGCGACCTGGTCGACTTCCAGTTTGACGTCCTTCATCGAGAACGTTTTGAACTGGTTTTCCCCGGCAGTGACCGTATAAACGCCCGGCTGCAGGCCACTGAGCGAGTATTCCCCGGCGCTGGTAACCGTGGTTTCCCGCTTAAATCCATTGCCTTGGTTGGTGGCGGTAACGACGACTCCGGGCACGACGGCGCCGGAAGAGTCCGTTACAGAGCCAGTAATAGATCCGGTGCCTCCTTGGCCAAACAATAGGCAACAGAAGACGGCAAAAGCCGCAAACAGCCGTAAACGAATCATGAGAATCTCCCCGTCAAGGAGTGGTTAAAGCGTGGGTTGAGTATATTTCACAGAAAATTCGCTGTCAAGCGAAAATATGCCATTTGGTAGTGCTGTGAAATAGTGGCCGTCGGCCGTGCGCGGAGGTTTTTATTAGGCGATTTCGGGCTCAGGGGTTTTCTGGACTATTCCCAGGCAGGAGGGGCGGCCGTGTCGGCGACGTCGGCGGATTCGGGCAATATCGAAGGCGCCAGCCGGGAGCGTGGCCACTGAGCGCGTGCCTGTCACCTCTGGGTTTTGATAATGTTCACTTATCGCGAGTCAGAAAAAGCCAGGTTCAGTCCGAAAGTGTATTGAGCTTCGAAGTTGGTCCGGCGATGCAGATGTCAGGGATCCGGCCGGCCTCGCAATCAAGATGCACAAACCGGTCTCGGAGTGCCACTTCGCCGCCGTTACAGATCCGACAAATAGTGCAGCTTGCCGTTGCTGTCGGCAAACTTCTCGGCGGGAACGCCCAATTGGTGCATCATCGCCACATGCAAGTTCGCGAGCGGCGTTTCGTTGGGATATTTGATGTTGCGCCCCAGGTTAAACAAACCGTTGCCGCGGCCGGTGAGCACCGTCGGCAGGTTGTCGTGGTCGTGATCCTTGCCGAGGCCGCCGCCGTAGGTTACCATCGCGCGATCAAACAGGGTGCCGTCTCCGTCTTTGGTGGCCTTGAGCTTGCCGATAAAATAGGCGAACTGCTCCACCTGATAGCGATTGATGCGGATGCATTTTTCGATCTGCTCTTTGTCCCCGCCGTGATGGGTCAGGCCGTGGTGAGAGTCTGCGATGCCGATCTCGCGATACGCGCGATTGCTTTGCTCAATCGCCATCATGAAGGTGATGATTCGCGTGGCGTCGGATTGGAACGCCAGCGTCATCAGATCGAACATCAGCCGCGTGTGTTCGTTGTAGTTTTCCGGAACGCTGGAGGACGGCTTGTCCATGGCGGGAACCATCTGGACGTTCTGCTGCTCAGTCTTCTGGATGCGGGTTTCGATATCGCGGACCGCATACATGTATTCGTCCATCTTTTTACGGTCGGTGGCGCCCAGGACGCCCTCCAGGCGTTTGGCGTCGCCCAGTACGGAGTCGAGCACGCTCTTTTCATACTTTTCCTGCCGGGCGCGGACCACCGGGTCGCGCTCAACTTCGCCACTGCCAAAGAGGCGCTCGAAGACGGCACGCGGCCGCACTTCGGGAGGATTCGGTGTCGACGGCGTTCGCCACGAGATGCTGTTGCTGTAGGCGCAGCTATAGCCGTTGTCACAGTTACCGCCCTGGATGCCTTCTTCGCACCCTAATTCCAGCGAGGCAAATCGCGTGGCTCCGCCAATCGCCTGAGCCGCATACTGATCCATCGACACGCCCGCTTGAAGGTCCTTGCCGAAGGTCTTCTTGGGATGGGCGCCGGTCAGGTAGCTCGCGCCAGCGCGGCCGTGATCGCCGGGCCCATCGCCCAGCTCGCGGCCTCCATTCACTGTCAGTCCGCCCACTAGCGAGATATCCTGGCGGTACATTTCAAGCGGTTCGAGAGTGCGCGGCAGCTTCTCCGGCAATGGGATGATGTCGCTCTCGGCTTTGAGATACCACGAGTCCACTTGGACGCCGTTCGGAAAATACACCACCGCCATGCGAGCGGGGCCTTTGCTTGCGGCGGCACGACCGAGCGCCGGGATCATCGCGTCCAACAAAGGTAGGGCCAACACGCCGCCGGCACCTCGCAGAAAAGTGCGCCTGGGGAGCTGCTTCTTAAAAATTACGTTCATGGTTTTACCACCTCCGCATCTCTCATCTGAAACGGCTTACTTTTCACGACTTCCATTACCAACGCCGAAAACCGATAGTCATTGGCCGCCACTTGCTTAGTGATGGCATCCACGGTGGGACGGTCAAAGCGTTCCAGGCCTCGTCCCAGACTATAGGTAAGCATCTTCTCGGTGACGTTGCGCACGAACGCATCGGACTGTCCTTTGAGAACTTCTTTGAGCCCTTTCGAACCGCTGAAGGTCTTGCCTCCGGGCAGCGTGCCGGCGGTCTCGATGGGGAAATTGCCGTCGTGAGTACGATAGGCGCCCACCGCATCGTAGGTTTCCAGGCCAAAACCGATCGGGTCCATCACATTGTGGCAAGGGGAACAACTCGGGTTCTTGCGGTGCTCCTCCAAACGCTGGCGGAGGGAAACCTCCGTGCCGATGTTCGATTCGTTGAGCGAAGGCACATTCGCCGGAGGTGGCGGAGGAGGCGTGCCCAGCAGATTTTCCAGCACCCACTTCCCGCGCACCGGGGGCGAAGTCCGTGTGGGATAGGATGACACAGTGAGGATCGCTCCTTGCGTAAGCACGCCACCGCGCTGTTCGCCGTCCAGAGTCACCCTCTGGAATTCTTCTCCATTGACTCCAGCGATTCCATAATGCCGGGCCAGCGGGCCGTTGACAAAGGTGAAAGGCGCATCGATGAAGTCCAGGATGCTGCGGTCCTCTTTAATGACGGCCTCGACGAACATACTGGTTTCGGTTCGCATCGCATCGAGTAGCTCATCGTCCACGGTGGGGAAACGCTTGGGATCGGGCTTGGTGCGGCCTAAATTACGAAGCTGTAGCCATTGCGCGGCCCAATTGTCCACCAGGTTGTGCGATTTCGGGTCGGCTAGCATGCGGCGGACTTGCGCCTCCAACACGGCCGGCTGCCGCAGTTTTTGTTCCTTGGCGACGCGGAACAATTCCAGATCGGGCATGCTGGCCCACAGGAAGTAAGATAAGCGGGACGCCAGTTCAAAGTCGTTGACCGGATACGCCATTGCAGGGCCAGTTTTCGGCTTGGGATCGGTCTCCACCCGGAACAAGAAATCGGGAGATGACAGGATGGCTTGCAAGGCCAGCCGCACGCCGGCTTCAAGCGACTCTCCTTCGCGCTGCGCCAAAGCGACCAGACTCAACTTCGAACCCAGTTCGCTTTCCGTCACGGGACGCCGGTAGGCTCGTTCCATCAGGTTGCTGACCACCGTTCTGGCACACTGTGCATTGTGCTTACCGGGCGGGTGGCCGCACACAAAAATCTTCTTGTAACTTTCAGGCGGCGCGGCACTGGGGTTGAAGGGACCGACGATTTCGAGATAATCAACAAACAAACCGCGTCGCATGTCGGGATTGATATTCTCGCGGGGATCTTTCAGATCTGCCAGTTCTGGAAATGAAGCGCGCAGGAAATGTTCCCCGGCCTTCACCGGTGCGCGCACGGTGAACTCGCCACGCGAATAGCCGTAGGCGCTGTCGCCCTCGATCACCTCGGTAATCACCAGTTTCCCGTCCACCGCAAAGATGAGCTTGCGTGGAGGGGCGGCCTTGCGCGATGCTTCTTCGCGGGCCTTCAATTGATCGGGACTTGCCTCGGGCGGGGGCAGGCCGGCGGCCAAGGCCTTGGCTCGCGCCGCCCTGAATTCTGCAAATCGCTTCTTCCGCTCCTCGGCCAGACGCGCCTTTTGCTCGTCGGTCAGATCGCCGGTATCGCCGCGAAAGTTCGCAATGCGCAGGCGGAATTCGTACTCGGCGTCCACCGGGGAAACCCATGTTCCATACATTGCTCCACGTAGCGAATAAGGCAAATAAGTTCCGGCATTCCCCGCGGAAAGCACATCGTCAGCATCGGGGGAACGCCGGTTCAGGAGGCGCGCGATACGTGTGGGCTTGGGCGGAAGCGGCTCGCCATACACCGCCAGCCGCGAAATGTTTTTCGCCACCGCCATGTACTTTTCCATCAAAAGCGGAGAAACCGACAAAACATCGCCATTGTTATCGAAGCCGTAACCGGAGTCATCCACCGGAAATTCATCCGCGGGACGAGCAGCAACTCCCAACAGATCGCGAATCGTGTTGTTGTATTCGACGCGATTCAGGCGCCGCGCGGTCACTCGGCCGGGCTCTGCATCCTTGTTAAATCCGGCGCGGGTAAGCGCCCCGTCAATCCACGCGGTAACCGGGGCGAGCTGCGCCTTGGTGGGAACGGGACGGCCTGCGGGCGGCATCTTGCCGGAGGCCAGCTTCTCCAGAACCTTATCCCAAACTTCCGGCTTTTGTTCCGCTAATTCGGCACTGGTGAAGGCGCTCAGGTTCAGGCCAGCGGTGGAAAGTTTTGCATCATGGCAGAGGTAACAATTCTTAGACAAGAACGGCTGCACGTCCTTGGTGAAGGACGGTTCCTGGTTCGCCGATGCAGGCCGTGAGGAACTTGCCGGAACTTGGCCCAACAGTACTGAAACGAATACCACGGACGCCACGACGCCGAGGACAGCGAAAACCGGCCCACCCGGCTGGAAACTAATGCGCGAAGAAATGTGTTTCTTGATATGCAAGACGTCTCCTTGAGCCCCGAGGCGCAGCGCTCAATTTTCGAATTCAATCGGAACAACCGGAGTGCTTCCACACGTGCCTGGGTGGCGAACCTACCCTCAACTATCACTCAAAATGACCACGGGAACAATGACTCATAAGGGCCATTCCGGGCTAACGACCTATATTTAAAAGACATCGCCTATTTGTCTTGACGTGATAAATGGGTTTCGAGGCGCACAATCCCACGACGGATTGCAGCCGTCGCGGCCTCCGTGCGGTCGTTCGCGTGCAATTTGCTTAGGATGCTCTTCACGTGGTTTTTTACCGTATGCTCTGCAATCGTGAGGCGGAAAGCTATCTGCTTGTTGCTGAAGCCTTGCACGATGAGATCTAAGACCTCGAGCTCCCGGGCACTCAGCTCCGTACGAGGGAGCCGGACCGCGAGCACCGCCGCAACCACGTCGGGTAAGTATTCTCCCCCGCCGTGCACAACCCGGATCGCATGAATCAGCTCATCGTGTAATACGTCTTTGGTCAGGTACGACCGCACTCCTACCAGAAAGGCGCGGCGAATATCCTCATCGCCGCCGTAGGTACTGAGGGCCACGATACGGGCATCCGGAAAATCCTTGCGGATCTTGCTGGCTGCCTCGTAGCCGCTGGTGATGGGCATGCGCATGTCCATGAGCGTGACGTCCGGCCGATATTGGCGGTAGAGCGCTATCGCCTGGCGTCCGTTGTTGGCCTCGGCAACCACGGTCATATCCGGCTGGGCATTGATGATGGCGCTCAAACCCGCGCGCGCGATCAAGTGATCTTCGCCGATCAAGATTTTAATGGGCATTGCTTCCATCAGGAGTCCGCGGGCCGTGCCGGGGTTCGCATCAGTGCCCATAAAAGCCGCCGCATCCCATTCCGCCCATTTTGAGAGGAAAGCGGAACGCTCACTCTCACTTCGGTGCCGGCGCCGGGCTCACTGGAAACTTCCAGGTTCCCACCCAGGCGCTCGGCGCGCTCGCGCATGCCGAGCAGTCCGAAATGCCCGCCCACCAGCACGAAAACTCCCGACAGCTCAAAGCCGCGGCCGTCATCGCGAACCACAAGCTGCAAGGCTTGCGAATCCAGATAAAGATCTACCCGGACGGTTTTCGGAGCGGCATGTTTCACGGCGTTGCTCACGGCTTCTTGTGCGATCCGAAGAACGTTCTGCTCGACATCCTCTGGCAGGTCCGGGTGGTCGCCGGTGATCTGGACCTCGACGGCGGCTGAGCTGCCTGCTGCCCAGTGCTGGGCAGCGGCCTTCAGTGCAGAGGGCAGATTACTATCGGTGAGTTCGGAGGCGCGCAGCTCCATCACGGACCGGCGGGCTTCCGTGAGACTGTGCCGGGCCATTCTTTGAGCCAGATTCAGCCGCTGTGTCAAGTCCTGCTTGCGGCTGGAGGGATCAGGATCATCGCTCATCTTCAGCTCCAGCGCATCCAGTTGCGAGGAGATTCCGAAGAAGCCTTGCGCCAGGGTGTCGTGGATTTCGCGGGCCATGCGTGCGCGTTCTTCGAGCACCAACGCAAAGCGGCTGCGAATCTGTCTTAGCCGGAGCAAGTACAGGCCATAGATCGCTGCCAGGAACGAACCGGCGCATAGCCACAAAAACCATGTCGTCTCATAGTAGTGCGGCAAGACCACGAAGCTGAAAGCCACCTCGCTGGAAGGCGCCTGGGGCACGGAAGCCCGCACTACAAAACGGTAATTTCCTTTTCCTAGCGTGTTGAAGTTGATAATGCGGCGTGAGCCAGCGGAAATCCAATTGGCAGCCAAACCTTCGAGCTTGTACTCGTAAGTGACTTGCTCAGGAGCGCCCAAATGAATGCCCGTATAGCGAAACTGGATGTTTTCTGGTCCTGGATTGACTCTGGTTTCGGTCCCCACGTTCCTACCGTCGACAATCACGTCCAAGAAATGCACAAGAGGCTCCGGACCAAGGAGCCTCTCTGAAGCCGCCTCGGGATTGAGCATCGCCAATCCGTTAGTGGTTGGGAACCACAGGCGGCCATCGGCGGTCCTCGTGCCCCCGCCGGCCACTGGATATCCGGGTGCGCTTTCTGCACTCCGGAGTCCGTCGCCGATTCCATAATTGAGGGGTGCCAGCGAATGAATACGGCCCGCAGCGAAATCGCGAAGCTGTTGCTTCGAAATGCGCGAGATCCCGTGCGTAGTGCTGAGCCAAAGCGATCCGTTTCGGTCGTCTTCGATATGGGACACATTGTCGCTCGGCAATCCGTTTTTGGCGGTATAGACGACGAAAACGCCGTCGCGGTATGCGTTCAAGCCGCCGTCCAAAGTGCCAATCCAGAGGGTGCCATCCGGGTCTTGATACAAAGCGCGAACCTGGTCTCCACCGAGTCCGTTGGCGGAAGAGAACCGTCGGATATCTCCGTCTTTTATCCGCCAAAAGCCTGCTCCGATTGTTCCAGCCCAGATCCTTCCATCCAGACCTACGCTCAGCATTCCAGCGTTGTCAATCTGGAGCGGCCCGCCGCCGGGAACGACGTTTTTGAATCCTTCCTCCGTCAATCGAAACACACCACTCGGAGCGGCAAGCCAAACGCGCCCGCTATTGTCCTCCAGTGCGTCGTATACCTGCCTCTGCGCCAAAGGCACATGCAAAGCGAAGTTCGAGAAGTGGCCGTCGTGCATGCGGCTCAGTCCATCCCGGGTCGAAATCAGGAGGTCGCCATTGCGGGCCTCGCGAATGGTGAAAATTTCATCACTGGCCAGACCATCACGTGTGGTGTAAACCCGATAGCCCTTTTCGCGAAATTCGACCAGACCACTATTGTGGTACCCAACCCAGATCCCGCCTTTGCGGTCCTGATGGACTGCGATCGGTTGGTCACTCGGCAAGCCTTCTGTCCGGCCGTACATGGTAAACCGGTCGTCTCGAAAGCGAATCAGACCGTTGTTTGTGCCCACCCACAGGTTTCCTTCACGATCCTCAAGAAAACACCGCACGTCCAGGTCATGGCTGCCATCAAAAGGTCTCGTGACAAAATGGTCCCCTTCAAGCCTGCTCAATCCGCCGCTGGTTCCCACCCAGAGATTTCCATTGCGGTCGAGCTTAAGATCCCGCACGCGCCGGTTGGGAAGTCCATCCCGAGTATCGAACAATCGCATCTTCCCGTCCGGTGTACGGCGGAGAATTCCGCGTCCTCCAGCAAGCCACAACGAACCCTGGACGTCCTCCATCAAAGAGCTCACGGTCTGCTCGCCCATCTCTTTGGGACCAAAAATTGGGACAAACCCATCACCGCGCCGTTCGGCTAAGCCGCCCAATCCGGTGATGAATAGTCGGTTGTGGGCATCCTCATAAATTGTGCGAACACTGGTCAGCGGCCGGAGGTGCTCAATAGGGTAGTTCGTAAATTTGCCGTTCGCGAAGCTGGCCAAATTACTACCCAGGGCAAGCCATACTGTACCGTTGTGGTCTTGGCAGATGGAAGCGACGGATTTGTCCGGAAGCCCATCGCTCATTGTGAAAACAGTAAATCGTTGATTGCTGTAACGCGATAATCCGTTGGCCGTGCCTATCCAGAGTGTGCCGTCGGCGCCCGCCGCAAGCACCGTCACCGTGTTGCTGGGCAGTGCACCCATCTCCTTGGTAAACGTCACAAAATCATAACCATCAAAGCGCGTTAAACCCTCGTTGGTGCCCAGCCAGAGGTAGCCATCAGAGGTTTGTGCGATGGCCTGAATGTAGTCCTGCGGGAGACCTTGTGCCTCGGTCCATATCGCGCGCGCGTATTGGGTCGGCAAACGATGCGGATCCAGCGCAAAAAGCGAGGCTGGCACCATACCTCCCAGCAGGGTGAGGAGAACGCTACGAATTGTGATCGCTCTGCAGTTCACGTGTCCGGGTTACGCGCGGCCAAGGGTTCAATTCGTCGAGATCCAATTTAACAAATCCCACGAAACTCCGCGCTACGATTTGATGGCTCTTATGAGCTATTGTTTGGATGGCTCTTATTTGATATCGTTCACGGAGGTTATATTCAGGCGATCATCATTGCAAGTTTATTTCTCACCCAAAAACTTGGTTTGATCGAGCGCGGGGTAAAAGAAAGAGGGGCAAATGTTAGGGTTCCGCCGACTTATTGTGATTTGTGGTCTTCTTGCGGCTGCGCTTCCGTTGTGTGCGCAAAACTATGGAGAGATCAATGGTACGGTAACCGATCCCACGGGCGCGATCGTTGCCGGGGCAACCGTCACTGTGACGAACACGGCCACCAACGTCGGACGCAGTGTCCAGACGAATGCTTCTGGCAATTACACGACACCCTTCCTGGCGCCTGGCGTTTATGATGTCCGAGCTGAGCAGCCAGGCTTTAAAGCGACCCGGCGCGCGGGCGTCCAGTTGGAGGTCGGGGCCATCGCGAAAATCGACCTCGCTCTAGAAATAGGCCAGGCGAGCGAAGTAGTGGCGGTCAGCGGCACCGCTGCGTTGCTGGCTACTGAAGGTACGGCTGTCGGTACCGTTATTGAGAATCACCGTATTGTGGATTTGCCGCTGAACGGCCGGGATTATTTGAATTTGATTGCCTTAAGCCCCGCCGTGACGGCAGAAACGACGCCTTCCTTTACAGCCACTGGCCGGCAAGGCGGGGACAGGGCACAAGAGAACTTCTCTATTGGTGGCCAGAGGCTGCAGTTCACTCGTTTCACGCTCGACGGGGTTGAGAATACCGACGCCAACTGGAACCTGTGGATATTCAGGCCTTCTATTGACGCTCTTCAGGAGTTCAAAGTAGAGACCGGGGTCTACTCGGCGGAATACGGTCATGAGCCTAGCCAAATCAACGTTACAACCAAGTCAGGCACAGACCAATTTCACGGTGCCCTTTTCGAGTTTCTTCGGAACTCCGACCTCGATGCGAGGCAGTGGCTGCAGTCGACGGGAGCAAAAAATCCATTCCACCGCAACCAGTTTGGATTCGAGTTCGACGGTCCGATCATCAAAGACCGGCTCTTCTTTATGGCTAACTATGAGGGCTTGCGGGATAGCAACACGCTGCTGCAAGTGGCGTCAGTGGCAACCAATCGGATGCGAGCAGGCGATTTTTCCGCCTCGGGCCGGGTTGTCTTTGACCCCCTCTCCCGGACCTTTACCACCGATTCGAGCGGCAATCCTAAGGCGGTCTCAGCCACGCCTTTTCCTAATGACATTATTCCGTCGAACCGCTGGGCTGCCGGAACGCAGACGTTGCTGGGTTTTTATCCAGCACCAACGGTCGCCGGAGACTCGATTCTCAGCAACTATACTCGTGGGGCCCACACTCCGACCAATTGGGACCAGTTTACACAGCGGATCGACTTCAACGAAAGCAGCAAATCATTCTGGTTTGGCCGCTTTGGCTGGGACAATGAGTTTAATTCGACCGCCTCAGTTTTCCCTGGCCAGAATGAACAATACGCGCTGACGGCCGATCAGATCATGGTGTCCAACATCAGGACGTTCACGCCGACGTTCATCAATGAATTTCGTTTCGGCTTCAACCTACTCAAGAGCAACGCTACGACGTCTTCAGCCTTTAAGACAAATGTCACAGCAGCACTGGGAATGGCCGGAATTTATAATGATTCGCCAGCGGCCTGGGGCATTCCGAGCGTTACCCTCGGCAACGGGCTGAGCGGGTTCGGCGATCCGGTCGATGCTCCCTTCCTTGACCACAATGCTAACTTCCAGTGGCTTGACAACATGTCTATCACTCGGGGCAGCCATTCGTTCCGGTTTGGAGGAGAGATTCGCCGCATGCGCCTCAACGAGCAAGGGAATATTTACAATCGCACCAACCAGGCGTATTCCGGTTCCGCCACTTTCAACCCCGCCAGCCGCCTGAATACAGGCCATGCGTTTGGGGACTTTTTACTAGGAGATATGAGTACCTTCAACTGGGCGGGGGCTCTGGCGACGGTGCAGTTCCGAAACACGCCCTGGTCGCTTTACTTCGAGGACGTCTGGAAGGTTAGTTCGAAACTGACGGTGAACTACGGACTCCGGTATGAGCTAGAACCGGCATATCACGACAAGTATCGTGGCTTCTTGAATGCGTATTTTTACAACTACGGCGTGGGCGCGACCGGGAATAGCCAGTTGCCTGTGCTGGTGCGGCCTGGGGACGGTCCTTTTTATGATGGAGCCCCTGCCCGTTTTATAGATGCCGTACCGACGGCGACCGGGGCTCAACTCGGCAAGCTTGGGCTGCCTCAAGCCACGATTCAGACCGACAGAAATGATTTTGCGCCGCGCATCGGGCTGGCCTACGCCCCAACCTCACGATGGACGTTTCGAACGGGATTCGGAGTCTTCTACGCACATGATGTCGAGAACGCTACGCAGACCGCGATGGATGAAAACCTGGCCGGCCGCGCGAACGTTACCGGTAGTGTTGAAACACCCAATATTCCCATCTCGAACCCGCTCCTCTCTACTGCGGGGCAAGGCGTATGCACCGGCTGGAGTGGGGTCTGCGAAGGTCCGGCGACGCGAATATATGTGGTTGATCCGCACCTCCGAACTCCTTACATTGAGCAGTGGCTGTTCAACGTGCAGAGGCAGTTGTCGGAAAAAATGGTACTGGAAGTGGGCTATCTGGGCAACCAGGGTCACAAGCTGGAGATCTTTCGGAATATGAACGAACCGGTATTGCCGTCGGGTCCGAACGACTCCAGTACACTTCAACAACGCCGCCCGTGGCCTGTCTACGGACAATTTCAGTCGATAAATGGCGTCGTCAGTTCCAACTATAATGCGTTGACCTCGAAGTTGACCCAGCGCCTCACGAAGGGTTTGACGTCGCTGGTAAGTTTCACCTGGTCGAAGTCGATCGACGACGGCAGCTCTCTTCGCGGGGGGACAGACGTGAATGGTTCGCCATTGAACTGGTACGACTTTACCTCAAACCGGGGGCTGTCTGATTTCAACGTAGGCCGCCGCTTCGTCGCCTCACTTCTTTACGAGTTGCCCTTTGGGAAAGGTAAGTCCGCACTGCTGAATCGGCTCGCCGGAGGCTGGCAACTAGGCAGCGTCATCACGTTTGCCGACGGCACCCCGATAAATGTTGGGAGCCTTGGCGATACGACTAGAACAGAAGAAACCACTCTCCCCGATGCGACAGGAATCAGCCCAGTGCCCACCAACCAGACCGCACAACAATTTTGGAATATCGCGGCTTTTAACGCCACTGACCCGAAGTTGAACTACCAATATAGCAACACGGCACGCAACGTCTTATTCAGCCCGGGTACGAAGAACTGGGACTTCTCCCTGATCAAGAACACCAGGATTAAGGAGCGTCAGTACTTGCAGTTTCGATTCGAGGCATACAACTTTGAGAACCACCCCAATTGGAATATTCCTTCTAACAATGTCCTGGTCCCCTCGACATTCGGTGTGATCACCTCGGCTAAAACAATGCGACAGCTACAGGTTGCGCTGAAGTACAGCTTCTAAGGGGCGGCCGCAGAAACGCACTGTTAATCGCGCGATCTTTCGACTATCGAAGACGTTTTGGGCCCCGTGACGGCGTCACGCTCGACGAGTTAATATTCATCATTCCAAACCATGAGGGCGGCGGGTGTTTTGGGGTCGTACTGAAGGAACTAGAAGTCGGCCAGTGCCGCTAATCCAGGAAACGACATGTTGTGGAAGTAGAGCGCAAAAAGCCGAAGCCTGACGGCCTGTGTTGGAAGCGCCCGAATTACTGTTGCGAAATCCCCTTCGCACCACTAAGGTCCAGAAGTCGGCTCTAGGAGGTCCACCGGGTTAGTACCGAGAACCGCACTTGCGGCTTGAGCATCGGAGCGAGCGAACCCGTTGGATTAGCGCGAGTGCTTGGGACTTGACTTCGCTCTTCGCCATCATCCCATGCTGCGCAGCATTCCAACCACACCCAAAGTCGTCCCTCTCGATCAACATAGGTTTCGTGTGATTGCGGCGGACGAGGAGACTAACCGCATCATCATTGCCACAAGCGGGTTCGATATCCCGTATAACCGAATCCTGCCACTTATAACGCGGGAAGTCTTTTGGGGATCCGCATGAAAGTTCTGGCTTTTGGCGTTAACTGACCTCCGTGGAGTTCCCCGCCCCAAAGTACACTTTAGCGGAAGCATTTTAAGCTTGTTTCTGCTATATCATTTTCCCATCCCTGGATTGCGAAATAATCAAAAAGCACACAATCTACAAGTTTTTTATTTTCAATAGTGTGCGCGATATTTTCCGGCGGGACGAACTTTGAATTCGCAACAGAACTCGTGGAAGTTATAGGAAAGAGAACAGGTTTCGTGGATTAAATGGGTCAGTGTACCGCGCTATATGGAAATGCAGGTTATGCGCGCATTTGTCCGACCACTGGAATCCGACATCATTCTGGCATCCGTTCCCATCGGGTTCGCAATTGGCACTGTTGGGAGTCATCCGGCGAGTTGCGTTTTTCATGCACCCACGGAGCCTTTCAATTCTCAACATAGTCCGCAGGAATCTCGCGGGACAAGATAATTCGGAAAGTTAGTAAAACGAGCCTAAACCAACTGTACAAATGGGCGTATACATCGACACTTTCGAGATTATTATTTAGGCTCTTCCGCGACTCAAATGTAAAAAACATTTTTGACTATCCGTGTTGACAGATTACACAGGATCTGTTAAAGCTGTTAGTGGAGCTGAACAAGTGGTATTAAGCTCCCGTACCGCGAAACATAGAGCGGGACGGCCTTGTCGGAAGGTTTGGGTCACGCAGAGACCTTTAGCTTAGGCTAGACGTCTTTGCGTCATTCAAGCGTAGCAGCGAGCGGCTCACGGCCACTTACTGTAGGCAACCATACCACGCCCAAGTAGGATGTTGGATCGAAGTTAGCTTAGATTCACATTTTCCCCAGGAGTTAAATCCATGAGAGGTGGTAAACGCAACGGCGCGGGCAGGAAGCCTGTGC
>Ga0163162_10004242_pt1 | contig 13788 bp, 17 predicted proteins | sample S55metaG_FD_115310 | JGI IMG/M metagenome (GOLD analysis project Ga0163162, IMG submission 115310) | Switchgrass rhizosphere microbial communities from Kellogg Biological Station, Michigan, USA - S5-5 metaG | ecosystem: Host-associated > Plants > Roots > Rhizosphere > Soil | place: USA...
CGGGGACGCAGCCGATCGGCGCATTCGGGCATGTGAAACGTGCCGCTGGCCTCACGGTCGATGTCGAAGTCTATCTGCTCAGGGTAACTCATGTGCTGGACGACTGGGACGAGCGGCATCAACGGAAAAGAGAATGGTTTTCCCCAGAGCGCGCCATCGCGGCCATTTCCAACCCCAGGTTGCGGGCGCTCATCCGAAGCTGGGCGCCCGATCAACATGATATTGGAAAGAACGACGAGCGCGCTTCACCTGTGGCGTAAGCTTGCGATAGTCGAGATCGTCAGATGGGAGCAGCTTTTACATCCGCAGAAATAGAGCCAGCGGGAGCCGATTTGCCCTTCAGGCTCTTGCGAGCCTTCGCCTTTTCGCTCAAGCTGGACACGGCCTCACCAGCCTTGACCTTCGCCGTTTTGAGCGTCTTTTTAACCGATGCGTTGTCCTTCAACGTGACCGCCCCGACGGCTGCCACCAATCCTGCGGCTGCAAGCTGCGCCAGCTTCGGCTTTTGCGCCAAGCGGACCAATGCGGGATTCTTGCGCACCGATTTAGGAATTTTTACACCAGCGACCTTCTTGGGCAGACTGGCCTTCTTTGCCTTGGCCATAATGAGCTCCATCTTGAGTAGTGTTGGACGGCTGCGAACATATTTGGTTCCGTGCCAGCGATAGGAGCAGGTCCGGGTCGACGAACGCTAATGCTGGCCTTCCGGGGGCTGCGGGCTGTCCCGCAGCATAAACGGATGCTTGTCCACCTCAGACTCTACAGCAGTTGCCAGCCAACTTTCGCCATTGTTCCTCAAAAAGGAAACATAGCCCTCGATCTGATCCCTGGTGAACGGCTGCAGGATGGAAATGTCGACGCGACCGTCGCGCATGCTTCTTCTCCGATTCTCCCAGCTTATAGCCCCGGCCAACCTATGTTACAAACGAGTGACCGGCCCATTCATTGAATGGCGCTAAACGGTGCAGTCCCGGCAGTCGGTTCGCCGTCGTTTGCCGGTCGATGTAGCACTTCGTCCTGGATCGACTTCCGACCATCGCATCTGGTTTCAGTACGGTGACAAGGCCGGACATTGCCGTGCTCCGGCTCGTTTGCACATCTCCTACGAAGGAGAACTCCCATGACGCAGACTGATGTACCGGTTGACGAAACCACCCGCCTGATTGCTTCGAACAAGGTCGAAGGCACCGCAGTTTACAACCGCAACGGCGAGAAGCTCGGATCGATCTACGATTTCATGGTCGATAAGGAATCCGGCCAGGTCGAATATGCCGTGCTGTCGTTTGGGGGCCTGTTCGGTATGGGCGGCGATTATTATCCGCTGCCGTGGGACGTGCTCACCTATGACACGGATCAGGGTGGCTATGTCGTCGATCTCGATAAGGAGGTGCTGGAAAAGGCGCCCCATTATCGCTCTGACGACGAGCCGGCGTTCGACCGGGATTATGGGCGTGAAGTTTCAGACTATTATGGCGTGACCTACCCCTATTGAGCCAGCGATGGTCCGGTGGAGCTTGGCTGTGCTTCGCCGGACCAAATATGGAGAACGACGAGGCGGGAGGCGTTGGCCTCCCGGCCCGCAGGTCGACGACGGGGCTACAGCCGACCTGTCATCGCTTTAGCTGAGCACCATTATCGTACCGCGACGCTTTAAGGTCGATACGGTTCTATAACGATGACAGTTCAAAGATGCGGGGCGGCGCAGATGAGCTTCTCCATCTCCGTCTCGAGCTGTTCCGTAAGCTCGCTGATCATCCAGTCGCCGCTGTTGGAACGCATACTCTTCTTCCGGGCAAACTCGATTAGCTGTCGCCAGTAGCGAACGGTGTCGGGATAAACGCGTTGCCCACGCAACTTACGTGCGCTCTTGATCGCGTCCCTGAGATTTTGCGCCACCGTTCCGCTCAGTTCCATTGAGAGCCTTTCCCTTGGACATAGGCGAAGCGACAGCGTGTGAATCGTTCATGGCAGCGTCGCTTTAAGATACTTATAATCTGGCGGTGCGGTATGGAAGGTGCCGTGATCAGACAACCGCCAGCGCCTTCGATCATAATGCGCGCACCGGCCGTGGGAGCACGCGAGGTCGTCGGTTTTTCGCTGTCAGGCCATCTCAAGAGGGCAGACGTGAGGGCATTGCTGGTCGGCCTGCGGATCGACACGCGCAATCTCCCCGATTTTGTCGAGCCTGAAAAGCTCAACCCGGACGGCGTGGGCGCCGTGTTCGCCTTTCGCTATGGTGTGGTCGTCCTGTTTGGCGCTTCGCCTGAGATCGAACGGGACATTCTGGCACGCTTTGACCGCCACATCATCCAGCCTGTTGACATCCCCGAGATAGAAACGGCGACAATCGAAATTCAGTCGGGCGCCGACGAGCAGGTCGATGCCCACGGCCGGATTATCCTGAGCGAAGCGACGTCCGAACGGCTGCTGCTGACCGCCACGGTTCTGGCGCGCAGCGTGGTCCTTGCCCGCGACGAGGTGCGCATTGCCGAGACGTTCGACAGCATCGAGCCGCTGGTGAATGCCCTGCAAACGCATGGCCGGGCAGGCTTGCCGATCCGGCGGGTGATGCAGCATATCGGCAATGTCCTTGCCACCCAGCATCGTGTTGTCGGACGCGCCCAGATCAGCGAGAAGCCCGATGTGCTTTGGGATCACCCCGAGCTCGATCGCCTCTACGGCCGCCTTGAGGCCGAATATGAACTGGGTGATCGCGCACGAACGATCGAGCGCAAGCTTGAAGTGATCGGCGAAGCTGCCGACGTCCTGCTCGATCTGGTACAGGACAAGCGGTCCGTTCGGCTCGAACTTGCAGTGATCGCACTGATCGCTTTCGAAATCTTGCTTACGGTATTCGACATGTGGCGCGGATGAAGGACCACTCGCCCATTCAGCGCCGGATGGTTCTGAGTGCGCTACCAAACAAGTAGCGCAGGGAAAGGCAACGGTGTTAGTCCTCCTACCATGCGCCCACCCCCTCGCATCCTTAACTTCACAGTCAGTGGGCGCCGCTTGTATCGATTGGACCTTTTGGCTTGGGAACAAGCCAGATAATCGCAGCGGAGACAGCCAAGCAAAGCGCAATCACCCCGAACATGTTGAGAGTGGCGAGCATAACGCTCTGGCCCTCAACCGCCATCGCCAGCAGATTGGTCGATACGTCATGGGGCAGGCCCATGGAGTCAGCCCCCTCAAGCGCTTGCCTGCCGTTGAGCATGGCGCCGGCAAGCTCGGTCTGATTGACGCGTGCGGCATTCGACCAGCCGCTCTGGATGAGTGACGTAGCGAACGCGCCAGCCAGGGTCCGCATAAAATTCGACAGGCCAGCGGCGTTCGCTTGCTCGTCGTGATTGACGCTGGCCATAGCCAACCCGGTCACCGGTACGAAGAACATCACCATGAAGATGCCGGTGAGCAAAGTAGGCCAGGCCATTTGTACGAAGGTGATGTCGGAATTAAACGTCCACATGCGCCACAGCATGATGCCGCCGAGGCCGAGCACGCCGAGGCAGACAATGAGCCGTGGATCGACCTTTTCGACCGCCTTGCCAACAAAAGGCGCCGAGAGCACGGCCAGGATACCCATGATCCCGGTCGCGTAGCCAGCCCAGGTAGCGGTGTAGCCCATGTTAGACTGCAGCCAGAGCGGCAGGATGACGATGCTCGCAAAGAAACCGCCAAAACCGACCGCATAGGTCGTCGCCGCGCCCACAAAGCCGCGGTGGCGAAAAATCCGCAGGTCAACGATCGGATTCTTCTCGGTCAGCTCCCAGATCATGAACGCGAGGAAGCCGACTGCTGCGACAATGCCGAGCACGCGGATTTCGGGCGACGCGAACCAGTCCTGATTGCGACCTTCGTCCAGCATGATCTGCAGCGCACCGACCCAGACAATCAACAGCGCAAGGCCGACCTTGTCGATGAAGGCTTTGGCTTTCGGATCGTGCTGACCGCGCATGAGCATAAGCAGCACGAACCCGGCGGCGGCCGCTACAGGAACCTTGATGAAGAAGATCCACTGCCATCCGTAATTGTCGCAGATGATGCCACCAAGGATGGGTCCGGCCACCGGGCCGACCAGGGTGGTCATTGCCCAGATGACGGTCGCCAGCGTCGCCTTCTCCTTGGGAAAGACGCGCAGCAGAAGCATCTGTGACAGTGGCATGATCGGGCCGCCGAACAGCCCGAGCAGAACGCGCATACCGAGCAGCATGCCGAGCGAACCAGACAGGCCGCAAAGAAGCGACACGACCGCGAAAGCCAGATAGCAGGTGATGAAGGTGCGCTGAGCCCCGAACTTCTTCGCGAGCCACCCTGTCAGGGGAACGGTGATCGCTTCTGCAACTGCGTAGGAGGTAATGACCCACGTCCCCTGCGTTGATGAAACCCCGAGATTGCCAGCGATCGTTGGCACCGAAACATTGGCAATGGTGGTGTCGAGCACCACGAGGAAATTGCCGAGCCCGATCAGGATCGCCGCCGCGTAGAGTTTCGCGCCAGTGAGCGGCGCAGTGGCCGGCTTTGCGCCGATAGTTGCAGCCATGGCTTTTACTCCGAAATATCGAGGTGTCAGGAAACTCGAATGTCGGCGTTCATCGAAAGGCCGACACGCAGCGGATGTGTCGCGAGTTCCGCCGGATCGAGCCGAATGCGAACCGGCAGGCGCTGGACCACCTTGATCCAATTTCCAGTGGCGTTCTGAGCAGGTACGACAGCGAAAGCCGCACCGGTACCGCCGGAGAAGCCGACAACGGTGCCATGATAGACCACCTTGTTGCCATAAAGATCAGAGGTAAGCTCAACCGGCTGGCCTGAGCGGACCTTGGCGAGCTGAACTTCCTTGAAATTGGCATCAACATAGGCGGCTTGAATCGGCACGACGACCATCAACGTCGCGCCAGGCTGAACCCGCTGCCCGACCTGGACCTGACGTCGCGATATGATGCCGTCGACCGGCGCGCGAATGATTGTGCGCTGAAGATCGACGCGTGCCTGGGCCAAAGCGGTGCGCGCGGCAAGCACGTCCGGGTTGGTGTCTATGGAGCTGTCCGGCACGAGCGCATGGTTTGCCTCGCGGCTGCCAATCGCCGCCTCGCGCGTAGCGGCTGCCTGAGCAAGCGCGGCCTGGGCCGCGTGCAAGTTCGCCGAAGCCCTGTTGTAGGCGTTGCGCATAGCCGTCAGTTCGTCGCCCGAAACGGCGCCTGTCGTAGCCAGCGCCTCGCGGCGCTGCAGATCGACGCGGGCTTTCTGATAATCCGAGTTTGCCGCCGCCAATCGCGCGTCAGCGCCCAGCTCGTCCGCCCGCCGCGCCGAGATTTGCGCCTGTAGACTGCTGTCGTTGGCGACGATGCCCTTCACGCGGCGAATGGTGGAGGCGAGTTCCGCCTCCGCCCGCGCCACCGCAATTCGGGCATCGGTGTCGTCGAGACGAACGAGCACGTCGCCACGGCGGACCTGCTGCGCATCCTGCACCAGGACATCACGAACCGGACCGCCGATGAGCGGCGTGACCTGCGCCACGTCGGCGCCGACATAGGCGTTATCGGTGACAGCGTGATGCGACGCCACCAGCCTGTCATATCCGGAGTAGGCACCGGCGATCAGGACCACGCCGCCGGCAAGTCCGATGAAGAGCCGCTTACGCTTGGCAGATCTGGCCGCGTCTTCCAATTCAGCGACGGCGGGATCGGGCTCGAAATTATGTTCAATGACAGACATGTGGAAATACTCCTGTTACGAGTTGAAGCCGCCACCGAGGGCACGGATGAGCGACACATCGAGGGCAAAGGCGCGGGTCTGCAGCCGTGCGACGGCAAGACGGGAGTCGAGCACTCCTTCCTCCGCCGAAAGCACATCGAGGTAGGTTGATAGGCCCTGGCGATAACGAAGGCGGGCGAGCCGGTTCGCTTCCTCGAAATCGGCAAGCGCGCGGCGCGAGGAGGCCAGACGCGATGCAAGCATTTGCTGACTGGCCAAGGCGTCGGCAGTTTCGTGAAGCGCCTGGGTGACTTGTCGATCATACAGGGCGACCGCTTCGTCATATTGACCCCGAGCCGTGCGATATTGCCCTTGGATCGCCCCCCCATGGAAAATGGGAAGGGTAACCGCCGGCCCCGCACTCCCGAAGGCCGAGCCGCCGGTGAACAGGTTGCCAAGCCCAAAAGCTTGCATTCCGATCAGGCCGGTCAGACTCACGTTTGGATAAAAATCCGCGCGCGCAACCTTGATGCGTTGCGCGGCGGCGTCTGCACGCGCCCTGGCGGCAGCAACATCGGGCCGGCGCCCGATCAGATCGATGGAAGCATTGTCAGGAAGTCCTTGCGCTTGCAGCGCCACGATCACCGGGCGGTCGATCGTCAGTGCCCGGTCCGGACCGGTTCCGATCAGTGCAGCGAGCGCGTTCTTGGCAAGCTTGATCGCTTCGTCGGTCGCCTCAAGAGCAGCCTGAGATTGTTCCAGTCGCGCCCGTGCCTGGTGCAATGCCGCCTGGCTGTCCAATCCTTCGCCGACGCGGTCCGTGATCAGCAAGAGTGTTTGCTGGCGAATGTCGATTGCCGATTGATAGCTGTCATGTTGTGCATAAAGGGCAGCAAGCTCGGCATAGGCTGACGCGATGCCCGTGGTGAGGGCGAGCCGTGCCTCATCAGCATCGAGGCGCGCTGCCTCCAGGTCGAGCCTGGAAGCATGCAAAGCGGCGCGGTTCTTGCCCCACAGGTCGAGATCCAACGAAATGCCGAGCCCTATTGAGCCCGTGTCGTTCCAGCCCCCCGGCACGATCTCGGCAGGAACACCATTATTCTTGCTGAGCTTGGTCTCCTGCGCGCTTCCAAAGGCATCGACAGCAGGGCTGAGTGCAGCACCGGCACGCTGCGACAAGCCTTCGGCCACGCGGATCCGTGCCGCAGCAACCGCCAAGTCGGGAGAGCCGCTCAGTGCCTCGCTGATCAAGCTGGCAAGCTGCGGATCGTTGTAGCGCTTCCACCAGCCGTCGGCAGGCCACGGGGATGATGGGCCAACCAGGGACGTACGCGAGGCAGCGCCGAGTTCCGGCGCCCGGGCCGATGGCAGTTCACCGAGGTTAGGGACGGAGGCGCATGCACTCGTGCAAAGGGCAAGCAGGAGAACCACGCGGCAACGCCGCGTCCTTAGAAAGCCAGCCATATCGATTGTCCTGAGCTATTAACCGTACTGTATGGTTTAGTTCCGATTCGCGGGGTTGTCAACAGATAACTAAACCGTTATGTACGGTTCAATTATGGACGGGAGTCGGATTATATGCGTGTAAAGAGTGCTGAAAAGCGGCGAGAAATCGTTGTCGCTGCGGCAGAGTTGTTCGTGAAGCTCGGTTATGAGCATACGTCGATGGCGGCGATATCAGACCGCGTCGGTGGCTCAAAAGCGACTCTCTATGGCTATTTCGCATCGAAAGAGGATCTGCTGCGGGCGGTGCTGGAATATGATGTGGCGAACGCGGCGTTACTCGTCTTCGAGGAATTCCCCACCAAAGGGGATTTTCAAGAAGGTCTGACGCGCCTTGGCATCCAGTATCTCACGGGGCGCCTAGCTGCCTTGCCAATCGCCAATGTGCGTACGCTCGCAAGCCTTCCGGCAGGCTCGACGATAGGGCAGGAGTTCTACGAAACAATCCTCGAGCCCGCCTGGAAGGTACTGGCTGAACATTTCGGGGCTTTGATGCAGTCAGGCCGATTGAGAGAGGCGGACCCGTGGATCGCGGCCATGCATTGGAAAGGTCTGCATGATGGGGAGCTCTTCGAGAAGCGTCTCATCGGCGCATTACGTCGCCCCGATCCAAAGGAGGTCAAGCGAGTAGCAACTCTAGCGGCTGACGCGTTTCTTAAGATCTACGGTCCGGAGAAAACAGCAGCGGATCACCAATGATGATGGACTGACCAGCAATGTCGTCGCGCTCTATCTTGCGCTGAAGGCTAAAGGCAATGACATCATGGTATGCGTTCCCGTCATGCTCATGACGGGTTTCGCCGAGGAGCTTGAACAGCACCACGGATCTCGAACATCGTAGTGCTCCAAAAACCGTTCAAACGTGCCGAACTCCTCGCGGAGGTGGAGCGGCATATTGGAGGTATCGCTGCACGACGCGACAAAGGATCAGGAAGTTGCCTGAGGGCGATTGCGCCTCACCGGCGTTTGGTGAGATCCTCGATATCGCCCTCAAGTGCTGTGGCGATCCGCTGAAGCACCTGGATTGAGGGATTGCGGCGTCCCGTCTCGACCCCGCTCAGATAGGTCTGGTGGATATCGGAGCGATGGGCGAGCTCCTCCTGGCTGAGCCCGCGTGCCCGCCGCAATTGCTGTACATTGAGGCCTACGCGGCGACGGACATCCATGGTCGACATCCGCGATGCCGACTTGACTTCTCGCCATAGACTATAAGTAATAAAGCGTAGAGATGGACGTGGTGAGGCGTGGAAACGCCGATCGCCGCGCCGGGATGGGGGATGGCGATGACGATGTCGGGGCGTAAGAACACGGAGCGGGTTATCCAGGACGCCGGGTTCGATCTGACCGGCTTCAACGAGATTGCAACCCAAGTCGCGGGCACCTGCGGCACAACCTTCCAGCCCGCCAAATGACCGCCATGGTTGAACCCGCATCTTTGGGACTCGGCGACCGGTCGATGGCGATATTCGACACGCAGCGCATCGGCCGCATGGGCGAACTGGTGGTCGAACTGGAACTGCTCAAGCGCGGCTGGATCGTCGGTAACTTCAACCACACCGTTCTGAACTCAGCCGGCTGGGATTTGTTCGCCACCAAGGGCGATCGTTCGGTGCGCTTGCGGGTCAAGGCCAAGCGGCCAAGCGTGGACTGCTTCCGCTGGTCTGCCAAGGCCGATGGCTCGGTGTTCCTGGGCCATAATGGTGCCAGCGATGATTTCGTGGTGGCGGTCAGCTTCGAGGGTGACGGCAACTACATGGTCTACGTTATACCGACGATCGTCGTCGAGCAAACGCTCAGAACGGAAAATGACAAATGGCTGTCGGGCATGAAAGCGAATGGCGAGGCACGCAAGCCGACCAGCATGCGCCACATCTATATGGATCATCAGGATGATGGCCGGCCCAGCCGCGGCTTTGCCACGCGCTGGGCCGGCTATCTCAACGCCTGGGCAAGCCTGGAGGCTTAATTGGCGCTGGGCTGATCCGGAAGGGTATTCGACGGAGCAACCTGCAATCCCTTGCGCGCCTTCGCCTCGGCTTCTCGACGGGCTAACTCGTCAATAATCCATTGTGCGATACGCTCGCGGCCATCGACGAACTCGATCAGCCCAAGCTTTTTCATAGAGGCGACCGTTTGGAGATGATCTATTATGCCTTGCCTGAGGGTTTCCGCGTAAGCCTGCTTCTGCTCCTCCTCCTCGCGCTGCCGGATGATTTCGTCCACCGTTGGCTGACCCATGAGACCAGACTTCTCATATCGATATTGGATGTCCTTGATCAGCTTGATCGCGTCGAGATCGCCTTTGGCCGCCAGCTCGATCAGCTTGTGATCGATGACCTCTCGCAGCGGCTTTCGAATAGCCCGCCCGTTCTTGTAACCAACCACCACCCTCGTCGCGAGCAACTTGTCGAGAGAATTGGCCCGCGTCGAGCCCTTTGGCCGCCCCTTTTTATTCGGTGAGGGACCACCCTTGCGGAACTGATGCTCGACCGGTGGCTTGCCTTTGCCGACCCGGTATGGGCGATCTGCGTAAGGAGAACGAGCCTTGGGTGTCGATCGCCGTTGCTGTGGATTGGACTCACTTCCGTTGTCGTCATTGTTCATATCAGCCCCCTGTGATTTGGAAATTGCTGTCAGCCGCGCGCTAAGTCGGAGAACCGCTGGCCGGTGGATTCGAGGATGGCGTCTTTGCCCGTCATCGCCATCCAGCGCGTGACCGCGACATCGATATAGCCGGGATCGATATCCATCCCGAAGGCGCGGCGCCCCGTGAGTTCAGCCGCAACCAAAGTGGTGCCGCTGCCCAAAAATCCATCGATCACGATCTCGCCACGGCGCGTAACATCTCGGATTGCATCTGAAACCATCGCGCAATTCTTGACCGTGGGGTGCAACGCGAGGTCCTGGCGCCTGGAGCCGCCGAAGCTATTTACCGAGGCATAGTCCCAGACATTGGTCCGGTTTCTACCGTGCCGGCCAAGCTCGATATTGTTGAGGTGAGGAGCGTCTCCCACGCGGTAGACGAACACGAGCTCGTGCTGGCTCCTATACAGTGAACCAAGTCCGGCATTCGATTTTCGCCACACGGCCAGGTTGAGCCGCTTGCCGTAGACGCTGTTGGCTGCCGCAAGCAATTCATCCATATGATGATGGTCCATGCAGAGGAAATGGACCGCCCCATTCTTGGAAACCGCCGCACAGGCGCCAAACGCCTTGGTGAGGAATGCAGTAAACTCAGCCGGGCTCATATCTCCGCTGGCATAGGCAAACTCACGATGTTTGATACGGCCGTTGCCACCGGCGTGGCCTACGTTCGCGACATTGTAAGGCCCATCAAGAAAAGCGGCGTCAGCGACTTCTCCGGCCATAAGCGCTATTAACGATACGCCATCCAGCAGATCAGCGCAGGTTGCGCGGTGAGGACCACAAATCCATGTATAACCGATCTGAGTTACCGGTTGCTCAGGCACGGCCGGCACGAAATCGTCGTCCGGATCATATTGAGCGATGCGGAGCACGTCGATCTCGCCGATCGAGAAACCGGTCAGCTCGAGGTCCAGCCCTTCGGCCTCGATCTCGGCAAGTTCGACCTTGAGCAAATCGAGGTCCCAGCTCGCATTCATCGCAATCTTATTGTCTGCGATCCGGAGCCGCCGCTCGGCAGCTTCCGATAGCCCACTGATCGTGATCGTTGGGACGGTCTCCAGCCCCAATTGCTTGGCTGCCAGATACCGGCCATGGCCCGCTATTATGGCACACGACGGGTTGCGCAGAATTGGATTGACGAAGCTGTTTGCTTCGATGCTTCCTGCGATCTGCTTTATCTGCGATTTGGGATGACTGCGCGCGTTGCGCGGGTCCGGCCGAAGATCCTCGACCCTGGTGTATCCGAATTCAATTTCAACCACTTCAACCTCCGAGTCCAAAGCGAGCCTTTCGGCCCAGTCAGTTTCCTCGGCAGGTGAGTCACATATGCCATCCGCAAAGTTCGGTGGCAAGATGTTTGAGCAAGGTCATAACAGTGAAACACATGTACCCAGCTCATCGACAAAGCTACGCTGTATCGCTCGATGTGTTTCGCTGTTATTTTTTGCATATGGATTGCTCCCTCTTTCTAAATATGGCAGAAAATAAGGGCTTCTTGAGCGGTAGCACTTCCAACGACGGCGATTATTCGCTGTTTTTTCGCTGTTATACGGGAAAACTCATCCAGAGACTGGTTCGCACCGGACTGCGTCGCGCACCACGCAGTCCATTAAATCCCCGGTCCCCGATAGCCCCCGCGAAGGCGTATGCGTTAGCCGCAGTTTTCCGCGGTTCTTCCGGCCTATCATTTTAGCGTTGGCAGCCAGAGACGCATTGGCGGCGGCGATGGTGCGCCAGAAGTGGCGCATATCTCAGAGGGCCGTTTTTTGGCTGTCAGGAAGTGGGTTCAGGCGAACCCGAACATCTTGCGCTGGGAAGGCCAGTCGAGCGGGATGGCATTGGCACGGATCAGCCTGCGGCCGGTGAGCTGGGGCGGCTGGCTGCCATCGAGGATGGCGCTGATCATGTCAGGTGCGAGCCAACTGATGCGCGCGAGGCCTTTAAGATAGCGCGGCGAATATTCCCGGATGCTGGGATGGAGATTGCCGGTCATGAGATAGTCCCGTGCCGCAAAACCCTGCGCGACCAGCTTGCAGAGAATTGGATCGGGGGAGGCTGCTCGATGCTCTGCGATCACCAACCGGACATCATTGCCGCGCCGTACCAGCTTCGAAGCCAGTGTGATCTTGTCCTCACCGATGGTTATGACGATCGCTGTTTCCTGAAGGTCGATCCTGACCTGCAATGCGATGAGCGCGCGCCGCTGCTCGACTTTTGAAAACTCGGGCAGTCGCTCAGCCAAGTTCTTTCGGTCGGCCAGCAGGTCGGCCAGCTCTTTTGCAGATGCCTGGGCGTTCTGGTCTGGACGCTGGTTGCGCAGATGATCGACAACCGTTGCGATCACCAACCGTTCGACCTCTCCAGCGGGCAAGCGCCAGACCTGATCTGTCTCTCCTGGTGCCAGCAGCGTCTGATAGTAGCGGTAGCGCCGTGATCCCTTGTTGGCATGCGATGGCGACATCAGCTTGCCATCAGGATCGAACAGCATCGAGGTCAGCAGGCTCGAGCACTTCGCGTTGCGGCCGAGCCTGCGATCCTGACGATTGGCGTCGAGGATGGCCTGGACCTTTGCGAAAAGGTCCGGATCGATGATCGCCTCATGCTGGCCATCATAGACCTGATCACGGTGTCGGACCTTGCCGATGTAGATCGGGTTGTGCAGCAGCGCTGCCAGCGGTCCTTTCGTGAAAGGGATGCCGCCCACCGTCTTGCCGTCGCGATAGGTCCTGCGCTTGGTGACGATGCCACGGTCGTAAAGCTCGTCGACCAGCGCACCAATCGAGCGAAGTTCGACATAGCGTTCGAAGATCAGCCTGACGGTTGCGGCTTCTTGTGCATCCGGAACAAGCTTTCGATCCTCGAGTGCATAGCCGATCGGGATGGGACCGCCCATCCACATGCCCTTGGCCTTGGAGGCTGCGACCTTGTCGCGGATGCGCTCGGCGGTCACCTCGCGCTCGAACTGGGCGAACGAGAGCAGGACATTCAAGGTGAGCCGTCCCATGCTGTTGGTGGTGTTGAACGCCTGGGTGACCGAGACGAAGCTTGCACCATGGGCATCGAGGATCTCGACGATCTTGGCGAAGTCGGCAAGGCTGCGGGTGAGCCGGTCGACCTTGTAGACGACGATGATGTCGATCTTGCCGGCTTTCACGTCCTCCAGCAGCTGACGAAGAGCGGGACGCTCCATGTTCCCTCCTGACCAGCCGCCATCGTCATAGCGTTCCGCAACAGCTTCCCAGCCTTCATGGGTCTGGCTCATGACATAGGCGGCACAAGCCTCGCGTTGGGCATCGAGGCTGTTGAAGCTTTGCTCGAGACCTTCATCGGTCGACTTGCGGGTGTAGATCGCGCAGCGCAGCGTCTGACGATCAGCCTTGCGCACCATTGCTCTTGCTCGACTTGAGGCCGAAGAACCTGGGACCGGACCACGCCGCTCCGGTGATCTCACGGGCGATCTGGCTGAGGCTGCGATAGCGGCGCCCATCATGTTCATAGCCTTCATCGCAGACCAGGACATGATAGGTCCGGCCATGCCATTCGCGCACCAGCCGTGTGCCGGGCTTCAACACGGGCGCAGCAGTGACGCCGCCCTCGCGAGCCCGGCTGGACTGCAATGCCGTGATCGTTTTCATGGCCGATGGTGCCAGGCCGCCATGAACCCGCTCCTGCAGTCGCCACGCAATAGCGCGGCGCATCAGGTCTGGCACCATATCGGGTGCGACCGTGCGGAAGACGGAGCGCCATTGTTCGCGCAAGGCGGAGGAGCTGCAATTGCGCAGCTCCTCCAGCTGGTCATCGAGCCGAGCCATGATCACGCTGCCTTCACGATCCGGTAGCAGCTGCCGGCCTCATCCTTGCTCCGGATGATGACATGGCCCTTCTTGCGCAGGCCGGTGAGCGCCGCCCGCGTGGTATGCGGCAGCCAGCTGGTCGCCTCCA
>Ga0163162_10004243_pt1 | contig 13788 bp, 7 predicted proteins | sample S55metaG_FD_115310 | JGI IMG/M metagenome (GOLD analysis project Ga0163162, IMG submission 115310) | Switchgrass rhizosphere microbial communities from Kellogg Biological Station, Michigan, USA - S5-5 metaG | ecosystem: Host-associated > Plants > Roots > Rhizosphere > Soil | place: USA: Michigan...
CGACGCCTACTCCAAATCCGTCGCCGTCACCGAGTCCGACGCCTACTCCGAATCCGTCGCCGTCACCGACTCCGACGCCTACTCCAAATCCGTCGCCGTCACCGAGTCCAGCGCCAAGCGATACTGTGCAATTCAGTGCTGCGAATTACACGGTAGGTGAAGGTGCAGGTAGCCTGGTCATCACAGTTAATCGCTCAGGTAACGTTTCCAATGCCGCTTCAGTTGTGTACGGAACGTTTGATGGAACAGCTTCCGAAAGAACTGACTTTACGACGGCCGTCGGTACCTTGCGGTTTGCACCGGGCCAGACCAGCAAGACCTTTGTTGTGTTCATTACTGACGATGCTTACCTCGAGGGCAACGAAATATTTACCGTTGGACTCAGCAATCCACAAGGCGTCAACAATGGCAGTCAGTCAACTGCGAGCGTGACCATAACTGATAATGATTTCGCTCCGTCACTGCTGAACCCGGCGGATGATGCAGCGTTTTATGTACGACAGCATTATGTCGACTTCCTTAACCGAGAGCCGGACCCGTCTGGTCTAAACTTCTGGACCAACGAAATCACCAGTTGCGGCTCTGACGCTAATTGCATCGGCATCAAACGTGTCAACGTCTCGGCAGCGTACTTCTTGTCTACCGAGTTCCAAAAAACAGGCTACATGGTCTATCTCATGCAGAAAGCTTCATTCGGTAACGTACCGCGTTACAGAGCTTTCATCGGTAACACCCAGGAAATTGGCAGGGGCGTTATCATCGGCGCTCCCGGGGCCGACGCGCTGTTGGAAGCCAACATAGTGGCTTTCATAGATGCATGGGTTAACAGTCCTGAGTTCAAGAGCCAGTACGATGGAATGAGTGACGCGCAGTTCGTCGATGCATTATTCAACAATGCTGGAATCGCCAGCCCTGCTGACAAAGGCAGCATTGTTGCAGCTTTGCAAGGAGGGACTGAGTCTCGAGCTTCCGTGTTGCGAATGCTGGTTGAGGACCCGGCTTTCCAGTCAAAGGAATTCAACTCGGCCTTCGTGCTAATGCAGTATTTCGGCTATCTAAGAAGAGACCCGGACGCAACTCCGGACAACAATCTGGATGGCTATAACTTCTGGCTGACCAAACTTAACAACTTCAACGGCAACTTTGTGAATGCCGATATGGTGAAAGCGTTCATCTCTTCGCTCGAGTACCGCGAGAGATTTGGTCAACCATAAAAGTCGCCGCGCTCTAAAGAATGCGATGACACGAAAAAGGCCCAACCTCCGCGTTGGGCCTTTTGCTTGACCGGCGCTAATTCCATTGCGACCCAAGAATACAATCCACAGGTTACGTCGATTACATAGATTCTTTGTTGGACGCCTTTGCGGCGTTCCTATTCTGAAAAGAGTACGGTTATTTTCCGGGTGAGGTGGACCGTGAGTGCCTGCCCATCGTGGTTCGATCACGGGTTACGATACTGGAGCGAATGTAATGATTTTTTGGCGACGGAGAGACCTGTACCTCGCTCGTGATTTCAGCGATGGCTGGATATTTCTCAAGCACCATTATGGTGATCCGCTTATTAAGAATCTCCCAGTAATCCGTCTTGTTGGGATAGTTTGCAAGTAGTGTTTCGATCTCTTTGGCGACTACAGTGAAGTCTGGATATTCTGAATTGGAAATACGCGCTTTGTAACGATAGCGAATCGTAATATTCAGATTGTTATTCTCACCCTGATGATCGATCTTGAAATCTTTGATTAAGAACGTGAATTCCTCTCTCAAGACTCCAGGCGAGGACTTAGCTGTGCTCGTCTTCTTCTGATTGTATTTCGTAACTGATGGTGGATTTTGGACTAGACCGATGCCAGCAAGAACTGTGTTGGACCATAGAAAAATCCCTAGTGCGGCCAGGCACAGCGCTGCAGGTCGCCTACATCGTTCGCGTGTCGTCAAGCATTCCCTCCCTGAAGCAACTTAGACGTTTCTGAGTGGGAACAATATTATCCGGTTCGCAATCATGGGCCAAACCGATGACGATACTCGGCCGATGTGATGAACGCTTTGACCATCTCCGCGTCCACGAAGTTGCCGAACTGATTCAACTTATTCAACCAGAAGTTGTAGCCTGAGAAGTCTGAATCCGGAGCGTCGTTCGGATTTCGTCTCAGATAACCAAAGTACTGCATTTGCACAAATGCGCGATTCAGCTCTCTTGTCTGAAACTCGGTATTCTGGGTGACGTCCAGCAGTGCTCGCCCACGCGCTCCCGGATCGCTCGCGGTTAGGGCAGTTCCAAACTCCGAAAGCGCTTTCATACGCTCGCCAGCCGACGGCGTGATTTGAGCGTGCAGATACAGCTTGTCTACATACTGCGTTGGCGTGTCGGTAGTCGGATACAACCCCACAAACTCGGGACGCGTGGCGAAGTCTTTCATGAACGCCTCAATATTATTGTTAAGAATCACTTGCCACTCGCTGCTGTTCGGGTCAACTATTACCCCGCGCTGCAGTGCCTGCGTATCGCGGATGAACTCCGTAAACTCAGGCATCCCATCCGTGGCCGGTCGATTCAATGCTGCTACATAAAAGCTGCGCACCAGAATTCCGGTTGACTGGAATTCGATTGACAGGAAAAACGCGGCCGAAACGTTGATTTGTTTCACTTCGGTGCATTGCGGTTTGGGTGTGCAGTTATCGATTTCGTTAACCCAGAACGCAAGACCCGCCGGATCAGCATCGCGGTTCAGGAAATCACGATAGTGCTGGCGAACGAACGTGGCAGTGTCGTCGATAGCATTAGGCGCTGCCCCGGGTGAGTCGTTGATTGTTACCGTCGCACTCGACGGCGCCGCCAATCCCGCATTAATTCCCGTCACGTTCGACAAGTTCACACCAAATATTTCAGGTCCCTCAGTGTACGAGTCTTGAGTGACGGGTATAACAAAGGTCTTTTGCGTTTCGTTTGGACCAAACTGCATCGTGCCTAGCGTCAAACCGAAGTCGCAACGCGCTGAGGCAAGACCACTGTTCAGTGTGCCGCAGTCGTTCGATGAGCCTGTGTCGCTGGTTGTATAGTCAACACTCACTGCACTCGACAAATCACCACTACGATTCACCGTAATCGTCACAAAGCCCGTACTCTCACTTACGTTATAGTTCGATTGGCTCAGGCTGATCTGTACTGCATGTGTAATCGCAAAGCTCTGCGCCACACTCGGCGCAGCATTGAAATTCGCGTCGCCAGCCTGAGCTGCGGTGACCGTGCATGAGCCTATGCCGGTAATGTGCACAGTGTTTCCAGAAATCGTGCACTGTCCGGTCACGGTAAAGGTAACGGGCAGCCCTGAAGTGCTGGTTGCATTCACCGTGAAATCGGGATCGCCAGTGTGCTTCTCAGGTAGTGGTCCGAAGTTGATCGTTTGATCCGCCTTTGCAATGCTGAACGATCGCACGACGTTGGGCGCCGGATTGAAGCTCGCATTGCCCGCTTGCGAAGCCGTAATGGTGCACGAACCGGCACCGGTGAGATGGACCGTGTTGCCACTCATCGTACAGTTACCCGTTGGAGTGAACGTCACGGTAAGGCCGGATGAAGCAGTAGCGTTTACGTCGAAATCAGCATCACCAAAAGTCTTGTTTGGCAGTGGATTTGGATTAAAAGTGATAGTTTGATTTCCCGGGAGGTTGGTCAAAGCAAAGTTAGCGATCTGCGTACCTCCAGCTAGACTTGCTACAACGTTGTAGATTCCGCCGATGTTATTGGCCGTGAAGGTTGGTGAAGTAGCAACGCCACTTCCATCAGTGTTCACGGTGGTTGGACCAGAGAACGAACCACTCGCGCCACTAGCGGGTGGAGTAAACGTTACTGAAATACCACTTTGGTTAACACCGGATTCTTTTACAGTCGCCTTAAGCGGTAATGCGAACGCCGTATTGATAACGGCGGATTGGGCCGATCCTCCAGTAGCAGTAATCAAGTAGTTTGTTTCGACTGCGCCAAGGTCAAACTTAGCATCGACTACGCGACTGAACCCTCGCTGATCAACAGGTAATGTCTCGGCTGTAATGGTGTCGCCGTCGGCATCAAGAGTGTCTTGAGGAAGACTCGTACCATCGTCCCCGGCGTTGATGGCTGGACTGCCCGGCAGAGGCAGCATAGTCTCAGTTGGACCACCATGGTTTGCCAGAGGTGATATGTTTGCACTCTGGTTGAGGATGTTGTTGGCACCAGTGATTATGGCTCCCGCAGTTGATCCGATTAAGCTAAGGTCAGAATCGAAATTCCCGGAGAGGTCGATGCCGCTACTACCCCCAGCAGCCACGAAATTGCCTGCAACAATTGAGTTCTTGAGTGTGGTATTACTTCTTTCACCGGCTATAATTCCTCCGCCGTCACCGCCAGTTGCACCTGCGCCGCCAGCACCGGTCTGATTAGCGCTTATCGTGCTGTTAATAACTGTTAACGTTCCGGCGTTAGCGATACCTCCACCGTCGCCACCCTGAGTAGCAGTCGCGGCTGAATTCCCACCGGCGCCTGTCTGATTGCCACTGATGGTGCTATTGACGATGGTCATTGTGCCGCCGTTAGAAATGCCACCGCCCTCACCGCCTTTGCCGGCCCCGCTGATGCCGGCCCCGCCATTTCCTGTTCGATTGCTGCTGATGGTGCTGTTGACGATATTCAGAGTTCCGAAATTAGCAAGACCGCCACCAGATCCTCCGATACCACCGGCACTATTGCCTGCTCCAGTTTGATTCCCCTTGATAGTTACATTCTTTAGATTGAGCGTTGCGCCCGGATTGTTGAAGATGCCGCCGCCGACGCCTCCGGAACCATTATCCGAGTCCTCAGCGCCAGGAGCTGTTTGCCCATTCGTGATGGTTACGCCGGAGATATTTACGGTTGAGCCGCTTGAAATTTGGAAGATGCGGAACTGAGCGGTTTCGAGAGCAGTATTGCGCGCGATGCTGAGCAAGTTAGCTCCTGGACCGGTGATGGTCAGGTTCTTATCAATTAACAACTCGCCTGTTGTCAGCGCGATTGTTGCTGGTCCACCCGAGGTCAGAGCTGGTGCAAAAGTTATGGTCGCGGTTGGACAAGCACCGAGGATCGCATCACGCAGACTTCCTGGTCCACTGTCAGCGGTCGTAGTCACAATGAGGTTTGATCCACAAACAGTAAAGCTCGTGGGATCGCCCTCATCCTCGGTTGTTGGGTCGTCGGTCGCGCTGCTCGATTCATTCGTACCATTACCGTCGGCATCAAAGAAAACTGTCCCCTGGTTCGAGATTGTCGAACCAACGGTGTCTGAGTTGATTTGCGCATTAATGTTAATGGTAACTGAGCTACCTGCGGGAATGGTGCCATTCCAGGTTGCGGTGTTTGTTGCAATCGAGGAGACTGCCGTTCCGCTCGTCGCACTGGCGGAAACTAATGTGAGACCTGCGGGCAGGACATCGGCAAACTCATTGCCGGGATTGTCCAGTTGCGTAGAGGTGCCAGAATTCGAGAGCACCACGGTGTAAGTGATAATGTTACCGGGCGAGAAAGTCCCGCTAACTGTCTTGGTGCCGGAGACGTTGGCGGGCGAGAGGCTGAACCCGATCAATTCGAGTTCAGTCAACTGCGTAGAGTTAGCAGTTGCGCCGTTCCTTACACTAGCTACTAAGAATCTGTACGACTTAAATGAATTCACATTGGTGAAATTGATTTGGGCTCCCAGGCTCGTACGGCCCGGATCTACAGCCAGACCGGATACACCGCTGTAGATCTGAGTCCAGGTCGAGTTCAACGTTGTCGTAGCATTCAAGTCATCTGTGCCCTCGAGGGTCACGGTCAGTGGATCGCGTTCCGGGGCATCGTTGGCGGATCTGATCTGGAATCCAGTCACCAGACTCCCCGCCGGTTGGGGCGTCACGATGAAGCCACAATTGGTTTCCTGAAAGTTCAGAAACTTCGTGACTGTGTTGTCATCAATGGCGTTGGACGCCTGTTCCTGTGCAGGAGAATTGTTTGCTCCCGGCGCGGTCCCGATAGTAGTCAGAGTGGATGTGGAGGATCCTGAAGTTGCAGCCACACCAACAATGGGATTGCCCGGCGCTGTTATATCTGCGATGGCAATTGTCGTTACAAACAGCGCGGCGAAAACCAACAGGACAACGATCAGCCCGCGAGGTGAGAAGACGGCAGAATTGAGTCGATGGATGAAACGACGAAAACTATAAGTGAGACGTAAGCGAGTCGGGTAACGCATACGAGGATTCTCCTGGGCAAAGATTTAGCGAGCAGTTAACGGCTTGACTTAGACACACGTGGCGGACAACAAAACCACCTGTTTTCTACCTGGATGCCTTGTACCGTTCGGCTCAGGCTTAATTTGATAGCCAGTCCGACATTGCGTCAGAGCTGATGGAAAGCCAGATGCCAAACGAACATTATCAGCGTGCCTCGCGTGCAAGCCGACAATCCTGGGGAGAATGCTAAAAGATCGAGTTATGAACTCTTTTCTGAAGCGCGAAGGATGAATTTGATTGGGAGGATACAACTGGTGCTCCAGCCTTGTAAAGGTTCACATCGAGGCTGGCAGAAGAATGCTCGCTGGCGACAAAGGGGTATCTTCGCCTCGGCTTGTTGAATCCGTTGATTACGCTGCTGAACACTTTCGCCGCTCGCTATTGTTGCGAACAGTTAACACTTTGAGTGTACCATCCGGTCGCTTCGCTCGCCGTACTGTACTAATCGCTCAAGGCTGGCCCACTAAAAAGCAGAACCAGGTCACTGCCGCGTGATAGCTGTCAAGTGCTCTTAATGGTCCAACCAGTCAGTGGTTTGACAGTCGCACAAACCGGACCTCCATCTCGTGTTCTGCCATAGATTGTAATTTCCAGAACACACCCCGATTTTTTCGTGGCACTCTTGATGAGTTCCCAGGTGATATCTGTTAACCCTATCTTCGCTCTTCTGGTCCAACACGAATCTCTTTGGCCTGCACACGTTCCGGAATTGATATAAACAAATCTGGTTGCCGGTGGACCTTGAACAAAGGGGCCTAGAAAGTTCGGGCTCCCATCAGCGCGTTCCTGTACCCGCACCGATAAATCGAACGACAAATTCGCGCCGTTTGCCAGCAATGGACTAACAATTTCGGACTTGCCTTTTTGAATCGCAAAGAGGACTCCTGCAGGCGGCTCGATAAATGTGATGCGAAGCGGTAACAGTGTTTCAGGTTTTGCCATTCTTCAATCCCGCGCGTTAATAAGTTGCAAACTCTTACTCACCGATGATCTTCACCAGTACTCGTTTGCGCCGGCCGCCGTCAAACTCACCATAGATAATTTGTTCCCATGTGCCAAAATCTAAGCGGCCCTCCGTGATCGCAACCATTGCTTCGCGTCCCAGCAGATGCCGTTTCATATGTGCGTCGACGATATCTTCACCGATAACTTCGTCGCTATATTCACCCACCGATAAGACTGGGGCCAGCTTCTCTAACCACACTTGATAATGCCTATAAAGGCCTTCCTCCTCGTCATCAATAAAAACGGATGACGTGACGTGCATCGGATTTACGAGCACGAAACCCTCGCGTATGCCGCTCTCGTGTATACATTCTTTGACTGTGGTAGTGATATTTAGAAAGCCGTGACGGTCCGGCAACTCAACTGGTATTTCTTTCCGGTAGGTCTTCATAACTCCCTTCCCATCCTGACTAATGATAGTCAAATTAAGGGGGATCAGGTTTTAATGAATGAACGCTAATCAACGCTTGGTCAATTCTAAACTCTGGCAGGGCATTAGCGGCAACTCTCTGCATCACTCAAGACCGCAAACAGAATCCAACGCCGAAGGTGTTCGCAAATTCCAGCCCAGGGTTGAGCTTTGGCAACCCTGGGAGAAAGATGTTCCGGTATCCGATCAACGCCGAAGGTGTTCGCTAACGCAGCAAACCCTTTTCAGGAACCCTCAACCATCACCCACTAGATCCCAGGGTTGCCAAAGCTCAGCCCTGGGCTGCGGTTGCCAACTCCTTCGGTGTAAAAATCTGATCAGGAAGGCGAGGTACATTTTTGCATGGCCTGAATCTAACTTCAGGCGTAAAATTGGCGCCAGAAAATACCACTCAGACAGGAACCAATCAAATGGACAATCCGAAACAAAACGAGTCGGAAAAGGATCAATATGATCCCACTTCAGCACCGACACAGGCGTTGCCTCGCATCCGTCCAGAGGCTACAACCGATGACTCGGCGTTTAAGGAGGGTCAAAACCGCGTCCTAAGAATGATCGCGACCAATGCTCCCCTTGGCGAGATCCTTGAAAACCTTGTACTCCTGATTGAAGATCAATCGCCAGGTATGCTTTGCTCGGTGTTACTTCTGAGTGACGATGGCGATCACATTCAACACGGCGCCGCCCCGAGTCTCGCACCTCAATATGTTAAGGCAGTGGACGGCTCTCCAATTGGTCCAAAAAATGGATCGTGTGGAACGGCTATGTATCGAGGCAAACCGGTAATTGTCACCGATATGTTCGAGGATCCATTGTGGGAGGATTATCAGGACCTTGCCAGAGGAAGTGGTCTGCGCGCGTGCTGGTCAACACCAATACTATCGACGCGCGGTAAGGTGCTTGGATCATTTGCAATGTATTACCGCGAACCTCGAACTCCGACGGGCGAAGAAGCACATCTCACCAGCGTAGCCACTTATATTGCCGGGCTTGCGATCGAACGTAAGGCGACGTCACAAGGCTAAATGCTAGCCTCTTCTGGATGAAGGAATAGAAACCAAGATTTTTTCAGTACATTTCGCTTTCCCTGCCACGACAACGTAACGTCTTCCTCAATTAAATGAACGCTGAAGAGTTGACTGTGTCTCTGCGTCACTCTGCGAATCCTCTGCGTCACTCTGCGACTTTACGACGAATGCGCATTAACGAGACGCTGACAGGATCGCAGAGGAACGCAGAGGATTCGCAGTGAGACGCAGAGAGTGTGTGTGCGCGCGGGTGAAATTGAAAACCGGTTGACTTTTTGGTCAACCGGTTTTCGGGAAAGCTGATGACTGGAAAGCGGCGGTGGACCGCCGCACTCCAAATCACGGTCCAAAGCGTTGGCGGTACTCAGGAGAGTCGAGGAACGCCTTCACCATATCGGCCTGTTCAAAGTTTCCACCAAATGTATTCAACTTGGTCAGCCAGAACTGGTAACCACTGTCATCAACATCTGGCGCGTCCGTTGGATTCCTGCGGAGATAGCCGTAGTACTGCAGTAAGACGAACGCCGCATTGAACTCAGCGTCTCGCACTGAGGTCGAATCCGCCACGCTCCGCAAAGCTGCCACTCGGCCACTCGTGCCCCCGGCTCCAAAGGCAGTGATTGCTGCTGTAGTCTCCGCCCCTGTTAGAACCACATCCGCAGAGGTGGCAAGAGCTGCGACGTACTGTGCTGCAGTTTGTGACAGTGGGAATCGAGTTATGAATGCTGCGCTCTCGACAATCTGCGTGGCATACGCTTGTTTGTTAGCTTCCAGTAAAGCCTCTGCACCAGGTTGTCCGATAACGACTCCCCGGCCCACTTGTTGAGCATCGTGCATGAACTGCACGTACGGCATTCGTGAGCTCGCACTCTCAGACTCTTTTCCGAACGCGGTGCGCTGCAGGCGAATAACACCAAACCCTGTTTCACCGAACTCGGTTGATAGGAAGAAGGCTGCTGAAACGTTCTGTCGTTTAATTTCGATGCAGACCGGATCGGCGCCGCACGAAGTTATTTCGTTGGTCCAGAACGCCGCACCACCAGCATCAGGCTCTCTATTAAGGAAGTCGTGATACTGCTGACAAACGAAAGTCGCGGCATCGTCGATCGGGTTAGGTCCAGGTACCAGATCGTCATCCACGATCGTGACCGTACTCAAGCCGCCACCGGCCAGAGTGCCAGAGCTCAAATTACTCAAAGTGATATTGATGGTTTCATTCGGTTCAACGAATGAATCTTCGTTGATCAGAATGGGAATCACCTTGCTCGTTTCACCCGGAGCAAAGGTCAAAGTTCCCGAAGCGATCTCATAGTCAGACTTCTGAGTCGCCGTTCCATCGCTGGTCGCGTAATCAACTGTAACCGTGCCCGACCCTGGATTTACTCGCGATACAGTGACGTTGGTTGCGGTACATCCTTCAGTACCGTTCACGTTAGTCGCACTGAACTGGATTGTGTCGACATTAACTCCACCAGCACAGTTGAACGCGATGATATTTCCCTGTTCATTGCCCGTAGGTACGCCAGCGGGTGTAGAACCAGTGAGATTGCGACTGGTACCACCTGGCCCAGTTACAAAGATCAGGAATCTCTTCCCGAGGTTTGGTCCTCCAAAGTTGAACTGAGCCGTAATAATGTTATCCGTACTAACCACAAAGCTGGTGGCGTTGATCACATTTCCCGGATTGCCATCTTCAACCGCAAAGACCGATGTCACAGGTCCTGGTGAATTGAAGTTGACTCCCGAGATTGAGACGTTCTGGACCACACTACAGTCTCCGGTAGTTTGCGTGACACCCAGGACAATTGGAGCACGAGTCCCCGGTGTGAGAGATCCAGCGGCCGTTCGGGTGAATGGTCCAAAGATATTGTTATCACCTGACAGAAAAGTGGAAGTCAGAGTGATAATGCCTGCTCCACCGAAGGCACTAAACGGGAAGGCTGTTCCCGCGGCAGTAGCCAAAGGAGTCATTCTCGCCGTGACCAAATTCTTACTTACCGGCGTAACATTGGTTAGCGCAAAGACCGCTTCGGGGATGCTATCTCCGTTGTTATCCACGCTATATGTAATAGCTGTCGTAACAGTCTTGCCGGGTCTGGTGGTGGGTACGCCTGGGGCCGGAGGTTGGACTCCATTTTGACAAACTGTAGTGACCTCGTTCGGGAAGAATCCGCTGCCCACGACGAGTACATCTACACCACCAAGCGCATCGAGTAGATCTGTACCAGCGTTCGGCGTAAAGCCGACTGGCAACGCTATGACTTGCTGGATAAACGGATTGGCTGGCGGAGCGCTGCCTACTCCAAAGAGATCAATCCGCTCGCGATTAGGATCTGGCTGATCCGGATGTTGGCCATCGGTGGGATTATTTCCTTCAAAGCGCAGATCGAAATCTGGTTTTGCCTGAAAGACATTAGAGTCTACGTCGACGTGTGCATTTACGCCGTTATTGAAATATTCAAATACGGTAGGTTCAGTGCCCTCTCCAATAATTCCGGGCAGGATTCCTCCCGTTTGTCCACCAGGCAAAACACCAAATGGTGAACCATCCGCAGCAACCGCCAACTGAGACAGATTCTCCTCACACAAACCAGGAGGATTCAGGGGGGCGAGATTACCAAGTGAATATCCCGTCAACACCGGTGAAGCCGGTGACCCAATCAAATCCATTCGACCATACACAAACGAGATGAAACCGGAACCAGATGGTCGCGGTAATTCGGCCGCCGGACCAGCACCATTGACTGGAGCAGGTGCGAACCGGCGGTCCGTTGGGCCTTCTTGCAAGTCAAAAGGCACTGCGTTGTTTCCGATTGGATTAGCCGGGTTTAGAGGCTTATCGGAGTTTTCGTCGATTGAAGTGCCATCGTCATAAAGTGTGGCGCTGAATGTGTTCGCGGTACCGCCTTCGGCAGCGCTGCATTGCTCGTTACCAAACGAGGTAACGTTTATGTAACGGATCTTAAAGGCATTAACATTTGAGAATCCCAATGCGACCACAGGGAAATTTCCAGTATTGGCGCCACGCGAAGCCGGATTTAAATCGGCCCAGGCAGGTGCAATCTTCGTTAACCCTTGTCGAAACTCAAGAATCGTGCTCGAAAAGTCGTCATCGCCTTCCGTGAAAGTGATGCTGCCATTGGAATTTATGAAGAATGCATTCCAGACAGATGCCGCCGAACCAACAGGGCCTCCAAAGCTGAATTCGAACCCACCATTGAGCGGACCGGCGAGCGGGAAGCCTCCGGAGCCACCATCATCATCACCGCGGAATGGGGTGTTTTGATCATCCCCGCCAGCCACCTGGTGCCCAGGATCAAAAAGATCAAAGAACAATGGTCCGGCATGATCGTCGTCTCCTAATATCGGTTGACCGGCGGTCATACCAAGGGTAACGCCTGGGCTCATTGCAACTGGAGCGAGACGGTTGGTGTAGCGAAGGAAACCACGGGCCAGTCCAGAGATGCCCATAGGCGTGGCTGTAACTGAATCGTTGGGAGCCTGATAGAAAATATGATCGAAGCGATCGGAATCACCATCGCCCTGGTTTCCGCCACTCGCGGGTGGCACAGGTGGATTATCACCCCGGAAGTCGACATAGTCGGCTCTGCGATCCTCTGGTTGTCGATCTTCGAACCCGAGTATTTCAGAGAACGACGGTGAAGGATTATTGAGTGCGCCGCCAGGAGTACCTCCTGAAATTACAAACACCGTTCCTTCCTCGTTAACAGTGATGCCCGAGTAAATATTGAAGTCGATCTGCATCGACAACTTCAAAGTGTTTGTTGGCGTACCAGCGATCGAGGCGAGCGGCGCAGTTGTTGTTCGGATATCAGCTCCATTGCCGAGTACAAACGCACGCCAGCGAACAGTCGTGCCCGGTCCAGCCGCGTCCGCAATGCCATCCCCGATTGGCATCGAACCGTCGGCGCCTCCCGTCGGCGATGAGCATCTACTCACTGCTCCGGCAACGTCCGCGAATGTCATAATCATCGAAGGCAGACCATTGGGAAACGCACCCGGAGCCTTGAACAATCCCTGCGCTGGATTTGAAGTGCCGAGATTTGATGCAGCTGTCGCTGCATAAATGGCGTTGCCTGGTCCAGCGGCAATCGAAGTGATGTTGCCGAACACACCGGACGCACCCGAATAATTCGTAAGTTTGACTTTCCCGTTACCAACCGCTAGCGGCCCCTGAGTAATGGTCGATATTTGGTTTCCATCAAGACCGGGAATGTCTGAGATGTAGCGATTGATCTGGCCGGGATTACCACACGATGTATGGGGCATTTCAGCGGCCTTGAAGATCGCTCCACCAGGACCACCAAGTCCGGTCACCGGATTGACATCGGCCAGATCGACCAGTGAAAAATAGAGACTGCCGTCATCATCCACGGCCAATCCGCCAACGTTTGGTGCTGAGGTGCGAGCAATTTGACGAACTTGCGGCGCAAGGAACTCGGTAACTCCAATCTCAAAAATGTGGAAGGCAAATATTCTGGTTCTAATTTTTTGACCCTGGCTGTTTGTCGCACATCCAGTGCTCTCCATTGTCGATACATAAATCACTTCGCCAACAGTTCCACATAGGGCGGGATCAACGTCTGACAAGTCGGCCACCGGATTGACCGCTATACCAGTAATGGTTAATTGCGGGTCAGCACAATCGGCCGGTGTTGGATTTTGAATCGTGAATCCACCATTAGTACCAGTGTTGACTAGCGTCGGGAGATTTACATTGAAACTAATGTCCGACAATGGGTCTCCAGCAGTATCAAACTGGAAGGCCAGGTTTCCAATCGAATCCGCTGAGTAGTAGCTGTTGAAATTATGGCCATTTGCGTGAGTGTGCTCAGAGACTGCCGAACGAATAAATACATCGGTTGGTGGCGCAGGTAGTTTTTCGTCGATCTTTGCCGATCGATCGGACGTCATATCTTCGCGACCATCCCAATCGGCGAGTAGCTGAACTTCAGACTGTTGAGTATTTGCTCCACCGACGTCTGTAATTAAAGCAGCGGAGAGAGCACTGCGCGGATTCAATATCGC
>Ga0163162_10004244_pt1 | contig 13784 bp, 10 predicted proteins | sample S55metaG_FD_115310 | JGI IMG/M metagenome (GOLD analysis project Ga0163162, IMG submission 115310) | Switchgrass rhizosphere microbial communities from Kellogg Biological Station, Michigan, USA - S5-5 metaG | ecosystem: Host-associated > Plants > Roots > Rhizosphere > Soil | place: USA...
ATGGCCCATGGCGCAACGCGGGCCGCACCCGGACGAACGTCGATCACAAGCGGTTGCGTGTAGTCGAACCACGTGTCGTCGAGCACGATGGCAAACATCGCCGTGTCGTCGCCTGCGCTGTAGGCGGCCCGCTCCTCGCGCGCGAGCCGCCGCCGCGAGAGACCGCGCATGCGCTGCCGGACGAGCGTCGGCAGATGCGGGCGCGACGCGATCACCGTCTCGTCGACCCATGCGCCCGCGTCACGCTCGCCCGCATCGGCGGGCATGCGCAGCCCGACCACCAGTTCCTTCTGCAGCGTGCCGCTGTCGAATGGCGGTCCGATCCAGAATCCGCCCGCCTCCTCGGCAAACTGGCGTACGCGATACCCCTCGCGCACCGTCGAGAGCGCGTCGTCGATCCATTCGAGCAGAGGGTCGAACGATGCCAGCAACTCCATGTAGTCGAACGGCGCGAACACCGGCACGCCGCGCTCCGGGCGCAGGCCCGCCAGCGCGCCCGCCATGCCGGCCAGAACGCGATGCAGATCGAGTGGATGCGCGGCGCGGGACAGGAGCGCCGCCTCGAGTTCCGGCAGACGCATCCACAGCGCGGTCAGTTGACGCTCGATCTGGGCGGCATCGTCGAGTTCGCCGGCGTGCCGCGCGGCGCCGAGCCGGCCCGCGAGAAACACGCATTTCTCCCGCGCCCGCAGCAGCATGCGCATCACGCGCTGCCCGAGCAGCGTATCCGGCCTGACGAGCGGGCACGGCGCGACATACTCGGTCAGCGCGACACCACCGCCCTGTTGCCTCAGTCGCATCAACGGCAACCGGTCGTATTCCTGGTTGCCGAGACCGGTCATCAGATGCAGACGCGGCCGCCACGTCGTGATCGTCGCCGGATCGGCCCCCGCCGTCAGATCAGGGACGTCGTTGCTCTGCTGCTGCAGGTAGCGCGCGCCGCGCTGGTCGAGCTGGCCGCCGCGATAAAGCGGCGGTACCGCCAGATAGACCGTGACGGTCTGCTCCGGCGAGCTGAATGCCTGCCTCACGTCCACCTGCAGCACGGGGTCGTCCACGGTGTGGCGGATCGGCAGGCCGTCCGCGAGAATGGCGTCGAGCGCCGTGATGCGCACCAGGCCTTCGGTGAGCCCGGCTTCTTCCTGCTCGAGCGAGAGCACGCCCCAGAATTGCGGCCGCGCCGCGCCCGCGAGCAATGCCGCATGACCGGCCGCGTGCAGCGCCTGCGTCTGGAAATGTTGCGGCAGCAACGGCATGCCTTCAAACCAGCAGATCGGATCGGGAAACAGGTTGCGCATGATGGTTAGTCCGCCGGTCTTGCCGGCTTCGTGGAGCCGCGCGCGGCAGAATTCATCGTTCGCTCTGGCGCGCCAGCAACTGCAGGTCCTGGTCGCCCAGCTTCAGCAGCGCCTTCGCGGGGCCGCCGTCCAGCCGCACGCGATGCGCGCCCGGCGTCTGATAGTCGGCGAACACGAGCACGCCCGCGGCGCGCTCGCCATCGAACGCGAACGGCGCTTCGATGATCTGCTGCCCGGGCACGACTTCATACGACAGCACGCTGAGTTCTTTCGGATAGTCGCGCCGCAACTGCTCGCGCTGCGCGAACCATTTTGCAGACGGCAGACCGAGCAGCATGTCGAACAGTTGAGGATTGCGCACGAGGACCGCATCCACGGCAATCGGCGTATCGAGATTCGCCTGCGTGGCAACGTCGATCGACAGCGTATCCACGTTGACACGCGGCAGGGAACTGGAGCAGCCGGCCACGCACAGTGCCGCGAGAAGCGGCATCGAGCGCCAGGCGGCCATAAGCCGGTCGCGCCGGCTGCCGGCGCGTCGCAACGCGATGATCACTTGGCTACCCCTATCACTGTGTCCGTTGTTATGCCGAAGGCAAAGCCGGCATGCTCTTTCTTTGATTCTCTTTCTAAGCATTGCGCCTCGGCGGCGCACGAGCGCCGCGCGTAGTCTACAAGTACCGCCATGCGTACCGCAATCTCCGCTTGCAGAAAAAACGCGGCTCAAAAAACGGACGGGCCGCTTGCGCCTGCTTTCCCTCTGCATTTGCCCGACCGCCAGAAAGCGGTGCAATGCCCTTCAATAGACCGGTATCGTGCGTCACGCAAATTTTGTTTGAAATTCGCTGCGGACTATCGTAGAGTCATTTAAGTCAGATGTTTATGCCGCTGGCGGATTTTTTCAAGTTCCTTTTGCAAATCCATTAGCCGCGGCATACCGGGAGCAGATGCGTGGGGCGGGGCAACGGGTGCCCTTTTTGTGCCGACGTACGCGCCAATCCGGTGCAGGCATGCGGTACGACGTTGCAGTACAACGTATATGCAATTGTTCGGGCGGCTGCATGGTTGTCTGCTGCATCGGCGCTGTAAGCCGGGCAGCGGAAACCGTGCTTATCGCAAAAGAATAAGAAAGGCAAAAAAAAACGCTGCACTACGCATTCAAAGCAATAAAAGAAGATTCCCGTTGAGGTGACCATGTCCGACAGTACCCAGCATTGGTTCGAAAGGAACCGTCCGCCGCGCGTGCAAATCACGTACGACGTCGAAACCGGTAATGCAATTGAAAAAAAGGAATTGCCAATGGTAGTCGGCGTACTCGCCGATCTATCAGGTAATCCGGAAAAGCCGCTGCCGAAAATGACGGAACGTCGTTTTGTGGATATCGACCGCGACAATTTCAACGAAGTAATGAAATCCATCGGTCCGCGCGCTACGCTGCAGGTGGATAACACGCTCGCCGCCGATGGCAGCAAGATCAATCTCGCGCTCAAATTCGAGCACATCGACGACTTCGACCCGGTGCGCATCGTCCAGCAGATCGCGCCGCTCAAGCAGCTCTACGATGCGCGGCTGCGCCTGCGTGACCTGCTCACGAAGCTCGACGGCAACGACGAGCTCGACAAGCTGCTGCAGGAAGTGGTGCACAACACGCAAGGTCTTGCGGAGATCAAGTCCGCTCATCCCGCGGATGCGCCGGTCGCGCAGCTGCCTGCGCCGGAAGGTGGTGACGCCCCCGCCGGCGACGTGCCTGCCAACTAAGCCCCGCATCCGAGGAGAAGCCGATGTCCGAGATTCAAGCCGCGGCTGCGCCCGCGCAAATGGAAACACTCACCCTGCTCGACCGCATCGTCCACGAAGGCCGCATGGCCCACGACGAGGAGCAGCAGCAGCATGCGCGCGAGCTGCTCGCCGAATTCGCGCTGCAGGTGCTCGACAAGAACATGACGGTGAGCCGCGATACCGTCGCGATGATCAATGCGCATATCCGCAAGATCGACGAGCTGATCAGCGAGCAGCTCAACGCGGTGCTGCATCACCCTGACATGCAGTCGCTCGAATCGTCGTGGCGCGGGCTGCACTATCTCGTGAAGAACACCGAGACCGGCACGCGGCTCAAGCTGCGCCTGCTGAACGCGTCGAAGAAGGATTTGCAGAACGACCTCGAAAAGGCGATCGACGTCGACACGAGCGCGCTCTTCAAGAAGATCTACGAAGAAGAATACGGCACGTTCGGCGGCCATCCGTTCAGCCTGCTGATCGGCGACTACTACTTCACGCGCCAGACCCCCGACATCAGCCTGCTCGAAAAGCTCGCGTCGGTGGCGGCGGCCGCGCATGCGCCGTTCATCTCGGCCGCACACGCGCAACTGTTCGACATGGGCAGCTTCACCGAACTGAGCGTGCCCCGCGATCTGTCGAAAGTGTTCGAAACGATCGACATGCACCGCTGGCGCGAATTCCGCAAGAGCGAAGACTCGCGCTATGTCGCGCTCGTGCTGCCGCACGTGCTGATGCGCCGTCCGTACCATCCGGACAGCAACCCGGTGGAGGGCATGAACTTCACTGAAAGCGTCGACGGCACGGATCACTCGAAATACCTGTGGGGCAACGCGGCCTACGCGCTCGGCCAGCGCATCACGAACGCTTTCGCGCAGTACAGCTGGTGCGCAGCAATTCGCGGCGTGGAAGGCGGCGGCGCGGTCGAAAAGCTGCCTGACCACATCTTCCAGACGGCCGCGGGCGACAAGGCGATGAAGTGCCCGACCGAAGTCGCGATCACCGACCGCCGCGAAAAAGAGCTCGATTCGCTCGGCTTCATCGCGCTGTGCCACAAGAAGAACGAAGGGGTTGCCGTCTTCTTCGGCGGACAGACGGCGAACAAGCCCGCCGTCTACAACACGAATGAAGCGACGGCTAACGCGCGCATCTCGGCGATGCTTCCGTATGTGCTCGCCGCATCGCGTTTCGCGCATTACATCAAGGTGATCATGCGCGACAAGGTCGGCAGCTTCATGACACGCGACAACGTGCGTGCGTACCTGAACACGTGGATCGCGGATTACGTGCTGGTCAACGACAACGCGCCGCAGGAAATCAAGGCGCAGTATCCGCTGCGCGAGGCGCGCGTCGACGTGACCGAGGTTGCCGGCAAGCCCGGCGCCTATCGGGCCACGGTCTTCCTCCGGCCGCACTTTCAGCTCGAGGAGCTGACCGCGTCGATTCGCCTAGTCGCAACGCTGCCGCCGCCGGCCGCCGGCTGAGGATTGCCGGCCGCGCGCCGGCGTCACGCACCGTTACCACGATCACGCAGCGCGGCCTTCCAGGTACGCGCCGCTTTCATACGCTTCAGGAGCGCTCATTCATGGATTCGATCATTCTCGACCTCGGCAGCGACATCAAGGGCGAATGCACGCTCGAGGGATATACCGACAAGATCGAGCTGATGTCTTACAGCCATAACGTGGCGATGCAGGTCACCAACGACGTCAGCAACTCGGAGCGAACATCGGGCAAGCCGCATGTGGGCGAATTCACCGTGACGAAATTCGTCGACGTGGCAACGCCGACGCTCAACGAGTACTGCTGCGGCGGCAAGGCCATCGCAACCGCAACCGTCATCGTCGGCCGCAATGCCGCCGAAAGCGACGGGAAGATCATGCCGTTCATCACCTATACGCTGAACAACGTCGTGCTCAGCAACGTCAGCGTGTCCGGCGGCGCGGGCGGCAAGCCGGTCGAAACGATGTCGCTGAACTTCACGAAGATCAAGTGGGAGCTGACCGCGCAGAAGGACGACGGCTCGAAGGAAGGCACAGCCGCAGCGACGTGGGACATGGCCGCAAACAAGGTAGTCAAACAATAAGATGCGCCGACCGGGGATTGAACGCCGATGCCGTCCGTAGCGCCCCCTGTAACGCCGATGCCGCTCTTCGAGCGGCTCGAGGACAACGCCCCCTTCGTGGCCGACGAGGCGCTGGTTCAGCGCACGCTCGGCGCCGACGCGCTGCGCCAGTCGGTACGTGCGGAACTGATTCGCCTTCTGAACACGCGGCGCGCGAAGGCGCGCGATAAGCGGCCGCTCGACGTGCTTCACTACGGACTGCCGGACTGGAGCGCGAACTCCGCCGCGCGAAGCGTGGATCGCGCCGAGCTGGAGCGCGACGTCGTCGAGGCGGTTCGCGCGTTCGAGCCGCGCCTGCAGCAGCCTCGCGCGCAGGTGGAACCGGACCCGGAAGCGCCGTGGCGGCTGCGCCTGCGCATCACGGGCAGCCTGAGCGCGGGCGATCACGCATGGCCCGTGGCGTACGTCGCGCAACTGATGGACGGCCAGCCGGTCGGAATCGTCGATGAACGACTCGCTTGACGACCTGCTTCTCGACTACTACCAGCGCGAGCTGAGCTATCTGCGGCGCGCGAGCGAAAGCTTCGCACAGCGCTATCCGAAGATCGCGCGCCGGCTGGAGCTGGGGCCGGGCGAAAGCGCCGATCCACACGTCGAACGTCTCATCGAAAGTTTCGCCGTCTTGACCGCGCGCATCCAGCGCACCCTCGACGACGAGTATTCGGAGCTGACCGACGGGCTGCTCGAGCAATTCTATCCGTACGTGTCGCGGCCGCTGCCGTCGATGACGATCGTGCAGTTCGAAGCGGACGCGACCCAGGGCAGCGTCGCCGAAGGCTACACGGTGCCGCGCGAGACGCCACTGCAGCACGTCACGTCCAACGGCACGACGATCCGCTGGCGCACTTCCGCCGACGTCACGCTGTGGCCGATCGAGCTGCAGGATGCCCAGATCCTCAATGCCGAAGAAGCGCAGGCCGCGACCGGCGAGCCGACGCTGCAGGCAGCCCTGCGCCTGTCGCTGAGATGCACGGGCCTGCACACGTTCGGCGCGCTGCCGGTGAGGCGGCTGCGCGTTCGGCTCGCGGGTTCGCCGGTCACTGCCGCCGCCCTTTACGATCTGCTGTGTGCCCATGCCGCCGGGGCGTATCTGCAGACGCCGGGCGAAGCGCCGCGCCGCCTGGCGGGCCGGCCCGAACCGGTCGGCTTCGACGACAAGCAGGCACTGTTGCCGCTCGAAGACGGCGTTCATCCCGCCTGCCGGCTCCTCGTCGAATACTTTGCCTTTCCCGAGAAGTTCGCGTTCTTCGACCTGCCGTTCGTGCCGTCGGCCGACGCGGGCAACCAGCTCGACCTGCTGATCGGTTTCACCGCTGCGCCGGGCGGCAGGCTCACGCTGCATGCCCACGACTTCGCGCTCGGCTCGACGCCCGCGATCAATCTTTTTGCGCGCACCTCCGAGCCGCTGCGGCCCGACGGCACCCAGCGCGAAATGCGCGTGAGTCCGGATGCGCACCGCGAGGCGAGCAGCGAGATCTACGCGGTGCGCACGGTACGCTCGGTGCAGGGCCGCGATGTCGTGGAAGTCCCGCCCTATTACGGCGTCCAGCACGGCAAGGGCGCGACGCTCTACTGGCACGCGCGGCGCGTGACCGGCATGCATCCGTCACGTCCCGGCAGCGACATCATGCTGACCTTCGTCGATACGCGCTTCGATCCGGTCACGCCCAGTACGCGCACGCTGACGGCCGGGCTGCTGTGCACGAACCGGCACCTCGCGCAAGCGCTCGAACCGGGCGCCCCGTTGTCATTCGAAGCGCCGGGTCCGGTCGCGAGCGTGCGGATCGCCCATCGGCCGACGCCGCAAATCGCCGCTTCGCTCGACGGAAGTTCGCGCTGGCGGCTCGCGTCCCAGTTCGTGCTGAACCACGCTTCGCTGGTCGCCGGTCCGGATGCGCTGCAGACGCTGCGCGAGATGCTCGAACTGCACAACCTCGCAGCGAGTCCCGCTGCCCAGCGGCAGATTGCGGGACTGAGCGCGGTGGCGAGCGAGCCGATCGTCGCGCATGTCGGCGACGACTTGTGGCGCGGCTGGCGCAATGGCCTCAAGGTGCGCATCGAACTCGACGGCACGCATTTCGTCGGCACGAGCACGGTGATGTTTTCCGGGGTGCTTGCGCACTTCTTTTCGCTCTACGCGAGCGTCAACCGTTTCGTCCATACCGCGCTGGTGCGCAATGGCAGGGAGATTCACGCATGGCGGCCGAAACAGGGCAGTCCGCTCGTTCTTTAGCGCAGCGCCTTTTCGACGAGCCGTATGCGTTCGAGTTTGCACAGGCCGTGCGCCTGTTCGAACTGCTGCGGGCGGACGCGGTGCCGCTCGGCACCGGTCTCGACCCGCGCGCAGAAGCAGTGGGCCTGACCGGCGCGCTCGCACCGCTGTTCCAGCCCAGCGCGCTCGGGCCGATACGTCGCGCCCCGCTGCGTTCGCTGGCATTCGCGGACAGCGCCGAACCGATCGCGCCGCAGCCGCAGCTTCAGGTGAACGGGTTCGCGCTTGGCGGCACTGAAGGTCCGTTACCCGACGTGTACCAGGAATGGCTGCAGGACCGGCAGCGCAACAAGGACACGTCCGCGGTCGCGTTCCTCGACCTGTTCCAGCACCGGCTGCTTGCGTTGCTGTACCGCGCACAGCGCAAGTACCGCGTCGCCGATCCGTTTCTCGCGCCTGAGCACAGCCCGGTCGAAGTCATTCTGCGCGGTATCGCGGGCCTGAATCTGCGCGCGCGCCGTTGCGCCGATCCCGCCCCGGGCATCGACACCCGCGCGGTGCTCGCGCGCGCCGGGCTGTTTGCGAATCGGCGCCGGTCGCTTGCCGGCTTCGACTTGCTGGCGTCCCACCACTTCGGGCTGCAAGTCCGTACCGAGCCCTTCGCCGGGGGCTGGCGCCCGCTTCCCGAAGAGAGCCGCACGCACATCGGCCGTAACGGGCGCAATCATCTGCTCGGATCAGGCGCCGTGGCCGGCACGCGAATCTGGGACGAACACCGCGGCATCCGGATCGGCCTCGGGCCGCTGAACCTCGACCAGTACGAGGCTTTCCTTCCCGGCGGACGGCACCACGCGCAACTGCGCGCGCTCGCCGCCGCTTACTTCGGCGACGACCTCTATCAACATATCGAATTGCATCTTGCGCGCGGAGAACAGCCGCGCGCCCGGCTGTCTGCGAAGAAGCCGCTGCGCCTCGGCTGGACTGCGTGGGCCGGAACCGGCGCGACGCCCCCCGCGCGCACCGCGCGCATGACCATCGCGGGCGGCCGCGGAGCTTCATCATGACGCTCGACCTGAAGACGCTGGTCGCCAAGCTCGACCGGCCAGCGCGCAGCGCGCTCGAACGCGCGGCGCAGGCGTGTCTGCGGCAAACGCACTTCGATGTCGAAATCGAGCACCTCCTGCTCGAACTGATCGACATCGAAGGCGGCGACCTTGCCTGCGTGCTGCCCCACTTCAGCCTCGAACGCGATGCGCTGATCGCCGAGATTCGCGCCGCACTCGAACAGTTCAAGCGCGGCAACACCCGCACGCCGTCGTTCTCGGCGAAGCTCGTGATGCTGCTGCAGGACGCGCTCGTGCAGTCCACCATCGTGATGCAGGAGCCGCTCGTGCGCTCCGGCACGCTGTTGCTCGCGCTGCTCGAAAACGACGCCATCTGCACACAGCTATCCGGCAGCGTGCCGTCGATCCTGCGCGTCTCGCGCGCCGCGCTGCGCACCAACTTCAAGGCGTGGCTCGCTGCGTCGTCGGAAGGCGGCACGGCTGCGGCGCAGTTGTCGACTGCCGGCCCGGGCGGCGGCGGCACCGCCGGCGCACCGGCGTTGCTCGATCAGTTCACGCAGGACCTTACCGCCGACGCACGCGCGGGACGCATCGATCCGATCGTTGGCCGTAATCCGGAAATCCGCCAGACTGTCGACATCCTCCTGCGACGCCGGCAAAACAATCCGATCCTGGTCGGCGCGCCAGGCGTCGGCAAGACGGCGGTCGTCGAAGGACTCGCGCTGCGCATCGCCGCGGGCGACGTGCCGCCGCCGCTCGCCAACGTCGCGCTGCGCGTGCTCGACCTTGCGCTGCTGCAGGCGGGCGCCGGTGTCAAAGGCGAATTCGAGCAACGGCTGAAAAGCGTGATAAGCGAAGTGAAGCGCTCTGCGCAGCCTGTCATCCTGTTCATCGACGAAGCGCACACGATGATCGGCGCGGGCGGTACGGAAGGCGGCAGCGACGTGGCGAATCTGCTGAAGCCCGCGCTCGCGCGCGGTGAGCTGCGCACGATCGCCGCGACCACGTGGCTCGAATACAAGAAGTACTTCGAAAAGGACCCCGCGCTCGCGCGGCGCTTTCAACTCGTGCAGATCGAGGAACCCGACGAAGAGACTGCCGTCGCGATGCTCCGCGGCGTTGCGGCCAAGCTCGAACAGCATCACGGCGTCGCGGTGCTCGAAGCGGCGATTGTCGACGCGGTGAAGTTGTCGCACCGCTACATCTCCGGACGGCAACTGCCGGACAAGGCGATCGCCGTTCTCGACACCGCCTGCGCACGCGTCGCGCTCGCGCAGCACGACACGCCGCCGCAACTCGAAGCGGCGCGCCATCGCGAGCATGCGTTACGCGACGAACTGGACCGTCTCAAGCAGGAGATGGTGATGGGCGGCAACCACGCGGCACGGCTCGCCACGCTCGATACCGAACATCAGCGCAACGCAGGGCTGGTGCGCGAACTCGATGCCCGCTGGCGCGAAGAGTCGGCCACCGTGCGCGAAATTCTCGCGACGCGCGCGAGGCTCGCCAAGCTGGATCAGGCGCTGCAGGCGACTCCGGACGCCGGCGACGGCACGCAAGGCGAGCAGCTCGAAGATCTCGCGGCGGAGCTTGCGCGGCTCGAAAGCGGGCTCGAAGCGATCCGCGACGATGACCCGATGGTGCCCGTGTGCGTCGACTCGAAAGCGGTCGCCGGGGTGATCGCGAGCTGGACCGGCATTCCCGTCGGCAAGATGCTCGCCGACGAAGCGCACGCCGTGCGCACGCTCAAGTCACGTCTTGCGCAACGCATCGTCGGCCAGGACGCCGCGCTCGACCGGATCGCGAAACGTATCCAGGCGTATCGTGCCGGGCTCACCGATCCGCTCAAGCCGGTCGGCGTATTCCTGCTCGTCGGGCCGACCGGCGTCGGCAAGACCGAGACGGCATACGCGCTCGCCGACGCGCTGTACGGTGGCGAGCGAAATCTCATCTCGATCAATCTCTCGGAGTACCAGGAGGCGCATACGGTATCGCAGCTGAAAGGCGCGCCGCCGGGCTACGTCGGTTACGGCGCCGGCGGCATGCTGACCGAGGCGGTGCGGCGGCGACCGTACAGCGTCGTGCTGCTCGACGAAATCGAGAAGGCGCATCCCGACGTGCTCGAAGCGTTCTACAACGTGTTCGACAAGGGCATGATGGAGGACGGCACGGGCTTGATCGTCGATTTTCGCAACACGGTGATCCTTGCCACCAGCAACGTCGGCTCGGAGCTGCTGCTGAACACACCCGCTGCGGCGCTCGAGACGGACGCATTCGGCAAGCACCTGCGCGAGACCCTGCTCGACACGTTCCGGCCCGCGTTTCTCGCCCGCATGACGACCGTGCCCTATCGAATGCTCGACGATGCGATGCTGCGCGCGATCATCGAACAGAAGCTCGAACAGCTGCGAACGCGCTATCGCGAAGCGACGGGCAAACAGTTCGCCTTCGACGCGGGCATCATCGATGCCATGCTGTCGCGCTGTCGCGCGGCGGGCGCACGCGAGATCGACAACGTGCTGATGAACGAACTGGTCGGCACGCTCGCGCAATGGGCGCTCGAATGAGCGCGCGACGCGGCGTGCGCGCCGTTGCCGCCCGTACCCGTGCGCATCTCCCCGAACTTCGCTTTCTGCTCCGCTAGACGTTCATGTCCCGTCCCGTTCCGACCGACGACACCACCCGCATCGGCATTGCCGGTGCGCCATTCGACGCGCTCTTTCCAGCCAGCTTCGCGGGCCGCGAGGCACTGAGCGCCGTCAGCGAACTGAATGTGCGCGCGAGCGGCGCCGCGCCGCCGGTCGCTCTCTCGGGATTGACCGGGCAGCATGCGACGCTGTCGCTCGTCTGGGGAGACACGCCACGCCTGCTCGATGCGCTCTGCACGCGCGCGTCGCAGTTGCCGTCGACCGCAGACGGGAGTCATTACGCGCTCGAATTGCGCTCGTGGCCGTGGCTGCTGACACTTGCCGCGAACAACCGCATCTTCCAGGGCAAGACCACGCGGCAGATCATCGAGGCGGTCTTTGGCGGACACGGCGCGACTGACTTCGCGTTCAATCTGACGGGCAGCGACGAAACGCGCGAGTACTGCGTGCAATATGCCGAAACCGATTTTGCGTTCGTGAGCCGCCTTTGCGAAGAGCAAGGCTGGTTCTATTTCTTCCAGCACGGCAAAGGCAAACACACCCTTGTCATCGCGGACAACAACGATGCGTTCGCCAGTCTTCCCGGCGCCGCCACCCTCCCCTGTGCTGCGGCCGGGAGCGGCCACCGCGAGACCGGTCAGATCCTGTACTGCGAAGTTGTCGAAGAGACCGTGACCGGGATATTCGCCAGTTCCGACTACGCCTATCTGACGCCCGCCGCGCAGCTGTACTCGCAGGCCGAGGCCGATGCGAGCGCGCCGGCTGTCTACGAATATCCGGGGCGCTATCAAACGGATGCAACCGCATCCGCCGTCACGAAGCGCCGTGTCGATGCGCTGCGCAATGCGAAGCGCCGGCTCGTCGGCGAAAGCGACTGCCGCGCGCTGGCGCCGGGGGGCCGTTTCACGCTGTCCGGGCATGAATCGGCCGATGCGAATGTTGCCTGGGTCGTATCGAGCGTCGTGCATGACGCGAACCACAGCGGCTATCGCAACCGCTTCGAGGCGTTCCCCGCAGATAGCGACTGGCGCCCGCCGCGCGTCACGCGCCGGCCCTCGATGCCGACCCAGACAGCCACCGTGGTCGGCAAGCAAGGCGAGGAACTGTGGACCGATCAGTATGGGCGCGTGAAGGTGCAGTTCCACTGGGACCGTGACGGCAAGAACGACGAGCATAGTTCCTGCTGGATCCGCGTCGCGCAGCCGTGGGCCAGCAAACGCTTCGGCGCGCAGTTCATGCCGCGTGTCGGCGACGAGGTCGTCGTGACATTCGTCGACGCCGATCCGGACCGGCCGCTCATCACCGGCAGCGTCTACAACGGCGCGAATCTGCCGCCCTACACGCTGCCCGGCAATCAGACCCAATCGGGCATCAGGACCAGTACGTCCAAGGGCGGCGCCGGCTTCAACGAATTGCGTTTCGAGGACAAGCAGGATAGTGAGGAGGTGTTCCTGCAGGCCCAGAAGGATCTGAACGTGAACGTGCTGAACGACGCGGGATGGACCATCGGCCATGACGAAACCCGCACGATCCAGCACGCGCGCACGCATACGGTGAAAGAAGGCGACGACACCCTGGTGGTCGAACAAGGCAACCGCAGCGTCACCGTGAAGGCAGGCAACGAGAGCATCGATATCAACGGAACGCGCACCGTGAAAACCGGCGGCAATGAGACGCGCACGGTCGGCGGCAATCTCGAACAAACGGTGTCCGGCAATCTCACGCTGACAGTGGACGGCAATCTGACGATCAAGGTCGGCGGCACGCTGACACTGCAAAGCAGCGGCAATCTGAGCGCGAAGAGCGACGGCTCGATTGCACTCGCGGCGGCCCTGTCGCTCACCAACCAGGCTGGCACATCCTTGACGAACAAGTCGGACGGAACCCTTTCGAACGAGGCCCAAAGCGTCACGAACAAGGGGGCGGTCGAGCAGACCGTGGACGGCGGCGGCATGCTGACCGTCAAGGGCGGCATCGTGAAGATAAACTGATCCGGCGATGACGAAAGTCCGGGAACGATTGCAGGACGTATCCATCGAACGCGGCGACTCGCGAATCGAAGGCACGACGCTCGACGGCGCGCTGCACGGCACCGCGCGCGTGCAGGTGGACGGCGTGATCGTTGCGGAGCAGCGCTATGCGCGCGGCGCGCTGCACGGACCCGCTACGCTGATGCACCCGGACGGCTCCGTGGCAGCCCGGCTGAATTACGCCGACGACAAACTCGACGGCAAAGCCGTATATTTCCTGCCGGATGGACGCATCCAGCGCGAGGCGCACTATGCACGGGGCTTGTTGCACGGCCCATGCAAGACGTGGCTGCCGGACGGAACGCTGCTCGAACACGCGATTTACCGGCAAGGCAAGCTGCAAGGCGTGCAACTCCGCTTTCATCCGAATAGCCGGCTTGCGGAACGGCAAGTGTTCAACTCGGGCAAGCCCATCGAGCCCGCCGAGCGATACGCGCGCGACGGCCGCCCGCTCGGTGCTGACGGCAAACCGCTGTCGCGCTGGCGGAACTGGTGGCGTGCCGTGCTTGGGCCGCCCGGCGCATCGGGCTGAGCCGAGCGCGACGCAAGCGTTTCAAGCCACCAGCGTGGTCATCTGCCCGGGCTGGGCGACCGTGATGACGCCGCCCCACATGCAGACGAGCATGCCTTG
>Ga0163162_10004248_pt1 | contig 13776 bp, 12 predicted proteins | sample S55metaG_FD_115310 | JGI IMG/M metagenome (GOLD analysis project Ga0163162, IMG submission 115310) | Switchgrass rhizosphere microbial communities from Kellogg Biological Station, Michigan, USA - S5-5 metaG | ecosystem: Host-associated > Plants > Roots > Rhizosphere > Soil | place: USA...
ATCGTCGTGCAGAACGCGGTCGGCATCGCGATGGCGAAGGCCCTGGACCTGCATCCCATCTTCGGGCTGGTCAGCGGCTCGATTACCCTCGTCGGCGGCCACGGCACCGGCGCGGCCTACGCCGAGCGCGTCTCGGAAGTGAACAACCTGCAGTCCGTGATGGACCTGTCGATGACGGTGGCCACGCTCGGCCTCATCGTGGGCGGCATCATCGCCGGACCGGTCGCGCAGTTCCTGATTACGCGCTACCGGCTGCGAAGCGAGGCGAAGGAAGCCGCAACCGACACCGCGCAGGAAGCGGCGCCGCCCATCGCGACCGTTGGCGCGATCGGCGCGCTCGCCGGCATTTTCGCCGCGGTGGTCATCAGCCGGTGGCTGGCGGCGCGCTTCACAGGCGGCTCGATCACGATACCGGCGTTCCTGTGGTGCATGATGACCGGCATCGCCATTCGCAACCTGAGTCCCTTCATCGGCCTGCGCTTCGACGACCGCGCGACGGAACTCATCTCGAACGTGTGCCTGTCGCTGTTCCTCGTGATGACGATGATGGCGCTCGACCTGATCGAGGTGGCCCTGTCGGCCGGGCCGTTCCTTGTCATCATTGGCATGCAGATCGTGTTCGTCATCCTCTATGTCGTATTTGTCTGTTTTCGCTTCATGGGCCGCGACTACGAGGCGGCAGTCAGTTCCGCGGCGTTCATCGGCTTCAACATGGGCTCGACCGCGACCGCGATGGCGAACATGCAGGCAATCACCGCGAAGCACGGCCCCGCGCCGACCAGCTACCTGATCGCGCCGCTTGCCGGCGCGTTCTTTGTCGACCTGATGAACGCGTTCGTGCTGACGCTGATGCTCGCGCTGCCGTTCATGGGAGGTTAGCCATGCGCGCCCTCATTGCCGTGTTCCTCGCCGTGCTGCTGGCCGTGTCGCTGGCCGGCTGCGGCGGCGGGCCGGATGCCGAAAGCCTGCGGGCCGGGGTCAACGAGCGTCTCGCCCAGGCGCTGCCCGCCGGGACCGTGGAACTGGTCAGCCTCGTGCGCCGCGGCTCCCAGGCGGACACCAAGGCGCCCGCCGGCGAAACGCGCCGGACCGTCTATTTCGATGCGCAATTGCGGCTCACCCGCGACTTCGATTTCGGCGGGTGGGACGCGCCGGGCGTCGCCGGCCTGGTTTCCGCGCTCGGCGCGGGGCCGAAAGGCATTTCCGGCATCACCTCGGGCGGCAACAAGGCGGGCGACATCATCCGCGCCCACGGTACGGCGCTCTTCAAGCGCGAGGGGGACAAGTGGGTCGCCGTCACGTCCGGCGGCTACCGGCCTGCCGAGGCGCCGGACTACGCCACCAGCACCGCGCCAGGCGCCGCCGCCATCCTGGATGCGATGCGCAAGGTGATCGATTCGGTGCCGAAAGACGCGTCACCCGCCCAGCAGGCGGCGATACAGCAGGAGCTGTCGGCGGCCCACGCCAGCATTCGCGCACGGCTCGCGCGCGCGGCGGACGGCTACGCCATCGCCGCCGGCGCGGAGCACGGGCAGTACCTGCGCTTCGCCCGCGCGCTCGCGGATGAAACCAAGGTGCGGGTAGTGCCCCTGATCACGCGGGGCGGCGAAGAGAACCTGCGTCTGCTGCGGGAGGGCAAGGTGTCGGTTGCGCTTGCGCAGGGCGACGCCGCGCTCGATGCCTACGAGGGCAAGGGCGCCTTTGCCGCCGACGGGCCGTACACCTCGCTGCGTGCGGTGGGCAGCCTGTATCCGGAAGCCGTCCATGTGCTGGTGCGGGCCGACGATTCGCTGGCATCGGTCGCGGATCTGCGCGGCCGCAAGGTCGCCATAGGCGAGCCGGGTTCGGCGTCGCGCATCACCGCGCTGCGCGTGCTGGAGGCAAATGGGCTCGGCCTGAAGGACATCGCGCCGCAGGAGTTGAGCATCGGCGCCGCGCTGGTCGCGCTGCGGCAGAAGCAGGTCGATGCCGTGATCCAGGTGATCGGCGTGCCGTCGGACAGCGTGCGCGACGCGCTCGAAGACGTGCCGATGCGCCTGTTGCCGCTCTCGGAGCGCGCCATTGCCGCGCTGACCGGGTCAAAGTCTGCGTACTTTCCCTATACGATCCCGCGGGGTGCCTATCCGAACCAGAAGCAGGACGTGCATACCATCGCGACCGCGGCGCTGCTGCTCACGGCGAGCGACCTTTCCGATTCCGAGGTGGCCGCGCTCACCCGGCTCGTTTATTCGACCGGCAACGATCTCGCGGCGCGCGGAAGCGCGCAGGGCGCGCAGGTGTCCGCAAAGACGGCCTTGCAGGGACTGTCGGTTCCCCAGCATATCGCCGCGGCAAAGGAACTCGATGCGATGACCGCCGCAGCCGCGCCGAAGTAGGCAAAAGGCTTGCAGGCTGCCCTGCGCCAAGCCGACCTGCGCAGGGCGCAAAGCGCGGAGTGAGCTGCGCGACGAAGCCGCCAGGATCGTCGGGTCCCGGCGGCCCTGACTCGTCCCGGGCCTCGCCGCACCGCGGCATCCGCACGCGGGCGGGCGCCGGTCCACCGTTGCACGTGCGCTGTCGCGACGCACCGCGCCCGCATCCGGACGCACGCGAACCCGGCGACGCCGCCGGGAAGCGCAACACGCCGCTCCGGGGCGCAGTCCGTGCCCGGCTCGGACCACCCAATGCGCGTGCGTGCGCCTCACACTCCGAGGATTCGAAAATGAACCACCTCGTTATCGCCCTGATCATATTTGTATGCATAGTCGGCAGCTCGCTGCTCGGTCTCTATGTCCGCGCGATGCTGCCGGCCAACCACCTCAGCGACGACTCGATCAACGTCGTCAAGATGGCGACGGGTCTCATCGCGACGATGGCGGCGCTGGTGCTGGGACTGCTCGTCTCGTCGGCGAAGGGATCGTTCGACACGATGGATCATGAGCTCGTGCAGAGTGCCGCGAGCGTCGTTCGCCTCGATCGCACGCTGGCGAGATACGGGACCGAAACGCATGAGCTTCGCGCCTCGCTCAAACATATTTACGAGGGGTCGATCGAGATGATCAATTCCGACGACCCGGCGCAACTGGCGCGACTCGGTGGACCCGAGGCAGTCGGCCGGACGGAAGAGTTCCAGCGTCAGGTCGAGGCACTCGCACCTCGCAACGACGAGCAACGTCAATTGAAAGCCCGGGCGCTTGCGATCGTCGACGACCTGTTCGCCGGACGCTGGCTGGCACTGCTGCAAATAAAGGGCAGCATCCCGGTGTCGTTGTTGATCGTTCTCGTGCTGTGGCTTTGCATCATCTTCGGCTCGTTCGGCCTGTTCGCGCCGGGCAACGCGACTGTCATCGCCGCGCTGTTCATGTGCGCGCTTTCGACTTCGGGTGCGATCTTCCTGATTCAGGAGATGAGTACGCCGCTCGGCGGCATGGTCAGGGTGTCGGTGGCGCCCATGCGTGTCGCGCTCGCCCGCTTGGGCGAGTAACGGCAACCGCGTCGCAGGTGGAACGGCAACACGCTGTCGCGCCGGGGCGCACACTTGCCGCACAAGAGCCGCGTAGTCGCGGCAGACATCGAAGGCAGACGCCGAATCGCGCAGTGCCCGGCAAGGCACTGACGCGATTTTCTCGGAGCCTCAAGCCGCGCTGCGCTGCGCTTCGCCAACCACCGGCCTCACGGCAGACGGTGCATCGTCGCCTTCGTACAGCGTTTCCAGGTCTTCGGGATCATCGCCTTTTCCGTTCAGCACCTCGGCCATGCGCTGGCGGTCCACCGATCCCACCCAGCGGGCGATCGCCACAGTGCCCACGGCATTGCCGATCGTATTGGTGATGGCCCGTGCCTCGGACATGAAGCGATCCACGCCAAGCAGCAGCACCATGCCTGCGACCGGGATCTTGCCCATCGATGCAAGCGTCGCCGCGAGCGTGATGAAGCCCGAGCCGGTGACACCCGCCGAACCCTTCGACGTGAGCAGCAGCACGCCGAGGATCACCAGCTGGTCTGTCATCGAAAGCGGCGTGTTGGTCGCCTGGGCAACGAAGATCGCGGCCATGGTGTAGTAGATGCACTGGCCGTCGGGATTGAACGTCAGGCCCGAAGGCACCACCAGTCCGACCACCGGCTTTGCGACGCCGAGGTGTTCGAGCTTTCGCATCAGTTGCGGCACCACCGACTCGGATGAACTGGTGCCGAGCACCGTGAAGAGTTCGTCCTTGATGTACTTGAGGAACTTCCAGAGGCTGAAGCCCGAGATCCGGGCGATCATGCCCAGCACGATCGTCACGAACAGGAAGCAGGTGATGTACATCGTGCCCATCAGCTTGCCGAGCGAGACGATCGAGCCGAGCCCGTACTTGCCGACAGTGAACGCCATCGCGCCGAACGCAGCCAGCGGCGCGAGACGCATGATCATGCCGACGACGCTGAACACGCCATGCGTGAAGGAGTCGAGGAAATCCACCACGGGCTTGGCGCGGGCGGCGCCGATATGCGACAGCGCGATGCCGAACAACGTCGAGAAGACGAGGATCTGGAGGATGTCGTTCTTGGCGAGCGCGTCGACGATGCTGGTCGGCACGAGATGCAGCACGAACTGAACAAACCCCTCCGGCTTCGCGGCGGCAGCCGTGTATGTCGCGATCGCCTGGGTATCGAGTTGTTTCGCGTCGATGTTCATGCCGTTGCCGGGTCCGACAACGTTGACGACGAGGAGTCCGAGTGCGAGTGCGAACGTCGACAGAACCTCGAAATAGATCAGGGCGCGAACGCCGACGCGGCCCAGCTCCTTCATGTTTTCCATGCGGGCGATGCCGAGCACCACCGTCGCGAAGATGATCGGGGCGAAGACCATCTTGATCAGCTTGATGAAGATATCGCCCATCGGCTTGAAGTCGCTGGCGATGTTGGGGGCGAAAACACCCAGAGCCACGCCGGCAAACACACCGATCAGCACCTGGACGTAAAGCTTTCCGAAGAAGCGGCGCATCTTTGTCTCCTGATAATTTATGTAGGTGCAAGCGCGGCGCGTCGAGGTCTCGCCTGGGGTTACGCTTTGCTCACCGTCGCGATCGCGTCTGCCCCTCTGAAGGGGGCCTCGGCGCAATGCGTGCCATCTCATGACTGACATGGCGCATCGCGCAGCCGATCGCGCACCTTGTCTCCTGCCTTGTTTGCTGCGCCGCGACGCTGTCCGGGCGCCTCAAGGCGCAGCGGCTTCGTCCGATGCAGGGTGAATCTGCACAGCGGTCCGCCGGAGTCAGCCCATGATCCCGGCTTCCTCCGCCGCCCGCGTTCACGCGGGCGGTGCGGGCATGCACGACCGCCCGGCGTCTTCGTGCCTACGCCGGCACCCGCGCTTCGGGCACCTCCGCCTTGTCGAGAAGCGCGCAAACAGCCGCGGTCACTTGCGCCGTCGTGGCCGTGCCACCGAGGTCGCCGGTGTGGAGAGACGTGTCGGCGGTCACGGCTTCGACCGCCTGCATGACACGCCTCGCCGCATCGAATTCGCCAAGGTGCTCGAGCAGCATCACGACCGACCAGAAGGTGCCGACGGGATTGGCGAGACCCTTGCCCATGATGTCGAACGCCGACCCGTGGATCGGCTCGAACATCGACGGATAGCGACGCTCCGGATCGATATTGGCCGTCGGCGCGATGCCCAGGCTGCCCGCGAGCGCGGCGGCCAGATCGCTGAGAATGTCGGCGTGAAGGTTTGTCGCAACGATCGTGTCGAGCGTCGCCGGGCGATTGATCATGCGGGCGGTCGATGCGTCCACGAGCTCCTTGTCCCATTTGACGTCCGGGAACTCCTTCGAGATCTCCAGCGCGATTTCGTCCCACATCACCATGGCGTGCCGCTGCGCATTGCTCTTCGTGATCACCGTGAGCAACTTGCGGGGCCGCGACTGGGCCAGACGAAACGCGAAACGCATGATGCGCTCCACGCCGGCGCGCGTCAGGATCGACACGTCCGTCGCCGCTTCGATCGGGTGTCCCTGGTGCACACGGCCACCGACGCCCGAATATTCGCCTTCGGAATTCTCACGCACGATGACCCAGTTCAGGTCTTCCGGCCTGCAGCGCTTGAGCGGCGCGTCGATGCCGGGCAGGATGCGGGTCGGCCGGACATTGGCGTATTGATCGAACCCCTGGCAGATTTTCAGGCGCAGTCCCCAGAGCGTGATGTGATCGGGGATATCGGGGTCGCCTGCCGAGCCGAACAGAATGGCGTCCTTGTCGCGCAGCGCATCGAGACCGTCTGCGGGCATCATGACGCCGTGCTTGCGATAGTAGTCGCCGCCCCAGTCGAAGTCCTCGAAGTCAAAGGCAAACGTCTTGCTCTTTTTCGCGAGCGCTTCAAGAACTTGCTGTCCGGCGGGTACGACTTCCTTGCCGATGCCGTCACCGGGAATCGTTGCGATGCGATACGTTTTCATGTCTCCGTTCCTTCAACTGTTGTGGGTGTGAGCGGACTTTACATTTCTTTCCCGGTAGAAACCGGCGTTAGAATCAAAGCGTCCTTAACTTTCAGTCACAAGTGAAGGCCATGCGCGAAACCGTCGATCCATCCGATCTGAGCTTCTTTTCCATGCTGTCGGCAGCCGGGAGTCTCAGTGCCGCAGCGAGAGAACTGGGCCTCACCCCGGCCGCCGTCAGCAAGCATCTGACGCAGATGGAACGCCGCGCGGGCGTGCCGCTCGTCAACCGCACCACGCGGCGGATGATGCTTACCCCTGAGGGCGAGCTGTATCTGGAACATGCGCGCCGGATTCTCGATGAAATCGACGAACTGGCCGAACTGCTGGGAAGCGCTAAGAAGAGCCCGAAGGGGCTGCTGCGCGTCAACGCGACGCTCGGCTTTGGCCGCAGCCATGTCGCGCCGGCCATTTCGCGCTTTGTCGTGAAGTATCCGCAGGTATCCGTGCAGCTTCAGCTTTCGGTCACCCCGCCACCGCTGACGGACGACACGTTCGACGTCTGCATCAGATTCGGCGAACCGCCGGATACACGTGTCATCGCGCGCCGGCTCGCCCCCAATCGAAGACTGCTGTGCGCCGCGCCCGCCTATATCGCCCGGCGAGGGATGCCCGCCACGCCGCACGATCTTGCGAAGCACAACTGCATCGGTATCAGGCAGGGCGACGAGGCGTACGGCGTGTGGAAGCTGACGACCGGGAGAGGAAGCTCCCGCAAGACCGAGGCCGTCAGGATCAGCGGCAGCCTGACCACCAACGACGGGGAGATCGCCGTGAAGTGGGCGCTCGAAGGCCACGGCATCCTGATGCGGGCCGAGTGGGATATCAGGCAGTATCTGGACGATGGTCAGCTTGTCGCGGTGCTACCCGACTATGACACGCCTAACGCCGATATCTTCGCCGTCTACTCGCAGCGGCATCAGATGTCGAACCGGATACGTGCTTTCGTCGATTTCGTGGCGCTCGAGCTTCGAGCTGCGGCGGGCCGGCAGACGTAGCGACGAGCATGAGGCCCGGCGCGCGCCGCCCGTTGCACCGGTTGCAGGGGTCGCACCCGTTGAATGTCCTAGTTGAATTCGCCTTTTTTGGCTCTGCCGGCTCAGCCGTTCGCGGTCTATCGTGTGTTCCATGACCTGGCGGAGAAAGGCGTGAACACTTCGATTTCGATCAAGCATCTCGACACCCCCGACGAATGGCTGCGCGCATTCGACGTGATGAAGCAACTGCGTCCTCATCTGACGGACGCTCCGTCATTTTCCGGGCAGCTTGGGCATCAGCACACCGAAGGCTACCGGCTGCTCGCCGCATGCGAATCCGGCCGCATACTCGGCCTCGCTGGCTACCGTATGCAGACCAACCTGCTATACGGGCAATTCGTGTATCTGGACGATCTGGTCGTGTCGGCGCACTTGCAGCGTAGCGGCATCGGCGAGCGGCTCCTCGATGCCGTCCGTCAGATCGCACGCGATTCGGGATGCGCGCACTTCGTGCTCGATACCGGCCTGCACATGGCGCTCGCACAACGCTTCTACTATCGCAACGGCCTGCTCGCAAAAGGCATGCACTTCGTCGAGCCCCTTTCCCGTCCCACCGGGCAGAACTCATGAAAATTCTCTTTCTGAACGCCAGCCCGCACGGCGAAACGAGTCACGGCTATCGTCTCGCGCTCGAGATGATCGGCATGTTGCAAGAGCGCGGGGCGCCCGAGGCTTCACGCATCGAAGTGATCGAACGCGACCTGGCCGCCGCGCCGTTGCCGCCCATCGCGCGCGACTACGCAAGGGCGATCACGTCTCGCACGCCGGACCCGCGCATGTTCGACCTCTCCGAGCAATTGATTGAAGAGATCGAAACGACGGACATGTTGATCGTCAACACGCCGATGCACAACTTCACCGTGCCGGCCGCGCTCAAGCTCTGGATCGATTACGTGCTGCGCATTCACCGAACGTTCGCATCGACACCTGATGGCAAGGTGGGTCTGATGCGCGACCGGCCGGGCTTCGTGATCGTGGGATCGGGCGGCTTTCATACCGGCGAACGCGCGCGCCAGCCCGATTTCCTGACGCCTTATCTGCGTTATGCGCTCGGGTCGATCGGCATACACAGTGTGCACTTTCTCGCCTTGCAGGGACTCGTGATGGGCGACGAAGCAGTGGGCAGCGCGCTGAACCTCGCGCGCGCGGAACTCGGCCGGCTCGATCCGTTCGCGGACCTCGCGAACCGGTCCGGCTTCACGGAAAGCACGAGCCTTTCAGCCGGCGAGCCGCTGATGCAGTGATGCAGTGTTTCGCCGGATCTTCGTGACGCACGCATCATCCATCCAGCGCGCGTTTGAGGATCCGCGCGAGACGCGCCGCATCGTCCGCATCGGCGACGTTGGCAAAGCCCATCACGAGACCGCGCTGCGTGTGCTTCGAGCGGCTGTTGACGTACCACGCCGATAGCGGCCGCACCGCGAGACCCGATTCCGATGCGCGGGCGGCCACGGCGTGGTCGTCGACGGGCACGCCCGCGTCATGGCTGAACGTCACGACCAGATGCATGCCGCCCGACGGCAGATCCATGGTGATCGCTTGCCCGCACGCGCGCCTCAGTGCATCGACGAGCAGCAGGCGACGCTCCGCGTAGAGCGCACGCATGCGCTTCAGATGCCGCGCAAAATGCCCTTGCGCGATGAAATCCGCAACGGCCGCCTGAAACAGATACGGCGGCCCCATGTTCAGGCTCCTGGTCAGCTGATCGAAGCGCGCCACCGCGCGCTCCGGGACGACCACGTACGACAGCCGCAGCCCCGGAAACAGCACCTTGCTGAACGTTCCGCAATAGATCACGCGGTCATTCCGGTCGAGACTTTTCAGCGCGGGCAATGGGCGCTCGAGGTAACGGAACTCGCTGTCGTAGTCATCCTCGACGATCCAGCTTCCCGCCCGGTTCGCCCAGTCCAGCAGCGCGATGCGCCGTGCCAGCGACAGCGTCACTCCGAGCGGGCTCTGATGCGATGGCGTGACCACAGCAAAGCGCGCGTTCGCACCGAGTGCCTTGCCGCGCTCGACATCCAGCCCTTCGCCATCGACAGGCACGGGCACGAGCCGCATGCCGGCCTCGCTCAGCAAGTTGCGGGCGATCAGATAACCGGGCTCCTCGAACCACGCGCGGTCGCCGGGTCGTGCGAGACATCGCAGGATGAGTTCGAGCGTCGTGCGGTACCCGCTCGTGACGAACACCTGCTCAGGCGCGCATTCGACCCCGCGCGACAGCCCGAGATAGGTCGCGATGCGTTCGCGCAGCGGTCCGTATCCGGCGGGATCAGGGTAGATCAGCGCAGCACGGTCGCCGCTGCGTGCGCGATATGCCACGAGGCGGCTCCAGACCTTGCGCGGAAAAGCATCGAGCGCTGGCAGACCGGGGCTCAGAGGCTTTGCATCGTTGCCCAGATCGACGACGCCCGGTGCGCGACGCGGCATGCGCTGCGCGGCCCGCTGTTCCGGGCCATGTTCTCCGCGCTTTCGGACCGATCGGCGCACGACCGACGGCGGCAACGACGACGAGACGAACGTGCCCGCCGCGCCGCGCATCTCCAGGTAGCCCTCGTCGACCAGAATGCTGTAGGCCAGTTCCACCGTGCCGCGCGCGACGCTCAGCTGAGTCGCGAGTCCGCGCAACGCGGGCACGCGGTCACCGGGCCCCAGATGCCCGGCGGCGATGGCCGTCTTGAAGCGCTCGCAGACTTGCAGATAGATCGGCGACTGCAGGTGCCTGTCAATCTCGATCTCGAGTTCCTGTTCGGGTTCCGGCAGCTTCATGTCTTGCCCTATGGACTAGTTCGATCTTCAATTCCGATCCATCCTGCCAAGACATAATTTTCGCACGTCGCGCCCTGAAAAACGCGTACCCGCTGCTATCGGACGATATTCGTTGAAACCCGCTTTAGTCCGTGCCGATGCTGGCCACGGAAGCTATCCATGCGACCTCCGTGGAGTATTCCCCACGGTGGCCGGCACGTGTGACTTGCGACTCGACGCCGTATTACCTGACGGTCTTCGTCGCAGACCAGCGTGAGCGCGCTGTTACTTCTGGATAAATTCGAGCAGGTCGGCGTTGACCGTGCTCGCATGGGTCGTGCACATGCCGTGCGGCGCGCCCGGATAAATCTTCAACGCCCCGTTGGGAACGATCTTTGCCGAAAGCTTTCCCGAGTCGTCCAGCGGGACGATCTGGTCCGCGTCACCTTGCAGGACGAGCGTCGGGACGGTCATTTTTTTCAGGTCTTCGGTGAAGTCCGTTTCCGAGAACGCCTTGATGCAATCGTAAGCGCTCTTGATCGAGCATTGCATGCCCGCATACCAGAACCAGTCGATCGTTCCCTGCGACGGTTTCGCGCCTTCCCGGTTGAACCCGAAGAACGGCACGGCAAGATCCTTGAAAAACTGCGACCGGTTGCCGGCGACGCCCGCGCGGATTTCATCGAATACGGAGAGCGGCAAGCCGCCCGGGTTATTCGCCGTTTTCAGCATCAACGGCGGCACCGCGGAAATCAGCACAGCCTTGGCGACGCGCTTTGTTCCGTGCCGGCCGATGTAGCGTGCAACCTCGCCCCCGCCCGTCGAGTGGCCGACGAGCACTGCGTCCTTCAGGTCGAGGAAGTCGATCAGCTCCGCGAGGTCATCCGCGTAACGGCTCATGTCGTTGCCGTCCCACGGCTGGCTCGAGCGGCCATGCCCCCGCCGGTCGTGAGCGATCACGCGGTAGCCGCGTTCAGCCAGATACAGCATCTGGGCGTCCCACGCATCCGCATTCAGAGGCCATCCGTGCGAGAAAACAACCGGTTGGCCAGTACCCCAATCCTTGTAGAACAGCTGCGTACCATCTTTCAACGTAAACATTGCCATCGCTAAAACTCCATTCATGGATGCTGATTCAGCCGGCGTCCCGGTATCACCTTGCAGGCAACATGACCGTGAGACGCCGATTCGTGCCGCTTCGCTGCCGGTTCATGACCTGGGCAGGCACATCACGCACCGGATCAGTATTCAGGTTCGTGAGAAGACTTTCTTTTGCCATTGACCCGACGCTTTCGCATCTGCACGTTGATCGCGGATCAGGAAACAGGCACATCACCGAACGCCTGCTCCACGCACGCGCGGATGCGCGCGACGCGGCGCCCTCTCAAAACCCGAAGCGGCTGAGTCCCGGATGATCTTCGGGACGCGGGCCGAGCGGCCAGAAGAACTTGCGGTCGCGCTCCTGAATCGGCACGATCTGCCAACAAAGAGCTTTCGATATCGCATCGAGCGGCCGTTCACGGCGCAGGAGTGCCACACCCAGCTCGACGGCTGAGACGGGCGCCATCGAGCGAAGGCGCAACGCGGATGCCGACGCCTGGTTAGAAAGGCGATCGTCAGCAACACCCGGACACGCGCGCCAAGCATCTGAGCGCACGCGACGCCACATGCGTTACCGCCCGTTACAGAAGCGACATCACCGTTTCACCTCGCGCGGCACGTGCCTCCTAAAATGACTGCGCCGGGTTGCGCCGTCTGACGCCGCGGGGAACCGCAAGCTGTATCGAACCCGGCGTGCACGGGCTCGCACCGTGCGTCAAGACCGGCCCGAGCGCCACGCTTGAACCTTCCGACTTCCTCATGATCCTCACTCCAAGGAGAACGCATGATCCGCATTTCCACTGCTTCGATCGTCTGTGCATGCACAACCGGCCTTCTCGTCTTCGCGACGGCGGCTGGCGCGCAAACCACGCAGTCAGCACCGTCGCAGGACACCACGAAGCTGCATGCCGCGGATCAGACTTTCGTCGCCGAGGCGACCAGGGCGGTGTCGACGCAGCGCGAAGCCGCGAGAATCGCCACATCGCGCTCCACTGACCGCGACGTGAAGGCGTTCGCGGAGCGCGCTGCCAGCGACAATGCGAAACTGTCCGACGCGCTGCGCGCCGCAAGCCCGCGCGGCGTGGATGTGCCAAAGAACAATCCGGATACCGCTGCGCTCGACAGCATCAGAAACCTGCGCGGCGACGCGTTCGACAAGATCTACATCGAGCAGGTCGCGCTCGGCGGCCAGCAGAAAGTGCTATCGGCATTTCAGTCGGAGATCGCTTCAGGGCGCGATGAGCAGTTGAAAGACGCGGCGACAAAGGCGCTGCCGGGCATCCAGGCGCAATATGCGCAAGCTCAGGAACTGGCGAAGCGCAAGCACCTCGCGGGCGGCTCTGCGCAGTAGTCCCCTGTGCGCGTCATGCCGATTCGCCACGTTCGCTATGCGGGGTTCGGCATGACGCGCGAATACGAGCCAGTACTCGTTCGGGTATGCGTCGCGGGCATGCGTCGCGTATGGCATCCGCCATCACGCCTGCGTGGCGGAATTCCCTTCGATTCAGGGAATAAAAGTCTCCACCGGGTGTTGTTGAAACGAGGATGATCGAGCCGCCAACCCGGCTGCTCCGGGATTCGCTCAAGTGGAAAAAGCTCCCGAATCGCAGGAACAACGCTATGGCCGAAGGAATAAACCGCTACTTCATGGCGGACACGAGGGCGTTCGTCGACGCCAACTATCTGACGACTGCCGGTATCTTCCGTCCTCCAGAGGGAACGATGGCATTCGATCTGCATCGCCAGGAAGGAATCACACCCAGCGTGGTCACGATCGAGCCGACGAACACTGCGAAGAACGACGAATCCATCCGCGGGTATTGGGTGCCGCAAGGCGGATCGTGTGACGTACCGATCATTGCAGCCGATCGCGCCTATGTCTTTACACCAGACTTCTCCGGCTGCTCGCTCATTGTCGATCAGATCAGCGACAGCATGTACCGCGTCTATCACGTGACGGGAGGCAACGGGTACGTCGAGATGGAATACCGCAAGCGTCGCGACCCTGCCTCGAAACTCGCCGGAGTCATGACACACGAGTTCTATGGAGCCCCCGGTGCTCCGAGGGCGCTCATGTTCATGAAGTTCGAGGAGGGCCGCTGGTGGATCTATTTCCAGGCTCAGACAGGCACGGGATATGGTCTGCAGGGCAACCGCGTGGTACGCGCGCAAGGATCCACGGCGGTGGACACCATCAGGATGACGGGCCGAATGCCTGTGGCACGCGTCAAGACCGAAAGCCCGGTCATCACGTCGAATCGGCTCTGCGACGGGCAACTCATCATTCCCGACACGGAGGAAGCCCCAACGTCCAGATTGCTGCGCGCCCGCAAGGTGAACCTGATGACCGAACTCTGGACCTTCTAGTCCATCGAAAATCAAAGGGTCCATGAACCGGCGCCGTTGTCTGGCGGCGTGCTCGTCAGCGGGACGTG
>Ga0163162_10004250_pt1 | contig 13774 bp, 12 predicted proteins | sample S55metaG_FD_115310 | JGI IMG/M metagenome (GOLD analysis project Ga0163162, IMG submission 115310) | Switchgrass rhizosphere microbial communities from Kellogg Biological Station, Michigan, USA - S5-5 metaG | ecosystem: Host-associated > Plants > Roots > Rhizosphere > Soil | place: USA...
AATGGACTCTTCGCCGGGCCCGATTATACCCACACCAGCGAGCGCCCGCAGGTATACACGCACTCATCGCGGTTGGGTTCCAAACTGTAGTTGGGATTCCGAGCGTTTTACGGAAAAAATAGGCCGATTGCGCTGATGATTGGAGGCTCTAGCAAGCCTCCAATGTGCCGATTGCATTGCAGAGAATGGAGAAATTACGCTTCCGGGCTCTTGAAAATCGCGTCGTCCAGCTTAATTCCGTAGGTTATTGTTAGAACCCTTGTTTCCTGCGTTTGTCGACCATCTTCGAAAAGAACGGTCCGGTAAGGTACCCACGTTTGCTGTACGGGACGATAGTCGAGGAACTTTTGCATGTATTTCACTGGATTTCCGCCCGGCACCTGGTCCTCGTATTCAAGCCAAAGTATGCGTAGTGTCTTCGCACTGATGTAATAGCGGGTCTTGCGTTTTTCCTTATCGACCAATTCGACGACGAAGAGATCGAGGCCCTTCTGCTGATCCTTACCAATGAGAGTTACGGCAGCGCCACACTCTTTGTATCGTAGCAGTGTATCGATGCTGTGATGGTGTTGATCCAAGAAGCTGTCGACGGCATCCTGACGGGGCGTAAAAGCGGCGCCATTGATGATTCCAAAAAGCCTGCCTTTTCCGTAGACCAGCGAATACTCCATGGTCGGAAGCTTCTGATCTATTCGGATTTGGTCGCTATCGAGATTTTCGCCGCGGATAAATCGTCGCTCATAATTGGTTTCTTCAGCAGTTCCCTGAGCGTTAAAACGTGTAATTTTTCCCCGTTCAACGCCGTTCTTCCTGATATGGTCGAGCGCTGCGCGAGTGCCGTATACCAGAATCACTGACTCGACGACCTGCTCGACAGTATATTTAGGATCGTCAGCGGCGGACTTAGCACTCGTGACGCTGCCGGGAGAAAAAACAAGAAAACCTGCACAGAAAATCAGGCAGAAGGAAATTGAACGAAACAAATCTAAGAGTTCTCCTTCAATTCAGTTGGCTTCATTTAGTGAAACGCCAGAGCCGGGGAAAGCGATCTGAGAAGGCGAATTGTAGCATATACCGAGAAAAATGCAGCCGTCCCCTCATCTCAGCAACTCAGACTGCATGCCGGAATGGCTGTCCTCCCGCTCGCAAAGTAGCCCTGGACCCTACATTGATGCGCTTTGCGAGCCTACCGGATGTCCGGGCCCTCAAAAGCCAGCGGTACACCACCCGAAATATTCGGACCCTTCGGCAGCTCGCAAGTCACACCGATTTAAAAGTACTCTGTTTGACAAGCCAGGCACCCGCGAGTATTTTCCTCTGTTTTCGTCCACGTCGACGGAAAGAACCAGGTCGAACCTGGCTCGTTGTTTTAGTTCCCATTTGCAGGAAAGGAAGTTTTGGAGTTTATGAAGCGTGTAGGAGTTTTGGTTGGCCGGGAGAAGACGTTTCCCGAGGCGATCATTGAAAAAATCAACACGCAGGGCCGTGGCGATATTGTTGCTGAGTACCTAAAACTTGATGGTATTCGCTACGACGCGCCGCCTGCGTATGACCTCGTTATCGATCGTATTTCGCACGAGGTTCCTTTCTACCGAGCTACTCTCAAAAGAATGGCGTTGGAAGGAACGATCATCATCAATAACCCATTTTGGTGGTCGGCCGACGATAAGTTCTTCAATTTCTCTCTGGGCAAAAAGCTTGGCGTAGCAATCCCAAAGACCGTATTACTTCCCCAGAAAGATTATATTGAAGGGATTGTCAGCGAGAGTTTGCGCAACCTTGCGTTTCCACTCGATTGGCAATCAATCGTTGATTACGTCGGCTTGCCGGCTTTCCTCAAGCCTTTCGATGGCGGTGGTTGGAAAAATGTCTCAAAAGTAAATTCACTTGAAGAGCTGTGGACCGAGTATGACCAGACCGGAACGCTCTGCATGACTCTGCAGGAGTCGATCGAGTTTGATCAATTCGTTCGGTGTTACTGTGTCGGCCAGGAAGAAGTCATGATTATGGCCTACGATCCTCGTAAGCCTTATTTGTCTGGCGAGCAGTACGTACACGACCCTGATTACCTCGCTCCACGACTGGCTGACCGAGTGAAGAAGGATGTACGCACACTGTGCACAGCTTTGGGTTACGACCTCAATACGGTTGAGTTTGCAATCAAAGATGAAGTGCCGTACGCGATCGACTTCATGAATCCGGCACCGGACGCCGAACTAGCGTCGGTGGGCGAGTTCTATCACAACTGGATTGTCGACGCAGTTGCCAAGCTCGTGTTTAAACGTCTGAGTGAAACACAGACGGCAACTAGATACCGTTGGGACTCACTACTGAATCCAGAACCGACGCGAGCTTACGCGGTTGCCTCCGCTGCTGACCAACAGTCGCGAACAGTAGTCCCCGTAGCATCGCCCGTTGCGACGACGAAAACAACAAATCAAACAGCCGTCGTTAGTAAGAAGGCAGATCAGGCTAAGAAGACAACGACCCGGCGCAAAAAGCCAACAGTCTAATCTTACGCAGGATTCACTTATGAGAGGGTGGTGTGGAAACGCACCGCCCTTTAGTTTTACGCGACGGACTCGGGCTTGGAGCGTGAGAAGAGTAGCCGAGTCACCACAACCGACAGCAACCACAGGATCAAAGCTGACGATGCCAGTGACCAACCGATACTTCCAGCCAGAGGATCCAGAAAGCCTCCAATGATCGCTGTTACGATCGCGACGCTGGTTACTCGTCCTGACATTCGTCGTACGCGAGTGACATTTTGTAACCAGCTAATTCTTCGCAATTCAGTGACCAGGTAGTCTTCATCGTCATTCAAAAGTGTGTAGTAATCTGCTTCGCGGCGCGCATATCTCGCTAATGCTGTCTCCGATGTTACCCGCGCCGCTTCGTGATAATGGTGAATCACGTGGGCCAACTTCCCTTCCCTGAGCGATAAGTCAGCCAGCCCCAGCCGAGCCTTATAATTTCCGTAGTCGAGATCGACCGTTTCCTGAAGGACTCGGCGTGCCTGACGAGTATCGCCACATTCAAGAAAGCTCTCGCCTATGAGCGGTAAGAGCACGACATCGCCATTCGCTCTAGTTCTTGCTAGGCGCAGGGCTGCCCTGGCTCTGGACAGCAAGCGAGCGTCTCCTTGTGCGCTTGCCTGAGATCGCAGCAAGCGCGCTAAATCGTAAAGCAGCCAGGATGCCTGAGGGGTGACGTTCAGCGCGCGCCGGAATGCTTCAGCCGCTTCTTTCAACCGGCCTGTAACTCGCAACTCATTACCAAGTCGTCGCAGTAGATGAGCCCGCTCCAAATCGTGAGCCTCGACAACGGCAGGTTGTAGCTGCTGCTTGCGATGTGGTTTTCTGTCAGCCGAGGTCAAATCGAGCACATCTTCCGAAGCCAGCATCGAGAGCTTAGCTTTGTTTGAAACTGCCGCCGGATCGTTTAGATAGTCACGCAAGTCGCGAGTGCGATTGTCTAATTTGTCCTCGTGGATAAGGGGTAAAAGTTCGCGGATCAACTTGCGGTATCCGTGACCTCCCGAAGCGATTACGAACTCTTTGCCTCTACCAATAATCTGAGTGCGATAACGATATCGGACACTACCGCCCCGTCGAAGAGTTCTCACAGCATGAGTCTCAAGCAATTCGAAGTCCGATATATTGAGGTGCTTGCGATACCCATAGATCAAACCCATCAGAGCTGATATCGGGCCTTGACGACGAATCGAACCACCATCGAAAACGATTCGATCGGTGAAAGCGAGAGCGGGCACAATCAACCAGGCAATACAGATCAAGAGAAGGGCCCATCCCTCTCGATTTGACCTGACTAACATTGCACCAAGGAAGGTCAGTACGCTTGCGACGGCGAGATATGGGCCAGGAGAAACGCGGACGCTAGCCAAGGAGTGGCTTTTGCGATCTCTTTTGGCATCTGCCAATGCTGTTAACGTTTCGATCTGATCCGTCTCTTTCATTTCCGCTCTGGCTGCTCCGTCGGACAATCGATTGGCAGTTCCAATGAAAAGGTGCCTCTGGTTCTGCCAGGTTCAGTGTAACGTAAGTCTGCGAACTGAACGATAGTCCGAGTCGTGCAATCCGAATCTGCCAGCTGAACGACTGGAAATCTGGCAAAGCCAAGGAAGATCCGTGCGCTGCGCTCAGTCTCACCTAATCTCTCGGTAATCGCAGCCAGTTCTCCCGTAGGCTTCGCATATCTGAGTACCCGTGATGACAGCTGACTACTGAATAAATCAAGCCTAAATCTGTAGGTAGCTTTATCTGTGTCGAACACACAATCCCAGCTAAAAGGGCTGGCCAGTATTGGCATCGCGGCCAGCTTGCTCAAAGTCTCTGAATTAGACACTGCGATTTCTTTAGCACGCGCGCGGCCCACGTTGACGGCGTGGTGGTGAATTGAGAAAAGCGCAACCCAGTAACACACCGCAATTGAGAGTCCGCATAGCACTACTCGTGATCGCCAACGTTCACCTACTTTAAAAGCAAACAACAAAATTGCAGAAACCAGGAATACGAACCATATGACTCTTATTAGTAGTGGATGTTGTAGATCGCTGGATCTGGGAGCAAAGAGCAACAATGCGGTCGCAACCGCTGCCACAGTTAGCCACACACCTTTCTGCAATCGAGTTCTCGACGTCACGAGAAAAACACTTGTACCCAGAATGAGCCACAGAAAAGGATCGACGATGAAGACAAAATCGCCATAGAACCATCGCCCGTTCCATGGAAGAAGAAATCTCATACCGTAGTTATTGGTCCAATCCATGATCGGGTGAGTGACGCTCGCGATGAAGGAAGCTATAAACAAACCCTTGAGCCTGGTCGTAGGCTTAGTGTGGCGTAAATGAGCGACCAAATAATCGAAGGCGTAAAACAGAAGTGGCAAGACAATCGAGAGAAGGACTGTGCCGACGATAGCGTGAGTGATACCGCGATGTTCCTTTAGGAAGGTCCAGCGGTCGGAGAAGAGTAATAATGCGACGTCAATGTCCGGCGCATTTGCTGCGACCACACAGATCGCGGTTGCTCCTGGCGAGAGCCTTTCCAAACCTGTCTTGGCAACCGCTAGTCCGACCAGTGAATGGGTAAGATTATCCATTTACGAGACTAGCTGACGAAATGTGTTTTCGGGTCAGTTCAGCCCAGGGATGGCAGTTCCGGAGGAAGCTGAGCGTAACGGTCAGGATCCATTTTCTGAAGCTCGCTGGCGGCTTCACGAGCGGCTGATGAAGCAGGGATCGGAGTCTGATCGGGACCTTTTGCTTTCCGCGATGCGTCGACGATGCTGAAAAGTAAGTCCGTCGCTTCTTTCTTCTTGCCTTGTTTCTGATAAACCTTGGCGAGTCGCAAGTTTGCAGTTTCCGGGGTAACAGTTGGACTGTTCAATTTGACGAGATCCTGATAGAGCTGGGCTGCTTCATCGTATTTACCGTCGCTCTCTTTTGCCTGAGCCAGAGCAAATTTCGACAGAGCTCCGACTTCAGTAACGCTGCTGTTTCCCAACGCAGCCAAGTCCGTCATTGCTTTTTGCCTGTCGATGACGAGTTCGTTAGTGGCCTTGAGGTAGTTTGCTTCTGACTTATAGGGATCGCCATACTTTGCGGCGACTTTCTCAAACTCTTGAATAGCTCGCTGAGCTCGTTCTCGATCATTAGTAAAAACGGGATCCGAGCCAGTTTGGGGCGCAGTTGCTGAGACAGTGGCGGTTGAGATGTCTATCGCGCGGCCCAAAGCCTGTTGGGCTTCGTCAGTCTTGCGATTATTCCACTTCACTAGAAAGATAATCAGCAATCCAACTACGATAATTCCTCCCAAAACGTAGAGAATCATTCGTCCCTGACCCTCGAGGCGATTAAGCACACGATCAACCAAAGTCATGGTTGTGTCTCGGAATTTGTCGTGCTGGAGTTCTCGGGCACGCTTTTTGTTGTAATTAGCCACTTCGTTTCCTCTCGCAAGTCCACATAGTGAACTACGTTCTTTTGGGTGTATGATAAACGAAAATGTCACTCTAATGGCGCGTACGAAAAGTTGTCAAGCAGCTCAAATGAGCTGTACTTCGTGGGTTGCTGCGCGCCAGGCGGGTTGCTTCGATGGGAACTGGACGCATCCAAGACGTTAGATGAAAATTTTTCTGGAACAACCTGACTTTTACTGGTGTCTAATGAGACGCCTGGCAATAAATGGGCGATTGATAGCTGCTCGAATTCCCGCCCCAGGGGGTGAAACGTGAGCTACGGAGACCCAATAGTCCTCCGTGGGCAATTCGAATTAGAGCAGGTTGCACCGGCGACCTCGGTTGATGTACGGCCAAAAATCGAGGATCAGTTCCTTGAAAGATTAAAGCGCGGCGACGTCGCAGCCTTTGAAACATTAGTTACAGAACGTTCCGGTGAAATTTATGGTCTGCTCTACCGCTTAACCGAGAACGTAGACGAGGCACGCGACCTAACTCAGGAAACCTTTCTTAGGGCTTTCCAGAGTATCGGCCATTTCCGAGGCGACTCAGATATTCGGACCTGGATTTATCGCATCGCGATTAATCAGGCTCGTAACCGTTGGCGATGGTGGCGGCGGCGGAAACGCGACGTTACGGTTTCGATAGATTCGAATGAGTCGAAGGGGCACGAACTGCTCCTGGCTAACTTGAAGGCGCCGACTGCCGATCCCGAGACTGACGCCCTGTCTCGCGAACGTGAAAGAATGCTTCGTAAGGCGCTTGGCACTTTGAAAACCGTCTATCGAGAAGCCGTGATCCTCAGAGATATTGAGGGTTTTGCCTACGAAGAGATCGCCGTGACGTTGGATATTAGTGTTGGGACGGTTAAGTCCCGGTTGGCGCGTGGCCGCCAGGAATTGAAACGAAAGTTAGAAGGATCTTTGTAATAACCGATGCGTCTTCAGTAATGAAGAGTTTAATCGGCATCAATTTGGATAGCTTTCCAACCCCGGCTCACGAAACTCGGTGCCAAATGGGTCGAAGTGAGGAAACGGCGGGCTAAAGGCTTCCGAAATGGCGTGATGAGAGTGAATTGAAAACGTGGCCAGCAACACCCGTTGAAGCATCGCTCACATTCGGCCTGAAGGGGTTGCCCAAATCTGTCGGAGTTGCTTCTTAAACAAAAGGGAGCAGCCGGGGTTGGTGAGCTATCCAAAGTCAAACGACTTCCACTCGCGCGAAACGAGCGATTGAAGTCGACAAGTGGGTGCGTTACCTATGTTATGCGAAGAAACCAGACAATCGCTTTCCTTGTACGTCGATAATGCTGTAACACTGCCGGCGCGCGTAGCGATAGACGAGCATCTGGACCGCTGCCCAGTTTGCCGCTCAGAGCTGGCAGAACTGCGGACTCTACGTCGCAGCCTAAGACGCATTTCCCGACCTGTCCCACCAGCAAACTTAACCTCAAATATTGTAGATGCTCTTATAATTGAGGCTGCCGCTAATCGACAGTCACCACCTCCATCTTTGAGTTACCGCGTCGCCCGTTTCCTTCAGCCTCGTCTGATGCCTTATACCATTGGGTCATTCGCGTCGGTGCTGATGTTCTTTCTGATGTTCTCGGCCCTCCGACCTCATTTCGTCGCACTTCGTGAGGCGGCACTACAGAGAAATGGCGTCATTCTCCTTCGTACTCCTGAAGTCGAGTATGACCTTAATCAACCGGTTACGCCCGAAGTCTTTGCAGCCAGCAGAGCTCCCTTTGCAGAACAGTCGCCAAGTCTAAATCCAGGCGGTGCACTGGCTGCTTTGACCAGAGCGTATGCCCATCCTCATCGGAGTTATTACGAAGACTCAGACGATATGATTGTGGTAGCTGATGTATTCAGTAACGGCGCGGCTTCACTGGCCGATGTGGTACAGCCACCGCGAAATAAGAGAATGCTTGATGATTTTGAGTCCGCGCTTCGTCAAGACGCGGCCTTTGTTCCAGCTTCGCTCGATGGTAGACCTGACACTATGCGCGTGGTGTTTGCCGTGCAAAAGGTAGATGTCGACGATCGGAATTTCTAAGTTCCTCACGCAAGTCTCGACGATTCTTCCAATAACAAGTTTGCTGAGTTTTCAGGCGGTCCACCCGGCCGAATCTGAAGCCTATCCGAACCGAAATTCCACTCTCAAACCTGATGTCAATCCTTAAATGAGTTGCCTCGTGGTTATGAGAGGCGTACTTGCTTCTCGGTCTCTTTTACGATTACACCCTATCTCAACTTCAGGCTCTTCACTGTCTCGCTTGACGCACCGTATCTAGCGATGCTAGTTTGCGGCTTCACCTGTAATTTCGGATTCTGATCAACGTGAGACTTTCAACTGAGTCCACGCGGTGAATTGATTGACTGCAACTGCGCCTAACTTAAAACGAACGCCACTAAATAATATTCATCGCCAGATGGGTGGGCGGATGGTTGATTTTGGCGGTTGGGATATGCCCGTTCAGTATCCAGCCGGCACTATCGAGGAGCATTTGCGAACTCGCAATCATGCCGGACTATTTGATGTCTCCCATATGGGCGAAATTGACGTTCGTGGTATCGACGCCATCTCATTCGTCAATCGAGTCACCTCAAACGATGTAACAAGACTGATCGACGGTCAGGCTCAATATTCTGCTCTGACAACACCTCTAGGGACCATTGTCGATGATCTGCTGGTCTATAGAATCTCCAGCGATCATTTATTGCTGGTCGTTAATGCAAGCACCACCGATAAGGACTGGAATTGGATTATCTCCCAAAGGGGTAATGAGTCAGTCGAGTTGAAGAATGTGAGTGCTGTGTATTGTCAGCTCGCGATTCAGGGCCCTGACGCTCTGAAGATTCTTCAGCAACTGACAGACGTGCAACTTGCAGAAGTAAAGTACTACCACTTTACGCATGGAACCGTTGACAATATTCCGGCAATCATTTCCAGAACTGGTTATACCGGTGAAGATGGATTCGAGGTGTACGCTGCTCCAGACCGAGCTGAACAACTATGGAATAAGATTCTCGAGACCGGCAAATTTGGAGACGCGGACGGCATTCTTCCGTGTGGCCTCGCGGCCAGAAATACTCTCAGGCTGGAAGCGGGATTGGCACTTTACGGAAATGATATCGACGATACCACCACCTTGCTTGAAGCCAACCTCGGCTGGATCTGCAAACTCGACAAAGGTGACTTTATCGGGAGGGAATCTCTGCTCAACCAGAAGGAAACTGGAGTCAGTCGGCGACTAGTAGGTTTTGAAGTGACTGAGAGAGGCATCGCCCGCGACCACCAGGATGTTGTCGTGAACGATAAAGTCGTGGGCCAGGTAACTTCCGGCAGTCCGGCCCCTTTCCTGAAAAAGAATATTGGTTTTGCTTACGTACCAATCGAACTGGCGACGGCCGGACAACAAATTAAGATTGATGTACGTGGGCGTTTAGTTGATGCGCAAGTAGTAAAAACCCCGTTCTACAAGCGCGCGCGTTGACCTATGTTATATAGGATCATTTTGATCCGAAACTTAAATTAGTTTGGAGGAACCATGGCAAACGTTCCAGAGGACCTGCACTACAGCAAGGACCATGAATGGGTAAGAGTTGAAGGCGATCAGGTAATAATCGGAATTACCGACTACGCTCAAAACTCTCTCGGCGATGTAGTGTACGTCGAACTGCCAAAGCCGGGTGAGAGCTTTGCAGTCAACGAATCTTTTGGCTCAGTCGAATCGGTGAAAGCAGTTTCGGAAGTCTTTACTCCGGTCGCAGGCGAAGTGGTGAAGATAAACGAGTCACTCGCTGATGAGCCTGAAAAAGTCAATTCAGATCCTTACGGCGATGGCTGGATGATTCGTGTCCGCATGTCGAATCCAGGCGAAGTTGATAGCATGTTGACCGCCGCCGAATATGAAGATTTTACGAAAGCTGAGAAAGAATAAACTTGCGCTACATTCCTAACTCGCCGGAGGAGCGCGCAGAAATGCTCAGCTCAATCGGGCTGAACTCAGCTGATCAATTGTTTGACTCAATTCCAGAGGATCTACTCTTACGGAGACAGCTCAATACTCCCGCCGCCCTCTCCGAAACAGAACTGTTGAGGCGGTTTGACGAACTTGGCCGCCAGAATCCAGGTGCGGTCCGTGTCAGTTTTCTCGGAGGTGGCGCCTACTCTCACTATATCCCGACAGTTGTGGATCACATTCTGACACGCTCGGAATTCTTCACCGCCTACACACCATATCAACCGGAAATTTCTCAGGGCACGCTTCAGGCGATCTTCGAATTCCAAACCTTGGTCTGTCAGCTCACCGGAATGGAAGTCGCCAACGCTTCGATGTATGACGGATCGACTGCGCTAGCTGAGGCAGTCCTGATGGCCGAACGAGTCACGAGGAGATCAAAAGTGATCGCCTCTGATTCGGTCCATCCTGAATATCTCGAGGTGGTCAAGACTTACGTTCAACATGCGGGTATTGAACTCCAGGTGGTTGACTTTGACCAATCTTCTGGCCAATCGGCTCATGCTCTGACAGAAGCGCTCGACGACAAAACTGCTGCTTTGGTAGTTCAGTCGCCAAACTTCTTCGGATGCATTGAGGAAGTACAGGCACTGGCGGATGCGGCTCACTCAAAGGGAGCGTTGCTGATTGTAGCTATCACCGAAGCGATGTCGCTTGGACTCTTGAAGGCGCCAGGTGCTTGCGGCGCCGATATCGTCATCGCGGAGGGCCAATCTTTTGGAGTGCCGTTAAGTTTTGGTGGTCCATATGTTGGACTATTCGCAACCCAGGAAAAATACGCCAGACAAATTCCAGGCCGGCTCGTTGGTGAAGCGTACGATAAGCAAGGGAGACGCGGCTTTGTTCTGACTCTCGCAACACGCGAGCAACACATCCGTCGTGAGAAGGCCACGTCGAACATTTGCACCAACGAAGGTTTGATAGCGTTGGCGGCAACTGTTTATCTCGAGACGTTGGGTAAACGTGGAGTTCAGGAAGTTGCTTATCAATGTGCGCAGAAGGCAGCGTTCGCCGCGCGTGAAATCGGCAAGCTCAAAGGGTTCTCGCTTCCCTTCTCTGCACCCAGATTTAATGAGTTCGTTGTGCGCGGACCGATTCCGGCCAGCGACTTGCTCAGAACCTTGGCCACTAAGGCACAAATTGACGGTGGTATCTCGTTGTCACGCTTTTACAATGACCGGCCAAATGATTTCCTGGTTTGCGTCACTGAACTCAATACCCGTCAACAAATCGATAGCTTGATTGCAGGCCTGACGGAGTTTTCTACTACCTAGCATGGATATGACGACGGCTATTACCAAAGTTACCACCCACCTCAGTCCAAATGAACAGCTGATTTTTGAGCGTTCTCAACACGGTCGACTCGGTTACCGGCTTGCCGCACTGGATGTCGAGGAGCAACCGCTCGATTCGATCGTGCCACACGAGTTCCAACGTGACGACGATCTCGAGGGAATGCCGGAGGTTAGCGAGGTGGATGTCATTCGCCACTTCGTGCGCATGTCAACCTGGAATTATTCAATCGACCTGGGGATGTATCCGCTCGGTTCCTGCACGATGAAGTACAACTCGCGCCTCAATGAACGAGTTGCTCGCATTCCCGGTTTTGCAAACCTCCATCCGTTGGCAGAAGAACGTGATGCACAGGGTGCGCTCGAAGTCATTTACGAACTGCAACAACATCTGGCCGAGATTACAGGACTGCCAGGCATCTCGCTTCAACCCGCTGCCGGAGCTCATGGGGAAATGACCGGCATCATGATTATCCGGGCCTTCCTCGATTCGCGAGATGGTGAAGCCGCGTCCAAACGCCGAACGATGTTGATCCCTGATTCGGCGCACGGAACAAATCCAGCCTCGGCGCATCTTTCCGGGTTCTCCGTAAAAACCATTCGTTCCACGGCTGAAGGGTTGACTGATCTGGACCACTTGCGAGAACTCTGTGCTCACGGTGACGTCGCGGGATTGATGCTCACCAATCCGAATACCCTGGGACTCTTTGAACGTAACATCAAAGAGATTTGTGCGATCGTCCATGCTGCTGGTGGATTGGTCTATATGGACGGCGCCAATATGAATGCGCTCGTTGGTGTCGCGAGACCCGGTGATATGGGTGTTGATGTTATCCACCTGAATTTGCATAAGACATTTTCTACTCCGCACGGTGGTGGTGGCCCAGGTTGTGGTCCATGTTGCTGTTCCCGGGAGCTCGAACAGTTTCTGCCGGTACCCAGAGTCGTGAAAGATGGGCAGGGTTTTAAACTTAACTTCAACGAGCCGAAAACAATTGGGCGGGTGAAAGCGTTCTTCGGCAATTACGGAATGATGTTACGAGCGCTTGCTTACACGCTTACCCACGGAAACGATGGTCTACGTGAAGCAACGGAAGCTGCTGTGCTTAATGCGCGCTATATCGCTTTCGGCTTAACCTCCGACTATGACAAGCCGTTTTCAGGAGCGCCGATGCATGAAGTAGTGTTTACAGATAAGAGGCAAACACGGAAGGGTGTTCACACACTCGACATTGCAAAGCGGCTGATCGATTACGGCTTTCACCCAATGACGATCTATTTTCCCTTGATCGTTCCCGGGGCAATGCTAATCGAACCGACTGAATCCGTTGGCAGGCAGGAGCTCGACCAATTCATCGGCGCCATGCGCGCGATTGCAAGCGAGGCTGTTGAAGATCCTGAATTGGTTCGGAATGCGCCGCACAATACTCGCATTGGACGACTCGATGAGGCTGCGGCCGCTCGCAAACCTGTGTTGCGCTGGAAGCCAAAACAGGCAGCAAGCGCTGGCTAATACCTGATCTTTTAGAGTTATTGCTTCGCGGCGGGAAGTCGCAACAGAGCCAGTCTCTCGACCGGCCGGCCGTTTATGAGGTGGTCCTCTACGATTTCCTTAACGTCGCTGGGACGAACCTGCGCATACCAGATCCCGTCAGGATAGACCATCACGGCCGCTCCAATCGCGCAAAAACCCACCGAGCCGCATTCGGTTAGGACCACCGAGCCCTTCGGGTTACGCCCTTTCTTCTCTTTCCCAAACTGCAACCCGCGTTTTTTCAATTCGTGTTCGAAAGCGTCCTTGACGTCTTCGCTGTCTACCTTCGAGCAGGATTTGCCCGTGCAGACAAAGACGTGGTGACGGATGGGCGCTGCGATTATCGGTGCAAGTGTTACAAGTTCGTCACAATCGGCGATGAAATCATTTTTGGACATCAACTATTACCCTTCGTTTCGTATGCTATCACGGATGACTGAGATGACTTGAAACCAACAGGTACTGATTCTCGCGAAATCAGGCAAATCAAGCGCAAACCGGTTATTGTTTTAATAGAACTTCATTGTAGAATGACTTTATAAGGCGACCCGTCGTTGTCCCCTAAGTTGAATGGACTCGGGTGCCTGATTTTCGTGAGGTAAACCGCAAGACTTATATATGGCAACCGGCCTGGTTATCCACATCTCCTCGGGTGAAGACCGGCATACCGAAATTCTCACCACTGATCATATTCGTATCGGCACTTCCGAAGAGTGCGAACTGCGACTCCGATCATCCAGTTTGCCTCCCGGTGTATCTGGCGTCCTGGTGGAATTGATTCGTGCAAACGGGTCGTACTCGATTATGAGTGCCGAGCCGTCGCTCAGTCTTAACCGGAATGGTGAGCCCATTGAACTTGGAGCGGAGGTTCGAGACGGAGATGAGATTCGTGTCTCAGACTCTAACGTCCTCCTGACATTTTTCCCGATCAGGTCATTGCCA
>Ga0163162_10004252_pt1 | contig 13772 bp, 7 predicted proteins | sample S55metaG_FD_115310 | JGI IMG/M metagenome (GOLD analysis project Ga0163162, IMG submission 115310) | Switchgrass rhizosphere microbial communities from Kellogg Biological Station, Michigan, USA - S5-5 metaG | ecosystem: Host-associated > Plants > Roots > Rhizosphere > Soil | place: USA: Michigan...
ACTTTGCAGATAACAGCGTGGAAGAGAATGAATGGCTGGTCAGCCTGCAGGCTGCGGTTAAATACGCATGCGAGGCGGCCAACAAAAAAATAATTGCTGTTTACCACCTCGCCGAGCAGGTGGGAGAACTGGCAGACATGGAGTTTGATTTCCTGTACGATAAATCAAAACATTTATTATCTATCGGATATAACGCAAGTGAACAACGCAGGGATGCCAGCTATTATGATTTACTGGCATCAGAGGCAAGGCTGGGCGTTTTTGTTGGCATTGCGCAAGGCAAATTGCCGCAGGAAAGCTGGTTTGCCCTCGGCAGATTGCTTACCAACTCGGGTGGTGAACCTATACTGCTTTCCTGGAGCGGCTCCATGTTTGAATACCTGATGCCACAATTGGTGATGCCTGCATACGATAACACGCTGCTGGATCAAACCAATAAGGCAACAGTTAAAAGCCAGATAGACTACGGAAAACAACGTGATGTACCCTGGGGTGTTTCAGAGTCGGGATACAATATGATGGATGCAAGTTTTAATTACCAGTATCGTGCGTTTGGTGTTCCGGGACTTGGGCTAAAACGTGGACTGGGTGCAGATTTGGTTGTTGCGCCTTATGCCACCGTAATGGCCCTGATGGTATCGCCTGAACCAGCCTGCGAAAATCTGAAACGGCTAACGGAGGATGGCTTTGAAGGAAGGTTTGGTTACTATGAAGCCATCGACTATACGCCGGCACGCGTGCCGAGGGGACAGACCTGTTCAGTTATACGTTCCTTTATGGTGCACCATCAGGGTATGAGTTTTCTTTCATTGGCCTACCTGCTATTGGAACGGCCTATGCAAAAACGTTTTGAAGCTGAGCCACAGTTCCAGGCTACATTGTTGTTATTGCAGGAGCGGATACCAAAAGTTACTTCTTTCTATTCCCATACTACGGATGTGGCAGAAACCAGCGCAGACACTGTTGACACACAAGTGCGTCTCATCAATAATCCAAACACAACAGCACCGGAAGTGCAGCTTCTGTCGAACGGCAGATACCATGTTATGGTTACCAATGCCGGAGGTGGATACAGCCGGTGGAAAGATATAGCCGTTACACGCTGGCGGGAAGACACCACGTGTGATAATTGGGGAAGCTTTTGTTATATACAGGAAGAAGATGGCAACTACTGGTCAATGACACATCAGCCTTCACGCAAGCCTGTAAAAAACTATGAGGTGGTATTTTCACAGGGGCACGCTGAGTTTCACCTGCGGGGTAAAAATTTTGAAACCAAAACTGAAATTGTTGTATCGCCCGAGAACGATATTGAAATGAGGCGGGTGCGCATTAAAAATAAATCAAAAAGCAGGAAAGTAATTACTGTTACCAGCTATGCAGAAGTGGTTCTTACTTCGGCTGCAGCCGATTCCATTCATCCTGCATTCAGCAATCTCTTTGTACAAACGGAGATCGTGGAGCGTCATAATGCGATCATTTGCACACGCAGGCCAAGGTCTGTTGAAGAGCAGGCGCCCTGGATGTTTCACCTGATGAAGGCACACGGGGTGGATATTGAAAGCGTTTCCTATGAAACCGATCGGATGAAATTTATTGGCAGGGGAAATTCCATCAACTATCCCGACGCGATAAAAAAAACCGGGATGCTTTCAAATACACAAGGATCGGTATTGGATCCGGTTGTAGCAATCCGCTACCGCATTGCATTGGATCCTGAACAAACTGCCACCATGGATTTGGTTTTTGGCATGGCTGAAACCCGCGATATTTGCGAGGGCATGATAGAAAAATACCAGGATCGGATTCTGGCGGATCGGGCTATTGAACTGGCCTGGACACACAACCAGGTGGTGCTTCAGCAAATCAATGCAAAGGAATCAGATGCTCAATTGTACGGCCGGTTAGCCAGTTCGATTATTTATGCAAATCCATCGCTCCGTGCAGATGCTGGTGTTCTTATTAAAAATCATCGCGGCCAGTCCGCTTTATGGAGTTATTCTATCTCGGGTGATTTGCCGATTTTGCTATTGCAGATTGCAGACCCCGCCAATATAATGCTGGTGAACCAGTTGGTACAGGCCCATGCCTACTGGCGTCTGAAGGGACTGGCCGTTGACCTGGTTATCTGGAATGAGGACCAGGGCGGGTACAGGCAATTATTACAGGATCAGATATTGGGCCTTATTACGGCAAGTACAGGTGCCAATCTAACGGACAGACCTGGTGGCATTTTTGTTCGTCATGCAGACCAGATTTCACAGGAAGACAGAATACTGTTGCAGACGGTAGCGCGCGTAATCATCTCCGATAGTAAGGGAACGCTGACCGAACAAATAAACCTGCGCGCTGTTTCAAAACCACCCATTCCTGCATTTATTCCTGTATCATCACCTAACATGGTTACCGCCAATTCTCCGGCAGTACCGGAAGATTTACTGTTCTTTAATTCATTAGGCGGTTTTACAAAGAACGGACTTGAATATAAAATCATTCTTGAACCGGGAAAAACTACCCCGGCTCCCTGGGTGAACATCATTGCCAACCCGGGTTTTGGTACCGTGGTTTCTGAAAGTGGTCAGTCTTATACCTGGGCTGAAAATGCGCACGAGTTCAGGCTAACCCCGTGGAATAATGATCCCGTAAGCGATATGGGAGGAGAGGCATTTTATATAAGAGATGAGGAGACCGGACAAGTGTGGTCTCCCACACCCCTGCCCACACGCGGACTGGCTGTTTATAAGATACGCCATGGCTTTGGTTACAGCGTCTTCGAATACCAGGAAGATGGAATTCGCTCTGAGTTATGGATATATGTTGATATAGCATCCAGCGTAAAATTCAGTGTTTTAAAATTGAAGAATATTTCCGGCAGATTGCGTAAGCTATCAGCCACCGGTTACGCCGAATTGGTTTTGGGCGATGCAAGGCCAAAATCAGTGATGCACATTGTTACTGAACTGGATAGCGCTACCGGCGCATTAATTGCGAAAAATCCATACAATACTACTTTTAATGACAGGATCGTATTTTTTGATGTAGACGACATTGGCAGATCGCTGACGGGCGACAGAACCGAATTTATAGGAAGAAACGGCTCATTCCAAAAACCAGACGCCTTAAGCCGGATGAAGCTTTCCGGTAAAACCGGTGCTGCTATGGATCCGTGCGCTGCGCTCCAGGTTAATTGCGAACTGGCTAACAACCAGGAAAAGGTTGTCATTTTCCGGCTGGGCACCGGACGAAATGTACAAGAGGCGAGTAATCTTGTGCGGCAATTCAGGGGCTTAGCCGCCGCCAATCAGGCATTGGAAAAGGTTCATCAATATTGGAAACAAGCCCTCGGCGCAATACAAATTGAAACACCCAATCAGTCATTGAATATACTTACCAACGGATGGTTATTGTATCAAACCATAGCCTGCAGGTTATGGGCAAGAAGTGGTTTTTATCAATCTGGCGGTGCATTTGGCTTCCGTGATCAGTTGCAGGATGTAATGGCAGTTATTCATACGGAACCAGGTCTGGCAAGGGAACAAATTTTACTTTGTGCCTCACGTCAGTTCAAAGAAGGAGATGTACAACACTGGTGGCATCCCCCAACAGGAAGGGGTGTGCGAACCCGTTGCTCCGATGATTTTTTGTGGCTACCTTTTGTTACAGGTAAATATGTGTTGAGTACGGGCGATACAGGTTTGTTGGATCAGCAAATACAATTCCTGGAAGGCCGTCCGCTAAACCAGGGAGAAGAATCATACTACGACCTTCCACATTATTCGGATGCGACAGCTTCTGTTTATGAACATTGTGTGCGTGCCATTCAAAAGGGACTGAGCTTTGGCGAAAAAGGATTGCCGTTAATGGGGTCAGGAGACTGGAATGATGGTATGGACAGGGTAGGAAGACATGGCAAAGGCGAAAGCATTTGGTTAGGTTTTTTTCTTTTCTATGTATTGAAACGATTTGAAAAAATTGCCCTGCTATACAATGACACCGGCTTTGCAAATAAATGTGCTGTTCACGCGGAACAATTACGCGTGAACATTGATAAGAATGCCTGGGATGGAAACTGGTACCGCAGGGCATACTTCGATGATGGAACACCATTGGGTTCATCTGGAAATGCAGAGTGCCAGATTGATTCTATTGCTCAAAGCTGGTCGGTATTATCCGGCGGCGGTGATGCCAAACGTTCCGCCATGGGAATGGAAGCAGTAAACAAACGCCTGGTTAGAAGAGACCTTGGCCTGATACAATTATTAGACCCCCCGTTCGATAAATCAGATTTAAATCCGGGTTATATCAAGGGATATGTTCCCGGAGTAAGGGAAAACGGCGGGCAGTATACACATGCCGCTATCTGGATGATAATGGCATTTGCCGAAATGGGCAATAGCGATCGCGCCTGGGAGCTTTTCGATATGGTGAATCCCGTGCACCACGGATCGAACGAAGATGACATGATGATATACAAAGTTGAGCCCTATGTAATGGCGGCCGACGTTTATGCGTCGCCACAGCACCAGGGGCGTGGCGGATGGACATGGTATACCGGTTCTGCCGGCTGGATGTACCAGCTGGTCATAGAATCTCTGCTGGGAATAAAGCTCGAAATGAACAAACTTACTATTTCACCCTGCCTGCCAAAAAAATGGACATCGGCTAAAATTAGTTACCGATACCGGAGAACTTTTTATACCATCACCATAAAGCAAGCTGATAGCTCAGCAGATGGTATTGGCACAGCAAACAGGAGCGAACTACAGGGTAATACCATTTTACTTGTCGACGATCTCACTGAGCATATTGTGGAAATAACCATACCTGTCGGAAAAGAAGAGGTTGCAGAAGCTGCCGGGTCAGCTGGCAATTAACTTCCCTTTTTCTTTCATAACCATAATCACGGTGACAGTAAATCCACTGTTTGCATTTGAACATTTCAGAATAGTTGTATCAATTTCGAACAATTTGGTGTATCGGTACCGTACTGTCCTATAAATTCCTGCGACCTGGTAAATTGAATATCACCTGATTATAATAAGGCATGCATTTCGTGATGGTTAAGGTTCATCATCCACAGACAAGCCAAAACCAGTTGTATGATAAGCAAATTCATGACCACAGCATGGCGCAACCTGAGCACAAACAAAACATACGCTGTATTAAATATAAGTGGACTCACACTCGGTATAACGGCGTTCCTGCTGATTGCGGTATGGCTGCAACGGGAGCTGAGCTTCGATGATTTTCACCCGCATGTTGCCCAGATTTTCCGGCTGGCCAATACATTTAAAAGCGAAAGCGAATCCTTTTCCCAGGCGCCTTCTGGTCCCGCTTTTGGCGCCCAATTACCAAAAATGCTGCCGGAGGTAAAAGCAGCCTGCCGCATTTTTAAAAGTAATTTTAACCTGAAAGCCGGTAACGACCAGTTTGCAGAGTCCAATGCTGCCATGGCAGACAGTAATTTTTTTGGCTTTTTTGGTTTCAGGCTCATAAAAGGCAACCCTGCAAAAGTATTGGTTACCGCAGGACAGATTGTGCTTACCGAAAAACTTGCCCGGAAGTATTTTGGAACACAGGATCCCATGGGTAAAACAATGCTGATAAATAAAAAATATCCGGTGACTGTTTCAGGCATTGCGGCAGATTTCCCGGTTAATTCGCAGTTGCAGTTTACCTGCCTGTTGTCAACTGCATTACTCAAAAACATTGTGAATGAGCAGGGGCCTTTTGATATGGACAACCAATGGGTAGGCGGATGGCCGCTGACCTATATACAGTTAAACAGCCCATCAAAATATAAACAGACGGAAAACCAGATCAATGCTATTGCAGCACGTTTTTCTGAAAGAGAATGGAAGGAAAATAAAATGTCCTACCATTATTTTTTGCAACCCCTCAGGGAAATACATCTCAGGTCCAATCTCCGGTATGATACACCCAATAACGGAAGTCTTTCCCGGGTTAAAATATTCAGTATTGTAGGAATCATTGTGTTATTGCTGGCTTGTATCAATTATATTAATCTCACCACAGCAGGGGCCATCAAAAGAGCCAAAGAGATTGCTGTACGAAAAGTAATTGGCGCCACCCGCAAACAACTTATTATCCAGTTTTTTGCTGAAACATGTATTGTTTGTGGAGTAGCTGTTGGCATCAGCCTTTTTTTAATGAAGCTGCTGCTGCCCGCATTTTCACAATGGAGCGGTCAGCCCTATTATTTTACCTATACGCTTTCAACTGTTTCACTCATCCTTGGTTTTATTGTTTTGATTGCAGTCATTGCAGGCATCTATCCGGCGGCTTTGCTGTCTTCATTTCATCCGGCAACCGCACTTAAAGGAAATTTTTCGCAAAGCCTTAAAGGAAACATCCTCCGCAAGGCGCTCGTTATATGCCAGTTTACGATTGCCGTTGCGCTGATTGCATCCATTCTTATCATAGGCAGACAAATGAATTTTATTAAAAACAAATCATTGGGTTTTGATGCACACGCAGTGCTCGAAGTAAACTTCAACGGGGAGGCGACCATGTCTAACCAATATGCTTCGCTGCGCAGGGATTTGATGCGCAGTCCGTATATCCTTAATGTAACCAGCCACGAAGCCAATGTGGTGGGTGGTATGGGAAATGGCTGGACAACGACCGAAAACCTTGCCGGGGGAGAGATTTCTACCAGTTTGTACCAGATGAGTGTTGATAGCAATTATTTTGACACCTACAGCATAAAGCTGGCTGCGGGTCGCTTTTTCTCTAATGCAATTCCTTCCGATACGGCGAAGGCCGTACTGGTAAATGAAGCAGCTGTTAAAACTTTTGGATGGCAACAACCTGAAAAAGCCATTGGCAAGCGGTTTGGAAAAGGAAAAGACGCGCAGGTGGTAATCGGTGTGGTAAAAGATTTCAATTTTGAAAGCCTGCATAAACCGGTGGAGGCCTTACTGATCCGTTATGCCAGGGAAGCAGCCGCAGTCTCAGTAAAAATCGATGCCCGGCATATGGACGAAGCGATCAACCATTTGAAAAAAACATGGGCAGCAACCATTACGGGAGTACCCCTGCAGTATGCATTTATTGATGAAAGCATTGTTCGCCAGTACGGGAACGAGCAAAAAATGGAAGGTATATTTTATGGGTTTGCAGGATTGTCAGTGCTTATTGCCTGCCTTGGTCTCTTCGGTCTTTCCATATTTGTGGTGGACAGAAAGGTAAAAGAAATTGGTGTCCGCAAGGTGCTGGGTGCAAGTGTAACGGGGATTGTAAGCCTGCTTTCAAAAGATTATCTGCAACTGGTCCTGGTAGCATCGGTGATAGCATGTCCCCTGGCCTGGTATTTTATGTACCAATGGCTGGAGAATTTTGCCTACCGCATTACCATTGGCTGGCAGGTATTTGTTGTTTCGGGCGGTATTGCCATGGTAATTGCACTGCTAACCATTTGTTTTAAGGCAATAAAAGCAGCCATGGCAAATCCCGTAAAGAGTTTGCGGATTGAATAAGTGCGGTGTGAATTGATTGTTTATTTGAAAGCAGGTCTTTGTGGCCTGCAATAAAGATTTGAAGAATTGGGGGGCGGCACATTTGCGGTTGTGCTACAATGTTATGGTGAAAGACCCCGGAAACGGATGCTCTTTCCGGAATATAATACAGCCAGGCGAAATAGAGCGTCATTATTTTTTTAACGCAACTATTACTCCTGGCTGTATTGTTTCAAATTATCCCGGATCTCTTAAGTTGTTTTGAACCGGTTGGCTTAATTAATAAAAACAAATTAGTTCGCAAATCCCGCTTAATATCTTTCCACCCCTTTTACATTCATCTTTAACGAAGTTATCCTGTCTACCGGCCCTGTCATGAACAACAATTTATTATTTTCTCCTGCAAAAACATTGTTGCTGCCACCACCGGTGTTGATCGTAAGAATATTATTGCCTTTTGGATCATAAACATTCACACCCACCCCGCCGCTGACATAAATATTTCCTCTTTCATCCATCGACATACCATCGCAGAAGTTTACATTGTTTACAAACGGACTGATATTGGAGAGTGTTCCATCGGCATTAATATCAAAAGCCTGAATTTTGCCGGTGCCATCATAAGTCCAGTTGTTTACATACAATTTTTTGCCATCGGGCGTTCCAACGATACCGTTTGGCCATGTATCGGCATTCCATCCCGCCATAGTAGTTACCCTAACCAATGTGTGACTGCCGGGCGCCAGGTAATATACATGACCGCCTTTGCCGGTTGCAGCCTGTTCAGAGTGGGTCGGTTCCCAACTTTGTTTGCGGGGATCAGATGCATCCCAATAATCTCTTGGAAATATGGGGTCGGTAATATAGATGCCACCGGTAGCAGGATTAATCCATACATCATTGGGTCCATTTAATAGTTTGCCATTATAATTATTTACCAGCACCGTATGGCTGCCATCAGGAAATATTTTCCATACTTCCCCGTGCATATCGGCGCAGGCAATAAGATTACCGTCTCTGTCGAATTCCATTCCATTGGAGCGGCCCGTACCGGTTAAAAAGGTAGTAATGATACCGCTGTTTGCCGACCATTTGTAAATTTTATCATTTGGCTGGTCAGTAAAAAATACATTACCATGCTTATCAACAGCAGGACCTTCTGTAAAACTAAAACCCTTTTGAATGGTGTCTACTGTTCCATGTGCGCTGGCGGAAATAAGACCAGTGGGATCAAATATGAGCGATTCATTTCCGTGCCCCGATTTTTCGGCAGCAGCTGTAAGTGATTGCGCCGGGTCCGTACCCTTATCCATTTTCTTAGTGCAGGAGAAATATCCCGGAAGGCATAACACCCCCAGGAAAAAAAGTGTTTTTTTCATAATGGCAATTTTAAGTTTTAGATAAATCGTTAATGCAGATCTAAAGGGAAATGCAGTTTTAGCAAGGTACCTGAACTTGCCATAACAAAACTTCCAATAAAATACTATGATGGATTTTAGACAGCAACCGGGGTTGCACAATGAATTTAAAAAGCGGGCAAAAAAATTAGAACCCGTGTAAGATAGCAACCGGCAATACGTCCGCAATACGCAAACAAAGTTTAGAAATCGGTGGGCAGCGAAAACGGGTATTGAAAACAGCAGCAGAAAGATAAACGAAGTAATCAATAATACAGGTGATGATGACAAAAAGCGATCTGCATTGTATTGAAAGAGATTGACTGGCTTATAGCTGTTGAATTGCAGGAAAATACAAGCGGCAGGGCAATGATACAGCGGCGTTTGAGAAATCAATCCGGCGATATTAATAATTGGGAATCTATAGGTTATGGAATACTTGCAATAACCAACTCTGTTGGTATTTGTAAATCCAGTTGAAATAAATTCCGTTCCTTTATATCGTGCTGATTATTACGATTGTCGGTGGACAGATGCTGGCGGATGATGGTACAGGATTGCATATGAAATTATTTATATCAGACCATAACAAAACTTCATACTTGCGGCTGGTTCCGTCTATTCCTGTAACCGGAATAGCTAAAGGTCCGGTTCTTTGCGGCAGCAATCAAATCACCACCTGTTTCTTATCAATTTCCGGGCATTTGAACGACCCTGCACCATGGCCGGTAAACCACCCGTGGCAGGTATAAGACAAAACATAATACTAGAAAACCGGCGAAAGGGTCTGTAAAAAAAGGAGTTTCAATGGCGACACAAAAGAAAATATTGTATACATTTTTTTACGCAGCAGCGGCTGTTTTTCTGCTGTTATATCTTTTGGCATCGTTCCAAAAATGGAATGGCTGGATTGGATGGCTGCCCGCACTTTTTTTCGGCAGTCTTGCCATTGCTTTCAGAGGCAGTCAGTTGCTCAAAGGCTTTTGGTACAGCGTTATGATACTGGGCGTTGCAAGCCTTGCGCTTTACTACCCGGGCTATTTCAAACATATCGGCGGAAAAGAAAGTTCTTTTTTGATACCCTACCTGCTGCAGGTGATCATGTTTGGCATGGGAACGGAATTAAACCTGAAAGATTTTGCACAGGTGCTGGCCATGCCCAAGGGAGTTATTGTTGGTATTGTTTGTCATTATACCATTATGCCGCTGGTGGGCTTTGCCGTGGCACATTTGTTTAATTTCCCTCCTGAAATTGCTGCAGGTATCATTTTAGTGGGCTGTTGTCCAAGTGGCCTCGCCTCAAACGTCATGTGCTATCTCGCAAAAGCTAACCTGGCATTGTCTGTATCGGTTACCACCTGTTCTACACTATTGGCGCCGCTCTTAACGCCGCTATTGATGAAACTACTGGGCGGTAGTTATGTGAAAATTGAATTCTGGCCAATGGCCTGGGATATTACAAAGATCGTAATACTGCCGATCGTTGCCGGGTTGCTCTTTCATTACCTGGTCCGCGGCAAATTAAAATGGCTGGATAAAGCATTACCAGCATTTTCGATGATAGGGATTGCGCTGGTACTGGTAGTCATTATTGCGGCGGGGCGCGATAGCCTGGTAGAGATTGGCGGATTGCTGGTGGCGGCAACATTTATTCATAACACCGCCGGGTATCTTCTCGGGTACTGGTCGGCCCGCCTGCTTAAATTTCCGGAGAAAGATTGCAGAACTATTGCACTTGAAGTAGGAATGCAAAACGCGGGGCTGGCAGCCGCGCTGGCCAAGGGAATAGGAAAAGTAGCAACATTGGGACTGGCCCCGGTCATATTTGGTACCCTGATGAATGTAACAGGCTCTTCACTGGCAAGCTGGTGGCACAATCGTTCTCCCGGTGAACAAAAGAAAACGGTGCGCGGTGTTGTACCGGCTGCAGGCATAGATACTTAAAAATTGTATAGCCGGCATACCGGCAGTTTTATATCAAATCATCATCATAAAACCAATATTATGTCAACATTAAAATACCTGTTCTTTTTCGCAAGCATTTTGTGTAGCCTGCAATCTATTGGTCAGCAGGTGCAGATAACAAGAGACCAGTTGATTGCACTGACACCCGAGTGGAAAGGTGAACGCTTTGCCGACGGCCGGCCAAAAGTGCCCGACAATATTATCAACCGGATGAAATCGGTAAGCGTGGAAGAAGCATGGGCAGTGATGAAAAATGCGGGCTATGGCTACCAGGTTGCAGAAGGATGGCAGGTCATTAATCCAGACAGTGTGCTGGTGGGGCGGGCAGTAACGGCAACATTTATGCCTGCAAGACCTGACGTGTGGAAGGCGATAGATTCAGCAGGCAAAAAAACGGGCAAGCGGGGACAGAATACCTGGGCTGTTGACCTGTTGATAAAGGGAGATGTTTATGTTGCCGATCAGTTTGGTGCACATAAGAATGGTCCTACCATTGGCGATAACGTAGGCAATGCTATTTATGCGCGTTCGGGCAACGGTATTGTTTACGACGGGGCTTTGCGCGATGTGGAGGGGCTGAAAGAAATCGGCGGTTTTACTTCATACTATACAAGCTACGATCCTTCTTATCACAACCCGCCGGGCGATCTGAATACCATGATTGTTGGAATAAACCAGCCAACGCGTATTCGCCTGGTTACTGTTATGCCCGGCGATATCGTGTTGGGGAAACTGGGCGTAGTCGTATTTATTCCGCCACACCTTGCTGAGAAAGTAGTTACCACCTCCGAAATTGTGCGGTTGAGGGATATGTTTGGCCATCAAAGATTACGCGAAGGAAAATATACCGCGGGACAAATCGATGCAAGATGGTCCGACGAAATAGAACGCGATTTTTCCAAATGGCTCAATGATCATATCAATGAATTACCGGTTCCCAAAGAACTTATTCAGCAATATTTAAAAGACAGGACCTGGTAATGACTAAAAGAAAATAAAATAATATATCTACCAATAATACATCGAACATGAAAAATAATTCAAGAAGATCGTTCCTAAGCAGGGCTGCTCTGGCTACTGCTATAGCTCCGTTTGCCTCGTTAAAATCTTTTGGAAATGGATATGAAAAGGCTATCCGTAATACTTCCACGTTATCGGCGCCTTCCGATTTAAAAATTACCGATATAAAATGCGGGTATATCAGGGGGAGCCTGTTTGTGAAAATATATACCAACCAGGATATCTGGGGTTGCGGAGAAGGAGTGGACGCTATTGCCGGAACCTATCACTTGGTCAAAAACCTGGGCGCCAGGTTAAAAGGCAGAAGCCCTCTGGATGTAAACCGTTTATTTGAAGACCTGCGTAAGGGTGGATTCTTTCAGGGCGCACAGGCAGGTATGTATGTGGCTGTTATGTCGGCTATAGAAACAGCGCTCTGGGATATCGCCGGCAAAGCATTGAACCTGCCTGTATATCGCTTACTGGGTGGAAAGTTTCGTGATAAAATACGGGTGTATTGCGATACCGCATTGTACCAGCGTACCCTGCCAATCGCAAAAGATTTCGCGGATGCTGCAACCAAGGCAAAAAGTATGGGATTTAATGCTATGAAGTTTGATCTTGACCAGGCTAATGATCCTAATAAATATGATCGTTACAACTGGACTGCCAGTCCTGCAGAACTGCAGCGCATGTACGACCAGATTGCGGCAGCGCGTGAAGCCGTTGGTCCCAATATTGACATTTTGGTGGATATGCATGGACGTTATGATGCACCCACCGGGCGCGCGGTGGCAAAACGGCTGGAGCCATTGAATTTATTATGGCTGGAAGAACCTGTACCAGCTGAAAATGTGGAAGCATATAAATCCATTGCCGATTCTACCACAACCCCGATTGCAGCGGGCGAGAATCAGTACCTGGCATATGGTTTTCGTCGCATGCTTGAAATTGGTGCAGTAGACATTGTTATGCCCGATTTGCAAAAAACAGGTGGCCTTGGCGAAGGACAGCGTATTGCCAATCTTGCCAATCTTTATTATACACCATTTGCGCCGCATATGGTGGCTTCCTTCCTTGGATGTATGGCCTCTTGTCATGTGTGCGCTTCTGTGCCAAATTTTTTAATCCTCGAGTGGCAATCCTATTTCCACACAGACCCCATGTTTAAAGAGATTGTGCATTATGATGGGGAGTGGGTGAAGGATAGCTTTATCACTTTATCGGAAAAACCCGGCATCGGTGTTGACATTAACGAAGACGCCATGAAAAAATATGCCACTCCCGGTATGCCTTTTTTTGAATAGACCAATTAATGGTGGGATTTAACCGGCGCTTTTTTTGATGCGGTGGTTGTTAAGATGCTTTCATCCATTCAAAATGAACGCGACATTACCGCCGCAGCAATAACTTATCGCAGATCTTGCGGGGCGGACGTAAGTAAACATGCTGACTGAAAATACAGTATGAAAAAAATAATATTCGTTTTAATAGTGTTGTATACCGGTACAGTTGCAGCGGGTTTCACGCAACAGGTTCCAAAAAAAAATATATTCGAAGCTGAATCATCCGAACTTGTAAACGGGGCATTGCAGGTAGCAGCCGATTCAGCTGCAGGAGGCTATCTTATCAGGCTAAACAAGCCTGGCGATGGTATTATTCTCAATCATCTCCCTGCTGCACGGAAATTAGCCCTGCGTTATTCATCACTGGCAACAGGTGCGATGAATATAACAGTCAACAACCAATTCACACAAAGGGTAAATATCCATTCTTCGGGTAATCTTACAAGTGCCTTTCTGTATGCCATCATTGATATTAAGATTCCTGCTGCTTCCAGGTTGTTCATCAGTCTTGTTGAGGGAGATACCAGTGTAAACATTGACCAGGTTGTTACAGGATACGATGATCTTGGTTTGCCTTTGGATATCTG
>Ga0163162_10004254_pt1 | contig 13771 bp, 10 predicted proteins | sample S55metaG_FD_115310 | JGI IMG/M metagenome (GOLD analysis project Ga0163162, IMG submission 115310) | Switchgrass rhizosphere microbial communities from Kellogg Biological Station, Michigan, USA - S5-5 metaG | ecosystem: Host-associated > Plants > Roots > Rhizosphere > Soil | place: USA...
CTCCTCGGCCTCGACGCCGATCCGGAGGCGCTGCGCCAGGCCGCCCCGCGCCTGGCGCGCTTCGGCCGCCGCGCCCGGCTGGTGCATGCCAGCTTCGCCAACCTCGGCTCCGTGGCCGCCGCCGAGGGTGTGGACGAGGCCCAGGCGATCCTCTTCGACCTCGGCATCTCCTCGTGGCAGCTCGAGGATTCCGGCCGGGGCTTCTCCTTCCAGAACGAGGGCGAGCCCCTGGACATGCGCCTGGACCCCACCCAGGGCGAGACGGCCGTCGACCTGCTCAACCAGATGTCGGAGGCCGACCTGGCCGATCTGCTCTACGCGGGCGGCGAGGACCGCCACGCCCGCCGCATCGCGCGGGTGATCGTAAGGCGCCGTCCGCTCGCCACGACGGGCGACCTCGTCGCCGCCGTACGGGCGGCCGTCCCGCGGGCGGCCTGGCCGCGGCGGCTCCACGTGGCGACGCGCACGTTTCAGGCCGTGCGCATGGCGGTGAACGACGAGCCGGGCGCCCTCGGGCGCGCGCTGGAAGCCGGACCGCGCCTGCTGGCGCGCGGTGGGCGACTCGGCGTGATTGCGTTTCACTCGGGCGAAGACCGCATCGTGAAGCAGACGTTCCGGAAGCTCGAGGGCGCGGGATTCGCCGCGCTCGAGCCGTCGCCCCTGCCGCCCGGGGACGACGAGGTGCGGGCCAACCCCCGCGCCAGGAGCGCGAAGCTGCGCGTGCTGGAGCGGCTTCAGTGAACATCCATCAGCGGTTGCATCAGGAGCAGGATCCCCGCGTGCGGCGCGCCTTTGTCGGCGCTCTCCTCCTCTCGGCCGCGCTGGTCTGCGCGGCCCTCGGCGTGGTAGGCCTGCGCGTGCAGCAGGTGCACCTGGCCTACCAGCTCGACCGCCTGCGCGGCGAGCGGCAGCAGATCGAGACGTCGATCCGCCAGCTCGAGGTCGAGGTGGCGACGCTGCAGTCGCCCAGCCGCGTGGAGCAGCGGGCCCGGCAGCTCGGCCTGGTGGCGCCGGCTCGCCAGCAGGTGCGCCTGGCACGCGAGTACGTGCCGGCCGGCACGGGCCTGGCCGCCGCCCATCGCAGCCGCGTCGCCGTCATCCCGGACGACGAGGCGAGGATCCCGATCAGGTGACGAGCGCCGGGGCGCGGACGTGAACGGCCTGCGGCCACGGGTCCTCGTTCTCGCCGGCATCCTGGCGCTTGCCTTCACCGGCGTCGTCGGCCGCCTCGGCTGGCTGCAGATCATTCGCCACGGTGACCTGGCCGCCCTGGCCGAGCGCCAGTACTCGCGGACCGTCGTGCTGCAGGCCCAGCGCGGCCCCATCGTGGACCGGCTGGGCGCGCCGCTGGCCACTTCCAGCCCGGCCGAATCCCTGTTCGCCCAGCCGCGCAGCGTCGGCGATCCGGTACGGGTCGCGAGCCGTCTCGCCCCGCTGCTTGCCACGCCCGAGATCGAGCTGCACTCGCTGCTGACCAGCAGCCGCCCGTTCGTCTGGATCCACCGCCGGCTGCCGCCGGCGACGGCCGCCGCGGTGAAGGCCCTGCGGGAGCCCGGGCTCGGCTTTCTGCCCGAGCCGCTGCGGCTCTATCCCAACCGGGAGCTGGCGGCCCACGTGGTGGGCTTCGAGGGCGTGGACGGTGGCCTCGAGGGCATCGAGCGCGCGCTGAACGAGACGCTGACGGGCACACCGGGCAAGGCGGTGGTGGGACGCGACGCGCTCGGGCGTGAGGTGGTCAACGAGGCGGTGCTGAAGCGCCCGGCCCCCGGCCAGGGCGTGATGCTGACGATCGATCGCACGATCCAGTATCTCGCCGAGCGGGAGATCGACGCGGCCTGGCGGCGGACGCAGGCCAAGGCCGCGATGGCCGTGGTGCTCGATCCCCGCAACGGCGACGTGCTGGCCATGGCCGTGCGGCCCACGTTCAATCCCAACGCCTTCCTCGACGTGCCCTCGCGCGAGCACTGGCGCAACCGGGTGGTGACCGATCCCTTCGAGCCGGGCTCGACCTTCAAGGTCATCATGGCCGCCGCGGCGCTCGAAGAGGGCGTGGTGCGGCCCGAGGATCGCATCTGGGCCGAAAACGGCAGCATCACGATTGCCAAGACCACGATCCACGACTGGAAGAAGTACGGCTGGCTGACCTTCAGCGAAGTGTTGCAGAACTCCTCGAACGTAGGCTCCATCAAGGTGGGGTTGGCGCTCGGGCGCGACCGCTACTACCGCTACATGACGGCCTTTGGCTTCGGCGCTCCGACCGGTGTGGGCCTGGCCGGCGAGAGCCGTGGCCAGCTCCGCGATCTGCCACGCTGGTCCGCTCTGTCGCTGCCGACGATGTCGATCGGGCAGGAAGTGTCGGTCACCGCGCTGCAGATGGTCGCGGCCTTCGGGGCCATCGCCAACGGCGGCACCCTCATGCAGCCCCGCCTGGTCCGGTCGGTGTTCGACGCCGATGGCAAGGAGATCCGGCGGTTCGAGCCACGCTCGGTCCGCCAGGTGGTCTCCGCCGAGACCGCGCGCACGCTGACCGGGATGATGACCCAGGTGGTGGCCGCGGGGACCGGCCACAACGCCGCGATCCCCGGGTACGACGTGGCGGGCAAGACCGGCACCGCACAGAAGCTCGACCCGGTCACGCGGCGCTACTCGCGCAACCCCGGCGTGCTGTCGTTCGTGGGGTTCGTGCCGGCCGACGAGCCGCGCGTGGTGATGCTGGTCATGCTCGACGAGCCCAAGAACGAGAAGTGGGGCAGCGAGGCGGCGGCGCCCATCTTCGCGGCCATCGGCGGCGGCGTGCTGCGCTACCTCGACGTGCCCCCGGCCGACGCCACGCCGATGGCGATCGTGTCCGGCCCCTCCGAGACCACCGCGCCCCGCGTGCGGGCGGTCAGCCAGGACGTCGTGGAGCCGGGCAGCGACGCGCGCGTGATGCCGGAGCTGCGCGGCCGGACGCTGCGTCACGCGCTGGCCACGCTGGCGCCTCTCGGAGTCGGCGTCAAGGTGGACGGGCGCGGGCTCGTCGTGGCGCAGGCGCCCGCGCCCGGCGTCGCGCTGCCGGCCGAGACCGGCGTGCGGCTGACCCTGGCGAGCGCCACCGCGAGATGACATGCCGAGGCATGACGTGCCGGTGAGTGTCCTGCTCGAATCGCTGCCGGAGCACCGGCTGGTCGGCGAGCCGCCGGCCGTCGTGCGCGGCCTGACCGCCGACTCGCGTCGCGTCGAGGCCGGCGATTGCTTCGTCGCGGTTCCCGGCTTCAAGCAGGACGCCCGGCGCTTCGTGCCCGAGGCGGTGGCTCGCGGCGCGCGGCTCGTGGTGACCGAGGGAGACGCGCTGGGCGGCCTGAGCGTCGCCCAGGTGCTCGTGCCCTCGGCGCGCCGGGCGCTGGCTCGCCTGGCCGGGGCATTCTACGGGCATCCGTCGGCCGCGCTCACGCTGGTGGGGATCACCGGCACCAACGGCAAGACCACCACGTCGTACCTGGTGGACGCGCTCCTGCGCGCGCGGGGGCTGCGCACCGGAATCATCGGGACGATCCAGTACGTGGTCGGCGCCGAGACCCGCGTGGCCAATCAGACGACGCCGGAGGCGCTGGAGCTCGAGGCGATGCTGGCCGAGATGCATGCCGCCGGGGTCGGCGGCGTGGCGATGGAGGTGTCCTCGCACGCACTGGCGCTCAACCGGGTGGACGAGCTGCAGTTCGACGTGGCGGTGTTCACCAACCTCACCCAGGATCACCTCGACTTTCACGGCTCGCTCGAGGAATACCGCGGGGCTAAGCGGCGACTGTTCGAGCTGCTCGCCGCCTCGCCCAAGCCACGGCGGACCGCCGTCGTGAGCGCCGACGATCCGGCCGGTGCCGAGATGGTCCGCGGCCTGGATCTGCCGGTGCTGGCCTTCGGTCTGAGCGCCGGCGCCCAGGTGCGCGCCGTGGAGCACACCTCCGCCCTCGACGGGATCCGCATGAGGGTCCAGACGCCGCGCGGTCCCCTGAGCCTCGTCTCGCCGCTGGTGGGCGAGCACAACGTCATGAACCTGCTCGGCGCGATCGCCACCGGCCTGGCGCTGGGCCTGGAGCCCTCGGCCATCGCGGGTGCGCTCGGTCCGGTCAGCGCGGTGCCGGGACGCTTCGAGCAGGTGAGCGCGGGACAGCCGTTCCTGGTGGTGGTGGACTACGCCCACACGCCGGACGCGCTCGAGCGCGTGCTGGCCACCGCGCGCAAGATCACGCCCGGCCGGCTCGGCGTGGTGTTCGGCTGCGGCGGTGATCGCGACCGGACCAAGCGCCCGATCATGGGCGAGATCGCCGCGCGCTCGGCCGACCGGGCGTGGGCGACCTCCGACAACCCGCGGTCCGAGCGACCCGAGGCGATCATCGACGAGATCCTCGTGGGCGTGCGGCGGGTCGCCGGCGCGGCCGAGCGCACGGAGACTCAGCCGGACCGCCGGCTCGCGATCGAAGCGGCACTGGCCTGGGCGAGGACCGGCGACACGATCGTGATCGCGGGCAAGGGACACGAGACGTACCAGATCATCGGGGCCCAGACGCTGGCCTTCGACGACCGCGAGGTCGCGCGCGGCTTCCTGGCCGGGCGGTCGCACGCGTGAGCCCGATGCCACCCTTCACGGTGCAGGACATCGTGCGGGCCACCCAGGGCGCCCTGGTGGCCGGCGATCTCGGGATCCCGGTCACCGGCGTGTCGATCGACTCGCGCTCGCTCGGCGTGGGCGAGGCCTTCTTCGCGATCCACGGTCATCGCCTGGACGGTCACGTGTTCCTGGCCGATGCCGCCGCGCGCGGCGCCGCCTGCCTCGTCGTCGACGCCTTGCCCGACGACGTGCCGGCGAACGTGCCGCTGGTGCTGGTCGAGGAGACCACCCAGGCGCTAGGTCGGCTGGCCGCCTTTCATCGCGCGCGCTTCGCGATCCCCGTGGTGGCCGTCACCGGCAGCAACGGCAAGACCACGACGAAGGAGCTGGTCGCCAGCGTGCTCGCCACCCGCTGGGAAGTGCTCAAGCCCGAGCGGTCGTTCAACAACCAGTGGGGGCTGCCGCTCACGCTGCTGCGCCTGGGTCCCGAGCACCAGGCCGCCGTGCTGGAGATCGGCACCAACGCACGCGGCGAGATCGCCGCGCTGGCCGGGCTCGCGGGCCCGACGGTGGCGATCGTGACGACGGTGGCCGCCGTGCACACGGAGTTCCTCGGCTCGCTCGAGGGCGTGCGCGAGGAGAAGGCGGGCCTGGTGCGCGCGCTGGCGCCGACCGGGGTGGCCGTGCTGAACGCCGACGACGCGCGGGTGGCCGGGATGGCGCGCGACACTCAGGCGCGTGTGGTGACCTACGGTCGCGCCGGCACCGCCCACGTGCGGGCGGTCGGCGAGGTGACCGACGACGAAGAGGGTCTGCGCTTCACGCTGGAGGCGGGCGGCGAGCGGCAGGCGGTGACGCTGGCGCTGGCCGGGCGTCACAACGTGACCAACGCGCTCGCGGCGGCGGCAGCCGGCGTGGCGCTCGGCATCCCACTGGCCGAGGTCGCGCGCGGCCTGGGCGGCGCCCGAGCGGTGGCCGGGCGGTGCGTGTGGCGCCGGGCGGGCGAGATCACGATTCTCGACGACACCTACAACGCCAGCCCGGTCTCGGTCCGGGCCGCGCTGGAGACGGTCGGCGCGCATCGGCGGGGCCGCCGGGTCGTGGTGGTGCTGGGTGACATGCTCGAGCTGGGCAACATAAGCGACGAGGCGCACCGTGAGGTCGGCCGGATGGTCGCCGCGCTGCCCGCCCACGAGCTCATCGGCCTGGGTCGCGCGACGCAGGTGGCGGTCGAGGCGGCCCGCGAGGCCGGGCTGACCGAGGCGCGCCACTTCACGACGTTCGAGGACACGGTCGCCCACCTGCTCAAGCGACTGACACCGGGCGACCTCGTGCTGGTGAAGGGCTCCCGCGGGATGCGGATGGAGCGCGTGGTGGACGCGCTCGTCGCGCGACTGGCCCGCTCGGGACGCGACCGAGCGGACCGCGAATGAGGATGGCTGATGCTCTACCAATTCCTCGTCCCGCTGGCCAAGGATCACATCGTCTTCAACGTCTTCCGCTACGTGACGTTCCGGTCCTTCATGGCCCTGATCTCCGGCCTGGTGATCTCGCTGGTGATCGGACCGTGGCTGATCCGGCGCCTGCGCGTGATGCAGCACGGTGCGGAGACGATCCGCGAGGACACGCCGGAGCGCCATCGCGGCAAGCGGGGGACGCCCACCATGGGCGGCGTGGTGATCCTCACCGCCATCCTCGGATCGACGCTGCTGTGGGCGAATCTGCTGAACCGCTACGTGTGGGTCGCCATGCTCAGCACGGCGGGCTTCGGTCTGATCGGCATGTGGGACGACTGGAGCAAGATCAAGAAGCGCCGCGGCCTGTCGGCGCGCGTGAAGTTCCTGCTCCAGGCGCTGCTCACGCTGGCCTTGCTGCAGATCGTGTTCTGGCAGCCGCGGGCCGACTGGCAGCCGGTGCTGGCCATTCCGTTCTTCAAGGGCTGGCTGGTCAATCTCGGCTGGTGGTGGTTCCCGTTCGCGCTGCTGGTCGTGGTCGGCGCCTCGAACGCGGTGAACCTGACCGACGGGCTGGACGGCCTGGCGATCGGACCGATCGTCATGGCCGGCGGCGCCTTCGCCATCCTGGCCTACCTGACCGGAAACTTCCGGGCCGCCGACTATCTCAAGATCCTGAACGTGCGCGGGGCCGGCGAGCTGACGGTCTTCTGCGCGGCGCTGATCGGCGCGGCGGTGGGATTTCTCTGGTTCAACTGTCACCCGGCCGAGGTCTTCATGGGCGACGCCGGGTCGCTGGCGCTGGGCGGCGCGATCGGCATGCTGGCCGTGCTCACCAAGGCCGAGCTGCTGCTGCCGCTGATCGGTGGACTCTACGTGGTGGAAGCCGGCTCGGTGATCGTGCAGGTCGCCTCCTACAAGGCCACCGGGCGTCGCGTCTTTCGCATGGCGCCGTTGCACCACCACTACGAGCTGAGCGGATGGCCGGAGCCGAAGATCGTCGTGCGCTTCTGGATCGTCTCGTTCGCGTTGGCGCTGCTGGCGCTGACCACATTGAAGCTGCGGTGAGGACGCAAAGAGCGGCGGTGAGGACGGAGAGAGCGGCGTGATCGTCGCGGTGCGGGTCGAAGCCGAGGGTGAGGCGAGCTGATGATTGCTCTGGAGGAGATCGACGTGGCAACTCGCGGGCGCGCATGGCTGACAACGCTGGCCGGGCGTCGCGTGACGGTCGTGGGGCTGGCCAAGAGCGGGATCGCGGCGGCGCGGCTGCTCCGCGACATCGGCGCCGACGTGGTGGGGGTGGACACCAAGCCCCTCGATCAGCTCGGGCACGAGGTGGCGGCGCTGGCCGCCGCCGGCGTGCGCTTCTACACCGGCGCCGACCCCGCCGCCTTCGAGCGCGCCGACCTGATCGTGGTGAGCCCCGGCGTGCCGCTGGACGGCCCGCAGCTGGCGCCGGCCCGCGAGCGCGGCCTGCCGCTGATCGGCGAGCTCGAGCTTGGCTGGCGGGCGATGGAGGGCGAGACCATCGCCATCACCGGCACCAACGGCAAGACGACCACCACCGCGCTCACCGGCGCGCTGCTGTCCGAGCATCCGCGTCCGGTGCTGGTCGCCGGCAACATCGGCACGCCGCTGGCCGCCCACGCGCTGAGCTTCGCGGGGGACGGGCTGATCGTGGCCGAGGTGTCCTCCTTCCAGCTGGAGACCATCGACACCTTCCAGCCCCGCGTGGCCGCGGTCCTCAACGTCACCCCCGATCACCTCGACCGGCACGGCTCGTTCGCGGCGTACCTGGAGGCCAAGGTCCGCATCTTCCGCAACCAGACGCCGACCGACTGCGCGGTGCTCAACGCCGACGACTCGGCCGCCGCCGGCCTGGCCGGCCGGACGCGGGCGCACGTGCTGTGGTTCAGCCGGCGCACGGTGCTCGCCCACGGCGTGTTCGTGCGCAACGGCTGGGTCGTCGCGCGGCTCAACGGCCACGTGGAGGAGATCGCGCCGCTGGCCGAGGTCCGGCTGCGCGGGCAGCACAACGTCGAGAACGTCCTGGCCGCCACGGCCTGCGCCTTGTGGCTGGGGCTGGATGCCGAGGCCATCCGCCGCGCGATCGGCCGCTTCCGCGCGGTCGAGCACCGCATCGAGTTCGTGCGCGACCTGCGCGGCGTGCAGTTCTACAACGACTCAAAAGGCACCAACGTCGCGTCGACGATCAAAGCGCTCGAAAGTTTCGAGGAGCGTGTCGTTCTCATTGCCGGCGGCAAGGGCAAGGGCCAGGACTGGGCGCCGCTGGCCGAGGCCGCGCGCGGGCGCGTGGGCCGCGCGGTGCTGATCGGCGAGGACGGCCCGCGCATCGGCGCCGCGCTGGCGGGAGCCGGCATTCCGATCTCGTCGGCGAGCACCATGCAGGCCGCGATCGACACGGCGCGCGCGCAGGCCGGACCGGGCGACGTCGTGCTCCTCTCGCCGGCGTGCGCCTCGTTCGACATGTTCGACAACTACGAGCACCGGGGCGAGGTCTTCAAGCGCCTCGTCGGAGCGCTCGACTAGTGGTCGGCGTGCGCGTCGCCGACAGCGGCGCCGGGGCCGACGTGTCCCGGGCGCGCCATGGGCTCGCCTGCGCAGCGCGGGCGGGGCTCGCTCGGCCCCCCATCCCCCAGGGGGGGCTGGGGTGGCGGCTGTCGATCCTGGGCGGCTCGCTCGCCCCGCCGGCAGCGACCCTTGGCGGTACGGCTCGCCCAATGGCGCGCCCGGGACACGTCGGCCCCGGCGCCGCTGTCGACGACGGGCGCGTGGCCGCTTCAATCGGCTGGATCGGAGCCGACTGCATCAGAACCTGCTGCATCGGAACTGGGTACGTCGCGGTGCGCCGTGTCGGAGACGCGCTCTAAATGCCCAGGAAGCTCACGCCTGATCGGTGGCTGTTTGGTGTGGCGGTGGTCTTGCTGTCGGCCGGGGTCGTGATGGTGTACTCGGCGAGCGCGATCGTGGCCGCGGATCGTTTCCATGATCCCTACTTCTTTCTCAAGAAGCAGCTGTTCTGGGCGCTGCTCGGCTCGCTGGCGATGCTGGCGGCGATCCGCGTGGACTACCGCAAGCTCGAGGGACTGGTGCTGCCGGGGCTGATCCTGGCCGGGGTGCTGCTGCTGCTGGTGCTGATCCCGCCGTTCGGCCAAGCCATCAACGGCACGCGACGCTGGATTCGCCTGGGCCCCGTCTCGTTCCAGCCGGCCGAGCTGGCGAAGTTCGCGCTGGTGATCTACCTGGCCGCCTTCGTGGCGCGCCGCAGCGACGAGACGTCCGACGTGCGCCGCACGCTGCTGCCGCCGCTGCTCGTGGCCGGCGCGTTCGCCGCGCTGGTGCTCGTGCAGCCCGACCTCGGCAACTGCCTCACGCTGGTCGCGCTGACGTTCGGCGTGCTGTACATGGCCGGCACGCCCGTCAAGCACCTGGCCTGGATCGTGGCGCCGGCGCTGCCGCTGCTCGCGCTGGCGATCTGGGTGGCGCCCTATCGCCTGCGCCGCATCACCGCGTTCTGGGATCCGTGGTCGGATCCGCGCGGCAGCGGCTTTCAGATCATCCAGTCGTGGCTGGCCTTCGGCAACGGCGGCCTGACCGGGCAGGGGATCGGCGGCTCGCGGCAGAAGCTCTTCTACCTGCCGGAGTCGCACACCGATTTCATCTTCGCCATTGTGGGCGAGGAGCTGGGGTTCATCGGCGCCGTCGCGCTGGTCGGGCTCTTCGCGGTGCTCATCTGGCGCGGGCTGCGCGTCGGTCTGCGCGCGCCCGACGCCTTCGGGACACACCTGGCGCTCGGCATCACCCTGCTCATCGCCATCCAGACGCTGCTGAACCTCGGCGTGGTGACCGGCCTGCTGCCGACCAAGGGCCTGCCGCTGCCCTTCATCTCGTTCGGCGGCTCAGCCCTGCTGGTGACGATGGTCGGCACCGGCGTGCTCCTCAACATCTCCCAGCACGCCCATGTTTAAGCGCTACCGCCACATCCACTTCGTGGGCATCGGCGGCATCGGCATGTCGGGCATCGCCGAGATCCTCGTGAACCTCGGCTACGCGGTGACCGGCTCCGACCAGAGGCGGAGCGACACGGTGGAGCGGCTCGAGCAGATGGGGGCCAAGGTCTTCATCGGCCATCACGCGAGCCACGTCGAGGGGGCCCACGTGGTCGTCTACTCCTCCGCGGTGTCGCGCGACAACGTGGAGCTGCAGGCCGCCCGCCAGCACCAGATCCCCGCGATCCCGCGGGCCGAGATGCTGGCCGAGCTGATGCGACTCAAGTACGGCATCGCGGTGGCCGGCACGCACGGCAAGACCACCACCACGTCGATGGTGGGCGCGGTGCTGGCCGAGGGCCACTACGACCCGACGATCGTGGTGGGCGGGCGCGTGACGAACCTGGGCTCCAATGCGCGACTCGGCCAGGGTGACTATCTCGTCGCCGAGGCCGACGAGTCGGACGGCTCGTTCCTCAAGCTGCAGCCGACGCTGGCGGTGGTGACGACCATCGATGCCGAGCATCTCGACCACTACGGAAGCCTCGACGCCATTCGCCAGGCCTTTCTGACCTTCGTGAACAAGGTTCCTTTCTACGGCGCCGCGGTGCTCTGCTTCGATCAGCCGAACATCCAGATGCTGATCCCCCACATCGAAAAACGCATCGTCACCTACGGGCTCGAGTCCGGCGCCGACCTGGTCGCGCGTCACCTGCAGATGGCGGGCATGACCAGCCGCTTCGAGGTCTACCACCGCGGCACGCGCCTGGGGGAGTGCACGCTGCAGATTCCCGGACGGCACAACGTGCTGAACGCGCTGGCCGCGGTCGGGGTCGGCCTCGACCTCGAGATCCCGTTCACGATCATCCAGAAGGCGCTGGCCGGGTTCGCCGGTGTGCAGCGCCGCTTTCAGGTCCGCGGCACGGCGGGCGGCATCACGGTGGTGGACGACTACGGTCACCACCCCGCCGAGATCCGGGCGACACTGGCCGCCGCCAAGGCCGGGTTCGACTGCCGGATCGTCACGGTGTTCCAGCCGCACCGCTACACGCGCACGGAAGCCCTGCGTCAGGAATTTCTCACGGCGTTCAACGAGGCCGACGTGCTGGTGGTCATGGACATCTACGCCGCGGGCGAGGCGCCGATTCCCGGCGTCAGCGCCAGCGATCTTGCCGAGGGCATCCGCGCCCACGGCCACCGCAACGTCGCCTACTTGGGAAGCGATCGGGCTCGTGTCGCCGCCTACGTGTGCGAGATCAGCCGTCCGGGGGATCTCGTGCTGACGCTCGGCGCCGGCGACGTGAGCCAACTGGGACCAGACATTCTGCGTCGGCTCGAGGCCGAAGCGCCGAATGGGAGGGCCACATGCTAGGAGAGATCCGGGGGGAAGTCCGCTTCAAGGAGCCCCTGAGCTTTCACACCTCGCTGCGCATCGGTGGGGCGGCGGACATCTTCGTGGTGCCGCAGGACATCGACGATATCCGTCACGCGCTGCTGTTCGCCGAGCGCGAGCAGCTGCCGGTGGCGGTGGTGGGAGGTGGCAACAACCTCCTCGTCAGGGACCGCGGCATCCGCGGCGTCATCCTCAAGCTCGAGGGGTGCCTGGGACGGGCGGAATATCACGGTGAGGAGGCGGTGGCCGGTGCCGGTGTCAGCCTCTCGGCCCTCATCCGCGAGGCCGCCGCGCTGAACCTGGGCGGGCTCGAAGCGCTGGTCGGCATTCCCGCCACCGTCGGCGGGGCGCTGGCCATGAATGCCGGCACGGTCGAGGGCAGCATCGGCGACTTCGTCAGCGCCGTCTACTATCTGCACCCCGATGGCACGATAGGCGAGTTCAAGCCCGGCTCCGGCATGACCTTCCGGAGCTTCAACGCGCCGCCGCGCTCGGTGCTGATCGGCTGCCGCCTGCAGCTGCATCGCCGTCCGCTGCCCGAGATCCAGAAGGACATCAAGCAGCGCCTGAAGGTGAAGAAGTCCACGCAGCCGCTGGCGCTGGCCTCGGCCGGCTGGGTGTGGAAGAACCCGCCGAACGATCTGGCCACCCGGCTCGTCGAGAAGGCCGGGCTCAAGGGCAAGCGCATCAACGGCGCGGAGATCTCGTCCAAGCACTCCAACTTCATCGTCAACCGTGGCGGCGCGATGGCCGCCGACATCCTGGCGCTGATGGAGATGACGCGCGAGCGCGTGCACGCGCACTTCGGCATCCTGCTCGAGCCCGAGATCAGGATTCTCGGTGAGTAGAGTCCTGATCACGCCGAGGGCGCCCACGCGCGCCCTCGGCGAATTCGGGCAGTCGGCCTCCTCGGTGGCCGGCCAGCGGGTGGGCCGCGTGCGGCGCCGACGCCCCACGCGGCGAATCCGCTGGCTGCGCGTGCTGGGCACCGTCGCGGCGACGGCGGCCGCCGCCGCGGCGATCGTGGCCAGCGGCTACTGGGTGCTGACCACCGAGCGCTTCGCCGTGGTGGCCGTGGAGGTGCGCGGCGCCTCGCGCGTACCGCCCCAGCGGATCCTCGAGGCCTCCGGCATCGTCCACGGTCAGAACCTCTGGCGGATCGACCCCGAGCGCGTGCGGGCCCGGCTGGAGGAGATGCCCGAGATCCGTCGCGCCGACGTGGTCCGTGAGCTGCCCAACCGGGTGGCCATCGTGGTGGAGGAGCGCCGGCCGTTCACGCTCGTGCACGCCGCCCGCCTGCACTGGCTGGACGAGGACGGACGCGTGCTGGGCGACGAGACCCGCGCGGTCAACACCGAGGTGCCGGTGATCAGCGGGCTCAGCGAAGAGGAGCTGGTCACCATGCGCACCAGCCCCGGCCCGCGGGCGCGCGCGGCCATCGCGCTCATCCGCGCGCTGCTGCGCACCGGCAGCGCGCTGGCCTCCGAGATCTCCGAGATCGACATGAGCCGCCCGGAGGGCCCGGTGCTCTACACGGTGGACGGCGTCGAGGTCCGGCTCGGCTCCGAGGAGTGGGACGAGCGGCTGGCCCGCCTGGAAGGCGTGCTGGCCCAGGTCGCCACCCAGGACGTCCACGGCGTCGACCTGCGCTTCCGCGACCAGGTCGTTTTGAGGAGAAATAAGTGAAGCCACGCGCTCCTGAGACAGGCCACCTGCGGCTCAAGGCGGCTCCGGGGCACCCGCTCCAATGAAAAGGGCGAAGGGACCGGAGCCCGTCGTCGGCCTCGATGTGGGCACGACCAAGATCTGCGCGGTGATCGGCCGGCCCAAGCCGGGCGGCGGCCTCGACGTCATCGGAGTGGGCTCCGCCCCGTCGCGCGGCCTGCGCCGCGGCGTGGTGGTCAACATCGACTCCACCGTGGAGGCGATCAAGCATGCGGTGGCCGACGCCGAGCAGATGGCCGGCGTGGACGTGTCCCGCGTGTGGGCCGGCGTGGCCGGCGGCCACATCCGCTCGCTCAACAGCCGCGGCGTGGTGGCGATCTCGGGGCGCGAGCGCGAGGTCAGCGCCGCCGACGTCGAGCGGGCGGTGGACGCCGCGCGCGCCATCAACGTGCCGCAGGATCGCGAGATCATCCACGTGCTGCCGCAGACGTTCGCGGTGGACGACGCCGACGGCGTGCGCGAGCCGATCGGCATGTCGGGCGTGCGGCTGGAGGTCGAGGTCCACATCGTCACCGCCGCGGTCACCTCCATCCAGAACGTGGTGCGCGCGGTCAACCGCGCGGGCCTGACCGTGCAGGACGTGGTGCTGGAGCCGATCGCC
>Ga0163162_10004268_pt1 | contig 13751 bp, 14 predicted proteins | sample S55metaG_FD_115310 | JGI IMG/M metagenome (GOLD analysis project Ga0163162, IMG submission 115310) | Switchgrass rhizosphere microbial communities from Kellogg Biological Station, Michigan, USA - S5-5 metaG | ecosystem: Host-associated > Plants > Roots > Rhizosphere > Soil | place: USA...
CCGACGCCACGCGGCGCGCCACCGCGCACGCCGAGGTGACCGCATGAGCACGCGCGCACCGATCCGCTTCGTCGACGCCGCGCAAGACCCCTGGCGTGCGCTGCCCGACGCCGCGGTGCAGCCATTGGCGCACGCGCTGCTGTCGCTCGATCAGTGGCAGCAGCTGCGCCCGGAGTGGCCGTCGGCGCTGGCGGTGGGCGTGGTGGTGGCCAACACTGTGGACGTCGAGACGCTGGCCGACGATCTGCCGCGCTGGTCGCTGGTGGCGCTGCACTTCCCCAAGTGGACCGACGGCCGCGCCTACAGCCAGGCGCGGTTGCTGCGCGCTCGCCTGCGTTACGGCGGCGAAGTACGCGCCACCGGCGAAGTGCTGGTCGACATGCTGCCGCTGCTGCAGCGCAACGGCTTCGACGCCGCGCTGCTGCGCGCCGACCAAGACCTCGATGCCGCGCGCCGTGCCCTGAAGTTCTTCGCCGGCCACTACCAGGGCGACGTGGTGCAGTCGCGCCCGCTGTTCTCGCGCATCGAGGCCTGAACATGTCTGGTGCGATCGCCTTGTATGCGCGCGAAACGCCCGGCTTCGGCGAGCGCGTGGCGCATGCCCGCACGCTGCTGCGCGGCGCCGCCGGCGAGCACGGTGGGCGCATCGTGCTGGCGTCGAGCCTTGGGGCCGAAGACATGGTGCTCACCGATCTGATCGCACGCGATCGGCTGCCGATTGCGGTGGGCACCTTGCAGACCGGCAAGCTGCACGCGCAAACGCTCGAGCTGGTGCGCCGCACCGAGCAGCACTACGGGATGCACGTCGAGCTGCACGAGCCGCGCGCCGAGGCGGTGGTGCACTTCGTGCAACGCCATGGCGACGACGCGATGTATCGCTCGATCGAACTGCGCAAGGCCTGCTGCGCGCTGCGCAAGCTCGAGCCGCTGGAGCGCATGCTGGCCGGCCGCAGCGCCTGGGTCACCGGGCTGCGGCGCGAGCAGTCGGGCGCTCGCGCGGCCGTGCCGTTCGGCGAAGTCGACGAGCACGGCCGGACCAAGCTCAGCCCGCTGGCCGACTGGTCGTGGCACGACGTGTGGCACTACATCGCGACCCGTCAAGTACCGTACAACCCGCTGCACGACGAGTTCATGCCGAGCATCGGCTGCGAACCTTGCACGCGCGCCATCGCCGTGGGCGAAGACTTTCGCTCTGGTCGCTGGTGGTGGGAACAAGACGATGCCAAAGAGTGCGGCCTGCACGTGGGCTCGCAGACCATTGCGGCCAGCCAGTCACCGCTGCGGCGCCCTGCCACACCGAACTCCGAGAAGGCCCCTGCATGAACGCCCGCGTCCAGCTCGACAAGCTGCTGCCGCAGATGGACCACAGCCACCTCGACTGGCTCGAGGAAGAGGCGATCTTCATCCTGCGCGAAGTCGCGGCCACCTTCGAACGCCCGGCGCTGCTGTTCTCGGGCGGCAAGGATTCATGCGTCGTGCTGCGCCTGGCCGAGAAAGCCTTCAAGCGCGCGCAGGGCGCCGGGCGCTTCGCCGGCCGCCTGCCGTTTCCGCTGCTGCACGTCGACACCGGGCACAATTTTCCCGAGGTGATCGAGTTCCGCGATCGCCGCGTCGCCGAGATGGACGAGCGACTGTTGGTGGGCCACCTCGACGACTCGATCGCGCGCGGCACCGTGCGCTTGGCCGACCCGCTCGAATCGCGCAATGGACACCAGAGCGTCACGCTGCTGGAGGCGATCGACGAGCACCGCTTCGATTGCCTGATCGGTGGCGCGCGGCGCGACGAGGAGAAGGCGCGCGCCAAGGAGCGCATCTTCAGCCATCGCGACGGCTTCGGCCAGTGGCAGCCCAAGGAGCAGCGGCCTGAATTGTGGACGCTGTTCAACACGCGCATCCGCCCCGGCGAGCACTTTCGCGCGTTCCCGATCAGCAACTGGACCGAGCTCGACGTGTGGCTCTACATCGCGCGCGAGCAGATCCCGCTGCCCAACCTGTACTACAGCCACGTGCGCGACGTGGTGCGCCGCCGTGGCCTGCTGGTGCCGGTGACCGCGGTGACACCGCCGCGCAGCGATGAAACCGTCGAGCAACTGCAGGTGCGCTTTCGCACCGTCGGCGACATGACCTGCACCTGCCCGGTCGAAAGCCCCGCCGCCAGCGCCGTCGAAGTGGTGGCCGAAACCCTGACGGTCACGATCAGCGAGCGCGGCGCCACCCGCATGGACGACCGCACCTCCGACGCTTCGATGGAGCGTCGCAAGAAGGAAGGGTATTTCTGATGTCGGCCGTGCTCGCTTCCGTGGCACCCATCGAGGCAAGGCCTGCCGACGCCAGCGACCACCGCGCGCTGCGCTTCCTCACCGCAGGCAGCGTCGACGATGGCAAAAGCACGCTGATCGGCCGCCTGCTGTACGACAGCCGCGCCATCCTGGCCGACCAGCTCGACACGCTGCAGGCCAAGGCCGCCGGCGAGCCGATCGACCTGTCGCTGCTCACCGACGGCCTGGAGGCCGAGCGCGAACAAGGCATCACGATCGACGTCGCGTTCCGCTACTTCGCGACGCGCCAGCGCAAGTTCATCATCGCCGACGCGCCGGGGCACGAACAGTACACCCGCAACATGGTCACCGCGGCCGCCGGCAGCGACGCCGCGGTGGTGCTGGTGGATCTGACCAAGATCGACTGGCGCGCCGCCGTGGTCGAGCTGCTGCCGCAGACGCGGCGCCACGCGCTATTGGCACAGCTCTTGCGAGTTCCAAGCATCGTGTTCGCCGTCAACAAGATCGACGCGGTCGACGATCCCGGTGCCGCCTTCCGCGCAGTGCGCGGCGCGCTGCAGCGCTTCGCCGCCGAGGCCGACATCGAGCTGGCCGGCATCGTGCCGGTGTCGGCGCTGCGCGGCGACAACGTGGCGCAGCCGCTGCGGGCCGACTGGTTCGATGGCCCCAGCCTGCTCGAGCTGCTCGAGCGCCTGCCGGCCACGCAAGAGCGCGTCGACGGCGCCTTCGCGATGCCGGTGCAATACGTGGCGCGCGATGGCGACGGCGTGGGCCACCAGGCGCGCACGTTTTGGGGCCGCGTCGCACGCGGCAGCGTGCGCGCCGGCGACACGGTGCAGCTGCTGCCGGGCGGTCACACAGCACACGTGCAGGCCGTGCTGCGCGCCGCGCAGTCGGTGGCCAGCGTGGATGCCGGCGCATCGGCCGGCCTGGTGCTCGACCGCCAGCTCGACGTGTCGCGCGGCGACTGGATCGTGGCGCCCGGGTCGCTGCGCGAGTCGCGCTCGTTCACGGCCACGCTCGCATGGCTCGACACCGAGCCGGCGCAGATCGGCCGCCGCTACCTGGTGCGCCACGGCAACCGGTGGGTGCAGGCCCGCATCAGCGCCATCGACCATCGCCTCGACATCCACACGCTGCAGCCCATCGATGCGCACCAGCTCGCCGTCAACGACATCGGCGAGGTCCACGTCGAGTTGCAGCAGCCGTTGCCGCTGGAGTCCTACGCAGCCACCCGCGTCGGCGGCGCGCTGATCGTGGTCGACCCCGCGAGCCATCGCACCAGCGGCGCGTTGCTGGTGCGCGAGACCACCCCGGCCGCGTGAACCCGGAGCCGTCGCCGATGACGATCGGTACCGTCACTTTCGTTGGCGCCGGTCCGGGCGCGGCGGACTACATCACGGTGCGAGGGGCGCGCTGCCTGGCGCAGGCCGACGTGGTGCTGCACGACGCGTTGACCGACCCCGCGCTGCGCTCATGGGCGCCCCACGCTGCCTGGATTCACGTCGGCAAGCGCGGCTATCGCGACTCCACCGTGCAGACCGAGATCAACGCGCTGATGATCAAGCACGCACTGGCCGGCCAACGCGTGGTGCGGCTCAAGGGCGGCGACCCGAGCGTGTTCGGCCGCCTCGAAGAAGAGCTGTTGGCCCTGCACGCCGCGGGCATCGCCACCGAGGTGGTGCCCGGCATCACCGCCGCGCTCGCCGCGGCGGCGGCCACGCAGCGACCCCTCACGCGCCGCGGCAGCGGACGCAGCGTCAGCTTCGCCACCGCGGTCACGCAGTCGGGCGACCTCGCTGCAGGCCGACGCGCCGACACCGAGGTGTTCTACATGGCGGGCGCGCGCCTGGGCGAGTTGTCGCGCCGCCTGCAAGCTGCCGGTTGGCCCGCGGCCACGCCGGTGCAAGTGGTGTCGCGTGCGCTGTGGCCCGATCAGATCGCCAGCGACCATCCGTTGGGCGATCTGGCCGCCGCCGCCGTGCTGCACACGGGCCGCCCGGCGGTTGTGACGGTGGGGGTGGGTGCCGCGCCGCTCGCCCCTGAGCCCTTGCGTGCCGAGCAGCATCAACCCCCGGTGCCGAGCCCCGAGCCTTAAAATCATCTGTTCCGAGCAGCGCCTTCGGCTGCCATCGCGAGCCGGCGGGTCGGTCATCCGAACTGCAGGCACATCCGTCCACCACGACCGATCTACTCACCATGACCCACGTCGTCGTCGAATCGTGCATCCGCTGCAAGTACACCGATTGCGTGGACGTGTGTCCGGTCGATTGCTTCCGCGAAGGCCCCAACTTCCTGACCATCGACCCGGACGAGTGCATCGACTGCGCGGTGTGCATCCCCGAGTGCCCGGTGAACGCCATCCTGCCGGAGGAGGACGTGCCGCAGGAGCAGCAGCACTTCATCGCGCTCAACGCCGAGCTGGCGAAGAAGTGGCCCAGCATCACCAAACGCAAGGCCGCGCCGGCCGACGCGGACGAGTGGAAAGACCGCAAGGACAAGCTGTCGCAGCTGATCCGCTAGAACGCCCACATGGCCACCGACATCGCGATGGAGCAGCAGATCGAGCATCCGCCCGTCACCGACACGGGCACCCCCGGCGCGCCGATCGAGACCGACGCGGTCATCGTCGGTGCCGGCCCGGTGGGCCTGTTCCAGGTGTTCGAGCTCGGGCTGCTCGAGATCAAGGCGCACATCATCGACTCGCTGGCACACGCCGGCGGGCAGTGCATCGAGCTGTACCCAGACAAGCCGATCTACGACATACCGGCGGTGCCGGTCTGCACCGGGCGCGAGCTGACGGAAAGCCTGCTCAAGCAGATCGCGCCCTTCAAGGCCGCCTTCCACCTCGGCCAGGAGGTCAGCGTCGTGCGCAAGCGCGACGACGGGCGCTTCGACGTGCAAACCAATCGCGACACCCGGTTGATCGCCAAGACCCTCTTCATCGCCGGCGGCGTCGGCTCGTTCCAGCCACGCACGCTGAAGGTCGAAGGCATCGAGCGGCACCGCGACACACAGCTGTTCTATCGCGTGCGCGACCCCTCGTTGTTCGCGGGCAAGCACATCGTCATCGTCGGCGGCGGTGATTCGGCACTCGACTGGGCACTCAACTTCGCCGACAGCGGCCACCACAAGGCGGCCAGCGTGACGCTGGTCCACCGGCGCGACGGGTTTCGCGCGGCGCCGGCCAACGTGGCACGCATGCACGAGATGTGCGCGGCGAAAAAGATGCGCTTCGAGATCGGCGAGGTGAGTGCCTTCGACGAGTCCGCTGGTCGCATCACCGCCGTCACCGTGAGCAGCGCCGGCACCCATGCGCGCACGCTGCCGTGTGACGCTGTGCTGGTGTTCTTCGGCCTGAGCCCGCGGTTGGGACCCATCGCTAACTGGGGGCTGACCATCGAGCGCCGGCAGATCGCCGTCGACACCGAGCGCTTCGAAACCAGCGTACCCGGCATCTTCGCGGTCGGCGACGTCAACACCTACCCCGGGAAGAAGAAGCTGATTTTGTCGGGCTTCCACGAATGCGCGTTGGCCGCTTTCGCGGCGGCGACCTACGTGTTCCCCGACAAGCGAATCGCGCTGCAGTACACCACCACCAGCCCCAAGCTGCACAAGGTGCTCGGCGTCGAGACGCCGGTGTTCGACTGAGCGCGGCGCGCGCAACGTGGCGTTGATGCCGGCCCCTCCAGGGGCCGTCGCGTTGTCGCGCATAATCGCAACGCTGCGCGTGCAAGCGTGTGGCAACTCGCTAGGGGTGCTGGGCCCATCAGGGTCCGGCTGAGAAAGTCCCTTTGAACCTGAATGAGGTAATCCTCGCGCAGGGAAGCACTCTGATGCGTTGCACGCTCGCACGCGCCCCGGTTTGCCGACCTGCCATCGAACGAGGTTCGACGATGGCCATGCATTCGCTCGCTCGCGCACTGTTCGCGCTGTGGCCGCTTGCGGCCGCGGCGCAGGACGCTGCGCAAACCGTCACCGTGACCGGGCGCGCGCCGCCGAGCGCCGCAGTCGCCGGCTTCGACGACACGCCGCTGTCGCGCGCGCCGTTCAACGCCACGGTGATCCCGCCTTCGGCGATGGCCGACGCCGGCATCGCCAACCTGTCGGACGTCGCGCGTGTCACGGCCGGGCTCACCGATGCCTACAACGCGGTGGGTTACTGGAGCAACTTCACCGTGCGTGGCTACGCGCTCGACCAGCGCGCCAACTTCCGGCGCGATGGCTTGCCGATCAATGCGGAGACGTCGCTGTGGCTCGGCAACAAGCAGGGCATCGACATCCTGCGCGGGACCAGCGGCCTGCAGGCCGGCGTGAGCGCGCCGGGGGGTCTGGTGAACCTGCTCGTCAAGCGGCCCAACGGTGCGCACAGCAGCGCCACGTTGGGCGCGGAGTTCGACGGCACGGTGGGCCTGCTGCTCGATCTCGGCGATCGCGCGGGCCCCGATGGCCGCTTCGGGTGGCGGCTGAGCGCGGAGGCCACGCACCTCGACCCGCCGCTCGAGGCCGCGCGCGGCCAACGCCAGGGTATCGCCGCCGCCGGTGAATGGCGCATCGATGCCGACAAGCTGCTCGAGGCCGAGTTCGAACTCAACCGGCAGAAGCAGCCGAGCCAGCCCGGCTTCAGCATGCTGGGCAGCCGCGTACCCGATGCGCGCGACATCGACCCGCGCATCAACCTCAACAACCAGCCGTGGAGCCTGCCGGTGGTATTCACCGGCGAGACGGCGTCGCTGCGCTGGACGCAGCGCCTCGACGGTGACCTGCGATTCGTTGCGCACGCGATGACGCAATGGCTGCGCACCGACGATCGCATCGCGTTTCCGTTCGGCTGCAGCGCCGAGAACAACTTCGACCGCTACTGCAGCGACGGCAGTTTCGACTTCTACGACTTCCGCAGCGAAGGCGAGCATCGGCGCAGCGATGCGCTGGATCTCAACCTGCGCGGGCGCGCCACCTGGGGCACGCAGGAGCACCGTTGGCAGGCCGGGCTGCTCGGCGCCCGCCAGCGCGCCGACGTGCCGCGGGGCGCCTTCAACCTCGTCGGCACCGGCACGATCGACGGCCGCAGCGGCGTACCGCCCGATGCCAGCGTCAGCGCCGAGGGGTCGAACCGCGACGACCGCAGCATCGAGGCGTATGCGCACGACCAGTGGTTGCTGACGCCGGACGCCACGCTGTGGCTCGGGCTGCGCCACACGCACCTCAAGCGCTACAGCGTGCTCACTGATGGCAGCTATGCGCTCAACACGAGCCAGAGTTTCACGACGCCCTGGCTCGCCGCGTCGCTGCAGCTCGATGCGCGCACGCTCGTCTATGCCAGCGCCAGCGAAGGCGTCGAGACCCCGGTGGCACCGACCTCACCCACCTACACCAACGCGGGCCAGGTGCTGCCCGCGCAGAAGAGCCGGCAGTTCGAGGCCGGCCTCAAATTCGACAGCGGCAGCTGGAGCGCCACCGCGGTGGCGTTCGACATCCGGCGCCCGTTCGTCACCGACGATCAGAATCCGTGCTGCACGCGCATCGTCGATGGCCAGCAGCGTCATCGCGGCGTCGAGCTCGATGCCGGCTGGCGCGGCACGGCGTGGTCGATCGATGCCGGTGGCACGTGGCTGCGCGCGACGCGCGAGCGCTCGATCGACCCGGCCGACGACGCGCTCATGCCGACCAACGTGCCCGAACGCAGCCTGCGCGGCGCGCTCGGCTACCGGGTACCCAACGTGCCAGATCTGACGCTGACTGCGGTGGTCGCCAACGAAGGCGCGCGCTTCATCCTGCCCGACAACTCTGCGAGCATCCCGTCGTGGACCCGGCTCGACCTCGCGGCGCGCCTGGTGCAGCGCCTGTCCGCCAGCACACTGACGTGGCGGCTCGGCGTCGACAACGCCACCGACCGGCGCGCGTGGCGAGAGTCGCCGTTCCAGTTCGGCCACGTGTACCTGTACCCGCTCGCGCCGCGCACCTGGCGCGCCTCGCTGACCGCCGCGTACTGAGGGCGCTGCGCGCCGTGACCGCAGGGGCGCTGGATATAATCGCCGGCTCTGATCCCCGATAGCTCAGTCGGTAGAGCGCCGGACTGTTAATCCGTAGGTCCCTGGTTCGAGCCCAGGTCGGGGAGCCAGAAAACATGAGGGTTAGCGGGTCTGCAGACGCTAACCCTTTTGCTTTCCTGCCGGCCGATGTAATCGCCGGTGTAAGCGGAAAGCTCAACGCACGCGCCACGCTTGCCCCGGCCCGTCACCGCCCACATCCAGACCACCGCCTCGGTTAAAGACGGGTGCCTTCCGTAGCCAAGTCTTCCTCGCCTCAGCGGCGGGAACAAGCGCCGTATCCGCGCCGCAGCTCAAATGCCGATGATGCAGCAGCCTAGTAGCCAGGAATGACGCGGCCTGCAGCTCGGTTGACCAGAAAACCTACGCGGCAACCTACGCATTCGCCGCTTCAGCGCACACGCTCCGCAATGCAGAGCCACCCCGGCGGCCAAGAGAAAATCGCCCGCAGCACGATTCGATTTCAGAGGGGGACGAGCCCTCCCCCTACACACCCTCTTTTTGCTTCCGCCTCGAACGTGGTAAAGCCCCGCTCCCTTTCGCGCAGTTTCACACCAAATCACGCGAGCGGCATTGCCCGGTGTCGGTCGCTACGCTAAGCGGGTCGCCGAGCACAACAGGCTGCGTCGAGCGCGTGATGGCGCCAACAACGGCGCGTTCGTCGGCACGGCGTCCGAATACTGAACGCACGGCCAAGCGAACAGGCGCGCAAGCGAGGGCGCCAGATGCCTTCGACGCGAATCGGGGGAGCGCGTAGGCATCACGTTTGCCGAAGCGGTCTGACAAGAGCCGAGACAGCGATAACCGACCTCGTTGGCCTGCCTTGGACGACGGCCAAGTCGGGTCCTGCGCATGATGCTCGGCGCCCATCTGGGCGACCATGTGCAAACAGTGTCGCCAATGTGCTGACCGACGGAAGCGCCATTTGAGCAGCCGGACACCCCGAGACCCACCGCCGACACCAAGGCGCCGCTAAAGACGAGGGACTAGCCGTGAATCGCTATCCATCAGGTCGCGCCAAGTGGACGCAGCGGCTCTCGATGGTTGCAGCGATCTGCGTGGCCTTCCTCGTGGCGTGCGGCGGCGGCGTGAGCACGGGCGGCACTGGATCGTTTGCATCAGGGAGCCAGACATTCGCATCGGGCCCCATCACGGGCTTTGGCTCCATCGTCGTCAACGCCGTGCACTACGATGATTCGTCGGCCCGCGTCGAGTCGGACGATGGCACGGGGCACAGCCAGGATGCTTTGCAGCTGGGCATGGTCGTAGAGGTGCAAGCCAGCGAGGTGCGCAACAACGCCGCCACGGCCGAAAGCGTGCGCATCGTCAGCGAGCTGATCGGCCGCGTGGACTCGGTGGACGCGGACCAGCTGGTGGTCAACGGCTTGGCCGTGCGCACCGATGCCGGCACGGTTTTCGACGCCGGCTTCAAGGGCGGTCGTGCTGGCGTGCAGATGGGCAGCGTGGTGGAGGTGTTTGGACTTTCAACCGGCGCTGCCGGTGACGTCCTGGCGACGCGCATCGAGCCACGACCGAACAGCAGCACGTACAAGTTCCGCGGCACGCTGACGCAGCTCAACACGCAAGCCCATACCTTCCGCATCGGCTCGCAGGCCTTTGTCTATGCCCCTCAGATCGCGGGACAAGACCAGCTGGCGAATGCCGCGCTCGTGCGCATCACCGTCCAGACGGCGCGTGATTCGCAAGGCCGGTGGATCGTCCATTCGATCAACGGTGGTGCGCCACCGGCTCAGGACGCGCAGGCTGTAAAGGTCAACGGCGTGATCACGCAGTTCAATTCGCTGGGGCGTTTCGTGGTCAACGGCTTGACGATCGATGCCACCGCCGCCGCCATCGAAGGCGGCCCGCTGGCACTCGGCCAGCATGTCAAGGTGGAAGGGCAGGTGCGTGGCGGTGTGGTGATCGCCAACGATGTGCGGGTGCTTGGCAACAATGCCGGCAACAGCTACGAGACCAAGGGGCGCATCGTCGCGATCGATTCCATCGCGCGGGTATTTGATCTCAACGGCAGTCATGGTCGTGTCAGCTACGCGCGCGACGACATCGTGTTGGTAGGCGGCACGCTGGCCGACCTGACCTTGGATCGGCGCGTCACGGTGAGGGGGCAGTTGTCTCCGGACGGCACACTGATCGAGGCTCAACGCATCGAGTTCGACAAGTAGGTGGTCTACCCGTCAGTCTGTTCCTCACCTTGACTCGCCGAACGCAGCGGCCGAGGTCCACGCGCTCTCTCGCCTCGCTCCTCTAGCCGATGCGTCGCGCGTCGTTGCGCTGGCGGCCGAGCGAGCGATGGTGGTTGCGGCATCGGGCTAGTCGGTGCCTCGCAACAGGCGCAATGCGGTGATCGCTATTTGCCCTGTTGCGACGCAACAACTGCGCACCTAGGCTTTTTGCAGTGGACACCCAGCAGGCCGCCTCATCCGGCGGAGACGACCCACAGTGGTCCGAACTCATGGTGCGGTATGACATGCTGCAAGCTGCCGCAAGGCTCGCATGGGAAGCATTGCTGGCGGCCTACAAGACCGGAGCGGACGGGTCCATTGGCCCCCCACCAGGAGAACGGTCCGCTATAGGAACCTCAGCGCGATGCGCATGGCCGCGGGCAGGCGTTGTTGGCTCACATCGAGGCGAACGTACCACCTGCACCTCAGTGATCCATCACGCTCCGCTCACTTTCGCCTGCTTCTTCACCACTTCCACCATGCGCACAACCGTGGCAACTACGGTCTGTACTTCACCTGGTGGGATCGCTGGTGCGGCACCGAGGATGCGCAGTATCTGCGCGACGGAGATGCGCGCTTCGCTGGACAGCGCGTCGCGGGGAGCGCGCGATGAACCGCGTCTTGGCCGCCTTGTTGCTGGCCGGCATGGCTGGGACCGCCGGTGCCGCCCCGAACACCATCACGGGCGAGTGGTGGACGCCGGGCTTCAACGCGCGCGTGCGCATCGAGCCCTGCGGCGACGCGGTGTGCGGGCGCATCGTTTGGCTGTGGGACGACACACCCAAGGGCATCGTCGACAAGGCGCCGCTGATCGGCCGCACGGTGATCGATCGCATGGTTGAGGCCGAAGGGAACCAGTGGCGCGGCGGCCGCCTGTACAACCCGGAGGACGGGCGCGACTACAAGGGCTCGCTGCAATTGCGGTCGCCGACGCGGCTGGTGGTCGACGGTTGCGTGCTGTTCGTCTGCCAGACGCAGGTGTGGCGCCGCGCCGATGTCGAGCGCTGCCCGCCGGTGGCACCGTGAGGCGCCTGCCTCAGTTCCGCGTGATCGGCAGGCCCGCGGCCAGCCACTCGCTGATGCCGTCCATCGTCTTACTGGCGCGGTAGCCCTTCTTCTTCAGCAAGGTCACCGCCTCGTCCGACATCAGGCAGAACGGGCCGCGGCAGTACGCCACGATCTCAGCGCCGCGCGGCAGCTCGGCCAGGCGCTTGGCCAGCTCGGCCAGCGGCAGCGAGCGGGCATACGGCAGGTGCGCCGTGTCGTACTCCTCGCGCGGCCGCACGTCGATCACGATCACATCGCCGCGCTTGGCCTGAGCCATTAGCTCCTTGCGGCCAAGCTGCGTCAGCCGATCGGGTTCGCTCATCATCTGTTGCACCGCCAGGCGCAACTCCACCAAGTGCTCGCCGGCCACATGCCGCAGCGCCACGCCGAGCTGCGCCACGTCGTCGCCACTCAGGCGATACAGCATGCGCTTGCCGTCGCGCCGGCTTTGCACCAAGCGCGCCTGCTTGAGCGCCTTGAGGTGGGCGCTGACCAGTTTGATGTCCAACGCAACGTCGGCGGCAACCGTCTCGACGGCCTTTTCGCCCTGGGCGAGCATTTCCAGGATTTCCAGCCGCTTGGGGCTGGCCAGCGCCTTGCCGACGCGAGAAACCTGTTCGTAAAGAAGGTCCTTGAGGGAGCGGTTGTCCATGCGCTATATTCTAACGATCGTTTGAATGATCGTCCGTTTGAATGGCGATGTCCACATGCTAGAGGAAGGCTTCGTCCTGGCCCATGAGCCGCTGCTGCGCCTCGGAGCGTTTGGTGGCGTGTTCATCGCGCTCGCGCTTTGGGAGCTGATCATGCCGCGCCGTAGGGCGACCCTGCCGCGTGGTCAACGCTGGCCGGCCAACCTGGCTTTGGCGGCCCTGAACACCTTGGTGCTTCGCGCCCTAGTACCTCTGGCGGCGGTGGGCATGGCGGTCTTTACAGCCGACAAGGGGTGGGGGCTGCTTCGCCACTTTGAGGTCCCAAACTGGGCTCTGTTGCCGGTGTCGATCGTTGCGCTGGACTTGGCGGTCTGGCTGCAGCATGTGACGTTCCACGCCGTTCCGGCGCTGTGGCGGTTGCACCGCGTGCATCACGCCGACCTGGACTTCGATCTCACGACTGGTGCGCGGTTTCATCCGATCGAAATGGTGTTGTCCGCGTTGGTCAAGCTGGCCGTCGTGGCGCTGATCGGCGCCCCGGTGGTTGCCGTCGTGCTGTTCGAGGTGCTGCTGAGCGCAACGGCGCTGTTCAGCCACGCCAACATCAGCCTTCCGCCTGCGGTCGATCGTTGGCTGCGTTGGGTTGTCGTTACGCCCGACATGCATCGTGTGCACCACTCCATCGACGAGCAAGAGACCAACTCAAACTTCGGTTTCAACTTGCCATGGTGGGATCGCCTGTTCGGCACGTACCGCGCCCAGCCGATGGCTGGACACGGTGCGATGACGATCGGCGTCCAAGGGCATCCCGATCCACGCGAGGTGGCCCGACTGCCTGGCATGTTGATGATGCCGTTCCACGGTGACGCCGGTAGCTACGGGATAGGCCATCGCCACTGGCATGACGAGCACGCTGCGCACTGAGGCGCGCCCCAAACGACGATGAACAATCGATTCATGCACCGCCAAGTCCTGATCTTGGCCTTGGCTCAGGCGGTCTTTCAAACGGCTTCGGTGCTGGTGATGACCGTGGGGGGGCTGGCCGGCACACAGATCGCAAGCAGCGCGGAGTGGGCCACGCTGCCGATTGCGACCATGTTCCTGGGCACTGCGATCACGACGTTTCCGGCTTCTGCATGGATGGCCAAGTTCGGACGGCGCTCGGGTTTGTGCTCGGTGCGATGCTGGGCACGCTTGGAGGACTGATTGGTGCGGCCGGCATCTGGCTCGGCATGTTGTCGCTGCTATCGCTCGGCACGCTGCTGGTTGGTCCGTTCCAGGCCTTCGCGCAGTTCTACCGCTTCGCCGCCAGCAAAGTGGCCGACGACGCGTTCCGCCCACGCGCGATCTCCCTCGTGCTGACGGAAATGCCGTTGAACTGCTCAAGGGTGAAGGGCAACATCGCGCCACCTCATGATCCGCAAAGGAGGATGCTCGCGCTGTTACCTGCAGCGCGTTGATCTTGAGTCAACGGTCAACAGA
>Ga0163162_10004269_pt1 | contig 13749 bp, 10 predicted proteins | sample S55metaG_FD_115310 | JGI IMG/M metagenome (GOLD analysis project Ga0163162, IMG submission 115310) | Switchgrass rhizosphere microbial communities from Kellogg Biological Station, Michigan, USA - S5-5 metaG | ecosystem: Host-associated > Plants > Roots > Rhizosphere > Soil | place: USA...
GCACTTTCGTCGAGAAACAATTCGCACGCCGGGCAAAAAGGTTGCTGACTTCGCAAGTCGCTAAGCATCTGATCTAATTCATCTTCGAGGATTGCTAAGCCATTGGCGCCGGACGAAAAAGCTCGTAGCCGGCCACGCGGATCAAAGAGGTAGTAAGCCGGTACCGACCCGCGCTCGTTTAGAAATGCGTGACTTAACCGATGATGGTTATCAAGGGCGCAGGGCTCAGTAAGGCTCAGACGTGAGACTGCCTCGCGGACGGCGGTGGGACTCTTTTCCGAATCGCTGCGGGGTACATGAATCGCGATCACACGCAGGCCATCACGCTTTCGTTGGTCACGCAACTCGGCGATGTGTGGCAAATTGGCTTCGGCGATGTCGCTACTGATAGACCAGAAGTGAACTAGTGTCGGCCGGCCATTAATTTCTCGAGGATTAGGCGTCGTTCGATTTAGCCATTCGCTGGCATCACCGAAAGACGGCAGCACAGAACCTACCTTCATGTGAGCAGGATATTAGCATGATGCCCCGGCCGCCCAACACCCGTCCGGGCGTTCGAAAACTCCACCAGTCATCCACAGATTACGCTGATTACGCAGATTTCTTCAGAGAAAGGCGCGACACAGAAGCGTTCTAACAAAGAATCTATGTAATCGGCGTAATCTGTGGATGTATTTCTGGGTTTCACACCGCCTCCTCAATCGCGTGAGCCAAACAACTTTTACCTACCCGCCCGCTCCACGCAGAAAAGGAAGGGGCGGACCAGATTAGGACCGCCCCTTCAAACAGTGTGTGCTCGAAACTTTAGACCGATTTAATCTTTATAATCATCCGTTCGCCTTGGATTCCGGTTAAACCAAGACAATGTAGACCCGTAATCATTGCGACTTGTACATTCATCCTTGCTCGACATTCGCTATTAACCTTCCCACCTTATAACGCGTCAAATTGAGGTGAATTAGAGCATCCCCATCATGATTCTTCCCTGAGAAAGCTTCCGCAACTTATCCGCCTACCCCTCTGGAGTGCGGCGGCCCGGCGCCGCTTTGTTCAATTGTTCGTTCCCTCGGGCTGATAAAGCGATGCCGAGAAGCGGCACTCCATATCTTCATCAATTTCTCATCTTCTCCTCATTCTTAGTTGCCGAAATAGTCTATATTCCCACCCGTGCAGCAAGCTCGGGACATAAATCCCCCAAAAGCGGGCACAAACAGTTTCGAGCAATAGGGCTCGGACCATCAGTCTTGAAGGAGAAAGTAAATGCCGTTAATCAATGTGAAAGTAATCGAAGGTGTTTTTACAAGTGCTCAAAAAGAAGCCATCGTCAGAGATCTTAGTGAAGCGATGGTCAAGATCGAAGGCGAGAACATGCGACAAGTCACCTGGTGCGTGGTCGAGGAAGTGGCCAGCGGAAGCTGGGGAGTCGGCGGAACTCCGCTGACTACTGAAGCGGTGAAGGCTCTGGCTGCTGGAAAGACTGCGTAAGCCAATAAAGCAGCCGCTGTCACGACGGAGGCCTGAAGAGATGGAAGTTCACCGGCATCTCTGTGAGTACACGGGCCTCCGTCCGTATAATGGCCAACATGGCTGTCCGCCTGGTAAAGGATCTGCTCGCTCAAACGGCGAGAGAAATGTTTATCGGAAGAGCGAGGGAACTCTCAATACTCTGTTCTCTGCTCGCCGACGGGCCACGCATCGTCTTTCTTCACGGCATTGCTGGAGTAGGAAAGACCGCGCTTTTGTCAGTTTTCGCGGAAGAGGCGCGTTCGCAAAGCGCAACTGTCGTGGCCCTCGACTGCCGCACTATCGAACCAACCGAGCGTGGTTTTCTGCAGGAGCTAGATACTGCGATCGGTGGTCCAAGCAAATCTGTCGAAAAAGCTGTACTGCGGTTGCAGTCGCTGGGAGCGCCGGTCGTGCTGCTACTCGACAATTACGAAGTCTTCCGCCTGATGGATACGTGGTTGCGTCAGTTCTTTATTCCACTCGCGCCGGACAATGTACGGATGGTAATCGCCGGCCGCGATACGCCGGCCCATTCATGGCTAACCGCTCCCGGATGGCAACGCCTTGTGCGAGTAGTTTCGATTGACGCTCTCAGTGAACCAGAGGCTATCGAATTGTTGGTCCAGCATGGCGCAACTGAGACCAACGCACGTGTAATCAACCGGTTCGCGTTAGGCCATCCGTTGGCTTTGAAGCTGGCGTCAATCGTCACAATGGAACACAAAAGCACTACAGGGTCGGCAGAGTTCGGATTTCAACGAGTCTTCGATGAACTAATACGGCTCTATTTGGCCGACGTCCATGATCCCGTGACCAGACAAGCTCTTGATGCAGCCTCGGGGGTCAGACGTATAACCGTCTCGCTGTTACACGCGATGCTACCCGAAATTGCTCCTCAGGATGGATTTGAACGCTTAAAATCTCTTCCCTTTGTCGAAGCGGAACATGACGGTTTAAGACTTCACGAATTGGTCCAACAAACCATCGCGAGCTCGTTGCAGGCAACCGATCCCAATAGATATCAGGAGTACCGCCGGGCCGCGTGGCAACAGCTCAGTGTAGAGGCCAGCAGGAGCGCCCCACTTAGTCTGTGGCGCTATACGGCCGACCTGCTCTACATGATTGCCAATCCGATCGTGCGCGAAGCTTTTTTCCCGAGCGACGTGCGGCGCTTCGTGGTTGAACCTGCGCAACCATCTGATGGACCGGAAATTCTCGATATAACAAAACTGAATGACTCATCCGAAAATGTTGAGTCAATATCAATGTGGTGGGACCAGCGACCGGAATTCTTCAGCGTGGTAAGAGATCAGACTGGTACAGTCGCGGGGTTTTACCTCATGTTCGATCCTGCAGCAGTTGAGCAAAGCTTGCTCAGGAAGGATCCGATCACGCAGTCATGGTCCAATCATCTTGCCGAAGTGCCAGTGCCAGAAAATCAACGAGTGCTGTTTTTGCGCCGATGGCTCAGCCGGGATAAAGGTGAAAAGCCAGGATCGGTCCAGGCGGCTTGTTGGCTGGATATAAAACGAACTTACATGGAATTGCGGCCACTCCTCCGACGAGTCTACCTAATACTGAATGACCTCGAGCCTTACGCTTCAGTTGCACAGACACTTGGATTTCAGGTGCTCGACAGGGAAAAGAATCAGTTCGGCGCTATGTTGGATTTTGGACCAGCGTCGGTCGACGGATGGCTGGCTGGCCTCGGAGCCGCCGAGCTCGGTATCGAACCCGAGATGTTAGACGCCCAGTCTCACGAATTGGTTCTGGATGGTCATCGAGTGAAGCTTACCAAACTCGAATTTGAAGTCTTTCGTTATCTATATACCCGCAAGGGGACTGCAGTTTCACGGGCTTCACTGGTTGAAGACGTTTGGGGCTGGAAGCACACGGGAAGTAACGTGATCGAAGCAGTGATGAGAACCTTGCGAAAAAAAATGGGCGACAAATCGGAGTCGATCGAAACTATTCGCGGTCTCGGCTATCGCTTCCGGAACACTTGAAGACTCCGCCTTGCCACCCCTCCTAAAGCAAACTCTCAGCCTTGCACAAAACGAATTGAGCCAAGCCTCAAGCCACGAGTACAGTACCGCGAGCGAAGCGACCGGATGCCGCACTCAACAAAACGATCTTGATAATCACAGCGGAAATTTGAGTGTCGCATCCGGTCGCTTCGCTCGCGGTACTGTAGTGACGTTTTGTGCAAAGCCGCTACTTGAACGGATTCTCGTCCGCACTTGGACCATAGATTGACGGGATTGGAATGTCGAGTTCCCGTAAATAGACAGACAGCTGTCCGCGATGGTGATACCAGTGGTTCAACATAACTGTACGCAAAAACGCGACGCGTGGTAGCGCAAACACCTCTTTGTCGCCGAGCATGAGACTCCACGTCTCCATTATCGCTCCATCATCCATCTTACTCAGCGCCTTTTTCGCTTTGCTAATACTCGCGTCGTGAGTAGAGAGCAACTCTGCAGCGGTTTGCGGACTGGGATCAGTAAAATTCGGCACTTGCGCCTTCGTCGCACTCGCAACGAGTTCGGCAACCGATCCAGGCACCGTGGCGACGTGGAGAGCGAGTTGACCCAGCGTTCTCGCCTTCTCATGCGGTTTCCACGTCAATTTTTCATCAGGTACCAGTTCCAGGACTTTGCGCGTTGTTTGCGCCTCCTGCTCGAGCTCTTGCAGCATTCCATCAATAATTGCCATCGAACTTTCCTTTCATATTTTGACCGCTCATCTCGTTTGATGAGTTCCATCCTACTGGTAAGTCGTTTGAGCTAGCCCCAAATCGACATCCGCTTGAACTATTTTCAGCAACTAACCAGAATCATGCAGTCGGGAAGGGTGGCACTGCAAGCGTGAGCAACTGCATGATTCTAGCCGCTTGACAATTCTAATAGTAAGCGTATTATTGACGCTAAGGTTAGCGTGTAGTAGACGCTAATGAGGAGAGAAAGGCAAACAAAAGCGATGGTTTTTAAGTATGAATACGAAAGGCCGGGGCTAACAGTCGATTGCGTGATTTTTGGACTCGATCTCGAGGCAGAAAGTCTGAAGGTCATGCTCGTCGAACGCGATGTCGAGCCATTCGCCGGTGAGTGGGCAATTCCCGGAGGCTTCGTAAAAGCGGATGAAAAATTGATCGAAGCGGCTACGCGCGAACTCCAGGAAGAAACCGGAATTAACGACGTCTTTCTCGAACAGTTGTACACCTTTGGCGATCCTGGACGCGACCCGCGAGGTTGGGTGGTTTCAGTCGCATACTACGCTCTTGTTTCGCCAGAAAAACACGACATCCGCGCAACTACCGATGCACGTGATGCTCGTTGGTTCGCAGTAAACTCACTCCCCCCACTTGCTTTCGACCATGCTGAAATTCTGCAAACCGCACTCGACCGAATCCGCGGCAAATTGAGCTACGCGCCGATTGGTTTCGAACTGCTGCCGCAGAAGTTCACGATTAAGCAGTTGCAAAAGCTATACGAGATTGTCCTCGACCAGAAGCTCGACAATCGCAATTTTAGAAAGAAAATATTTGCTATGGATGTGTTGCGAGAGTTAGACGAAATGCAGAAGGGCGTACCACATCGCGCCGCCCGGCTCTATAGGTTCGATGAACGCAAATATAAACAACTACTAAAACTCGGACTCAACTTTGAGTTGTAAACGAAATAAAGAGTTTCCTGAAGGAGTTACTCGCAGCTAGTGCAAAAAATTTTACTTGAAAGACTTAGCGTATATTTTACGATAAGACAGCTTGAAAGGAGCTAAAACAATGAAGCAAAGAACCGAACTATTGATCATCGATCCGCAAGTCGACTTTTGCGATCCACAGCAAGGCGCGCTGTATGTTCCCGGAGCCGAAGCAGATATGAAGCGACTGGCCCAAATGATCCGGCGGCTAAAACCCAAACTCGATGACATCCATGTCACCCTCGATTCCCACCACTATATTCATATCGCCCACCCGATCTTCTGGCGCGATACTAGCGGCAAGAATCCTCCAGTCTTCACCCGGATCAGCCGGAGCGATGTCGAGGATGGAATTTGGACGCCAACCGTTCCCGGTTTGTACCGGCGTGCTCTCGACTACGTTTGTCAGCTGGAACAAAACGGCCGCTACGAATTAACCATCTGGCCGCCACACTGTCTTATCGGCAGTCCGGGCCACACTGTTTTTCCCGAGCTCTTCACCGCCCTAACTGATTGGGAAACACGATTTGCGTTCGTAGATTACGTCACCAAAGGCAGCAACGTTCTTACTGAACACTACTCTGCAGTCCAGGCGGACGTTCCAGACGCGGCCGATGCATCGACCCAGATCAACACGCGACTCATCCAGGCTCTAGAGAATGCCGATCAAGTCCTGATCGCCGGCGAAGCACGTACTCACTGTTTAGCGAACACCGTGCGAGACATAGCCAACAATTTTGGCGACGATTCGTTTGTCTCAAAAATGGTGCTGCTCACCGACGCTTCAAGCGACATCCCGGGATTTGAGAGTCACGCGCAGAACTTCATGAACGAGATGGTTGGTCGAGGGATGCAACTTTCAACAACCACAGAATTTTTAGCCTGATGAAAGGAGTACGACGATGCCAATATTAAACGACACTCAACTCGATCAAATAACGCTGCCCAATAGTCACTATGGCTATTCGGCAACACGGCTGGAAGATCTCGGCGCCACTGAATACACCATTGCGACGATAGTCGCCGACGTTAGCGGTAGCACGGCGGCATTCACTTTCGACATGGAAGCCGCCATCACGCGAATTGTTCAGGCTTGCAAGTTCAGTCCGAGAGCCGACAATCTGCTACTACGACTGTTGACGTTCGACGACTCGTTGGCTGAATTTCACGGCTTCAAGCTACTTGAGAATTGTCATCTGGCTGACTATGGCGGCAGTCTAAGATCTGGCGGTTCGACTGCTTTGTACGATGCCACAGAAAACGCAGTTGTCTCGACCACGAACTATGCTCACAAACTCTCGTCAGCAGACTTCTCTGCTAATGCGATTCTGTTCGTGATTACTGACGGTATGGATAACGCCTCCAGGACGTCTGCGAAGAAGGTGAAGACCGCGCTGGCGGATGCAATCAAAAGCGAAGCCCTCGAATCAGTCGTTTCGATTTTGATTGGCGTCAACGTGCAACAGGCTGAGGTCAGTCGCTACCTCAATCAGTTTCACCGTGACGCCGGCTTCACGCAGTACGTCGAGTTGGACCAGGCTGATGCAAAAACACTGGCGCGTTTGGCTGAGTTTGTGTCGCGGAGTATTAGCGCTCAATCCCAAGCGCTAGGTACTGGAGGAGCGTCGCAACCACTCGTTTTCTAACTTTGGAGTGCGCCGGCCCGGCGGCGCTTTAAACATCAAACTGATTCCCAGTCAGTACTCCACACAACAAAGCGCCGCCGGGCCGGCGCACTCTAAAAATGAACGCAGACAGCACTTTTATTATTGGCACGACGCACCAGGTTTGTGAGGACTATGCGATCGCTAGAAACCCAGCTGACGCGAATCCTTATGTAATCTTGTCGGATGGTTGCTCGACTTCCCCCGACACGGATATTGGAGCTCGCTTGCTGGTCAGAGCGGCGGACCAACTCCTCAAAGAAGGTGTTGATGAGGAACCGGGAATTCTGCACCAGTACGCCGCGCAACTTGCGGCAAGTTGGGCGAAAGCGCTAAAGCTACCGCCACAATCAATTGATGCAACGCTTCTGACCGCCTGTATCAACAATGGCGAAGTCGTGGTGAGCTGCTCGGGCGATGGACTAATTGTGGTCGAGTCAATCGATGGCACATTGGACGCTTATTCATTCTCCTACCCGTCGGGATACCCATTTTATCTAGACTATTTAGGCCAACCGGAGCGTCTGGATCTGTTCTCATTCAGCGAGTTCTTCGACAAAGAGATCACGCATTTTCACGCACCATCAAAAGATGCGCCTTTGCAGCTTAAGAGCAAAAGACTACGAGGCCAGATAACCGAAGTCGTGCGCATCAAAACAGCCGCTTGCCGAGTCGTATCGATATCCTCCGACGGTCTCCACTCATTCCTGCAAATCAACCACAACGGTGGCGCGAGAAGCGTCGAGCCCGTGCAGGTAGCAGAAATAATCAGAGAGCTCTTGTCCTTCAGAAGCTTGAACGGGACTTTCGTCACGCGCCGTGTCAAGAAATTCATGAAGGAGTGTGGTCCAAAGGGTTGGCAACACAGCGATGATCTTTCGATAGCCGCAATCCATCTTGGAGGTGCCTGATGTTCAATACACCGACGCTTTCCGGCTTAAGGTCGCGCGTTGTTGGGAACAAGACCGGAACTCGATACTTTCTCCAGGGAAAAGGAGAGATCAAATTAAGCCAGTCAGATTTCAAGGCACAGGGTGGCGAAGGTTCTATCTACGTTAAAAAGTCGACTGCCTATAAGATCTATTCTGATCCATCGCGCACGATTCAACCGGCTAAGATCATTGAGCTCTCAGTTCTCACGCAGCCCAACATTATTCGCCCCCTTGAAATTGTTCTAAATGCAAAGAACGAGCCGGTCGGATATTCAATGCGACATGTTGATAAAGCGTACGCGCTCTGTCAGTTGTTTCCGAAAGCCTTTCGACAGCGAACCAACCTAACTCCGGAACATACTTTGCGATTGGTCCGGCGACTGCAAGAGGGAGTAGATCACATTCATAATAACGGTATCCTCATCGTTGACCTAAATGAGCTAAATTTCCTCGTTGCCAGTGACTTTGGCGAGATCTACTTCATCGATGTTGACAGTTATCAAACGCCTTCGTTCAGCGCTACTTCGCTGATGGACAGCGTTCGTGACCGCCACTCAAGAGCATTTTCAACCAATTCTGATTGGTTCTCATTTGCGGTTGTTTCGTTCCAGTTGTTTGTTGGGATTCATCCTTTTAAAGGCTCCTATCCTCCCTTGCAACATCTGTCCGGAACGCAAAACAAACTAGAGGCCCGGATGCGCAGCAACATTTCTGTGTTACGCAAGGAAGTCTCTGTACCAATGTCGTGCCTTTCCTTCTCGTTAATACCTCCAGTTTATCTGGACTGGTATCGGGCCACATTCGAAGATGGAAAGAGATTGCCTCCGCCAAATGAACTACGACCGGTCGTTACGATCCTGCCGCAAGTCAGAAACTCTCTGATCAAGGGCAGCTCTTTCCTGATTACGGAAGCTAGAGAGTGCGACAGCCCGATCATCTTGCACGATGGCTTAGTAACAATCACGCAGCAGAGTATTTATTTCGAAGGCAGAAGCTTTCCTAAACCTGCTGCAGATGTAAAGGTGGTTGTAACTCCACGGCAGCGACACTTGATAGCAGTCTATACGGATGCATCGGAAGTTAAATTTTGGGACCTCACAACGGATAGAGAGATCGAGAGTACATTTAAGGGTGAACAAGTTGCGATTGCCGAGGGTAATCTGTTCATCAAACAAGCGGAAAGCATTTTCCAAATTGATTTCATTGAGTTGCGGGGACGAATACTGATCGGCATTAAACAAGTCGCGAACGTTATGATGCGATCGACCCAGATGTTCAACGGATTAGCAATACAAAGTCTCTTAGGAGCTACTTACGCTTCGATCTTGAGAGCATCCGGAAAGTGTTACCAGATTCGGCTGCCTGAGCTCGATGGTCATATGATCATCGACGCAAAGTTAGAAAAGAATGTTCTGATCGTAGTTATTGCCAGCGGTGGCAATTACGATAAGTTAATCTACAGGTTCGCCGCTGACTTCAACGCTTATGATCTCCGCCGGTTAACAGATGTAACAATAACCGGGATTGAATTCACTGTGCTTGATACTGGAGTTGTCTTGCATCTGACAGACGAAAATGAATTGGAAATCTTCTCAGCATCGAGAGGCTCGGCAAGCACCAGGACCATCAACGACCCGGCGCTAGACGATGATGTAAGACTCTTTCATACTGGCAAACAAGCTTTGCTCGCTCGAGACAATAAGCTCTACAAGATGAGCCTTAGACCGTGAATCTTCCGTTAGTCTAACTTGGCCTACTCTGTGCAACCTTTGTGCCCTCTGTGTCTCTGTGGTGATGGATCTCTTCGAAGTACTATCGCACCACAGAGACACAGAGGGCACACAAGGTTGCACAGAGAAGGTTGTAATTAGGCCCCACTCTTCCCTATCACTTGCACGCACCGATCGAATCGTCGTTTACTACCAAATCTTTGTTGGGGGTAATTGCGTTGACCGCAGATTACGATAAACAGCATCGGGGTAATCAGGCTGCATACGAGTCGTACTTCGCGGGTATGGACTCGTCGATGCAGCAGAAAGTCGCGCTAACAACAGCGCACTTTCCGGTGCGTGGAAGAATTGCTGACATGGGGTCCGGTTCCGGCCGAGGCACTTACGACCTTGCTTCGCTTTATGACGGACTTGAATTGATCGGCGTCGATATCAATCCGGTCTCTGTCGAACTCTCTAACGAAAAGTTTAAGCGACCAAATTTATCCTATTGCGTCGGCGATATTTCCCAGATGGTTTTTCCTGAGAACTCGTTAGACGGAATTCTCGATTCTTCAGTGCTTCATCACGTTACAAGCTTTAATGATTTCGATGTTAAGCGCGTGCTTCAGACTTTCGATAACCAGGTGGCCCAACTGAAGCCTGGTGGCGTGATCATTATCAGAGACTTCGTCATTCCCGATGGACCAGAACAGGTTTATCTTGATCTACCGGAAACCGATGGCGTGAGCTCTGGTAACTACAAAGAGCTGTCGACCGCCGCTGTCTTTGAGATTTTTGCGACCACGTGGCGTAGTAGCGTCAATCCTGACGGACCGCTCGCCTTTGTTCGCACTCAATCGCCGCGTCAGGGCTTCGTCCGGATCCAGCTCAGCTTAAGATCCGCGGCCGAGTTCGTCTTGCGAAAGGATTACCGGGCCGATTGGGACACTGAAGTCCTTGAAGAATACACATATCTCACCCAGGCACAGTTCGAAGAAGCCTTTCGCGCTCGAGGGTTACGAATTGTCACGTCGCGACCGCTCTGGAATCCCTGGATTGTGCAAAACAGATTCGAGGATAAGTTTTATCTGTCCAATCTCGACAATCGACCACTTCCCTACCCGCCAACAAACTACTTGATTGTCGGTGAAAAGGTTGGACCAGACGAGGGAGTGGAGTTGTACGAGTCAAAAACCACGATGCTCACGGCGCCTCACTTCTTGCGTCTGACTACCAGCCGGCACAAGGAAACAAAGAAAGTATTTGAGTTAGTAGAGCGTCCTAACAAAACCGTCGACGTCCTACCCTGGTTCGAGAGTGACGGGCAACTCTTCGTCCTCGCCAAGAAAGACTTCCCTCGTCCGATAGTCAATGCGTGTGCCGATCAGACCAGACTCGCAGGAGCAGCCTTGTCCGGTTACATCACCGAACCACTGAGTGCTATTGCTGAATCGTCGTCGCCCACTGACGAGGTGCTTCGTATCCTAAATGAGCGAGCGGGCCTGACCAACGACTCAGTAATTGAGATCGGTGAACCGTTTTTCTATTACACCTCGCCCGGCGCGATAAATGAGATGGTTACGGCCTGCGTGGTTCAGATTAAGGACCTGCCTTCTTTCTCAGCGGTGTTTCCCAATTACACCTCGTTCAGAAGCGCAGGGACGGTGCGTGAACTTGATGCGTTGCAAGTATTGCGAGCCAGTCACGTGGGAGGAATGTTTGACGCCCGTTTAGAGGTTAATATCTATCATCTGCTCGAACGGCTTGGGCGTGGCGCCGGACCATGGATTGGAGCTCCAATCAAACTTAGCAACCAATCTCTCGAGGATCCGATCATTTCAACGTTCGATAGATTTGTTTTTGATAACGCTGGAGTTTTTGAGCCATGGGAAGGAGATGAAAAGGCAAACTTCCTTTCAATTAAAGAAGGTACTTTTGTCGAGCGAACAAATAACGGCAAGGAGATCTCCACTGTCCCGTTCGAATATGTGGTTCCCAGAGAGTTGAGTTTTGCGAGCACTGTGGGTCTTCCCGTAGTAAAGACAGAAGACTCGGTATTGGTTGGACTGGAGTCGCGCGACCTGCCCGCGGTCCAATCATTTACTGGGAGTTCACAAATATTGACCGCACCCGCATGGAGACTTCCTCGAAGCCTTCACAGTCAAACTGAGTTACCTGCCTTCTTGAGGAACTCGATGCAGCGGGATTTCGGTTTGTTTATCCTGGATACATGGGAACTGGGCGGTTCGTATTTCTGCAGTCCCGGTGTTACTCCCGAAGTGGTCTATCCGTTTGTCGTCGAGGTTGATAGTCAGAACATCGCTTCGACGAGTTTAACTTTTGTGAACTTCGACGATCTGCGCCGAAACCTGGAACAGATCATGGATCCGCATTTGCTGATCGCCACGTATCGTTTAAGTCACGCTATCGGATGGTGATAGACACATAATTCTCTTTTTCCTGGCGGTGTGTATTAAATGTACTCTTTAGCTCCGATTGGCCAAATTCGTTCTACTCTCAAGTCAACTCATGAGGCACCGCGTCAAGGCTCTGAGGGTGCGCCGGATGCGTGGCTTGAAATTGATCCCGCCTATGCTGGTGGTCTAAAAGGTGTAACCGCAGGAGACGAACTCATCGTCATTACATGGCTACACCAAGCCGATCGCGAAGTACTCCAGGTACATCCACGAGGGAACGTAATGAATCCACTGACTGGTGTTTTTGCTACGCGCTCACCGGCGCGACCCAATCCATTGGGTCTTCACCGCGTAACTGTCCGTGAAATCTCCGGCACTAAATTATTGATTGGCCCAATTGAAGCAATTGATGGGACGCCGGTCGTAGATGTGAAGGCTACACTTGATGATCAGATACGCTGAACTAAGAACCTGAGCTTCGAGGTGTCATGATCTGGCTACTCTGTGCAACGTTGTGTCCTTTGTGCCTCGGTGGTACGCAACGTCGCTACAAAAACCATCACCACAGAGCCACACAGATCTCAGAGTCCAACATAGAGAAGGTTCAGAGTAGGAAACTACGAGCCCCGGAGAAACGTTGACTTTAGCGTGCGCCGTGGGTAAAAGTGTGGCGCGCGTGGCTGCGGAAATCATCTGCTCCAAAATCTCTGACTACTAAATCCGGCAGGAGAAGAATTATGAGACGTCTATCGCTAGCGACTCTGTTGTTGGGCGTTGTGGCACTTGTTGCTTCAGCCGTCATGGCCCAAACAAGCTGGGATCCCGAGATGCAATTGAGACTGAAACTCGTGGGCACGCCGAGAGTTTCTCCTGACGGTAAGAGTATGGTCTATACAGTGTCCGACGCCGTCACGACATCTGACAAAAGTGAATTTGTAACGCAAATTTGGATGGCCGACCTGAGCACGAAAAAGAACTTACAACTAACTTTTGGAGAAAAGTCGTCGGGCAATCCGAAGTGGTCGCCCGATGGCAACTGGATAGCCTTTACCTCAAATCGCAAAGACAATAAAAACAATCTCTACCTCTTAAGCGTGAGTGGCGGCGAAGCTGAAAGCTTAACTGATGTCAAAAGCAGCATCTCAAACTTCGAATGGTCTCCTGACGGTAAGTCAATCGCGTTTACGATGACCGACCCGAAAACTGAGGATGAGGAAAAGAACGACAAAGGAAAGAACGATTTCCGTTGGGTCGATGAAAACATCAAGATGTCTCGGCTCTATGTGCTGCCTCTGCAAAAGGACACTACTGGCAAACGCGAGCCGCGAAAACTCACAACCGGTAATTACAACGTGAATGCATTCGACTGGTCCCCCGACAGCTCACGAATAGTTTTCAGTCATGTAACAACACCAAACGCGAATGATTGGCCTACAGCAGACATCTCAATTATCGATTTGGCGTCTTCTCAAGTCAGCATTCTCGCAAATACTCCCGCGGCTGAAGAGTCCCCAATCTACTCGCCAGATGGAAACTCGATTGCGATTCTCGCCAGTGATAATCCCCCTCGATGGGCCCAGAGCTATGTCATTCAGATCTTTCCCGCCAAAGGTGGTCAGCCCAAAACGCTGGTTGGTTCACTTGATGGCCAGCCTGACGTAGCTGGATGGTCTGCAGATTCCAAACGCCTGTACTTCAACGAAGCTAAAGGTACCGTTTCACAATTGGCCGCAATCGACATTGCCGCAAACCGGATTGAAGTAATAGAAAGTGAGCCCGCGTTGATTAGCGCCATCGATATTAATCGAGCTGGCAA
>Ga0163162_10004272_pt1 | contig 13744 bp, 9 predicted proteins | sample S55metaG_FD_115310 | JGI IMG/M metagenome (GOLD analysis project Ga0163162, IMG submission 115310) | Switchgrass rhizosphere microbial communities from Kellogg Biological Station, Michigan, USA - S5-5 metaG | ecosystem: Host-associated > Plants > Roots > Rhizosphere > Soil | place: USA: Michigan...
TCCTGAGGATCGGCATGGGCGGCCAGGATTCCCACGTGTGCTGCTGACGATGGCCGAGTCCTTCCAGAAGCGCCGTGATGAAGTCAATGACTCAGCCAGCAGCGTCATGGCAGCTATCGAGCACAATGAATCATTTGTAGGACGAGCCGGAAATCCAGGGCCGGAACTGGTCGCCAAACTGGTGATGTCGGCGCTAAAGCAGTTCGATGCGCGTTCCGGAGGGTTTGGTTCCCAACCAAAGTTTCCTCATTCAGGCGCAATCGATCTGCTTCTGGATGCTTCGTCGCGAGTCTCTTTGGGACCCAATGCCGATATGAGCGAGCAGGCGAAGAGAGCAGCGATGGTAACGCTCGAAAAGATGTCAAAGGGTGGCATCTATGACCATCTCGCGGGAGGGTTCCATCGCTATTCGGTTGATGAGCGGTGGGTGGTGCCGCACTTCGAGAAGATGGCTTACGACAATAGCGAGCTACTGAAAAACTATGTCCACGCGTATCAGACCTATGTCGAGCCTGATTGTGCACGCGTCGCGAAAGAGATCATTCAATGGATGGACGAGTGGTTAAGCGACCGTGAGCGTGGAGGGTTCTATGCCTCACAGGATGCGGATTTTTCTCTCGATGACGATGGCGATTACTTTACCTGGACCCGTGAAGAAGCTGCCGCCATATTGAAGCGGGAGGAACTTGCTGTGGCGAGCGCCTACTACGACATCGGCGAGATCGGGGACATGCACCACAATCCAGCCAAGAATGTATTGCATGTTCGGGGCACGCTGGAGGGAGTTGCCAAGTCGAATGGCATATCTCTCGATTCCGCGCGGGAATTGTTGGCCTCAGCGAAGACGAAGTTATATGTCGGGCGACTTAACCGTCCGACACCGTATGTAGACAAGACGTTATATGTGGGATGGAACGGTATGTGCATCTCGGCATATATCGAGGCGGGGCGTGTGCTTGATATACCGGAGGTACGCGAGTTTGCCCTGAAGTCGTTAAACCGAGTACTGGAAGGTGCATGGGATATTAGTGCTGGAATGGCGCACGTAGTGGCATATGGAGAGGGAGTGGGTCCGCGGATTGCCGGAGTGCTTGAAGATTACGCATTTGTGGGTAATGCGGCGCTCGACGCATGGGAGGCGACGGGTGATATGCACTACTACGAAGCAGCCGAGGCCATTGCCGAAGTGCTGGTGCAGAAGTTCTACGATCCGGTTGGCGGCGGGTTCTTCGATACGGAGGCCCAGGTCCAAGGGGAGCAGAGGCTCGGCGCTCTCACGGTTCGCCGAAAGCCCCTCCAGGACACACCGACTCCGGCCGGAAACGCTGTAGCTGCAACGCTACTCCTTCGGCTGGAGGCCCTCGACGGACGTGAAGACTACGCTGTAAAAGCGCAGGAGACACTCGAGACATTTGCCGGGATTGTTGAGCACTTCGGGCTCTATACCGCGAGCTACGGTCTTGCGCTTGAGCGGATGGTGCAGCGTGCGGTTCAGGTCTGTGTGATTGGTGAAGATGCAGAGGCAAGAAAGCTTGAGGCCGTCGCTTTAGCAAGGTATGCAGTGAACAAGAGCGTTATTCGATTTCAACGCAGTCAGATGGGGGCTTTGCCTAGGTCACTTGCCGAGACGCTCCCTCACCTCCCTGGTTTGAAGGATGGAGCGTCAGGTAGTTTTGCGGTGGTCTGTAACGGTAAGGGGTGTTTGCCTCCTGTAAGGACGGTGGATGAGCTAATTGCGGCGATGAATCAGTCGCTTTGAGCAAACTCTGCCTAGGCTCCAATGCTTGGAGGAGCGGGTGGTGATGTTGGATCCGCCTTCTCCTGCATGACAAGCATATTGGAGGAAATTCCGAGAGGGATGCCCTCGTTCTCGAACGCGAGAATTATCCGACGTCGAAGTTCGCGTAGGACGCCGTCGCGCTGGTTGGCCCGAACTCTGATATTGACCGGATAGATGACCTCGCGGCCGCGAATGTCGTTGACGCCCAGGATATCCGGGTCGGAGATGGCAATGTCCTTGAAGGTAGGGTCCTGACGAACTTCGGTAGCCAGGCGTTTGAGAATTTCCATGACATAGTCGGGATTGGCGCTTGCGTCCACCGACACGGGAAGTGACGCGACGGAGAAGTCTCGCGATTGGTTAGAGACGGTGGCGATTTGGCTATTAGGAATCAGGTGTAGTGTGCCGTCGCCATCGCGCAGGCGCGTACTGCGTAACGAGAGATCTTCGACAGTACCCTTGAGGCCGGCGATAGTTACGACCTCGCCGACGTTGTACTGATCCTCAAGCAATATGAAGATCCCGTTGAGCATGTCCTTGAAGATGGACTGAGCGCCAAGGCCGATTCCAACACCGAGGATACCTGCGGAGGCCAGCAGTGGCTGGTACGGAATATCGAAGATCGTAAGAATCTGCAGAAATGCCAGGAAGCCGAAGACTCCATACGAAGTGGCACGGAAGATGGAAGCCATGGTGCGAAGCTGTGCGGCGCGGTGGAAGTTGCCGACCTGCTGTTCTGCTCGATCTTTCAGTCGCTTGACGAAGAACTGCACTACGCGGAGAAGGATAAAAGTGATGATGAGAACGCCGACAAGCTTAGGTAGCTTCTGACTGACCAATATGGCGATATTGTTATGCCACTCATGGAAAAAGACATAGGAAAGACTCTCATCGGAGGATGGTTGTTGCGGGGAGGGGGCCAGGAGGAGCATGATACTGACATCTCGCTTTCGCGGTTGGAGTGACTAGCTTTCAGAATGCAGGAGCTCCTGAGTTGGATGCAAAGCCTGCTGGCGAGAAAAGGGGGCCGTATGAAGATGCTACGGGGTGCCTTGCAAGGAACAATGTTGCTGATTGGTCTCTCCGGAGTTGCGGGGATGGGACAGCGACAGGGTGGGGGAAGTACACCTCCGCCACAGCCTCCTCCGTCATCAAGAACGAACTATCCCGCAATGGTGCCGATGGCCCCAATGAGTGGCATAGATTCGATGAGCCCGGATGCGCTGGGAGGGCGGATGGCGGAGCAGCAGGCCAAGTCACGGAACTTCGAGCGGCAGAAGCGTCTCGAATCGGACACAGAGAGGCTCGTTGGGCTGGTGAATGACTTCAAGGAGCAAATGTCGAGCGACAAAGGGCTGTCGCCATCCGACATGAGCAAAAGGGCTGAGGAGATTGAGAAGCTGGCCAAGAGTGTAAAGGACAGGATGAAGGGATGAAGGCACCGCGTCTCTTGGTGGTTTGCTCCATTCTGACGATCTTGTTATTTGGACACGTGGTTACTGGAGTTGCCCAGGATACGACGACGACAGGAGCAGCTCAGCGCACGCCCTATAGTACCCCTCCACCCCCCCAGCCACCTCCGCCACAGTACATAGCCACACCGTCTTCCTACACTAGGGAAGTGCGGACGATGGAGTACATGACTTCAATGTGGTGGAGGTCAGAGCGTCAACTGAGACTGCGTAACATCGAGCGGCAAAAACAGATGTTATCCGACATGGACAAACTGTCCAACCTGGTAGCGGAGTTCAAAGATCAGGTTGCTGCTGGAAAGCCTGCGGCCACGAATTTCGACATTGGTAAGAGCGCGGGCGAAATCGAAAAGCTGGCTCACAAGGTGGGCCAGGGAATGAAGAAATAGGGCGGCCTCACCTATGGAGCGGCGAGTGCGTTTGTTAGATTCACCTCCGGTATCGGAAGAGCCGGAGTGGCTAGGGTCGCGGTCGAACGCAAAGTGTCGACAATCTTGATTGAATCCCAATCCGGGTGTGCTGCCCGCAGCAGGGCAGCGGCACCTGCTACGAGGGGCGCAGATGCGCTGGTTCCGATCGCCTGGACGTATGCTGCGTGTCCGATGTCGAAGCACCCGAAGCTGTGACCAGAATCGATTGGTAAACCATCTGTAGTATTTGGGAGGCCGGAACTGCAAGCTCCTCGCACCCATCCGCTGACGGCCATGTCTCCACCCGATGGATAGCTACCGCCTGGAGCAGCGAGTGCATCAAGTGCACCGTAATTACTGTAATAGGCGAGTGACGGCTGCCCAGGGATGCAGGCGGCACCACTGCGGGTGTTCTCCATGCAGTCGGAGTTGGTAGCTGCGACGACTGCGAGTACACCTCGAGACTGTGCTGGAATTTCGATGTACCGCGTGTTCGAGAGGTTGTAGCCATCGTTGCCAGCCGCTGCAACGAGAACGGCTCCTGTTCGCATCGCGGCAGAGGCTACCCGGTCGAAGGCGGCTTTGACGCCAGCTCCGTCGCCAGTAGATACATCGACGATCAGGCCAAACGACAGCGAAATGACATCGGCATGATTGGAGATTGCATCGTCAATCCCCTGTATCACCCAGCTGAGGAGCCCGCTAGATTCACCAGCTTCGCATTGGGCGCTATTGTTGGCACCGGGGATGGCGGTCGGCATTCGCTCAAGAACCTTGATGTTGAGTAGTGTGGCCGCAGGGGCGACTCCTATCAAGCGACCTGTGCCCGGACCGCTGGCAGCAGCCGCCAGGGACGCGGCCCAGGTACCATGGCCCGCCTGGTCGAGCGGACTGCCATCGTCACAGACGCTCGGCATGATCGCAGGATCGATCTCTGTGAGATTCAGTGCAAGGTTCGGAGCGATATCAGGGTGCGAGGGATCGACGCCGCTATCCAGGATTGCGATGCGCACCCCTTTGCCGGTGGTGACATCCCAGGGGCCATGCGGAAGACCGCCAGGAATTCCGGCGCCGTAACCTCCGATCTGTCGAACCGCCCATCCTTGAGGTGAGTTGTAATAGGTGTCATAAGCTGAGGCGGCCCGCGTAATGACGGAAAAGGTCGGATCCTCCGATTTGGAAACGGCCCGAACACGGAGCTTGTGTGCGGTTACCAGTCTGTCGTGAATAACATATTCGACATTGGGCTGGGCGGAGAGTTCCTGCAGGGGGTACGGCCGTCAGACAGCGCCTGCGCTGTTCTGCGCGCAGCAATGCCGGAACGGTGGGAGTACTCCACGGTGGCGATTCCAAGGTGGTTCTGTCTATGGAGGAGTCGCGCCCCCAGAGAAAGCGCTCGGTTATCAGCGTCACCCGGAATGATGCCATTGCGGTAGACGACGATATAACGGTCCAAAACGACCTCGCCTGAGTTCAGGCCATCCTGGGCTGCAAGAGACATCGCAAGCGCCAGGGAGCAAAGCAGGACAGTCACTCGACGGTGGGCAGACACGGAGGTACCTCGGTGGATTTCTGTTTCTGACTGAATCGGCACAGAGACGATTTGTCGGGAGCGGGGGCGTACAGGTGTGCTATTACTTTGGTTTATGTTTCAGGGACTCATGTTCGGTCGGCCTGAACCAATCCGGTACATTGACCCTGTTTGTGGGCACATGCTCTAATTGGCCGCTCTTTGGAAGACACCAGAGAGCACTCACGAAGCAACCTTGGAAGCACAGTCGAAAGTCTGCTGATCTGAAGTTTGCCTAATCTTTAAGGAGACCCTTGCATGCATGTAGTAAGCCTTCTGGCTATAGCAGTTCAAGAGCAGGTTCCTTTTACGCCTGCAGCGGGAGCGGGAAGTGATGGAAGGATGTGGTTGTGGATTGCGCTGATTGTCGGAGCGTTGGCTCTGGTTGCAGCCATGCTACTGACGCGCAAGGTTTTGGCCGCCGATACCGGAACGCCGGATATGCGGGTTATATCAGACGCGATTCGTGAGGGAGCTGAAGCCTTCCTGCGAAGGCAATACCGCACAATCGGCGCAATTGCCCTCGTTCTTGCGATTCTGCTCTTCGTGGGATATCACATGTCGGAGCGAACGGCCCCCTATGCGCTCAAGACCGTTGTGAGCTTTCTGGTAGGAGCCATCTGTTCGGCAGCTGCCGGATATACCGGAATGTACTGCTCGATTCGTGCAAATATCCGCACGGCTTCGGCTGCCCGGAGTAGCCTGAACGCCGCGTTGCAGATGGCGCTGCGGGGAGGAGCTGTAACCGGCCTGGTTGTAGTGGCCTTGTCGCTTCTCGGCGTAGGCTTGCTCTTCCTGTTTTTTGGCGGACTGGAAAATCCGCAGGCGGTTCCATACGAACTGGTGGGTTTTGGGTTTGGAGCATCGCTGGTAGCCCTGTTTGCACAGCTTGGCGGAGGTATCTATACCAAAGCTGCTGATGTAGGTGCGGACCTGGTGGGTAAAGTGGAGGCGGGAATTCCTGAAGACGATCCTCGGAACCCTGCTGTTATCGCGGACCTCGTCGGCGATAACGTTGGTGACTGCGCTGGTCGTGGCGCCGACTTGTTTGAATCCACGGCGGCTGAAAACGTGGGCGCCATGATTCTTGGAGCCGCGCTATTTCCCGTCTTTGGTGTCAAGGGGATCCTGTTTCCACTCATCGTCCATGCGATCAACCTGGTGGCGAGCATCGCGGGCGTGTTTGTGGTGAAGACGAACGAACATGAAGACCCGATGCATGCCCTGAATCGCGGTTTCTATCTCACATCCGGGCTGGCACTTCTCGGTTTTGCCGGTGCCGTCTACACAATGTTGAACGGTCCAAACGTGGAGCCGATCTGGTTCTTAGGTTGCGGTGTAATCGGCTTGGCAACTGCCTTTCTTTTCGTATGGATCACGGAGTACTACACCGAATCCCGGTACCGGCCTGTGAAGTCTATTGCTGAGTCCTCCCTCACAGGGCCGGCAACGAATATCATCAGCGGACTCGCCGTTGGAATGGAGACCCCCGCGTTGCCCGTCATCGTGATCTCAGCAGCGCTGCTGCTGAGCTACTACTTTGGCGTACGTGGACTGGCAGCTGTCGCGGGAATCAGCGACTACGAAAAAGGTATCTACGGAACGGCTATTGCCACGATGGGCATGTTGAGCTGCGCTGCTTACATTCTCGCAATGGATACCTTCGGCCCGATCACCGATAACGCTGGCGGGATTATCGAGATGTCGCACCAGCCACACGAGATTCGTGAACGAACAGACAAACTCGATTCAGCTGGCAATACGACCAAGGCGCTCACCAAGGGATATGCCATCGGGTCAGCATCCCTGGCGGCGTTTCTGTTGTTTTCTGCATATCTTGAAGAGATTAAGACAATCGTTACCGATAAGGTTGTTCACGCTGGCGGCTACATGCCCGCGGGGTGGAGTTTCACCAGCGTGAATCTTGCACAGGTTCCTGTCTTCGTTGGCGCTCTGCTCGGCGGAATGCTGACGTACCTGTTTAGCTCGATGGCGATCAAGGCAGTCGGCAAGACCGCACAGATGGTCGTTCGGGATGTTCGGGCGCAGTTCCAGGAGAACCCTGGAATTATGGAGGGAACTTCAAAGCCCGATTATGGCCGCTGCGTCGATATTGTGACCGGTGCCGCTTTGAGGGAGATGGTAGTTCCTGGCGTACTGGTCGTAGGACTGCCAGTTGCAGTTGGCCTCATCTTTAGGCACTTCAGTTCCAGTTACCAGGCGAATACAGAGATGTATGCTCCGGGCACGATTCTTCCTGTACCTGCTATTGCGGGCCATGCGGTGAATCTGGCAGGGGCCGAAGCTGTGGCGGGTCTCTTGATGGTAGGCACGATCAGCGGAATCCTGTTGGCAATGTTAATGAACAACAGTGGGGGTGCATGGGACAACGCCAAGAAGTTCATTGAGACAGGCGAGTATGGAGGGAAGAAGAGCGAGGCGCACAAGGCAGCTGTCGTCGGCGATACAGTCGGCGATCCCTTCAAGGATACGGCTGGACCGAGCCTGCATGTGCTCATCAAGCTGTTAGCAACGATTACGCTCGTCCTTGCGCCGTTGTTTGTCTAATCCGCAACAACATTAAGAGAGTAGCCTGCGGGCTACTCTCTTTTTTTGCCTGGCTCCCATTGACAGGAGTGTGGGAAATTCGCTTGCGAGCGCGTCGGTACAACAAGTCAATTTGGCCATCTTGCCGGTACAATCTTGTTCGGCGGTGTGAGTTTTAGCTGCCGAGGATAGGTGCATGGCTCGTCAGGCTGGCAGTGGCGTAATTGAGAAGAAGAAGGCCGCAGGCGCGGTGGCTGGGACTTCGCTGACGCGGGAGCAACTGGTGGAGTTTTACCGGCTGATGTACCTGTCGCGTAGAACCGACGATCGCGAGATCGTCTTGAAACGGCAGCAAAAAATCTTCTTTCAAATCTCATGCGCCGGTCATGAGGCTCTGCTGGTTGCCGCAGGAATGGCGATGAAGCCTGGCTATGACTGGTTCTTCCCCTACTATCGCGATCGCGCGATATGCCTGGCCTTGGGAAATACAGTCGAAGAGCAATTGCTGCAGGCCGTAGGAGCAGCTGATGACCCCGCCAGTGGTGGGCGGCAGATGCCCTCGCACTGGTCGAGCAGGAAGCTGAACATCGTAAGTCCTTCGTCCTCGACAGCAACACAGTGCTTGCACGCGATTGGCTGTGCTGAAGCAGGTCGTTACTTCACCAAGCACCCTGAGGCCGCCAAGAACCACAATGGCGACTACCGTCAGTTCAAGGACGTGACTTTCCACGGTGACGAGGTGGTGTACGTCTCGATCGGAGAGGGCTCGACAAGTCAAGGTGAGTTCTGGGAGTCACTGAATACTGCCAGCAATGAGAAACTGCCCGTGGTCTATGTGGTCGAAGACAACGGCTACGCGATCTCGACGCCAGTGGAAGCAAATACGCCGGGAGGCAACATCTCGCGGCTTGTGGCAAATTTCCCAAACTTCCACTTCTCCGAGATTGACGGCACAGATCCCATCGCGAGCTACAACGCTATGGTTGAGGCTGTTGCGTATTGCCGTTCCGGGAAAGGCCCTGCACTGGTGCACGGGCATGTCATCCGCCCTTACTCACATTCGCTGAGCGACGATGAACGACTCTATCGCTCGGCAGCAGAACTCGAGGCCGATGCTCTGCGCGATCCCATCTCGCGGATGCAGATGTGGCTCCTGAGAGAGGGAATTCTTGATGCGGAGGCTATCAACCGGCTTGAGCAACAGGTAGATGACGAGGTCCAACGGGCTGCTGACCGAGCCTTGATGGCTACACTCCCCACGCCGAGCACGATTCTGCGGCACGTCTATTCAGAAGACTTGACCCCGATGGATCCGGGATTCCAACGCGAGCCGGAGACCACCGTCGACCAGGCGGAACGTACGATGGCAGATCTGATCAATCTTTGCCTGAAGGACGAGATGCGGCGAGACGAAAGGATCGTTGTCTTCGGTGAAGATGTTGCCGATGTCACACGTGACGAAGGGTTGCGTACAGGAAAGCTCAAAGGCAAAGGTGGCGTGTTTAAACTCACATCGGGCCTACAGCTTCAGTTTGGTAACGACCGTGTGTGGAACTCGCCCTTGGCTGAGGCGAATATTGTTGGGCGCGCGATTGGTATGGCTGTACGTGGGTTGAAGCCGGTCGTCGAAATACAGTTCTTTGATTACATCTGGCCCGCGATGCACCAGATGCGGAATGAGCTCTCCGTGCTGCGCTGGAGATCGAACAATGGCTTCACCTGCCCACTTGTGATTCGAGTACCGATTGGCGGCTATCTGACGGGCGGCTCCATCTACCACTCGCAATCCGGTGAAAGCATCTTTACTCACACCCCGGGCGTACGAATTGTCATGCCTTCGAATGCGCAGGACGCACTAGGGCTGCTTCGCACGGCAATTCGTTGTGACGACCCTGTGCTCTTCCTCGAGCACAAGCGGCTCTATCGCGAGACCTTCGGACGCGCCGTCTACCCTGGGCCGGAATACACAATCCCGTTCGGCAAAGCGAAGGTCGTTCGTCCCGGAAAAGATCTGACGGTAATCACCTATGGAGCGGTGGTTCCACGGGCGCTTCAGGCGGCGCAGAAGATCCACCGCGAGAAGGGCATCGACGTAGAGCTGATTGACCTGCGCAGCTTGGCTCCGTATGACTGGGAGGCGATCGCCGAGAGCGTACGCAAGACCAACCGCGTCATTGTGGCGCACGAAGACATGATGAGTTGGGGATACGGCGCTGAGATCGCCGCGCGGATCGCAGATGAACTCTTCCATGACCTCGACGCACCTGTTCGCCGAGTAGCTGCTATGGACGTCTTTGTCGCCTACCAGCCGCTCCTTGAGGACGTGATCCTTCCTCAGCCCGAGGATCTTTACAAGGCAATAGAAGAATTGGCTGCCTTTTAGGACGCAACTGCGGCTTGCAAGACGTGTCTGTACGGAGTGAGCGGCACTTGTTTGCGCCCCTGAAAGGAAAACATGAGGCTGACACGACAAACCTCACGCGCTATGAAGGAATCGCTCAGGGTTTGGGTTGCCGCAAGTCTCTGCGTTCTGCTCCTTGTACCGCCCATGCCTGCCACGGCAGCGATGAAAAAGAAGGCTCCTGCGACTACGGGAGGGATTCAAGGGGACGCTCGTATCCTTCATGCACTCAATCGCCTGACATTTGGGCCAGGTCCTGACGATCTTGCCAGCGTGAGGCAAATGGGGCTGGAGCGTTGGTTCGCACAGCAACTGCATCCATCGAAGATCGACGACTCGGAACTCGAGTCACGGTTGGCAATGTACCCCGCAATGAAGCTGTCTCAAGCTGAATTAGTGCGGAAGTATCCGAACCAGCAGGTGATTCGCCAGGTCATGCAGCAAGGGTTGCCACTGCCAAAAGATCCCGCGGAAAAAGCGATCTACAGGGTCAGCATTGCGAGATATGAACAGGCCAAAGCCAAACAGGAAGCTGCAAAGTCCGAGCCTGCCAAGGCTTCCGGAGACGTATCCGTTGCGCTTCCCGGTGACGGGGTAGATCCAGCAACGCCTGCAATGGCTACACATGAGGAGCAGTTCTACTCCGGCCTCGAGGCCGTGAGGATCATCAATCTTCCGCCGAACGAGAGAATCAATCGCATTCTTGCAATGCAGCCCGAAGAGCTGGCCAATTTCCGCAGGAGCCTCAGCGCGCGAGAGCTGGCCGTTGCCGCGGATGGGCTGACTGCGGAGCAGAAGGAGGTTCTTACGGCTCTGGCTGGCGCGCCCAGAATGGTAGGGATGGAGCTGCTGGGATCCAGACTTCTTCGTGATATCTACAGCCAGCGGCAGTTAGAGGCGGTCATGACCGACTTCTGGCTCAATCACTTCAATGTCTATGTAAAGAAGAACCAGAACGAGCCCTATCTATTGCCTTCCTATGAACGTGAAGCGATACGCCCGCACGCATTGGGAAAGTTCGAAGACCTTCTTGTCGCGACGGCGAAGAGTCCCGCGATGCTCGTCTATCTGGATAACGTGCAAAGTATCGGCCCAGACTCTATAGCTGCTATGCGCACCACCAGACTAAAGGCAGCCATGCCGGACGCGAAGTTCGCCAAGGCGCTGCCCCAGGGGCTAAACGAAAACTACGCCCGCGAGCTAATGGAACTTCATACCCTCGGCGTCAATGGAGGGTACACCCAGGCTGATGTGACCCAGGTCGCCAAGCTCTTCACCGGATGGACGGTCGAGCAGCCGATTCGCGGCGGTGAATTTCAGTTTGAAGAGCGAAGGCACGAGCCCGGCACCAAGACCGTGATGGGGGTCACGATCAGAGAGGGCGGAGAGCGTGAAGGTCTTCAGGTCCTTCATCTGCTTGCTAAAAATCCAGCCACCGCAAAATTTATCTCGAACAAGTTGGCAGTGCGCTTTGTAAGCGATACTCCGCCTCAGACACTGGTGACCCGTATGGCACAAGCGTTCCTGTCCAGTGATGGAGACATTGCAACGGTGCTGCGAACGATGTTCGAGTCACCGGAGTTCTGGTCTCCTGAGGTCTATCGCGCCAAGATCAAAACGCCGATTGAGTTTGTTGTCTCAGCGGCCCGTTCGACCAAAGCTGATGTAATCAATCCGCTGCCCATGGTTCGTGAACTTGAGAAACTTGGAATGCCGCTTTATGGCATGCAGACTCCGAACGGTTACAGTTGGCTGGCGGAGCCGTGGGTGAGCAGCGGTGCTCTCGTGGGGCGGATGAACTTCGCCGTGGCTCTCAGCTTCAACCGTGTCGGAGCTACCTACGTGGATTGGGGCTCCTTGCTGGGCCTGCGAGGGCAGCAGGGAACCGTGCAATCTGTCAGCATGACCAATTCCCCGGATCCATCGAGCAAGGAAATGCGTCTTGAGTTGCTCCTGCTTGGACAGCCAGCAAGTGAGCAGACGCGGGCTGCTGTGATCAAGGAACTCGAGCAGCAGCCGAACCGGTTGCAGGCAGAACGGGAGTTCAGCATCCAGCCGCGTGAGGTTGAGCCGATGCAAGCTGTACTGAACGCGGCCACACCTGCTGGTATACCTCAGGTTCCTTTGGATAGAGAGGCAGCCGTAATGGCGGGGCTTCTGCTTGGTTCGCCTGAGTTCCAACGACGATAAGCAGTGATGCAAGGCGTGTATTGAGGGAGATCTGACCATGGCGACACGGCAGCCGGCAATTACGAGGCGAGGATTCATGAAGGGGGGCGCTCTGGCGCTCATCGGGACGTCAGCAGTTCCCGCCTTCCTGCAACGCAGCGTTCTGGCAGAGGCCACAAGCGCTGCCGCTAACAATAAAAAACTTGTCGTGTTGTTTCAACGTGGCGCGGCCGACGGGCTGAACATTGTCGTTCCGTATCGCGAGAAGAACTATTACGCGATGCGCCCTTCGATCGCTATCAAGCAGTCGGAGGTGCTGGATCTCGATGGATTCTTCGGTCTCCACCCAGCGATGGCATCGCTTAAGCCGCTATACGATCAGGGCCGTCTTGCGATGGTGCACGCAGCAGGCTCACCTGACCTCACCCGTTCCCACTTCGATGCACAGGACTATATGGAAAGTGGAACTCCGGGAGTAAAGTCTACGGACGACGGATGGCTGAATCGTGCCCTGCAGGCGGAGATCTCCTCTCATAACTCATCGGCCTTTCGAGCCGTCGCGTTAGGAACGCAGGTGCCGCGCACACTTCAGGGGAAGATCCCCGCGATAGCTGTGAACAATCTTGCGGACTTCTCCATAGCCGGTCGCGGCCCTCAGGCATCCCCCATCAGTCAGGCCTTCCAGGCAATGTACGACTCCAACTCCGATACGGTTCTTCACGGTACCGGCCAGGAGACCTTCGAGGCCGTCAGAATGCTTAAGGCCGCGAATCCCTCCCGGTATCAGCCCGCAGCGGGGGTGATCTATCCCAATACCCCCTTCGGCAACAGCTTGAAGCAGGTAGCCCAGCTTCTCAAGGCAAACTTGGGCGTCGAGGCTGCCTTCTCCGATATCGGAGGCTGGGACACTCACCAGAACCAGGGAAATGTTAACGGTCAGTTGGCGAATCGGCTCCGGGAATTCTCAGACACCATTGCTGCGTTCTGGAGAGACATGGGTGATGAAGCGGGTAATATCACATTGGTTACTATGTCTGAATTTGGCAGAACCGCCCGGCAGAACGGTACCGGCGGCACCGATCATGGCCGCGCCAATGTAATGTTTGTGTTGGGTGGGCACGTTGCTGGAGGAAAGGTGTACGGCAAGTGGCCTGGCCTGGCAACCGAACAGCTCAATGAAGGTCGGGATCTATCTGTAACTACAGACTTTAGGATCATACTTGCTGAAGCCGCCTATAAAGCTCTTGGATCCAGGAACTTGGAGACCGTTTTTCCAGGCTGGCAAACCGACCCGTCCCGGTTCCTCAATCTACTTGAGGCGTAATTTATTGAAGATCCATTCATAATCCTGCTTTTGGGATATGACTTATGAGATTCTTCTAAAAAATGTACAAA
>Ga0163162_10004273_pt1 | contig 13742 bp, 11 predicted proteins | sample S55metaG_FD_115310 | JGI IMG/M metagenome (GOLD analysis project Ga0163162, IMG submission 115310) | Switchgrass rhizosphere microbial communities from Kellogg Biological Station, Michigan, USA - S5-5 metaG | ecosystem: Host-associated > Plants > Roots > Rhizosphere > Soil | place: USA...
CAATGTTTCTTCCGGCAAATAAAAAAGTTCCTTATCAAGCATCTTTTTTATTTCTCCCCTAAATGAGGGTCGCATAATTAGTGCTTGCTTAATAACCTTCGCGTATATACCCTCGAGAGCCCATAAATAACGTAATACCTTTTTATCTGTTAAATGAAAAAAACATAAGTTAATCCACTCCTTTAATAAATCCTCAATGGTTCTCTGGCCGTAATAGATTGATGTCATTCCTGTTTTCTTCGCATAAAAAAGGAAATTTAAAACAGAGGGATAGTACCAAAAATTAACGGGGTAAGGTTTTGCTAGCATTAGCTTATCAAAAAAGAAATATTCTTTAAAAGAATGTTCTTTACGATTAAGTTTAATTCTCTCGGTTATTTTTTTTGCAACACCATTGATTTCACCTCTTGTTCTTAGTGTTTGGAAAATTGAATAAATAGTTTCAGATATATCCTCTGTCTCCAGTTGCTTATAAACATCATCATTTTCTCCAGAATTTTTCACATAATTATCACGAGCAGCAAGTTCAACTTTTGACCGAGCTTTACCCGCTTTCTCTTTTACAGCATTAATAAATTCATCAAGCCTTTCAACACGAATTTCCGCTAAGAATATTTTCTCCACCTGATCAAGTACCTTTTCTTTAAGTGTTGGTAATATTTGAGTTGAACCAATATAACTGTCCAGCTCCAAAAATCTAGCTTTAAGTTCTGAACTTTTTATAGATAAAACCGGAGTTAAAAGCTCATCAAGATTTTCCCTATCATATAGGTTTGTAAACCATCCGTTACTTACAATGAAGTACTTGCAATTTATTTGAGGGTGAAGGGAATAAAAATGAGCCTGCCCGATTTCACTAACTGCTATTTTTGGAGGATCGCTGATATCAGTACACTTTCCCTCTTTTGCATCAATTATCCAGAAATACTGCTTACGGAGACTACACAAATAATCCAGCTTAATTCTACTGCTTCCAACAGAGAGAAATAAAGGGTTTAACTTAAAGCTTTCCTCTCTTGAAACAGAGTAATCAAGTTCCTTTCTATAACCTAATAATTTAAGGATCTCAACAAGAAATTCTTCACGAACGTCTGCTTCCGAATAATCAGAGAAGTTTAAAGAAGAAAGTCTTTTAAGCTCATTTAATTCGTCTTCAGTGAGAGGTGGTCGGAATTTTTTCATCTAATAGAAATTAAGTTCAAGATAAGTAAAGCAATAATATTCCTGATTGTTTTTTCCTCTGATCAATCTAAATGTTTATTTGCTAAATCAAGTAGACGCTTTGAACTTTATCATTCCAGCAGCGATATAAAAATCGAAAGCTCTCTCTTGGAATTTAATCATTTGATCATTGTGAAAAGTGCTTAACCCTTATTCAAAAACAATATTAGATTTACCGCTTCGCCCTCCGTTAATGGTTACACTGTTTACCCTGTATGCACTGGTATCTCAGTTTTCGTGCATCATGGTATGTTAGATATAGGCAGACTGCGAAGGCGCAAAATTTTTATTAAAGAAGAGAATGTTTTGAAATTTCCCAGAGGTTGCCGATATTTACAATCCAGAAGATTTCAAAAAAGACGACTCACTAAATGCATTTATGAAATTTTCTGGTATAAATCTTTGAAAATCAGGCGATACTAACTAATATATTTAATATTACTTAGTGAGTATTTGGAAATAAACGAGTTAAGTAACTAAAGGTTAGAGAGTTGCCAGGTTTTGGTTCGAATCCCTCTCTCTCCGCTTAATAAATAAAGCGCTGACTATCAGCGCTTTATTTATTTTACCTCACTTTATTGTACAACTAATATTTGGAAGGTTCCGGGCGTCATATTCCTTCGGGCTTTTGGGCTGTCATTTGGACCGCGAGGCTCAAACTCTGCTGTAGGCAGGTACAAAGTATGGGTTGTTTCATTCAGGGCTATTGTTCGTGCACCCGGCTTGGTAGTTATAGTTTCAATGATCTTAAACTCATCAGCTGACACTTCCTTAATAACAGTAATAACTCCTTCCCCGCAGGATGCGTATATAAGCCCCTGTTCTTTATCAAACACTACACCATCACAACCATCCCCGATAGCAAGCTTTGCTATCTTCCTTCCGTTAGCGGCATCCATAACTACTAATAATTTGTTATCACTGCATCCCGAAAAGAGCCTGTGAGTCTTATTATCTATCGCAAGTCCTGTGGGCGATTCACCCGGAACTAGGTTCCACCTATCTATAAGCTTCATTGTTGCAAGATCAACTACACCTACTTCGCTTAGTTCTTCAAGATTCACATACAATTTGCCATTCCCGTCAGATACTGCTTCTTCTGGCTTTGCTTCCAAAGAAATTGTTACTGTTACTTTATTGGTTTCAGGATCTATAACACTTAGATCATTACTCTTTGCATTGCACGTAATTATTTTCTTAAGGTAAGGTTCGTACATTATTGCATCTGGATTCTGACCCACAGGTATCTGCGTGATTACTTTATCTGTCTTCAGGTCAAATACAGTAACATTATTCAACCGCCCATTACTTGTAAACCCCAATCCTCTTGCTTTATCAAATGCGATAGCATGTACTCCGGTAGTGCCCGGGATCACCCCTATCGAATCTCCCGTCTTTTCATCCAATATAATCACCTGGCTGGAATGAGATACATATATCTTACCATCATTCACACTGATACCATCCCAACCTCCTGCGCTTTTGATATGCGCCGTTTTAACCATCTTATGGGTTTTCTCTTGGGCGTACCCAATCATACCAATAGAAGCAAGGAAGAAAATAAATGCAATTCTCATGAGCTATGTTTTAAAGCAAGTTAAGCCAATTTCCGTTTAAGCTTTACCGACTCATAAATAACAAGGATCACTAACAGTGTAAGCAGTATCAGCGAAGACCCAGTTGTCCCATAGTTCAATCCTCCATGGTCCTTGGGCTTGGTCAGAAGATCACCAAAGGTTGCCCCGAACGGACGCGTCAATACAAACGCTATCCAGAATAGCAATATTCTGGAGATCTGAGTAAAGTAATATGCAAGAACTATTATTGCCAGCACCGAGCTTATCAACAAAGCGCTTCCCCCAAACCCTAGTCCCGAATCATCAGCAAGAAAATCTCCTAAAGCAGTACCCAATGTGTTAGAGAACAAGATCGCTGTCCAGTAAAAAGCCTCTCCTCTTAAAGATTTTATATTAGTAACTGAAAGTGATTTTTCAGTTACACGCCACACTAACAAAACAACAATTAATATCGAAACCAATATTATAGTTCCAACCGTATATCCCAGGTCTAAGGTCCTGTCCATATAATCCGACATTGTCGTTCCTGCTGTGCTTGTAGCTACTATCACCGCCCAGTAAATTGGCGGTATATATCTTTTAAATACAAGTTGAAGAGTAACCATTACAAGAAAGAACCCAAAGAAGATAATGGTGCTTACTGCATACCCTACTTTCAATGTTTGTGCCAGCAGGTCTCCGCCTGTTTCTCCAAGAGTAGTGGCAGTGATCTTCATGATCCAGAATAAAAGTGTAAGCTGGGGTATTTTATTAAAGCGATCCTGGGTATGCATACTCTTATGTTATTTGGTTATCATGAATTGCAACAAGCATGCCGCGACATACTATTGCCTTTCTTTCACTAAGATAAGCTCATTCTTACTTACAGTAATAGGTATTATTCCTATCTGCACTATAGCCTTCTTTCCTCTTATTTCTTTAACTGTACCAACTTGCCTGCTGCTCTTCATCTTTACGCTGTCTCCCTCTTTAACCTCCCCTTCAACTTCTTCATACTTTGCATCTATCTTCTTCTGTTGTTTGCTCACAACCATCCTGTCTTTTTGCTTGAACAACAAGGCATGTATCAGCTTTACCACCTCATCTTTGTTCTCAGCTTTCCTCCATTCAAGTACCAGCGCTTTAAGCTTGCGCTCCATATCTTTTAAATAAGAAAGCCGCTCCTCCGATACTTTATTTTGCTCCTTAAGCAATTCAACTTGTTGCTTATGACTCTCCTTCTCAATAAAGCCCTGCATCTTCTGTTTCAGCTGCTCATTTTCTTTTAGCAGCTTGTCCAGTCTTTTCTTCTCCGTATCTATTGTTTGAAGGTCCTGCTCTGTTCTGTTTAGCAGCTTATCCAGCTTGTAATGTTCTTCTTCGACTAATTGCTTTGCTTTATTTATCAGGATCGGATTTAATCCTATCCTTTCTGCAATAGAAAATGTATAAGAGCTTCCCGGCTTCCCAATTATTAAAGTATATAAAGGCAAAAGGTTCTTTTCATCGAACGCCATAGCTCCGTTGATAATTCCAGACACCTTATTGGCCATCACTTTTAAATTCAGATAATGTGTCGTTACAACTCCCATCGCGTGCTTCTTCGACAGCTCCTCTAATATTACTTCCGCAAAAGCTCCTCCAAGGTTAGGGTCACTCCCGCTACCCAGTTCATCTATAAAGAACATCGTCTTCCCGTTCGCATTCTCCAGGAAGTGTTTCATGCTTTTCAGATGAGAAGAATAAGTGCTCAGTTCAAACTCTATACTTTGAGTATCCCCGATATGTATCATCATCTGCTTGAATATCCCGAACTCACTGTCGGGGCTGCAGGGCACAAGCAATCCACTTTGTATCATGAGCTGCAATAAGCCTATGGTTTTAAGAGTAACAGTTTTACCACCTGCGTTAGGTCCGCTTATTACCAATATCCTGCTTGCGCTGTCAAGAGTAATGCTAACCGGCACAGTTGTCTTCCCTGCTTTCTTGTTATAGATATATAATAAAGGGTGGCATGCATTACGAAGTTTAACAACAGCCTTATCTGTTACAGAAGGATAATTCCCGTTAATATCTATAGCGAGCTTTGCCTTCGCCCTGATAAAATCAAGTTCCCCTGCTATCTCAAAGTATGTTGCTATCAGCTCGCTGTATAGAGATAATTGCAGTGTAAGCCCCTGCAATATTCTTTGCACTTCTTTCTGCTCCTGGTTTTCCAATGAGAAGATTGCATTGTTAAGCTCTATTGTTTCTTCCGGCTCTATAAAAGCAGTTCTTCTGCTTTCGCTCTCTCCATGCAGTATCCCTTTTACCAGCCTCTTCTGTTCTGCAAATACAGCCAGAACTCTTCTGCCATTCATAAAGCTCTCTTCAATATCCGCCAGGTACCCTGACTTATTCAGCTTGCTCACTATCCTGTCAAACTGCCTTCTCAGCTCGTTCCTCTTTCTGTAAAGTGCTAGCCTTATCTCCGAAAGCGCCTCCGATGCCCCGTCCATCACATTCCCTTTTTCATCAAGTACTGCTTCTATTATGCTTATTATCTTCTTTTCATAATGTGTATGGCTTATCACTTTATACAATCCGGGATATCCTGTCTTCCGTTCTTCATCAAACCATCTGAACAATCTGTGAATGCTTTCCGTAAGCCCTTTTATCAGCATGATCTGGCCACCCGAAAGCACTGCCCCCTGTATGCTTAGCATTTTAATTTCCCTCTCCAGGTTAAATACATATTCCCCTGGAAAGTTCAGCTGGTTTTGTATCAGCAGTTTATATTCATGACTCTGCTGTAGTTCCGGCGCGATAAAATCTATTCTTGTATGAATTCTCAGATGCTCTGCCTTGTCCTTCGCATACGATGTATTACAATAAGCCGAAAGCAATGCTTTTATCTTATCAAACTCTATTAGCTGAAGTCCTGAAGAAGGGAATAATTTCATAATGTCTCTGCTTGCCTATTTTTCTTTTATTTCCAGTTCTTTCCATCCTGTCTTAACATCTTCTTTCCTGTCAAAAGAATATCTCAACGATTCTGTAATAATAATTTCTGCAGTAGTGTACACCTTGCAGCCTTCCAGCAAATGCCCTCCCGTCATCCTTCCTTCCCCGTCCGAAATGGAAATATGAAGATGCAGCCCGTTTATCGATAAGGTCCCTGTAAGGCTGACAATTTCAAAATATCCTGCTTTCCTGTTGCCCTCCTTTACATTAGCAAAGCGAATATTATACTCTGTCAGGCTCCCTGCCGCCGTTGCTATCCATCCTGCCTCAATATTATGCTCTTTTACAAATTGCTGTATAGAGTTCTTAAGATCATTACCTGGCATGAGCCTTATAGCATGACTGATTGTATCCGTTGTCATATTACAAAAGTAAATCTTTGTATTATGTTGCCATTTATTTATCTAACAGCTTACCAGTTATCACATTTATACATATTCATTTATTGTAAGATGGCTAAATTTGCACTATCGAAGCAATGAACCTTGTGAATAATAATATCCATAACAACATAAATACGCTTTATCCATACTTATCAGATGGCGCTTGGGTATTTGATGACATTGAGCTTGATATTCATAGCCAGCCTGTTATATGTGGCATTCCCGGCATTATCAATAAAGTAATGAAGGGATCAAAAAGATTTACTGTTCATATTTCCCGCTCTCCGTTTGCCAGTTATAATATGGTTTTGCTCAGGTTGAAAGATGCTGACGAAGGTTGGTACAGGTTTAAAGACTCTGACATCAAAGGCTGGCTTTGCCCTGCATTTCTTAAATACTTCTCCGATTATCCCGATGAGATATATTTAAAAGTTGATCATTATACCCATCCATTATCCAACTAGCGTCTTCTCTCAGGATAACTTTCTGTATCAGGGTGCATCCATTTCCTAACCACCCTCGTCTTTCTCACAATTCTTAATTCTTAATTATTAATTTATATTATGTTTTACTTTCGTATCCTTATATTAATAACAGCAGGCTTTTTTAATTCAGGCATTATCAAATCATCAAATCATCAAATTATCAAATTAATGACTGACTCCCCCAACCTCGACACCGCTACCTTCGGCACAGGCTGCTTCTGGTGCACAGAAGCCATTTTTCAGCAGTTAGATGGGGTCAACAAAGTAACCAGCGGTTACAGCGGTGGCCATGTAGAAAACCCAACATATGAGCAGGTCTGCGCAAAGACAACGGGCCATGCAGAATGTCTTAATATCGTTTACGACAAGACCAAAATAACCTTCGACGAATTGCTGGAAGTGTTCTGGGAATCCCATGACCCCACCACCCTGAATAAACAGGGAGCCGATGAAGGCCCTCAATACCGGAGCGTCATCTTCTACCATAGCGAAGAGCAAAAGCACAAAGCCGAAAAATACAAAGCAGAGCTAAATAAAAGCGGCGCATACAGTAACCCCATCGTCACAGCCATAGAGCCCTTCAAAAATTTCTACCCCGCCGAAGGTTACCACCAGGACTATTACCGCCTCCACGGCTCCGCCCCATATTGCCAGTTCGTCATCCGCCCCAAGGTCGAAAAGTTCCAGAAAGTATTCAAGAACAAGCTCAAGAAATAGCCCATTGCTATTCATAACTCATAATTCTAGATTATATATTACTGCCTCATGACTTCCTCTTGACTCCTACTTGATTATATAGTAATAGCTACTTACTACCGTATTAGAACCGTATGAGTACCGTATCACTACCGTACATCTACCGTATCTTCTCCATAAATTTTATGGCTAATTAAGGGATATTCCTACCGAAGGATTCTCACCTGCAATATACAAAATTTTAGATGGATTTCCAAATATTTTAGTATATAATTTACAAAAAATATTAGTTTTAAGCTATCGCTATAGTCTTGGGAACTACAGCCAGCAGCGGCTTTATCCTTATTATATGAATAAAGTTCAGCCCGCGCATGATAAAGTAAGTGATATCAAACTCAAACCACCTCTTGGCAAAGTTCGGGTCGTTCTTGGCAAAGTGATGGTTATTCTGGAACAGCTCCCCCATCATGATCACTCCAAAAGGAGTCGTATTCTTCGAATGGTCGCCATTGTTATAATTGCTGTAGCCTAGCTTATGGCCAAACCAGTTTACTATCGCGCCCTGTATAGGTCCCATTAAGAAATGTATAGGCAGCAGCAGATACCACCAGAAGTTAGGAGCAAAGAAAATGTACATCGAAATATAAAAAGCCCCGAAGGCCAGTCTTGTTATCGCATGATTGCCTACGATATCAAGCTTGTGCCACACTGGAATATATTCTTTAGTGAACTGCGGGTCAGGAAGGCTATTGCCTGTTACATATCCTCTGAAGATAACTGCAGTGTGCAGCATCATGTGCCAGATATCCTTAAAGAAGTGAGGAGAATGTGGGTCTTCCTTAGTGTCGCTATAAGTATGATGCATCCTGTGCAGCACGGCATATGCCCTTGGCACAAGGTAAGATGAGCCCTGCACCAGCCATGTCATGAAGTAAATGGGCCTCTCCCATTTCGTTGTATACATTTGATGGGATGCATATCTATGTAAAAAGAAAGAGTGAAAGAACAATGAAAAGAACCAATGACAAAGAAAGAAGGTGAGTATGATTAGCATTAAACTTAATTAAGCCGGTAAGCTACCCTTTAATAACCACACTCCTCCCCCAATTGTCATACGTTTAACTTATACAACTTAATTAACCTATATACTTCACAATTCACTTCTTATTTTTTTCTTCTCACTACTTTCTTCTCACTACTTTCTACTTACTACTTTCTACTTTATTCTCACCCTCCTCAGCTCCAGCATGTTCAAACTATTGCCAGACATCACTTTCACATAAGGTTGCAAAAGATGTATCACCATGTCGTACCACAAAGGCACTACCGGCGCATCATTAATAACAACCTGGTCCGCCTGCTGGTACAGCCTCATCCTTATCGAATCATTCTTTTCTTCCATTGCTTTTTCATACAAAGCATCAAAGACCGGGTTCTTATATCGCGTATAGTTAGGCGGTGCAGGATTCTTACTGTAAAAAACACTCAGGTAATTCTCCGCATCAGGATAATCTGCTATCCAGCTTCCCCTAAAGAATAAGGCTTGCGACTTTGCTGTTTGCTCCAGGAGCAGGCTCTTTTGTATAACCTCAAGTTGCGCCTTAATACCCGCCTGCTGCAATTCATTAACGATATATCCCCCAAGGTCAGCATACACAGGTATAGTAATTAGTTTAATAACAGGCAATCCCTCGCCTGCAGGATAACCAGACTCTTTCAGCAGCTGTGATGCCTTAATAGGATCATACGGATAGCCTCTCACAATGCTCGAATCAAATGAAGGTAGCCCCGCAGGAACAAAACCAGACTCTGCTGGGATTCCAAGAGAATTACGGAGATAAAGGATCATCTTCTTCCGGTCAATAGCATAATTAATGGCCTGCCTTATTCTTTTATCTCTTAGCGGAGAGTTCTTTAATAAAGCATTAGAGGTGTCCTGTATTATTCCCAAATACTCAATATTCAGGAATGGCTGTTTCATCAGCTGTATCTTATCCTTCCATTCTTTTCTCAGTTCCCCTTTTTTTGTAAGCACTTCATCTTTAAAAGAAGGATCAATATCATTCACAAAGTCAAGTCTCCCCTGCTGAAACTCCAGGAACTCAGTGGCCTTGCTGTCATAAAAGCTCACCTTCACTCCATCTAGGTATGGCAATCTGTTCCCTGCACTGTCTTTCTCAAAGTATTTGTCATTCCTCTTCAGTATCAAAGCCTGTCCTTCTTCCCATGCTACAAACTGGAATGGCCCTGTACCGCAGGGATTCCTTCTAAAGTCTTTTCCATATTTCTCCACTGCTTCATGGGGAATGATAGAGCAGTACTGCATGCTCAGTATTCCCAGTATCGCATGAAAAGGCTTTCTCAGTCTTAACTGGAAAGTGCTGTCATCTATAGCGGTAAAGGGCTGGATAGGATCTGCTTTATCATTAAATATCCACGCCCCCGGGCTTGCAGTAGTTTTATCAACTATTCTGCTAAAGCTATAAACCACATCAGCAGCCACCAGCTTCCTCCCTTTCCCCTCAGGGAATACTCCATTATCATGAAAGAAAACATCTGTTCTCAAATGAAAGGTAAAGGTTTTATCATCTGCAGACACCTCCCAGCTCTTTGCCACCGAAGGAACTATATTAAGATGCTCATCCACCTCAACAAGAGTATTGTAAAGCTGGTGTACTGCCCAATCTACAGATTGGTTCTTTGCAAAAGCAGGGTCAAGGCTCGCTATTCCTGATGCTTCATTATAATGAAATATGTTTTTACCCTGTTCGCTCTTATGGCAGGATGTCATTAAAAACAATACCAATAATCCCCATCCATAACATTTAACACCCATATTCATCAATGTAAATTAATTTTATTCTTCCAATTAGTGTTATGAAACGATATTTTGCATTTTTAATTTTACATTTTGCATTCTTATTACCAATTCTCACTGCCCGGGCCCAATACACCCATGCAGACTCCCTTCGGGGCACCTACGGCCCTTCCAGGGACTGGTGGGATGCGCTAAAGTATGACCTCCATGTTAAGTTCAATCTTCAGGACAGCACCATCAGCGGATACAATGCGATCTACTATAAAGTTCTTAAATCAAGCAACACCCTCCAGATAGACCTCCAGGAGCCAATGACCATAGATAGTGTTTTTTTTATCGGCTATATCCCTCTCAGGTACGATAAGGTTGAGCCCGAAACTATTGCTACACCCATGCAACGGATCACAGATATTACAAAAGATGGCAATGCTTATTTTATCAAGGTACCCGGGAGGCCACAGTTAAATTCTACTCATAACTTAGTCGTTTATTTTCACGGCAAAACCCCTATTGCCAAAAATGCTCCTTGGGATGGTGGAGCAATATGGAAAAGAGATAAGAATAAAAACCCATGGATAAGCATTGCTTGCCAGGGAATTGGTGCTAGCATATGGTACCCCTGTAAGGACCATCAGGCCGATGAGCCTGACAGTGCAGAGATTCATATCACTGCCCCTTCAGAATTAGTAAGTGTCTCCAATGGAAGGCTGAGGAACATGAGAGATAATAAAGACGGAACATCTACCTATTCATGGGCCGTTGTCAATCCTATCAATAACTATTGCCTCATTCCCTACATTGGTAAGTATGTAAATTTTAATGAAGTTTACAAAGGTGAAAAAGGAGACCTTGACATGAGCTATTGGGTCCTCGATTACAATCTCGAAAAAGCAAAGAAACAATTTCAGGAAGCACCAAGAATGATAAAGGCTTTCGAATATTGGTTCGGCCCCTACCCATTCTATGAGGACGGATATAAATTAGTTGATGCCCCTCACCTGGGTATGGAGCACCAAAGCGCAACAGCCTATGGCAATGGTTACCGGAATGGCTATCACGGCATGGATCTGTCAGGCAGTGGTGAAGGGATGAAATGGGATTTCATCATTGATCACGAAAGTGGCCACGAATGGTTTGCGAACAACATTACCTCAAAGGATATTGCAGACATGTGGATTCACGAAGGCTTCACCAGCTATTCCGAAACGCTATTCACAGAATATTACTTTGGTAAAGAATCTGCAAAGAAATATGTAATAGGATTAAGAAAAAGGGTTGAGAATAAAAATTCTATCATCAGCGAATATGCAGTAAATGCAGAAAGTGAGACTACCGATAAATATTACAAAGCCAGCAACATGATCCATATGATCAGGCAGATAATTAACGATGATGAAAAGTTCAGATCGATACTAAGGGGATTGAATAAAACCTTTTACCACCAGACAGTTACTACCAAACAGGTGGAAGACTATATCAATAAGCAGTCTGGAATAAACTTTTCCCTTGTTTTTGATCAGTACCTCCGAACAAAAGACCTCCCGGTACTCGAATACAAAATAAAGAATGGTAGCCTTTCCTATCGCTGGACCAATTGCATCACAGGGTTTAATATGCCAGTTAAAGTAATGCTCAAACCAAGTAGTTATAGTTTTATTTATCCAACAGAAACCTTCAAACAAACTAAGATCAGTTTCCTTGAGCTTAAAACAGATGACAACTTCTATATCAATACAAAACGGGACCAGTAATTATTATATCCTATAATCTGCGTTCTGTTTTCTAACTTAGCTTATGTCCGAGATAAGAAGGCAGAGTATTATTTCCACTCTTTTTGTTTATGGAGGTTTGATCATTGGCTTTGTGAATACTTATCTCTTCACAAGGCAAGGCCTGTTCACTGAATCACAATACGGAATTACCACAATATTTATAGGCGTAGGAAATATAATGTTTGCTTTTGCAAACATGGGCATGATGTCTACCGTATATAAATTCTACCCTTATTACAATGACCATCTGCCAAAAAAGAAGAATGATCTGCTTTCATGGGCACTCTTGATCAGTATTATAGGCTTCCTTGTTGTCGTTATAGTTGGTATCTTTTTAAAAGACCTTGTAATAAGAAAGTTTAGCGCTAATGCTCCTGACTTTGTAAAATATTATTTCTGGGTATTTCCTTTTGGCTTCTCCATACTATTATATTCAATATTCGAAGTATTTGCTTGGAACATTCGTAAATCAATACTCACCACTTTTTTAAGAGAAATCCTATTCAGGGTGCTTATTACAGGCTTGATCTTTCTATTTGCTTTTAAGCTCATTAACAGTTTTGACATCTTCGTAAAATTCTATTCCTTCAGCTATGGGATTGTTGCCCTTTCCTTATTAATTTATCTTATTTACAAAAAAGAATTTTATCTGAACTTCTCCATAAGTAAGGTGACAAGAAGGTTATTCAATAAAATGAAGGCCTTTGCCACCTTTGTATACTTTGGTAGTGTGGTTGTTATGATCGCTCAGTATATAGAGGCTCTTGTTATCCTTTCTTTATTGGGAACTCCCGCAGCAGGTGTTTATGCATTAGGGAATGTGGTTGCAGGTCTTGTGCAAGCGCCACAGCGAGGTGCTGTAGCTGCTTCCATTCCTGTCCTTTCCCAGGCATGGAAAGACAAGGACTACAATAAAATAACTCTTATTTATCAGCGGTCGGGGATCAACTTACTTATTGCCTCTCTTGGAGTATTTCTTCTGGTATGGTTAAGCTATACGGATGCTGTAATAACTTTCCACCTTAGAGAAGCGTACCTCAATTCATTATGGATATTCTTTTACATTGGACTAGCCAAGATTGTTGACCTGGGAACAGGGGTTAACTCAACTATTATTGGCACTTCTACTTATTGGAAATTTGAGCTCCTAAGTGGTGTAATATTAGCTGGGCTCGCAGTCCCTTTAAACTATATATTGGTTAAAGAATATGGTATCATTGGAGCAGGCTATTCTCACCTTATTGCTTTTACTGTTTATAATACTATTCGCATTATTTTCCTGCAAAGAAAGTTCAACATGCATCCATTCAGCATTAAATCACTTTATTCCATAATCCTTGCTTTAGCCTGCTACGCTATCACTTACTTCCTCTTTATCAATTTTCATGGGTTTTTAGGTATTGTTCTTAAAAGCGCTGTATTCATTTCTCTATTTACATTTAGCATCCTTTATTTCAAATTATCCCCTGACACTATTCCAGTTTTATCAGTTGTGAGAAAGAGAATTAGAAGACAGAAATAACTATAGGGCATAAAAAAAGCCTGTAGGTTTAAATTTCTACAGGCCAACTATATTTATTTATTTGCTATTGAAAGAGATTGTATTCTCTATCGCCTATAGCCTTTTGAAGTAAAGGCAAATTCTGTTTCAAAGCATTTAAATGCCTGAAGTGGTGCAGGTCAGTTCCAAGATGATCTACCAGGCCAGCTTCCATCAGAAATTGAGCTGTCTTCTCTACTGGCCGGCCATAGTAGCCGGTAAATGACAAAAGATTAACCTGCAAAGTAAAACCTATGTCTTTGAAACG
>Ga0163162_10004275_pt1 | contig 13742 bp, 10 predicted proteins | sample S55metaG_FD_115310 | JGI IMG/M metagenome (GOLD analysis project Ga0163162, IMG submission 115310) | Switchgrass rhizosphere microbial communities from Kellogg Biological Station, Michigan, USA - S5-5 metaG | ecosystem: Host-associated > Plants > Roots > Rhizosphere > Soil | place: USA...
CGTGTCGGCGATCTTGCGTGGGCGGCGGGTGACAGCCGCGCCCGAGGCTTCCTGCTCGGCGGCACAGCCGGCCGTACCACCCTCAACGGCGAGGGACTGCAGCACGAAGACGGGCACAGTCATATTCAGTCGTCGCTGATTCCCAACTGCGTGTCCTATGACCCCACGTTCTCTTACGAGGTTGCGGTGATCATTCAGGATGGCCTGCGTCGGATGATCGGCGAGCAGGAGGACGTCTGGTACTACCTCACGCTGATGAACGAGAACTATGAGCATCCAGCCATGCCCGAGGGTGTCGAGGAGGACATCCTGAAAGGGATGTACCTGTTCCGCGCTGCGGAGGGGAACGAAAATTTGGGGAATGATGCGCCTCGGGTGCAGTTGCTGGGCAGCGGCACCATCTTCCGCGAGGTGCTCGCCGCCGCGGACCTGTTGGCGTCCGACTTCGAGGTCGCTGCCGACGTCTGGAGCGTGCCGAGCTTTACCGAACTGCGTCGTGAGGGGCTCGACGTGGACCGCTGGAATCGACTGCATCCCACTGAAGAACCCAAACGCAGCCACGTGGAAACGACGTTGGCCGACCGACCGGGACCGGTCATCGCGGCAACGGATTACATCAGGGCCTTTGCCGACCAAATCAGGCCGTTCATCGATCGACGGTACGCAGTGCTCGGGACCGACGGATTCGGCCGGTCAGACTATCGGAAGGCACTGCGCAGCTTCTTTGAAGTTGATCGTCACCATGTGACGCTCACTGCCCTGCATGCTCTGGCCCAGGAAGGCCTAGTGGCAAGAGAGCGCGTCGCAGAGGCGATAAGCAAGTACGACATTGACCCCGAGAAGCGCAACCCCATGCACAGCTGACGAGGAGCGAGCATGCCTACGACGGAAGTAGCAGTTCCAGACATCGGCGACTTCGACGACGTACCCGTTATCGAAGTCCACGTGGCGGCCGGTGATGTGGTCGCCGTCGACGATCCATTGGTCACGCTGGAGTCGGACAAGGCCACGATGGATGTCCCCAGCAGCGCGGCCGGAGAAGTCCGTGAGCTCCTGGTGAAAGTCGGCGATCGCGTCAGCCGGGGCTCACCTCTCATCGCGGTGGAAGAAGCGGGAACATCGGCGGCGGTCGAGCCACCGACGATGATCGGTCAGCAGGAACCGACACCACGTGACGCCGCAGCCGCCGCACCCGTACCGGAAGTGGCGCCTCCCGCGGTCCAGCCGGCTGCTCCGCCTGGTACTGACGCAGCGCCCACTGCAGCGTCGGATTTCGTTGGCGTGCATGCTGGCCCGAGCGTACGGCGGCTCGCCCGGGAGCTAGATGTCGATCTGTCCTCGGTTGACGGAACCGGTCCGAAGGGTCGGATCACCAAAGAAGACCTACTGCAAACACTGCGGGGGCCCGCCCCGGCACCGACGACGGCCGCGCCGGCAGCCACTGGGATGGGAATTCCACCGATTCCGGCGGTGGACTTTGCGAAGTTCGGCCCGGTCGAGGTCGAGCCGCTGCCGCGGATCAAGAAGATCTCCGGGCCTTTCTTGCACCGGTCCTGGCTCAACGTGCCGCACGTCACGCACGGCGACGAAGCCGATATCACTGACCTGGACGCGTACCGAAAGGAGCTCGATACCGCCGCAAAGGCCGAAGGCTATCGCGTCACCCTGCTCGCCTTCCTGCTCAAGGCGTCGGTTTCGGCGTTGCGGGCCTATCCGACCGTGAACAGCTCGCTGTCGCCGGAGGGTGACAGCTTGATTCTCAAGAAGTACATCAACATCGGTGTCGCCGTGGACACACCTGATGGCCTTGTGGTGCCAGTGATCACCGATGTCGACCGGAAAGGCATCACCGAGCTCAGCAAGGATCTCGGCGCGATGTCGGCCAAGGCCCGCGACGGCAAATTGGGCCCAAGTGACCTGCAAGGTGGCACTTTCACCATTTCCAGCCTGGGTGGCATTGGTGGCACGAGCTTCACTCCCATCGTCAACGCTCCCGAAGTGGCGATCCTCGGCGTGGTGCGTTCCAAGCGGGCGCCGGTCTGGGATGGCGAACAGTTCAGTCCCCGGCTAGTGCTGCCCGTGTTCCTCTCCTACGACCACCGGGTGATCGACGGCGCGCTTGCGGCCAGGTTCATGCGGCATATGTGCGACGTCCTGACCGACATGCGCCGACTCCTCCTCTAGAGGCAAAGGAGAACCAGATGAGTGTCCAGGAGGTACGGGTCCCCGACATCGGTGACTTCGGTGACGTAGCCATCATCGAGATCCACGTTGCCGCCGGCGATGCCATCGCCGTTGACGATCCGATCATCACGCTGGAATCCGACAAGGCGACGATGGACGTGCCGGCAGAGCTCGCCGGCACTGTGACTGCAATTTCGGTAGCGGTTGGTGACACGGTTTCCCAAGGCGATGTCATCCTCAGTGTCGAGGTTGCCGAAGGCGCTGCCGCGCCTGCCACCGAAGCGGAGAAGCCGGCAGTAACCGCGGCGGACACCGACGGTGCGCAAGCGGCTGCCCCCTCGACAGGCAGCACTGCGGCTCCCGCGCCCGCCCCACCACCGGCTGTGAAGGCTGGCGACTTCCAGGCCGAGGTGTTGGTGCTCGGTTCGGGTCCAGGCGGCTACGCGGCAGCATTTCGTGCGGCCGACCTCGGCGCCAAGGTGGTACTGGTCGAGCGGTACCCAACCCTGGGTGGTGTGTGCCTCAACGTCGGCTGCATCCCCTCAAAGGCGTTGCTGCACGCCGCAAAGGTGATCGCTGAAACCAAGGAGATGGCGGAAAACGGGATCAGCTTCGGACCGCCCAGCATCGAGGTCGACAAGTTGCGCGGCTGGAAGGACAGCGTGGTCACCAGGCTCACCGGTGGCGTATCGGGTCTGGCGAAACGGCGCAATGTCGAGGTCATTACCGGCGTCGGCAGATTTTCTTCACCGAACACTCTCGATGTCGAAACCGATGACGGGATTCGTACGGTGGGTTTCGATAACGCGATCATCGCGGCCGGGTCCGAATCGGCCAAACTGCCGTTCATTCCACACGACGACCCCCGAGTGATTACCTCCACCGGAGCCCTAGAGCTACCACAGATACCGGAACGCATGCTCGTCGTCGGCGGCGGCATCATCGGCCTGGAAATGGCGGCGGTCTATCACCAGCTCGGCACCCGGGTAACGGTCGTCGAGCTGCTTGATCAACTGATCCCGGGCACCGACGCCGACATCATCGCGCCGTTGCACAAGATGATCACTAAGCAGTACGAGAACGTCTTCTTGGGCACCAAGGTGACAGCGGTCGATGCCAACGACTCAGGGCTTACTGTCCACTTTGATGGGCCGAAGGCGCCGGAAACTGACACGTTCGACCAGATTCTCGTTGCCGTAGGCCGCCAGCCCAACGGTGCAGCGATCGCGGCTGACAGGGCCGGGGTGATCGTCGACAGTCGCGGTTTCATCAGTGTGGACAAGCAACAACGGACGAATGTGCCGCACATCTTCGCTATCGGGGACATCGTCGGGCAGCCGATGCTGGCGCACAAGGCGACCCATGAAGGCCATGTTGCCGCCGAGGTCGCTTGTGGTCAGAAGAGCTACTTCGACGCGCGAGTCATTCCGTCGGTCGCCTACACCGATCCCGAGGTGGCGTGGGTCGGAGTGACCGAGAACGAAGCGAAAGCCGCGGGCGTCGCGTACGGAAAAGGCAGCTTCCCGTGGGCCGCCAGCGGACGTTCGTTGTCGCTTGGCCGCAGTGAGGGACTCACCAAGCTGATCTTCGACCAGGCCACCGAACGCGTCATCGGTTGCGGCATTGTCGGACCGTCGGCTGGTGACCTAATCGCCGAGGTTGCTCTCGCCATCGAAATGGGCGCGGATGCCGCCGATATCGCGCTCACGGTGCATCCACATCCGACGCTGTCAGAGACGGTCGGCTTTTCCGCCGAGGCGTTTGAGGGCACCATCACCGACCTTTACATGCCCAAGAAAAAGAAGTAGCCCCAAGAAAGAAGAAGCTCAGACCAGCTCGATCTTCGGATACGCCGGACGCCACATCGCCTGGTGGATCTGCTGGACCAGGTTGTCAAGGTCTGCCTGGGCAATCCCTTCCGAGTCCGCCGCCTGCGCCACCGCGACGCCTACCGCTGCTGACACCATGCGCAGCTGCTCCACCGAGGGCAGCAGCGGCGCGCCGACCGTGGTGGCGTCCGACAGCGCCGCGACAGCGTCAGCAGCGGCCGCAAGCATCCGGTCGGTGACCCGGCTCGCGCGCGCCACAGTCACTCCCAGCCCGAGGCCGGGGAAGATCAGTGCGTTGTTGGCCTGCGCGATCTGGTAGGTGCTGCCGTCGTAGGTCACGGGCGCGAACGGACTGCCGGCCGCCACGAGGGCGCGTCCCTCGGTCCAGCGGATCACGTCACTGGGCAGGGCCTCGCACTTCGATGTCGGGTTGGACAGCGGCATGATGATCGGCCGCTGCACCTTGGACGCCATCTGTTTGACGATCTGCTCGTTGAACGCCGCAGGTTGGGTCGAAGTGCCGATCAGCATGGTGGGTTCGGCGTTTCGCACTATGTCGGCGAGACCGATGCTCTCCCCGTCGCTCGACCAGCCGGCCACCTCCGCAACCGGCCGGGCGTACGGCACCTGGAAGTCGCGCTTGCTGCTGGCCGGGTCGTCGGTGATCAGTCCTGAACGATCGGTTGCCCAGAACCGCCGCCTGGCCTCCTCCACGGTCAGCCCCTCCCGGACCATCACGTCAACCATCATGTCCGCGATGCCGATGCCTGCGGTGCCTGCGCCATGGATCACAACCCGCTGGTCGCGAAGTCGGGACCCGGCCGCCCGTACGCCGGAAAAGGCGGCTGCCAGCACCACCGCCGCAGTGCCCTGCATATCGTCGTTGAACGTGCAGACCTGGTCCGCATACTTGTTCAGGATGCGCCGGGCATTGCCGACTCCGAAGTCTTCCCAATGCAGCATCGCGTTTGGAAAGAGCTTGGTCGCTGTCGTGACATAGGCATCGACGAGTTCGTCGTAGCGCTGGTCGCGTACCCGGGCGTGCCGGTTGCCGAGGTAGATCTCGTCCTCGAGTAGGGCGAGGTTGTCAGTGCCCACGTCGAGGACGACGGGAATCACCCGGCGTGGATGAATACCCGCGGCGGCGATGTAGACAGCCAGCTTTCCGATGGCGATCTCGATCCCGCCCACGCCCCAGTCGCCGATACCGAGAATGCCCTCCGAATCGGTTGCGACGATGAGATCGACTTCATCCGGTCCCATCCCGTAATTGCGAAACGACGTCTCAACATCCTCGATCGCGTCGATCGACAGGTAGACGCCTCGGGGGCGGCGGAACTCATGGCTGAACCGCTCGATGGCCTGGCCAATCGTTGGCGTATAAACGATCGGCAGCATCTCCTCGATGTGCTCGGTGAGCAGGCGATAGAACAAAATCTCGTTGCGATCGCGGAGGTTCGCCAGGTACACGTTCCTATTCAGGTCATCCGGCTGCCGGCCGTACTGCGCGTAGGTGCGGCGCAGTTGCCCTTCCATCGTGGATTCGCCAGTCGGCAGCAGGCCCGTCAGCCCGAGCAACCGACGTTCTTCGGGCGTGAAGGCAGTGCCGCGGTTGATAATCGGGGACGACAGCACCGAACTGCCGCGGAGGCGGACACGCGCCACCGTTCCCTCGGGAGTCTGAATGAGTTCATACGGTCTTTCGGACACTGACATCACCTTCTCGAAGCTCACTCCGCTACTTCTTCTGAAGCAGGTACAGGTCGTAACCGTCACCTCGCAGACGCCCCGCGGACACAGCAAATGGCGCCAACACTCAGTCGCAGGATCTCATTGGCACTACGCCCAACCGATGGGCATCAAGCGTCTCGTGGACCACATCAAAGTCGACTGAACACGCCAATCTGTCGGCACTCGCAAAGCCCACGACACGCTCCGCGTTGATTGGAATAACTGTTCCACTATGCGGAGCAACCTAGGCGGACATGCTGGCGGCCGTCAAGGTTTAGCATCCAGCTCTCGTACGTTCCCACAAAGACATTCTTTTCGTCGCTTGGAAGTTGAATACCGCAGAGCGAAAGATTATCGTGATGTAGAGGGTGTCACCACTCTGTCAGCAGCAGCGCGAGTACGTGGAGTCGCCGCATTTGTGTTAGTCGTCAGCAGAGCTCCGTTTGAGAGGCGATTCCACAGTTTTAAGGAGTGAAGCGTGACCGTACGAGTCGGCATCAACGGTTTTGGACGCATCGGCCGCAACTTCTACCGGGCGGCGCTGGCGGCGGGCGCGGACATCGAGGTTGTGGCCTTCAACGACCTGGGTGATGACACCATGCAGGCTCATCTGCTGAAGTACGACTCGATCTTGGGGCGCCTGAACCAGTCCGTGCGGCTAGTGGAAGGCGGCATCCAAGTTGGTGGTCAGGTGATCCAGTCCTTCGCGGAGCGTGATCCGGCAGCCCTGCCGTGGGGTGAGCTCGGTGCCGACATCGTGATCGAGTCAACCGGATTCTTTACCGACGCGACCAAGGCGAAGGCGCATCTCGATGCAGGTGCCAAGAAGGTGATCATCTCGGCACCGGCGAAGAACGAGGACGTCACTGTGGTGATGGGGGTAAACCACGAGACCTATGACCCCGCCTCGCACTACATCATCTCAAACGCCTCCTGCACCACAAACTGTCTTGCGCCTATGGCCAAGGTGATGGATGAGGGGCTCGGGATCGTCAAGGGTCTGATGACCACGATCCACGCCTACACTCAGGACCAGAACCTGCAGGACGGCCCCCACACGGATCTGCGCCGGGCGCGCGCTGCCGCACTGAACGTCGTGCCGACCTCCACTGGCGCTGCCAAGGCGATCGGTCTCGTACTGCCGCAATTGAAGGGCAAGCTCGACGGTTACGCCTTGCGGGTGCCGGTGCCGACCGGCTCAGCGACCGACCTGACCTTCGAGGCAAGTCGGGAAACTGGCGTGGAAGAGGTCAACGAGATCGCCAAGGCCGCCGCCGACGGCCCGATGAAGGGCTACCTGCGGTATTGCAGCGACCCGATCGTGTCCAGCGACATCGTAGGGGACTCGCACTCGTGCATCTTCGATTCCGGGCTGACCAAGGTGATCGGCAACCAGGTCAAGGTAATCGGCTGGTACGACAACGAGTGGGGCTATTCCAACCGTCTGGTCGACCTCGTCGCCCTGGTGGGCGAGAGCCTCTGACCTCTTCTGGGACCGGCTGCTTGCCGCGAGTACCTAATTAAGTTAATGCGATGGAATGTCATCGGGCTTACCAGTCGTCGCCACGGGCTCGCCTCCCGGTCCCTGTGGGGAGTGAGGCGAGCGCGTCGAGCCTAGAAACCTAAGCCGCGCAGAATTATCAATCTTTCTCAGTTTGGCAGCTGACAGAACGGGCCCGAGTGGCATCGAAGGCGGCGCTGATGTCAGCAGCTGCGGCGTGAAGCCGTGATGCGATGAGCCGTGCATCGGCCATACGTATGCGGCTGCTGGGACCCGAAACCGAAAGCGATGCGGTGAACGGGAGGCCCTCAATTGGCACAGCAATGCATCGAACGCCAAGTTCTTGCTCACCATCGTCAATGGCGTACTTGTTCTTCCGGACGTGTGCCAAATCAGCCAGCAGCGACTCTGGGGCGGTGAGGGTGTGTTCGGTGATGGAGGGCATCCCTGCCCTCTGCAGAATCGCACGTACCTGCTCATCTGGAAGGGTCGACAGCAACGCCTTGCCCACACCCGTGGAGTGCAGCGGCACAACTCGACCGACCTCGGTGAACATGCGGACAAAATTAGGAGAAGGTGCCTGGGCGATATAGACACACGCGTCGCCCTCGAGCATGGCCATATTGGTGGTCTCTCCGCAGCTAGCCACAACCTTCGCGAGATGCGGCAGGGCCCAAGAGCCGAGCGTGCGGCTGGCCGATTCTCCCAGCCTGATCATCCGAGGGCCGAGTGTGTAGCGCTTCGAGGATTCTTGCCGCACGTATCCGTCGCTGATCAATGAACGCAGGAGACGGTGAATGGTTGGCATCGGCAAGCCGGTGAGCCGGGTCAGCTCGGACAGGCTGCGGGAGCCACCGTCGTCCGCCAGATGCTCTAACAAGTCGAACACTCGGTCCACCAACTGAATGCGCTCGCCCGTGCGACCGCCATCTTCCGCCATGTGGAATAGAATAACCGATTGGTACATCGTTCAATCGATTCATCTGGGACGGTTGCGCTGTCTCGTAGGGGTTTCTCGCCCGGTATGTGCCTCGACGAGTGTCCCAGTTGATCCCATAAAGTTCTCTTGATATCTTTCGTGTGCCAAAAACTTCATTTCGCAAGGTGGAAGTATGGATCAAGGGCTGCGTTACGCCGCAAACTGCTCCCTGCTCTTTGCCGAGCTGCCCCTGCTCCAGCGCCCTGCCGCCGCACACGAGGCTGGCTTCGATGCGGTTGAGTTCTGGTGGCCATGGCCCGATCAGCCAGTACCAGGTGACCACGAAGTCGACCGCTTCATCACCGCGGTGCAGGATGCGGGCGTCTCCCTGATCGGACTGAACTTCTTCGCTGGCGACCTGGCCGGACCAGACTGCGGAGTGCTCTCGGTCCCCGACCGAGCAAGCGAGTTCATCGACAATATCGATGTCACAGTGGGAATCGGGGAGCGCCTCAGTGTTCGCGCATTCAATGCCCTCTACGGGAACCGGGTGGAGAGCTCGTCCCCGCAAGAACAGGACCAGCTCGGGGTCGAACAGCTGACAACGGCTGCACAGGCGGCAGCCCGCATCGGAGCCACGGTGTTGCTGGAGCCGGTGAGCGGGCCCAAGCCGTATCCGTTACGCACTGCCGCCGATGTGGTGTCCGTGCTCGACCGGGTGATAGCAGGCGGCGAAGTGAGCAACGTCGGCTTCCTGTGCGACCTCTTCCACCTCGCCAACAACGGCGACGACCTCGATCAGGCGATCGATCGATACGCCGACCGAATCGCGCACGTGCAGATCGCAGACCACCCCGGCCGTCATGAGCCCGGCACCGGCACGCTCGACCTGCTGAAATACCTGAGGCGAATCGAGGATGGCGGTTACGACGGCTACGTGGCGTTGGAATACATCCCAACCGGCGCGACGGTGGACAGCCTCGGATGGCTGCCCCGGGAGCGTCGATCCCTTTCCCTCCCCTGAAGAGCTAGGAGACACGCATGGCAACCATCGCGTTCATCGGCCTCGGCATTATGGGTGCCCCTATGGCCGAACACCTGGTACGGGCAGGACACAGCGTGATCGGGTACAACCGCAGTCGAGGACCGGTGGACAAGTTGATCGAGTCTGGCGGTCAAGGGGCCTCGTCAGTCGCAGAGGCAATCCGGAATGCCGATGTCATTATCACGATCGTTCCTGACTCTCCCGACGTGCAGGACGTTGCCCTGGGCGAGGACGGGATCTACGCCAATGCGAAGCAAGGCGCGATTCATGTCGATATGTCCTCCATTCGTCCTGATGTATCGGTAGAGCTGGCGGAGGCCGGCAAGAAGGCTGGCATCCGTGTCGTTGACGCCCCCGTCAGCGGCGGGGAAGCCGGCGCCAAGGAGGCGAAGCTGTCGATCATGGTCGGAGCTGAACCGACCGACTTCGACGAGGTGAAGCCGATTCTCGAAGCCATGGGCACCACGATTGTGCTGGTAGGCCCACCCGGCTCCGGCCAAACGGTCAAAGCGGCGAATCAGCTGATCGTCGCCGGAAACTACGAGTTAGTGGCCGAGGCGATTGTTTTCCTGCGGGCGTACGGCGTAGACACCGAAGCCGCCCTCAAAGTGCTGGCGGGCGGACTAGCCGGCAGCACGGTATTGGACCGTAAGGGGGCCAGCATGTTGGCTGGCCAGTTCCAACCCGGGTTCCGGATCGACCTGCATCACAAGGATATGGGCATCATCTTGGACGCCGCCCGGGCCAAAGAAGTGGTCATCCCGCTAGGGGCGGTCACGGCCCAGCTGATCGCTGCATTGCGAGCGCAAGGCGATGGCGGACTGGACCACTCGGCCCTGCTGCGCGGCGTGGAAAGGCTCTCCGGCCAGAAGGTGAGCGGGCAATGAGCACCATGCGCGCGGTCGACGCGGCCGTGAAGATCTTGGAATTGGAAGGTGCGACACAGGCGTTCGGCCTGCCCGGTGCAGCGATCAACCCCTTCTACGACGCCATGCGGCGGCACGGCGGAATCCGGCACATTCTCGCCAGACACGTGGAGGGCGCTTCCCACATGGCTGAGGGATATACCCGGGCCAAGGTGGGCAACATTGGCATTTGTATCGGCACGTCTGGTCCAGCCGGCACCGATATGATCACCGGGCTCTACTCAGCATCGGCAGACTCGATCCCGATCTTGTGTATCACCGGCCAGGCGCCCGTCGCCCGGCTGCACAAAGAGGACTTCCAGGCCGTGGACATTGCCTCGATCGCAGCGCCGGTCACCAAGATGGCCGTCACAGTTCTGGAACCCGCTCAAGTCCCGGGCGCGTTCCAGCAGGCGTTCCACCTGATGCGGTCCGGCCGGCCCGGGCCGGTACTGATCGACCTGCCCTTTGACGTCCAGATGGCGGAGATCGAGTTCGACCCGGAGACCTACACGCCGCTCCCGGTGTATCAGCCGGTGGCCAGCCGGGCTCAGGTCGCCAAGGCTCTGGACATGTTGCTGGCAGCCGAACGGCCGCTGATCGTGGCAGGCGGAGGTGTCATCAATGCTGACGCCGCCGAACTGTTGGTGGAATTTGCCGAGATCCTCCAGGTGCCAGTCATTCCCACCCTGATGGGCTGGGGGGCGATTCCCGATGATCATCCGCTGATGGCAGGCATGGTCGGGTTGCAGACCTCACACCGCTACGGCAACGCGACCTTCTTGGAATCGGATGTTGTCCTCGGCATCGGTAACCGGTGGGCCAACCGGCACACAGGTGGCCTGGATGTCTACCGGGGTGGCCGGAGGTTCGTCCATGTCGATATCGAGCCGACGCAGATCGGCCGGGTGTTTGCCCCGGACTACGGCATCGTGTCCGACGCCAAGGCAGCGCTGGAGCTGTTCGTCGAGGTGGCCAGAGAGCGTGCCAGCTCGCACGAGGTTCCCGATTACGGCGTGTGGGTCAAGGACTGTCAGCAGCGTAAGCAGACATTGCAGCGTCGTACCCATTTCGACGATGTGCCGATGAAGCCACAGCGGGTTTACGAGGAGATGAATACCGCATTCGACCGGAACACCCGCTACGTCAGCACGATCGGCCTTTCTCAGATCGCCGGTGGCCAGTTCCTCCACGTGTACGGCCCTCGTCACTGGATCAACGCCGGCCAGGCAGGACCGCTGGGCTGGACACTGCCTGCGGCACTCGGGGTCTGCGCCGCCGATCCCGACGCTACAGTCGTCGCGCTCTCGGGCGACTACGACTTCCAGTTCATGATCGAAGAGCTGGCGGTCGGCGCACAGTTCAACCTGCCTTACATCCATGTATTGGTGAATAACGCCTACCTCGGCCTGATCCGGCAGTCCCAGCGTGGCTTCGCCATGGACTACCACGTCCAGCTGTCGTTCGATAATGTCAACGCCCCCGACATGAGTTCTTTCGGGGGGGATCGGGGGGGTCGTCCCCCCCGGGACAGCAGGGCCTATGGCGTTGATCACGTGAAAGTCGCCGAGGGGTTGGGATGTAAAGCGCTACGCGTGTTCGACCCGGCCGAACTCCCCGATGCCTTCACACAAGCCCGGAAGCTGATGGCTGAGTTCCGGGTGCCCGTCGTTGTCGAAGTGATCTTGGAACGGGTCACCAACATCTCCATGGGAACCGAGATCGATGCGGTGACCGAGTTCGAGGAGCTGGCCGTTCGCGGTGAGGATGCGCCGACCGCCGTGATCTTGCTGGACTGATCGATGCGAATCGTTGTCGCACCGGACAAGTTCAAGGGATCTTTGACCGCTGCCGAAGTGGCTGATGCAGTCGCGTCAGGATTCCTTGCCGTCGCTCCGGACGCCGACGTGGTGCGAGTACCTATCGCTGACGGCGGCGATGGGACGGTGGCGGCAGCCCTGTCCAGCGGCTTCATGGAGGTGCTCGTGGACGCTTCGGGGCCGACGGGCGAGCGGAGGTCCGCGAGCTACGCCCGGCATGATCATCAGGCGGTAGTCGAGCTGGCCGGCGTGTGCGGGCTCGACTTGTTGCCCAATCGGCGACCAGACCCGCTCGGGGCTTCCACGTACGGGCTGGGCCAGGTGCTGGCACACGCCATCACCCACGGCGCGACAGACATCGTGCTCGGCATCGGCGGCAGTGCATCCACCGACGGCGGAGCCGGCATGGTGCAGGCACTGGGCGCCCGACTTCTCGATGAGCAGGGCCGCGATCTACGGCTCGGCGGCGCCGCATTGCAGGCCCTGAACAGTCTCGACCTGACGGGGCTGAGGCAGACATTGGGCGATGTACGAATCGTCGTCGCCAGCGACGTGGACAACCCGCTACTCGGTCCGCGAGGGGCCGCTGCCGTGTTCGGCCCTCAGAAGGGAGCGAGCCCTTCCGAAGTGGTCCAGCTCGATCGGGCGCTCGCAATGTGGGCGAAGCGGGTGGGTGAGGCGACCGGAAGCGACCTCGCGAACCGGGCCGGCGCAGGTGCGGCGGGCGGCACCGGCTTCGCGGCTTTGGCTCTGCTGAACGCCGAGCTGCGGCCCGGTATCGAGCTATTGCTGGACTGGCTGGACTTCAACCAGGCGCTGGTCGGCGCGGATCTGGTGATCACCGGTGAAGGCTCGCTGGACGAGCAATCACTGGCCGGCAAGGCACCCGTGGGAGTAGCGCAGGCGGCGGCGCGGGCAGGAGTGACGACGGTAGCGGTTGCTGGCCGCAGCCTCTTGAGCGACCAGCGTTTGCGTTCCGCCGGCATTTCCAGGGTTTACGCGCTCGCCGATCTCGAGGCGGACGTCGACAAGAGCATCGCCAATGCCGCGACGCTGCTGCAGGAGACAGGACAGCGCATCGCCGGCGAGTGGTCGGCCTAGACCTGGCCGCGACGCAGCAACTGCCCGTGCGGCTCGCTGTAGTCCACCTCCCTGCCGCGAACGAACGTACGCCGTACGACACCCGATAACGTCTTGCCCTGGTAGGGGGTCAGGGGGTTCTTGTGGTGCAGTTTGGCGGCATCGACGACAAAGGCCTGGTCAGCAGCGAAGACCGCGAGGTCGGCATCGTAGCCGAGGGCCAGCTTCCCCTTGGCGGGCAGGCCGACGCGCTCCGCCGGTTTGGTGGCCATCCACTCGACCACCTGATCCAGTCCGAGGCCTCGGCGCCGCGCCTCGGTCCAGATCAGCGACAGCCCAAGCTGAATCGAGGCGATACCGCCCCACGCCACGCCGAAGTCGCCATTGTCAAGATCCTTGAGCTCCAAAGTGGAAGGTGAATGGTCGGAAGCGATGTCGTCAATGGTCCCGTCCAGTAGCGCCTCCCAGAGCAGCTCCCGATTCCCGACCTCTCGGATTGGCGGACAGCACTTGTAGGCGGTTGCCCCATTGGGAATCTCCTCGGCGAACAACGTCAGGTAGTGCGGGCAGGTCTCGACCGTGAGCCGGAGTCCGTCCGCTTTTGCTGAGCGCACCATCGGCAGCGCGTCGGAGGAGGACAGGTGCAGGATATGGGCGCGCGCTCCAGTCCAGCGAACCCTCTCGATCAGCTCCGCGATAGCCAGGTTCTTAGCGCCGCGGGGTCGCGA
>Ga0163162_10004277_pt1 | contig 13739 bp, 6 predicted proteins | sample S55metaG_FD_115310 | JGI IMG/M metagenome (GOLD analysis project Ga0163162, IMG submission 115310) | Switchgrass rhizosphere microbial communities from Kellogg Biological Station, Michigan, USA - S5-5 metaG | ecosystem: Host-associated > Plants > Roots > Rhizosphere > Soil | place: USA: Michigan...
ATCGGGACGGGTAGTGTACACCGTAAGGCGGGGCGCCTCGCCGGTGCCGGCCCCATTCGAGCCTGCCCTTTCACCCACCGCCGCCGTGTACACCTCAAAAGTGACCTCGGCCCCAAAGCTTTTGCCGATCCAGTTGCTCTGCATTTCCTTCATGGCGTCGCTGAAATCCACTTTTTCCAGTCCTTCCAGCAGGCGATCCGCATAGTCCGTGATGCGGAGGTACCATTGCCGCAGCTTCTTCTTTACCACCGGATGTCCGCCGCGTTCACTGACACCGTTGACCACCTCGTCATTCGCCAGCACGGTGCCCAGGGCTTCGCACCAGTTGACCTCTCCATATCCGCAATAGGACAGCCGGTAGCCCATCAGGATCTCCTCCTTACGGCGGTGATCGAAGCCTTTCCACTCCGCGGCGGTACAGCGGAGCCGGGGTTCGCCCGGACATGGATGGGTCGCATTGCCCTCCGTTTCCAGGATCTTTACCAGCTCTTCGATGGGCCTGGCCTTGCCTTGCCTGCGGTCATACCAGCTTTTGAACAATTGCAGGAAGATCCATTGCGTCCATTTATAGTAGGAGGGGGTGCTGGTCCTGAATTCGCGGCTCCAGTCGAAGCAAAAGCCGATATTGTCCAGCTGGCGCCGGAAATTATTGATATTCGTCTCCGTGGATACAGCCGGATGGATCCCGTGATCGATGGCATATTGCTCCGCAGGGAGGCCAAAAGCGTCATATCCCATGGGATGCAGCACATTAAAGCCTTTCAGCCGCTTGTACCGGGCAAAGATATCACTGGCGATATAACCCAGGGGATGGCCCACGTGCAATCCTGCCCCGCTGGGGTAGGGGAACATGTCCAGCACATAGAATTTAGGCTTCCCCGGATCGTTACTTACTTTATAGCTTCCACGCTCATTCCAAAGCCGCTGCCATTTTTGCTCAATGTTGCTGAAATTGTACTCCATGCTGTTCTTGTTGGGAAAAAGTTAAAAGCCTCATTATCTTTAAAATAATGCGGCCTTTACATCGTTTAAAGGGGTGTAAAAATACGAAAAGGGCGGGTAATTCAATTGCAAAATGGCTGCGGAAGCCCGCAAATCCGTTAATTTTGTTCAAATGAATATTTCTCATGGCGCAATTCGGTAAAGGATATGCTAAGCGGAGTACCCCCTCCTATTTCATGGCCATCGTGGGCGTTTCGCTGGTCCTGATCCTATTGGGGCTCTTAGGCTGGATCGTGATCAATGCCAACAAATTAGGCCAGAATTTCAAGGAGAATGTAGAAGTGCAGGTATATGTCAGGGAGAATATCTCCTCAAAGGACAGCGCCACCCTCGTGCAATATATAGCCGGCCAGCCCTATACGAAATCCTACGAGTACCTGACCAAAGAGTTGGCCAAACAGCGTTTTGTGTCGGATGGCAACAAGGACTGGGGGGCTGTTTTGGACAAGAATCCCTTGCCCGCCAGCGTTAATTTCAAGATCCGGAGCGAATATGCCCAGGTCGACTCCCTCGGCAAGATCAAGGAGGACCTGATGAGCAATATTGCCGTCAGTGAAGTGCAATACAACAAGGCGCTGGTATCCAATCTGAACAATATGATCCGTAAGATCAGCCTGATATTGCTGGCCGTAGCGATAGGCATTTCCATCGCCGTGATCGTCCTTATCGATAATACCATCCGCCTGGCGATGTTCAGCAACCGGTTTCTCATCAAGACCATGCAAATGGTGGGGGCCACCCGCGGGTTTATCGCCCGGCCCATGGATATAAAAGCAGTGCTCCACGGGGCCATCAGCGGCCTCATCGCCATCGCCGTCATCCTGGGTGTCATCCTGGCCACGGAACAGCTGCTGCCGGAGATCCGGGCCCTCAGGGACTATACCCTGCTGTCCGCCCTGTTCACCGTCATCGTCCTGCTGGGCATCTGTATTTCGTTCATCAGCACCCACCGGAGTGTGATAAAGTACCTGAAAATGAAGCTGGACGACCTGTATTAAACTTTCCGGTCCTTCGGCCGGGCCTCCGGCCAAATTTGTCCGGATTGCCGTATATTGCAGACCCAATAATCAATCTATTTCATTCAATGGCTACAACCACGACCAAAAAGCCGGCCGCGCCCGCCACAGCCAAAGCTACCCCGGTAGCACCCAGGCAAACCACGCCTTTATTCGGTAAGGAAAATTACCGGTGGATGCTGATCGGCATCGTCCTCATTGCCCTGGGTCTGATCCTGATGGCAGGCGGCAAAAGCCCCGATCCCAACGTCTTCAACAAGGACGAAGTCTACAGCTTCAGAAGGATCACGCTCGCCCCCATTCTGATCCTCGGAGGATTCGTAGTAGAGATCTTCGCTATTTTCCGTAAGGACAAGAAGAACGCTTAATCATCATCATGACTCCTATTCAGGCTATCATCCTCGCGATCGTGGAAGGGCTGACCGAGTTCCTGCCTGTCTCCTCCACGGCACACATGAAGTTTACGAATCCTATCATCGGCGTGGAATCCACGCCTTTTTCGGATATGTTTGAGATCGTCATCCAGCTGGCCGCCATTCTGGCCGTCGTGGTAGTATACTATAAGAAATTCTTCGACTTCACCCGCATCCGGTTCTACACAAAACTGGTGGTGGCCGTCATCCCCGCCCTCGTATTTGGCGCCCTGCTGAAAAAGCACATCGACAATGCCCTGGGCAACCTTTATTTCATCGCAGGGGTAATGATCGCCGGCGGCGTCATCTTCCTTTTTGTGGACCGCTGGTTCCGGCATCCTTCCATCGAGCATGAATCACAGGTCAACAATGGCACGGCCTTTCGCATCGGCTGCTACCAGGTGCTGTCCATCCTATTCCCCGGGTTGAGCCGCAGCGCCGCCACCATCATCGGCGGCATGAGCCTGGGCCTCAGCAGAAGAGCCGCCGCGGAGTTCTCTTTCTTCCTGGCCGTACCCACCATGCTGGCCGTTTCTGTAAAAAGTATGCTTGACCTCCATCAACAGCATCCGGAAGCCCTCACCACCAGCAACCTTTCTCTTTTAGGGATCAGCAGCCTCGTTACATTCATCGTTTCCATCTTCGTCATCCGTTATTTCATCGGGTTTCTGAAAAAACATGGATTTAAAGTCTGGGGGTATTACAGGATCGTCGTCGGGCTGGTGATGCTCTTCCTGTTATGGAGGGGGATCATCTGATGCAGACCGCCGGTAAAAAAGTGATCAATGGATGGGCCATGTACGACTGGGCCAACTCCGTCTACAACCTTGTCATCACCACCACTTTTTTCCCCATCTACTTTACCGCTGCCACTAAAAAACATTTTGGCTCCGAGAATATTCCCTTCCTCGGCCGCACTTTTATCAACTCTTCCTTATACGATTATTCGCTGGCGGCGGCCTATCTGCTGATCGCGCTGGCTTACCCCATCCTTACTTCCATTGCAGATACCCGCGGGAACAAAAAGGTTTTTATGCAGGTGTTCTGTTATATGGGCGCCATCGGCTGCAGTCTCCTGTTTACTTTCAATGGAGGGAACCTGGGATCCGGCGTCTTCTTTTTTATCCTGGCCTCGCTGGGATACACAGGCAGCCTGGTGTTCTACAATTCCTATCTGCCCGAGATCGCCGCCCCCGCCGACCAGGACAGGGTCAGCGCGAAAGGCTATGCTTACGGATATGTCGGCAGCGTGCTGCTCCAGATCATCGGTTTCGTTCTCGTGCTGTTGCTGGACAAAAAAGATCCGTTCTTAGGCCCCCAGCTGACATTTTTACTGGTGGGCCTCTGGTGGGCAGGCTTCGCCCAGCTCACTTTCCGGGTATTGCCTACATCCACGCCGGTGCGTACCGATAAGGTCAACGTTTTCTCTGCCGGCTTCATCGAAATAAAGAAAGTATATGGCCAGGTAAAAAAGATGGCCGTGCTGAAGCGGTTCCTCCGCGGCTTCTTCTTTTACAGCATGGGCGTCCAGACGATGATGCTGGCCGCCACCCTCTTCGGCAGCAAGCTGCTGGGACTGGAAGACACAAAACTCATCGTCACCGTAGTCCTCGTTCAGCTCGTGGCTATCGTAGGCGCAACCTGGATGAGCCGGCTCTCCGATAAATACGGTAATATCCGCGTACTGATGGGCGTCGTGCTTTTCTGGATCGTCATCTGTATCTCCGGCTATGTCACCGCAGGATTCGCCGAGCCATTGAAACCCTACCACGAGCGCATCGCGCTGTTGAAGAAGGAAGTGTCGGCTTTCAAGGTACGGAGGGACAATGCCGCTAAGATGGATTCCACCGCCGTGGTCAACGCACTGGACGCCGCCGAAGGCAAGATCGAGGCCGAGCTGTCCCGCGTCAGCCTTACCCTGGCACCCAAACAATGGCCCATTGAATACTCATTCTATGCCCTGGCCCTGGCCGTAGGGCTCGTCATGGGAGGTATTCAATCCCTGAGCCGGAGCACCTATTCCAAGCTGATGCCCGTGACAAAAGATACAGCCTCCTTTTTCAGCTATTACGACCTGACCGAGAAGATCGCCATTGTCGTCGGCATGTTTACCATTGGCTTCCTGGAAGAGAGGACCGGTAGTATGAAGAACTCCATACTCTTCCTCGTCGTTTATTTTGTCATTGGCCTGATCTGGCTGTATTCCGCCCTGGTGAAGCAGCGTAAAGAGCGCGCTATTTGATCCATCCATTCAAATTGAACCTATGCATCTCTATTTCATCGAAACAGGCCTCTTCAAGCTGGATGGCGGCGCCATGTTCGGCGTTGTGCCCAAGACCCTATGGAATAAGGTCAATCCCGCCGACGAGAACAACCTTTGTACCTGGACCATGCGCTGCCTGCTGATACAGGAAGGGAACAAACTGATCCTCGTGGACAATGGCATCGGCGACAAGCAGGATGCGAAATTCTTCAGCCACTATTACCTCCACGGCGACTTCACCCTGGACAGATCCCTGGCAAAGCACGGGTTCCATCGCGACGATATTACCGACGTATTCCTGACCCACCTCCATTTCGATCATTGCGGCGGCAGCATCATCCGCCAGGGTGACAAGCTGGTGCCCGCATTCAAGAACGCCATTTACTGGAGCCATTCCCGTCACTGGAAATGGGCTACGGAGCCGAACGAGCGGGAGAAAGCGTCTTTTTTGCGCGAGAATATCCTGCCTATACAGGAGAGCGGTCAGCTGAAATTTGTCGACTCGGCCATGTCGGCTTCCGACGCTTCCACCTCCTCCGTCGGCGCCACCTGGCCCGGCGGCCCCCTGGAAACCATCCCCAACGTCATTATCCCCGGTCTCTCTGTGCGCCTCGCCAATGGTCACACCGAGTCCATGATGTTGCCGCAAATGGAATACAAAGGCCGTACGCACATCTTCATGGCAGACCTCCTGCCCTCCGTAGGGCATATTCCCCTGCCCTGGGTGATGGCTTATGATATGTTCCCGCTGACGACATTGAAGGAGAAGCGGTCGTTCTGGGAGGAAGCCGCAACTGGTGGATATGTGCTGATGCTGGAGCATGATGCGGTGAATGAGTGCTGTACGCTGGAGAAGACGGATAAGGGCATCAGGGTTGGACAAATGTACAGGTTAGAATAACTCTGGGATTAAATCACGAAACCAAGCTAGTAAATAATTTAGTTTTGTAAAATGAAGAAAATGTTACGTTAATGTTTTTTATACTTCAGAAGATCAGTTAAGATCGAATATTATCCGAAGGTGAAATCTTACTCCGTCAAATAATTCGGATTCATATATGATCATGCCAGCACTTCCTTTTCAATCAATTCAATATAATTTTTTTTCTCTTTATTATATTTTGTTATCAGGGACCCATACAAAATCCCCAAAAATGAAAGAGAGAAAAGTACGGACCCCATATCTTTATTACTTACTGATCGGATCAATAAATATATGAGCAGGCAATACACTGGAGTAAGCAGGAAAACACCTGTTAAAAATGGGCGGATAACTATTTTAACAATGGTCCTCGATTTCTTATGATCATATTCGACCCTGCCTTTCATGATAGGAAGCAAGCTGCTTCTACCATATGTCAATGCATATTTACCCATAACCAATGTAAAAGAATTATTTTCTATTTTTCCTTCTAATACCCGGTTGTTGATTGCTTTCTGGACTGACACGTTCCAGTCAGGATTAGAGATCATTTTTTCAAGTCTTTTAAAAATATCCTCTTTACTCAGATCTGTTTCATATTCTCTCCTTAAATAGGGTATTATCATCATTTTTACATCTATTGTTGATTGTGATTATCTGTCATTATTTACTTATTGTTTTTTGTGTGAAAAATCAGCGTCCTGCGTCAGGGTTGATTTTGGCAGCTTTTGCTGTGATTGGGTTTTCGTAGTTTTCTTTGGAGCCGCCGGCTTCTTAGTTGCAACGGGAACCGGTTGTGGCGTTGCCGCCGGTTTTTTCACCGGCTGTTCTTCTGGTTTCTTGATTAAACCGCTAACCAGCGTTTGAGTTTCAATCAGTCGCTGGATAAACTTTCTAACCTGATCATCCGACAGATTTGTTTCTTCTTTTATCTTTTCATAAAACTTACTCATATCATCCGCTACATTAAACTCAAGGCCGGGTATAGGCGTAGCGACTGAATAGTCAACATGAATTTCTGCACCTCCGGGGCCTAAACTACCGGGCTTTAATCCTCCGGATACTCCGATCTTGACACCATCAACCTTTTTAGTGATATCCGGTTCGCTCTGCTGCAGGGATACGTTCAGATCCAAGCCTAAACTTACACCAGGCAGCCCAACGTTGCCCCCGACATTGATCCCGCCGCCCATCACCTGATCCATTTTCGCAGTGGGATACACTGACAGAGAAAACCCTCCACCTGCAAATGCGCCTGCTCCTAATCCGACGCTCCATTGCTTAAAGAACTTTACATTGCCTTTATAATCGATGCCGGCTCCGATAGTAAAGCTACCGGTAATAAATATGGCTGTAACCCTGTATCCGTAGCTAATGATCGCCGACTCCAGACCATCCTGATCAATAGCACGAATAGGAGTATTGCTCGCAAACTGATAGGTCGATAACTCAGGGTATTTCCCTCCTAATGGGTCGACCGAATAAAACCTCGCCACTCTTGGATCATAAACTCTTTCACCATAATCAATCTGATCCCCCACCCCCTTCACCTCGTTATCATTCTCCTTTCCATTGAACCCATACCGGTAGCTGCTGGCGCTAAAGCTCCTGCCGGGCATCTGCATACCGAAAGGATAATAATCAGATGCACTGGCCACATCCGGATTGTAATAGTCCACGGTAGAGCCGTCAGTGGAATGTTGGAGCTTTTTATCGGTGATGGTCGCCAGGACATTGCCTAGGTGATTGGCGAGTTCAAAGAGCTTGCTGCCACGGACCCAGGCTTTGGATGCCGGAGCTACCAGGTTGGTACAATTTACGTTTAAATTCAATACCCCCAGCCGGCTGCTGCCGTATATATGCAGCTCTGTCTCCGTCAGGGCGCCGCTGTTCTTCGTATTGTCGCCTTGCACGTAAGTTGCCATTACATTCCCCGTGGCATCGCGAACATACCATGTCGTGATACCCCCGGCATTCTTGCTGATCCGGCTACCGGCAGCATCATAGGTATAGGTAATGGTGCCGCTGGCATTGGTCGTCGTCAATATTTTCCCATAGGAACTCCAGGTAATATTTGTAATACCCGATTGCCCGTCATAGATAAGATTACCTACCTGATCATAGCGGTAGTTCATCGCGGCCTGCGGCTTGATATCGTCGTACCCTGTGCTGGAAATGTCACCGATGCTGGAGAGTTGGTTGGTCAGATGATCCACACCGGAAGTAGGCGCTGCTCCGGGCGTATATTCGCCGGTAGTGCCATCCGTCTTCACATAAATATATTTATAGCTCATGTTATCCATGGCAAGCGCCAGGCCATAACCCGTCGTTCCATTGCGGCTCAGGGTCATGATATTGCCATTGGGATCATAGACATAGCGTTCCGCATAATCCTGCATGGGGCTACCGCCAGTAGGCGCAAAACCACCCGTGGCTGCCCACGCGTCCATGGTCTTGATCCTGTTCAGCTGATCGTATTTGTAATTGTAGATCATGGGGCCCGTGTAGCCTGCACCTGTGGACAGCTTGCGGATACTGACAGCCATGCTGGAGATATTCCCGTTATACAGGTTAAATTTAGCTGCTGAAGGCAGGGTATTGCCCTGCACATAGCCGGTGGGGGCCGATACAGGTTTGTAATCCGTATAGGTGCCGTCATCAAAATAGTGCAGGTTGAGCTTATAAGCGTCTCTTTCAAATAAGGCTGTCGATCCCGTGCCGTCCGTATCATACAGATCACCCGTACCATCATTGGTCCAGGAAGGATTGATGGATTTCAGCAAGCCCTGAAGGGTATAAGCATAATCGATGCCCTGGAGTTGAAGGTCCCCCAGCTGCATTCTGGCCAGTTGACCATGCCGGTAGTACTGGTAGCTGGCGTCATTCTGCCACAGGATGGAGTCGGTGCTGGTGCGCATACTGGTGATCCTGTTCTCCGCGTCATAGCTATACTGGTGATAGAACGCATCTGCCTTACCCGGTTGGTAGCTCGCCTGGTTGACCTTACCGCTGATCAGATCATAATCATACCTGATGAGCTTGAACCGGTTGCCATTGGCGCTCATCACGCCCGATGTGCCATAGTCCTGTACCAGGGTGTCCACGTTGCCGTGCATATCATAGCTAAAGAAAGTGGCTGCCCGGTAAGGGACAGGGTTTGTATTGTCCACATCGATGATCTGCATATAAGCCACCCTGTTCCGCAAGTTCAATTGTGCCAGTGGCGCGGTTCCGGAGAAGCCGGGATAAGCGATGTCATAGAAGGTCCGGGTGATCTCTGTCTTGGCACCTCCCGAGCTCAGGTCCGCCAGCCAGCTCTTCAACGCCGTTGTATCCTGGCTGATGGTTTGAGACATGGCAGTATTCTGCGGCTTTTGTCCCACTTCCGTAATGCGTCCCAGCGCATCATACAGCGTATAACTATAGGACGCGGGACTGACAGCCTGTTTGGCATTCTGGCTGACGACCATTCTGCCCAGCCTGTCATACCAGAAACGAGCGATGCCGGCATCCGGCGTACGTTGTGCTATCGCCTTATTCAAAGAATTATACCGGTACTGAGTGGCCATGTTCTCAATATTGGTGGCATTGGACAAATCTGTCCCGGCAGCCCTGTTCGTCTGCACATTTTGCAGATAAGTCGCATCGAAATTCGGTTTGACGGCCGCCGGCGGCAGCGTCTTCAGCAAATTGCCGGCCTGGTCATAGTAATACAGCGTATAATGGTACTCCGAGGGTTGGTAAGTAGCATAGAATTGTTCAGCGGATTGGGCGCTGAGACATTTGGCCCTGTATAGGCTGTCGAAATTGGCGATGAGTGAATCCTTCCGCTGCTGGAAGATCATCAACCCGATGAAGTGCGCCTGTTCCTGCACCCCCTGACAGGGGTTAGAATGGGTGGTATCTGGTAAGGGGAAGGAAGTAATAGGTTTAGCCAGATCACAAAGCGCATAACCGGAATTGCTGCTATATCCCGCAAGCAGGGTCTCGAAATTATCAGTATCCAGGCTGACATATTCCTGGTAGAATACAACGCTGTCACTGGCCGTATAGAGCAATGGCAGCTGCGAGCCCGAAGGCGGCTGGGTGCTCCGGTTGGTCAGCAGCAGGTACGAAGGTGAAGTGCTGAAATTACACGATGTATAGGCGGCAGCATAGTCGCTCGCCGTCACACTCAGACCCGTCTTGAAATTCAGGTACCTTGCCCACAGCGCATTTTGCCTTGCCATGCTGGTATCCATCGTGCCTGTGTAGGGCACGCCGGCATAGGCTGGATACAGGCTCCGGAAAGCCAATGTGTAGGTTTGCAGCACCGTACAAGTGACACAGGGTTGCACATACCCGCAGGCGAGGAAGGAAGGTATGATGGCCGTCGTTCCTATCCCAATGGGTTTATAGATCGTGAGGCAGGTATCCGCCAACTTCTTGATCCCCGAGTACAGACAGGTGTATTGATTAAAATTATATCCATTGCAATTCTGCAGAGCCTGCCACAGCGGCAGCGTCAGCGTGTCGTTGTAAGTAGCCCGCAGGTAGAGATTCATGCTGCTGAAGCTGGTGGTGTCATAACCTGCTACCTGCGCGGCTGTTTTCACAATATGGAACTGACTGCAATTGCATGTATCCACATACTCGCTCTGTTTGACGAACACCGGCGGATTGGTATTGTAAGGCTTAGGATAATCCACCGAATAGGGATTACAGAAATAATTGTTGGCAGGCAGGGTCGCGATGCCATTTGCAGTGAAGACATGGTTGATGATGTCCTCGAAATTATTGGGATTGGTCGGCAGCACCGCAGGGTTCACATTGCTGGCCCCGGCGGGATTATTCCCCCCGATGGAATTATGACAGACCATCACCAGCGAATCCAGGATGGCGTTGATGATGGTGGTCACCTTCACCGAATCGCTGTGGGTCTGGTTCAGCAGGAACTGTTGCAGCTGTTCGCATTGCATCAGCCTGGCCTGCCAGAAGGGACGCTGACCCACGCATTGATCCACACTATGGGTGGCTATGTAAACATTGCCCTGGCTGGTCAATCCCACCGAATCTACACTGGTCGTATTGGTAGCCGTAGCCCACCAGGTCCAGCCATTCTGATCCGCATTGTTTTGGGCGGTGACAAAATGAAGCTGCTTGCCTTTCAACTGTAACAGCGCCACGGCGGTCGCAGACAGCGAAGCAGCCTGCTGAGTATTGACATATTGGGTCACCATGTCATTGCGGTAATAGAGATACTCGTTACGGAAAGCCTGCCAGACGGCATCCTGCTGCGCAGTGGTGGAAGCCGAAGGATCGATGCCCGTATTATTCATATGGGCCATGTAGTAGGACCGCAGGAACACCGGCAGTGTAGTATCCACCAGCGCCAGCCCATTGGCGATCCGCCAGATGGTATTGCCGTCGGCATGGTTGGGATTGACGCCCGCGGTCAGGTAGGTGTTCATTAAAGTCCTGTCCGCCGGCACATATCCCTGGTTGCCGTTGTACTTGAAATAGGGGTCATTCGTCAGGGGACTGAGGTAGCCCCTGGAAGAAGCCACCGAATAGCTGTCGCAGATCATCACCGAATCCAGCCAGCCATAGCTGGAAGCCATGGTCGCCTCCGCAAAATGCAGCCGGTTGTATTCCGGATGATAATAAATTAGCTGGGCCGCCCAGTTTCGGTCGAACATGGCCATGAACGTAGTATCCGGCAGGCTGTTGAGCAGGGTATGGTCGCCCGAGCCATTGGGATAGAGGGTAATATCGGCCGTGCCATCGGGGGCGGTGTAGAAGCCGGCTGCACCGGAAGGTTCGGTCACAGGATTTTTATAGAAGGGCTTTGTCCCGAAGGCGCCGAAAGTGCCGGTATAGGTCGTCTTGAAAATATTGTATTTGGCCACCAGGCTGGTATCAGCAATGGTGTCTGCCTTGTTGGCATACTGACCCGTGAAAGGGATCATGTCGGAGAGCATTTGCGCACGCAGCTGCCCAAGGGTGGTCATCGCCGGGTTCGACAATGGGTTCACCGTGGCCGTGCAAGCATCAGCACAGGCCAGCGAATCCTGGGTATACAAGGCATGGATGGCCGCATCGGTCATCGTGGTGGTGCCGCCCAGCGAGGCGATATAATCGGCCTTATACGTAGAAGTAGCATAGGATGTGCCTAACTTCGCCTGGCAGGCGCTGCAATCACGGGTAACGGCAGGCGTACCGCAAGCGCTGGCGGAGGACATCGCAGCAAAGACAGAGTCCTGGACATACTGCAGGTTCTTGGCCAGGAACACCTTCATCGCGCTGTCCTCCCGTATCTTGAACAAGGAATCATTCAGCGTAAGCGTCTTGCGGATGATCCAGGAGCCTGCGGTGAGCGTGACAGGGAAAGATATCTGATATGTAGCGGTGGGTACACTGTCACCCGTGAAACCCATGGAAGTAGTACAGGCCTGCCCCGCCGGCTCGATCTGCAGGTTGCTGAAATGTTTGACAATAGGGGCTGCACTATTGCAATCTTCCGGACGGATGGAGATCTCCAGATCGTATTTACAATCAAAACAGATAGGATGACCCGCTGTATCCAGCTGCTGCAGGATAGCGGGTGTCAGTTTATAAGTAAAGGTATCGATCGTGGTGGCCGGCACCAGCATGGTGCTGATGGACTCGATGGAGCTGTTATTCTTAATGACATTATTGGCAGCCGTCAGCAGGTTATTGGTCAGCCTGCCGGAACTGGCCGGATAAAAAGCTGTGTTATTGTTGATGGTCATCAGGCGACCGGCAATCGTATCACCGGCGAGGGCTGTGGCCACTGTACGGCCATGCAGATCGGCGTAGCGGATACTCATCTGGCCGTTGGCATCCTGCACCATGTTCTTGAAATAGTGGGTAGCATCCCCTGCCTCCGTACCGAACAGCGCATCCAGCTCGTTCTGGGTGGGTTTGCCATAATAATACTTAGCCTCATGACCGCTGCCGATCTGGTGGGACTGTCCCACATTACCCTGACTGCTTACCCGGGCGGTTGGATCATCTGTATATCTTGTCTCCGTATATCCATAGCCATTGGCATCCGGCACCAGTTTAGCGGTGGCCTCTGTACCGATCCAGGGATTGTTGGAAGAAAAATACTGGCCGTTGCCCCGCGTCTTATCCAACGCCGGAGCGCCCACACATTGGTTGCCGGCTACAGCCAGGTCAAAATATTTTACAGGGTTGTCATTGGTAGTCTGGCCTGTAAAACGGTTGAAGTCATTGAAGTATTGGATAGCAGTAGCGCTGGTAGGAGTAGGCATGATCTGGACATTGGGCCTGCCCTGCAGATCATAAATGGTCTCAGCTACCGTGGTATTGCCCGTGCTGTTATCCTTGGCCACTGTTTGACGCTCGCGCAATGAGCCGTCAAAATATTGGATGACAGTCTTGCTCTTCCCGTTCTCCGCAAAATCAGAGGAAACCTGCCAGTTCATATTCGGTTGGTGGCCGTTATTGGTATAGGTCTGCGCCGTGGACCAGGGGCCGACGATCAGGCTGCCGTCATTTTTCCTCAACGCCGCACGCACCCGGTAATACAGAGAGCCTCCTGTAGTGGGATCGGCAGGATAGAGCAAGGGTACATTGTAGCTATAACCCGATCCGTTATAATCTACATCGATACGAGTACTATTGGCCCTGAACAACAGGTCTGGGGAGAATACACCGCCCACATTATAAAAAGCCTTGGTTTCATTCTCCACCCAGGAATACTCCAATTGAGAAATATTGTTATTAGCTCCGGACGGGAAATTCCACGAGACGGACAGTTGATCGGAATGGTTAACACCATCGTAAGTCCCGGTAAAGCCCGTAGGCGTTAACAGGGAAGAATTGCTTGACAAGGTAAAATAACGCAGCACATCCATCTCATTTTCCACCGTCAGCAGCGGCAGCACGTTGGCGGTGGTCCAGCCATTGGTCAGCCCGGTAATGGTCACGCTGTTGATCGTGACCCGCACCTGTTCGTAACTCACGGGATTGTTCCCCGCAGGGTTCAGCAGGATATAAGCAATGGGATTGTATTTAGTGCCCGCGGTTGGATCATAGTTCACCGTCAGCGTCGGGTTCTGGATCGCATCGGCAGCACTCCCACCCGTAGCGGCAGA